>WLWE01000014.1_pt1 | contig 177469 bp, 126 predicted proteins | sample 6718301 | NCBI WGS metagenome assembly WLWE01 (sample SAMN12718691, study PRJNA515312) | sponge metagenome | isolation source: marine sponge | host: Mycale hentscheli | place: New Zealand: South Island, Marlborough, Capsize Point | collected 2003-05-01
AGACAGGCTTCGGTGGAGCGTGTCCACGTGGACCGAAAGTAAGCACAGTCGCTGCTCCAACGCCCACAATCAAAATGCCTGCAAGAAAGAACGGGCTCAACGCAGATGTCGGAGTATGCGATAAGCTTAGTGTGGTAAGCGTATTGATCACTGGTGCGCAACCGAACACCACTGGCATAACCGTAAATGGTTTGCCTCCACAGGCAAAAGCGAGAATTGTTCCTAGAGCACCAATTGCACCAAGAGAACCCGCAGCGGTACTCCAGGCAACTCCAACAAGACTCCAACTGCCTTTATCACCGAGTGGCTGGAGAAGCGAAAGCGGTACAAGAACCGCAATGAGGAAATAGGCTATTCCAATACAGATCAGCGGCCGAAAACGACTTCCTCCCATCGCTGACTGACCCTTGTGCAGAACGGGACCATAGACCCCCCAACTCAAAAGCGCCAAAGAAACGGCTAGGAGTATCTCAATAAACCGCTCTGCTTTCTTTTCAACAGCAACAGCGTCACTGTTATCGACCTGCGCTGCTGCAGTCACTTGTGGCGGATCGGGCTTGGTATGTACTTGGGGCTTGAAGATTAACACGGTGACAGCACCAGTAATTACAAGAATTAGCCCGGCAAGAAAAGGTGCCTTCAACTGATCAAAAGATTTATTGAAATACGCACTCATAAGCGTATTCACAACAGGTGCTCCGCCGAACACAAGGGGCATCACATAAATCGGATTACCTCCAGCAGTAAGTGCAAGAATTACTCCTAATGCTCCGAGGGAACCGGCCACGCCCGCAAGCATGCTCCACAGAACACCTTTCGACGTCCAGCTGCCTTTTTCCCCCGCTCGCCACAACAATGCTACCGGTGCAATCACAGCAATAAGAAAATAAGCCAGCCCCACGCAGACAAATGGTCGCAGTGCTGATTGCATTGCATCCCGTCCAAAATGGAGGACTGGTCCGTACACACCCCAACAGATAGCCGTCAGAGCAATGGCTGCGAGCATACCAAAGACATGAGTCATTCAACGTTCTCCAAATTCGACGGATGGGCTTCGGCCTTACGAGAAACCATAGCCAGCAGTTCACCCGTTGCATGTGCTACATCATCAACGGCTAACTCTACCATACAGTCATGATGCTCCAGTGGACAGATGCGTTGCCCACACGGTGAACAAGGCAGTTCTTTTCGAAGCTCTATCAGGTTCTTGTGGTCTGACATTCCGAGTCGTGGATCCATAGGACCGTGAAGAACAACCGTGGGCGTTCGGAATGCAGCAGCAATGTGACGGGGACCACTATCCGTCGTAATTACGATGGACGCACGACGCAACAATGCTTTCGATAATCCAAATGGAAGTTTTTCAACATCGGCAAGGCTTCGTACTCTCGAATCACTAAGTGCTGACTCAAGGGACCGAGCATCATCGCGTTCACCAGGTCCACAATGGACAACAATCCGGCCATCTGGATACGACTGAAGCAATTGCCTTGCAAGAGAAACAAACCTTTCACCCCCCCACGATTTAGCAGGTCCATAGGCAGCATTATCATTAAACACAAAGAGTGGCTGAGTATTGCTTTGGGTCCAGCCTTCAAAAAACCTTGATATTAATGAGTCCATTACCTCTTCATCTTTTGGCAGAGTTGCCAACTCAAGCTCCAAGGGTTGCCTAGGCACGCCTATTTGCTCAGCAAGATCCATCGAGTGCTGTGCTGTTGACATGACTTCAACTTGCCAACCATTTCGGATAGGGAAAAGGGGATCCGTCAGAAGGAACCTTCTTCCGTGCCGTGCATAGCCAACCCGCTTCCGACATCCACCCCACCAGGCAAGAGCCGCTGACGATAGTGAATTTGGAACGAGAAGGGCGATATCCGGACGATCAGAACGCAATGCTGCTGCTGCCTGCTGAAAACTCGATTCCTGCTTTTTGCTATGGCGATCATATGCAATGAATTCATCAAACCAATCCGTTCCAGCCAAAACGTCCTGAAACAATGGTTTCACAACCGCAGTGAGTTTGGCGTCCTTACCAAAATGTTGTCTGACTGCACGGATCATGGGTGTCGACATAACAAGGTCACCGACCCATCGCGGCAGTATTATTGCGATATGCATTGGGACTAAACGTTCCTTACGAGCCATTCCTCAATATGGCATTTTCTTTGATACCAAGAATGCCACCCTACCGCGTACCATGTCCATGGTGCAAACGGGATTCAGGACCTGTTATTCACTCAATGGTCGATTGGCAACAGGTACCAACAGGCCTGCACACAGGCTTGCGATCGTAGCTGCGACAAATGTCCCTCCTGCTGAAAGCAGCAGCCACCCCCATGGAAGAGACTGCTCTGCACCACGTGTGAAAGGAATCGTAGCCAGAAAACCACTCATGCCACCCAGGAGAATACCGAGTGAAACGAGAATCATTGATTCTAGCCAAAGTACCATTCCAAGCCGCCTTCGCCTGAACCCCATCGCAAGCAAAATGGCGAGCGTGTTTCGTCGCTCGAACACCCCCTGAATGCCAACTGCAGCCACTCCAACAGTACCAAGGAAGAGACCGATCGTTCCGAGACTTTGAAATCCAGCAAGAAATGTATTCTGTACGGCGAAAAGACGGCTCAGTCGATCTTGGGTGGATTCCAAGCGGACGCCAAAATCTGCCCAAGCAGCTGCTAATGCTTGTTCGGTTTGGTCTCGACTTGCAAACTCAGGGACACCAGCAGAAGGTCTTGGCATATCGACCAACGCCATAGTGTATCCACTCTGTGATGGAAATACTCGCGTGAAGTCATTCTCTCCAATGAGAATCAGTCCTTGCAAAATACTCGGTTCAAGTAATCCAACTATACGACACCGAACACCATCCTGCTGCTCACCAGAAACGACTTCTTTTGATATCGAACCGTTCGCAGGATTCAGTCTCACAATTGATCCAAGCCCTCCTAATCTCAAAGCCCACTGAGAGGTCGCCGCGTCAACAACAATTGGAATCTCTCCTTGTTTTCTTTCGGACATCTGCAGCAGATGCCACGGATTCTTTTGATTATCGGGCAACGCAATGTGATCCACAAAGCGGAAGCCGCCTCGATCAAGCAATGAATCTGGCAGCCCAACAACGCGTGGGTTCCTTGTTGAAAAAAGGTTCGAACAATTTGCATCATCACCTTGATTGGAACGGAGAAGCACAATGGTCGATTGCTCAAGACGTTCACATTGGCTTGCATTGAGACTGAGAAGTTCGTTTACCGCCGGGACACTTGGATTGAGACTGGTTGGATTTGCAAAGTTCGCAACATATGTCCACCCACCTGTTGGAGAGTTTAATTTTCGCCAGTCTCCTGAATCCACCAACTCAAAACCCGAGACAAATACAATGAGAAACTCGGCAAGACACACCATGAGAATTACGGACAGACTTTGAACTGGACGTCGCAAAAGATTCCGGCCAGCAAGCCCAATAACCGAACTGACTGCTCCCCACGGACGAAACCAAAAAGGAAGGCACGCAAAACCTGCAACATATCCGTGAAAAAGTCGCAAGGGGGGCTGGGCACCAGTTCTTAGCGCCGCTGTAAAAACAGCAGCCATGGCAATACACATCGTCATTGTCGCTCCGAAAAAAAGCGTCGTTACGTTTGGGGTCGCCATAGTAAAAATAGTAGCTGTCTCAGCTTCAATCCCCTTCGACCATGCTTCTCCCAATTGCACCAAGAGCACCTGCGACCATAATGGACTCAAAACAGTACCGACAAAAACACCAAGACAAATAGGCACTCCTGCAACTGCAGTGAGCACCTTGGCAATCCGTCTTGGACGCCACCCAATTGCCGCAAGCACGCCGAGTGTCTGATGCTGTGAGGAAACGAGAAGCCCGAAACATAACCACAACAAAATAATTGCAGCCATGACAAGAAAACTTGAAAGTGTTAAAAAGAGAACTCCAAACGGCGTTGACCCTTTCGCCGCAACATGTGCCCGGGCAGCCAATGGGCGAATAACCAAGCCCACCGATTGCGGTGGGACGGCAGCAGCCAGACTGACCGCAAGCTTATCCAGTTTTTCCTGTGAGAGAGACGGAAGATGCCACGCTGTTGTTTCACCAAAGCGACTTCCCGCAATCTCACGAGCCCTTGTAAGAGGCATAAACATCTTGGGAGCTGATCCATATTGCTTCCAATATTGATCATCTTCGTCGTGCGGTGCAGTTGTCCGCACGCGTTCTCGTTCGAAAGGGAAGGGGGGGTCCCAGTCAGCAATTGATTCTTCATCAGTCACCCCTTCGACAGTCGGCACAACATCCTGGGATTTTGCCAAGCCACTCATTGCCGCAATTCCAGCAACTCGACAATGATGAATCCTTTCAGTCACACTCCCATGAATTGTTTCTGGAACAAATGAACGAAAACTTATTTCATCCCCGACAGAAACTGGACTTCCTTGCGCAGCCAGATCATCAGCGAGCCAGCTGTTGATAACGACTTCATCTCCAACCGGCATTGGCACTAATTTCCCATTCTGATCAACGAGGTCGCCTACTGGATGAGATGTACTCTGGATTCCAAGCACCGTTGAATATGGGACTCTTGCAGTCGCCGAACTACTCCCTCCATAGATCTCATTTGCAAGAAACACAAGCGACGGCACTCCACCCAGGTCACCCATCGCATGCTGTGCTGCAGCGTCTACGGTTTGCTCAAGAACCATTCTCCGACTCGTAAGGCCTATCCACCCACCGTCTGGATAACGTGTAAGCGAAAGTCCAAGATCAGCCAACGTCGGCTTTAAACATTGCTTTAGAATATCGTCATAGCCTTGGTGACAGTCGCTCCCTGCAAGAAAAACTCCATTCCTTTTATCAGTCCAGCCAAGAAGCTCTTCAGCGAGGGTTAAAGAGACTAAGGCAACACCAGCGGGTGGCTCTGTTGCGGAAAGTGAAAAGTCTCCAACGCTTCCGGATGGTAACGTAGCAGTAAGAATTACACGCCGACTGCGACTAGAACCTTGACGCCGGCCGAGCGGCATATCAGAAGGCACTGCAGATCGCTCGTTCACACGAAGAATGACTGGATCTCCTACTTTTAACCCAAGAAGGTCCGCCAGTCGTTGACTTACTTGAACTCCTTTTTGTTTTGAGGCCGCGACATCAAAACGAAGGGCAGATGGTTGGTCACACCCAAGAAGCGTTGCAATAGCTGAGGCACGGGACTGCCCCCCACCCGCTGGACGCTCAACTGTCATGTCTACAACGATAGCTGGAATTAGCTCAGGCTGACATTCCGAAGAATCAACATCAACCCGCTGTTGAAAGGACACATTGAGTCTTTCCGAGAATTGCTTCTCAAAGGGTTCTTCACCAATTATTGCGGCTGCAATTCCTCCAAGTCGCTGGTTAGCCATTTGAAAGAGTCCATGCTGTATAGAATCTCCAACTCCGAGGCTGCCACTAATCACAATGGCGATCACCGAAGCTGTCCCGGCAAGAGCCAGCAGCTGGGGGAACCATTGCCAGACGCAACGAATGACCAAACTGCGGACTGAACGGATGGGCTGTGAAGTACTCTGCTGAGAATTTTTCATTTTACAAGATGGCCATCAGTGAGACGGAGGCGACGCCCCTGCGGACATCCAGCAACACGTTCTGCTACGGATTCATCATGAGTCACAATGCAGAGCAGGCTTCCCGTTTCATCGACCAATTCATTAAGAAGGTCAATTACCTGCACAGCCGTATTCGAGTCAAGCTGTCCTGTTGGCTCATCAGCCAGCAGCACGGTGGGGCACAACAAAAGGGCACGAGCCACCGCAACTCTTTGTCGTTCTCCTCCAGAAAGTTCGGCAGGCAGATGACTCATTCTATTTTTTAATCCAACACGTTCCAATAAGGATTGGGCTCGCTCAACGAGTGAATCCTTGACTTTTCCACTGGCCAATGCCGGCAACAACACATTATCAATCGCTGTACACGATTCAAGCAGGCAATGATCCTGGAAAACAAACCCAATATGGTGATTCCGAAAATCAGCACGGCAAACTGCATTTAATTCGTACGGTTTCACGTCACCCAGTTGCAAGGAGCCTGAGGTGGGTGGCTCAAGCCCACCCAGTATAGCCAAAAGCGTACTCTTCCCTGAACCGCTTGGTCCCATCACAACAAGCCGTTCGCCCTCACCACCAGACAGACTTACATCTGACAATATGTCCAACGAGCCCGACGGCGTCGGAAAGGACTTCGATAGTAATTCTGCTTTAAGCACGAAACTGAAACCCCAGACCAGTATGTTAAGGAGTGATTAATGGCTATTGCGTTGGTAACTGATAAGCCTTCATAGGTTCCAAAATACTGGCTGGAAGCCTTACTGGTAACGGCTTCATTCCATGCCGCATGAGACATCGAACAACAACAACCGTTCCGGTAGCAACAAGGCTTCCTGAATTTTCAAAACGAAAACGATACGTGATGCTCGAGCTGCCTAGTTCAGCCACAGCAATGAAGACATCGAGTGTGTCACCAAACCGAACAGCAGTTTTATAGTCTGCAGACACAGAAACCCGAGGCCAACTCACCTCGAGTTCACGGTCGGGTTCTTCCTTTGAGGCAAGTTCCTGACGAAGAGTTTCCTTATCTTCTGGATCATTATCGACGACACGGATACCGAGTTCTCTCAAAAACTCGTGCTCAGTCGATTCCATCCAGAAAAAAAACGCAGAGAAATGTGCAATCCCTGCCGCATCCGTATCACGGAACTCAACGATCCGGCGACACCTGAACCAGGAGTCTGAGGGAGGTTCACCTGCCATAAAAACCCGCCGTCTCAATCAGCAACGTAAGGCAAAAGAGCCATGAACCGTGCACGCTTAATAGCCTGCGTAACAGCGTGCTGACTAACAGCAGTACACCCTGTCTTACGCCGACCAATAATTTTAGCTTGCCGATTCACCATTTTACCAATGAGCTCGAGATCCTTGTAATCGACGTACATAGGCCGAGGACGAACCCCATCAATGAAAATGGGATCCCTTCTCTTTGCTTTAAGCTTTGGCTTCGCACGTTTTCGGGGAGCCTTCGCAAACTTCTTCTTACCGGGCATCGGACTCATCTAAATACTCTCACATCGCAGGTAATTGTGTATCGACGCAAATTTACACTACACATCGTCCAAACCGTAAAAATAAAGCCGCATCAAACATATGACACGCTCATTGTTCAAACAGAGAACACAATGCTTTTTTGAATATAACGCGCACTTTCTGTATTGCACGGGGGGTTTACCCAATCGAGTAACCCCCCGATTCATACAAATATTATTTTGAGCGTTTACTCAGAATATCAAAACGTATTTTAGTACCGATCACCGTAGCCACCGCGACCGCCGCCACCGCCGCCATAGCCACGACCGCCGCCGCCGCCACCGCCACCGTAACCACGACCACCGCCACCGCCACCGCCACCTGATCGTGGCGTTCGCTCACGAGCTTCGTTGACAGTCAACGGGCGACCATTCATTTCGTGTCCGTTAAGGGCATTTACAGCTGCCTGCATACCCTCATCGGATTCCATTTCAACAAATCCAAAACCGCGTGACCGACCGGTCTCACGATCCGAAATAACTTCAGCTGAGCTAACCGCTCCATGCTCAGCAAACATTGCCTCCAAGTCGGCAGACGTGGTCGACCATGGGAGGTTTCCCACGTAAATCTTCCGGGACATAAACCTTGCAACCTCAAAACCATTGGGAGTTAGAAAAAATAAACGACTGTGACTCGCGCCAAATGCACAAGCCGCAACTCCCAAGCGATTCGGAGTGCAGACGCGGATCGGTCGAACAACAATGTTGTAACACGCGAATTGGTCACTGCCAACTCAAAACTGTCGAATAGGACAATCGAACGCACTAAGTTTGGCGACTCAGGCGCTTGATGGTAGTCGGTTTTGAAGGCTTTAAACTAGTTGCTATACTACATATTTGTGGGGGGGCGAGTCGCCCGTTCATCGCCAGGCAGGGGGGCCGTAGTCATAGTTTCGGCGAAAATTACCATATTTCATCTAATATCTCATCAAACCACGTGACTAACATTCCACGAATTTGTCCGCAATGCGACGCACCAATCTCGGTCAGAGAAGGTCAAATGTCTGTATGCCGGGTCTGCCACGCTTCTCAGGTGCACAGCGAGCCAAATTTAGCTGAAAATTGGCGACGGTGTCCAAACTGTGACCTTTTTTTTAAGGCGGCACCTCTCCAGTTTGTTTTCTGTCCAAATTGCCAGACGAACCAGGTTCATCCTGAAAACGATGGCATTGTTAAATGGGAAAGAGGCCATTCGGCCCCGCGAGTTCATACTGACCTCAGCCACCCGGACACCCTTTTTCATACCACCCACAACACTGGTCGTACAGCTTTTCAATTAGTTTTTTCCTGGTGGCAACCGTACCAAGCAGCAATTGAACGGTTTTTTGTGACACTCTGGCCAACTTCACTCTTCACATTCACTTCAGAAGAGCGAAGGGCCCTTCGCTTAGCAGCACGTGGTAGCTACAAATTCTCAGAAATCAATGACCCTCGCCTCGCAAAATGGTTAACTTGCCGAGGACGTTCATCAGCTGTTAGTGGTCTTGAAACCATCCAGCCTAAAATAGCAAGACATTTGGTCAAAACGTTGGAATCTCTCCGGCTTGATGGCATTCAATTTATTGATGAACAACTTGCACACTCTTTGGTTCGACACAATGGCCGCACCCTCTACCTCGACAATCTGCGTCACATTGATATTGAAGTGCTTGAAATCTTAATCACTCATGCTGGCCGGGGGCTATCGCTTGGGGGTCTTATAACTCTTACGATACAAGAGGCGTCTATCCTTGCCAGGTATCGAGGCCGACTTTCTTTAAATAGTCTGAGCAAATTGAACTCTGAGGTACTCGCAGCACTTGTTCAGCATTCCGGGAAGAGCATGTCTTTGACATCACTCGGAACGCTGTCTCTCTCACAAGCCCAACAACTCAAACAGTACCGTGGTGACTTGTACCTTCGGGGGATTCGAGAACTTCCTCCTGGAATCGATACCGAATTTATTGATTTTTCTGGAAAAATTGTGCTGAAGCATCATGAAAGACGACCAAACCAACCATACGATACAGTCGATGCCCCCGCCGAAAGCAATGCCACCGGTATTGCTCTGGGAATCGTCACAGTTGCCTGCATGGTAGTTCTTTTCGCTTTACTCGTGACTGCCTTGCGCGGCCTCTAGCTGAGCCTCGGGATGCATGTGCTTACCGGGTCAACACTGGAGCGAGCCAGAGGCCCCAGTCAGCGGCTTTCCCGTCACCCGCATCATCGGTAGCGAGGACCAGTTCCTTCACTCCTGTCAAATCAACGGCATACGTTTCTGTTTTGCCAGTCCGGACAATCGGCGAACGAAAAATTTCTTTATCGTCTGCATAAATAACGAAGACAACCGTACCGCCAGCCTGACTTGGAAGACCGCATTCTCCGCTTAATTGACGCCATGCACCATCAAGAGAATACTGATGCTCAGACGGAGCATGCGCGTAAATACCTGACTCGAATAGTTTCCCAGCTGATTCAAGAAACGGATCTTTTCGTGGCAGGTTGTCATACGTTGGTTCTAACCACCCGACAACCGCTCGCGTCGGCTCGACTTTCGATAGTAGCAGCGAATCAACTGATGCTGGCACACGATCAGGCTTCACCATTTCCCTCATTCTTTCGCGCCCCTGCAGCACTGCAACGGCGTATCGAGAGGCTTCCTTATCATGAGGTACTGCCTGCCTTGCCGCTTCAACACCTTTTTCAGCCAGCACCTTGGAAAATTCTCGAAGGCCAAATAGACATCTCATTGTTCTGATATCAACAGTACCATTGTCTCCCACTGCATACGGAAATTGAATAGTCGTCGTGGAACCATTTGTATGACAGGCAACGACTCTCAGACTGGCCGACTTTCCAAGAACCAGGTCATTGCAGACAAGAGTAAACAGACCGTGCTGATCAGGCGTTGTGGTAATAGCCCGTGCGTCATAGTCCTGCCGGCCGTCTGGATCGAGGTAACCAACAATTCCGTACACTGGAGGCCACCCCTCAACGCAACCTGTGACTCGAAAAGCCTTCTGGCCATCGACTGGGATGACTTTCAAGTCACGAAAAGCCGCTCGCCCTCCACGCCCAAAACCTTCTACAGAGTTAGAAAATTGAGGGTGCGAGGCGAGCCGAAGTGCATGGGCACGTGACAAAAAGGTCCCCTTACCTTCATTTCGGATCTCATCGCCATAGGTGCGATTTCCGCTTCCCATTAGTGCAGTACCAGAGCGATTCTCGTCTGCACTCCCGCGACAATGGGGCAGGCCAAGTGCGTGCCCAAGCTCATGAGCCATACCTCCAATAAAAATTGAATTATGTTTCCCCAACGAAATACGTCCGTATTCTCCATCAGTAATCAACGGCTTCTTCAGTGGGAGATTCTGAATATCCAACTCTTCACTATCAAGTTGCCATGCAACACCCTTACGCCAATCGCCACCAGCATAATATGGGCTTTTGTGTGAAAATATTTTCTTTTTTGGATCCCACTCGGCGAGGTTTGTGAAGATCATGATGGTCTCCTGATCAACACGAATTCCTTTTTCTCGAAGGACTATCGCACACTCTTTTTTGATTCTATTTCCATCAGATTTTTTGTAATCGCGCCAGTTTCCATGACCAATAACTTCGTGAATCACGATTTCACCACCTGGCTGCATATCCAGATTAAACGAGCGGCGACCAAGACCATGCCGGACCATCTCCTTCTGATAGAAGTTTTGAATATGCAGCATAATTTGCTGAAGGCGGTGGCGATAATCTGAGGGGAAATCTCTATCGCGACAGCGCCAGGCAATGATATGAAGTACTCTTTCTTCAGATAGCCTTCCTTCTGATTCCCATGACTGAAGAATCTTCACTGCAGTTGCAGCATCCTTCTGCACGTCCATGACTGATTCAGCTAACAGTCGTCCTCCACCAACTAGCAAAAACACAAACATTGCGGCACAAGCTGGTTTCGCTACGTAAAGCTTTGCTTGTGCTTGGTTTCGTCGGTTAGCAGTCATCACATTCCTTTCGCCACCGACTCATTAGACCCCTCGCGGAACAGCACGAAGTACATATTCGCGTATTACAATTCAAACATACACGCATACACAAAATAGAGCAAAAAAACTCTCCAAACACCAAGCGATCCATCAAGAGTACGTGACGTTTGCCTTATGATCAAATTTTTGAGTGTACTTGTCTGTGAACGACGTGCTTGTCGCACTAATGAGCACTCCGAATATTTCACGCGAGTGGAGACAACTGGTTGAGAAGCATGCTGGCTCGTTCAAGAAAGCCGCAAAATCTAGCAAATTCTTCCTATCGACTGGCCTCCAAGGCTTGATAGAGAACTCGAACCTTTTTCTTTCCATAGTTCTTAAGGAACTTGGCTCGTGCCCGCTTCGTCTCAAGCACTCCGGCAGATTTCCAGAATGCAATCATTGCGCGAACAAAAATGAGCGGTTTCCCCAAAGCGTTAGCTACCGACTGCTCTGTACGACCCACCGCATACCGCTCAACACGCCGAGCGGTTTCCAATAATTGCCGTAGCCGCATATCGTCAAGATCAGCAAGCGCCTGCCTCGCTTTCATTCTGAGACGAGGGGAAACCACCACTGGCTTTTTCTGCAAATGATTCATCCGAATTCCACTGATTTCTTTAAGAAAACGTGATACGTGCCGACAAAGTAACTAAGCCCCAACACGTCTACAGAATCCGAAAAGATTTTCTGCACGTGTTTCGCTTCCTGCATATTTGGGGCAATACACGGGCCCAATCTCACGAGAAACTTCAACGCAACTGAAGAACTACTACGGATCGAGATCTGCTTTTGTTCGAAGCCCCATGAATCGGGTTTTTTTGGAGATCAAACGGGCAACCGGCCCCGGATCAATTACAGCCCAAGACACCAGTGGATAGGCACAATAAATATGGTTTCAAACCGTACTGCAATCGATTTAGATGCGGCATACAAACGGCCGAATTACTCCAGCCAAAGGGCAGGGCACTTCTGCTAACGAAAGACACAAGAACAGACATGTCTCACTAAAATGAGGCCCATACATCCCCAATTGGTTTCCACGAGTGCTTGTGCTTGTCCATGATGACGCGTGCCTTCGTTGTCAGGCTTTTTTTGCGAACACTCAGTTTTTCACCACGCCATTGAATTAACGCACGCATGACCTCCTCATTGATTGTTCCCAATCCGTAAAGCCCTAAATATTTTCCCTGGAAAGCTGCGATTTCCCTAGCCACTTCTGTTTCAATATCCGTCAAACCATCAAGGAATAACGCGTGCCCCTTGAACTCAGCCAACTCAGCTACAACTGTTTTGTTGATGGTGGTTAAACCATTGAGTACCAGCGCTCGTCCTTCGAATATTGATAGTTCTCGAGCAGCTCCCGGGCTGATAGAAGTGAGGCCGTTGAGTGTCAGCACAAACCCAGAAAACTGCGCAAGCTCGTGAGCGGTGCCTTTGTCTATGGTCGAAAGACCATTTAATAAAAGACCGGAATGCGGCGCCTTTGCTAATTCTTTCGCTGTCTTATCATCAATTGACAGAACATTGGGCAGTATTAAATTTGTCGCTCCCTCTTCGCTCTCAGCTACCAGACGAACTGCACGAGGGGCTGTTAACACTTCAAGCTCATACTCTTGTCCGCAGACGACGTTCAAGCAAGCCATGCATGCAATCAAGATTATCTGGATTCTCTTCATCAGACTGATTTTTCCTTTAAATCTCCGGTATACAAATATCCCGACTATGGAACTGAACCATACTCATGAGGGAACACCATCTCGCTTGACCACATCCCACCGATCCGTCTGAAAACTGACTGTCACCGACATACCAAGGCATTAAATAATTTATCACGGATCACCTTTTTTGCCCGAGCCATGTCGTTACCCGGGAGTCTCTCCTTCCCGGCACGTGACACATATTACATTCGTCATACGCCGACATATGGAAACCGTATTGAACCACACCGTCCACTGACGCAAGAAAGCCGTCCTTCACTGCAAGAACACATCTGACAGGCTGATTCATGCCTATAACACTCATTTAAATGCCACTGTACTCGTCATACTTTTGTACTCGTCATACTTTCCACCCACAGCTAGGCTCTACCCAAGGGCTCCTAAGCAACCAAAGTTACGGTAGTGCACGACTTTTTCTGCGTTTCATCAAATGGCAACTGTAAAAAAAAATGGGCGTGTCTAGTATTCCGTAGGTTTTTAATCTCGGTAGGTGAATTCATGTGTATTGCTTGTGTTGCCCTTATAGCTGCGTCCATGTTTTTTATTGTTGCAGTAGTTTTTAACCCGCTCAGAAACTAACTGTTTCTTCGTCATTTAAACTATTTCTACTAGTATCGTGCGTGCCAAAGGTGAGGTATCTCTGTCTTGGCTTTCAGCTTCTTATCTAGATCGTTCGTGGTCAAGAATGGGCCTCACGAGCCAGTTGGGATCGGATGGGCCAAGTGTGTTGCAAACTCTTCCAAGAATTATGCTGTGAACACATGTTTGAAAAGTTCAGCAGAATTGTTGAAAATGTCAAAAGCGAAACACATAAGGATATATCTTTGAGTCGTTCGCATTAGATACAAATCAATGGGTGGGCTGCTCAAAGTTCAGCCGTGAAACCTGTAATTCAACAAAACAATCATTTCGTATCCGTCGTTGAAAACTTCCAAACCGGTGAGCGGGTTTCAATGCCTGACTTTTTTACAGCACCCACTTGCCAGTAGTACGTTGTCTTTGTCTTCAGCTTCGGAGGGCTAACGATATTTTTTTCAGTGTCCTTCAAGGATGCAATCACATCTAGCTTTGCGGGATTCTCTCCAAAATAAACCGTATGTTCTTCGGCCTGATAGGCCTCAAGAAACATAAGATCTGCATCCAGCGGCACATTCCTACCGCCGTTTTTTGGTATGGGTACTGTTGCCGTGCTTTCCAAACGTCCTGGAATCCAGTACCGCGGAGCTCCACACTCATAAGCACCAATATCTGGTGCCAAGCCAACATATTTCTGTCCAGGAAAATTGGCGGCCGAGCTTGGCAATTCATTCGTATGCACCACAGCACCGGCATCAACCAATGGGGAGTCCGCTTTGGGACGGAAATCGTAATTCGCAGGATCTCGCAGGTACTTCCACGAGGCTCCCTTCTCCGAAAAGTTGTGGTCAGCTTTTCCTGGCAATACCGTCGCCACCGGCATTATGCTTCCGTCTGAACGTTTCCACCACGGTTTTGGTTCATCGTCTAAATGAAATGACCGACTCCGTAGTGTTCCGAGGTTATTCCGAATCAGGCTATGCGCATTGCTGTAAATCTCATGCATCACCATAAAGCCCTGAATCGACATCGTAACCTCTTCTTGAAACACATTCGGATAATGGTTATTCCGCAGCACGGTATTATTTAAAATGAGATGCCGATCACCTTTCACTTCATTATCTGTCGTGTTCCATGTCACATTGTTCATGTAGACACCGTCACCGTAGAGCTGACCGTCTTGACGACGAATTCCGGACCCGTGGTAATCAAATCGCATGCCCTGCCGATTACAGTCATGCGCCCAGTTGTTCGATACAAGCACTTTATAGTGCTTTGTGGTCCCCACATTCAAAGCCGACCCATCATGCTGAAGATTACTCATATCTGACAAACGATTATGATCAAGTGTGGTTCCTTCACCGACCGCACGAAGGCCCTCAGAATTGCCACAACGCGTAATAGTGTTTCGACGAAAAACACTATCTTTTCCAATCATGACAGCACCAGAACCTCCGTTGGAATTAACCTCCCACTCAATATCACTAAACAGGCAGTTTTCTATTACCATTTCCGCACTGCCCAAGTGAAGTGGCGCATTACACCACCGCACTGTGTTATTCACAAACGAGTTTCGTCTACCACCAAAGAAACTTGGCATGGTATTGCCATTTGACGGTGGATTCCAAGCAGCGACATGCTGAAACTCGCCATGGAGAAACCGGTTCGTGGAGGGATAGTCAAAACTACAATCGTGAAGCGATACGTCATTACACTCCTTCAACCAGAAACCGGATGCATGAAAGTGCAATCCACGAATTTCAATTTCTGAGCAACGATCTAAGTCGATCCCAAAATCCCGGACCCGTCCTCTCAACTCTAACGAATTTGGGTCTACTTCTGACGGGGGCATGTAGTAGACCGTTCTTGTATCGGAATTAAACCACCATTCATTCGGTCGATCCAATGCAGCGAGTCCCAAAATATGATACCCAGAAAACTGATGAATCTGTTCCTTGAGCAAACCCGCAGTGTCGTACGAAAAATAGCCTTGGCCAGCGCGATGGTCAGTAATTCGACGTGCCCATGTCCGCCAGTGCCCAATGTTCAATACGGCGACACAACCTGTAAAATCTTTGCCTGACTCTGCCAGTAACCCTGGCTGGTTCTGGAAGCTGATTTCTGGATCCACTTGATAGCGACTATCACCCTCACGGAAACCGGGCGTTTCGGGACGATAAAACCGATCATCGTGCACCAAGCCAAAACGAGTCTTCCCAACCCACTTATTTTTATGCTTGTCCCAACCACCGTCTGTACTCCGCATGCATTCCATCATCCGCCACATTGATCCATCTTCGAATTTTGCATCCGGCCACCGCGCAACATAGACCAGCGTGTCGTCATGAAACAACTGATAGGGTTCAAAATCTAATTTCTGCCTCCAGACCCCGTTGCCATCTGGAACCCATGCTTTTGGCATTTCGACGGTACCATCAATAACTACAGCAGCACCCTCTACCGGAAGAATCCTGATGCTCTTCTTTTGAACAAGCTTCAATGGCTCTTCATATCGGCCCTCGGCCAACCAGAGTGTGTCACCGGGCTTAGTGCGATCCATCGCTGTCTTCAAACTGCTAAAAGGCCTACTACGACTGCCGTCATTGGATTCAGTCCCTGCAGGCGACACATACACGTTCTCAGCCAAGATGATACGGAGACCGAGCATCGAACCGCAGACAAGAAACAGGGAAATAAATCGCATTGTTTTCTTTTTTCGAAGGTTGCTAAGCCAATTGATATCCGGCTTCCACTCAAAACCTGAGAATCTGTCTTTTACAAAAACGCTTTCATACCATCGTCGCATAAAAGCCTAAATCTCGACTCTTACCCTAAAGGCTAATGTTTTTCAACTATTGGAAAACACCTTCTCGTCACGCAATGCCAGAACTAAACTTCCTGCCTTCGTTTTTAAATCAAGACATCGACCACATCGCTTCATCTACACCAACCGAACAGGAAGCCGAACTTGAACTGAAATATGATGACAGAAAGCCTTCCCGATAAGGATTTTTCTGATTAGCTCTGCCTCCTGCCTTGGCTACTTCGGTGTGACTAGAACAGTTATAGAGGCATTTTTACATTCTCCGCCTCTCAAAAACTTTGATCAACGACTCAAGCTGATTCGTACAACGTGTCATCTTCCAAGCATCCTCAACACCGGCAAGGACAAACCATTCCTCACTTTGAATTTCAAGCATGCTTTGAATCTCAACCATGAATGATCGCTGCATGACTTCAAGAGAAGTTCGCCACATAGACTACGATACGCTGCCAGTACCGTTTCTACCGACACAATTATTTGGCGTGCCCGAACCCGACATAAAATCAAAACAAAGCAGTGCGAAAAGGAAATATACCGAGACTCATACTGAGAAGGCTATAAGGAGAAGCAAGCCCTTCAGAACCAGCGACAGCAAAAACTCGAGTCATGTACATATGAAACGAAGTCCACCCAGCACCAAAGAAAAGTGCTGCACAACCCAAAAGAACTCACTCGATATTCGAGTTTCGTTTTTTCCTCATCACAGAAAATGACTTGATCAAGCCTCGGGTGAAGAACTTGGTGGATCGAAAGCTGGACTCGTCGGTGCATTTTCCTCATCATCAAATTGGCTTGAAAGTCTTCGCGAACCAGCGTGCGTCTGCCCGCCGCTGTTTTTTATCTCACCGGTCACATCGAGATCACGAGAGATGGTTGACCACTGGCGACGAAGCTCCGATAGACTCTTACCGACTTTCAGACCGACATCCGGCAACTGCTTTCCATAGAGCATGACTGCAAGAACACCGATCACCATTAATTCAAGCGGACCAAGACCAAACATTTTTTTACCAGTGAATATGTCGCCTGACTACTTGCTTTCAACCACGAACCAGACTTGGTGGATTACGAGTCAACTCTTATTAGTAGCCCGATTATTCGTGAGAACTCGGCGTATCGGTTCCCTGTCCATTTGGCTGACTGATCCGCTCTTCCTCAGAAGAGTTCAGTCCTCTTTTCAATTCAACGATACCTTCACCAAGAGATCGCATAACTCGAGGCAACCGAGTACCGAATAGCAGAAGCACGATACCCGCAACGATGATTAATTCTGTTGCTCCAAGGCCGAACATATGAGGAACCTTTCCTTATCCGTCAGATCCCGTCCACATCACACTATGGCTATCTGACGAAAAACTGACGACTAAAAGAACTCGCGTCTACAAAGACTATCGCTCATAGAATGATAACTTACGGAGTTTCAAGGTCAAATCGCCATCCGATCAACCGGAAAACCTTTACTCCGACCAAGACGCACCATTCCCAGATTTATCCAGCAACGCATAAGTCGGATATGCGGTTGCGAACTCTCAGAACGATCATTTACCTGATTCTGCCCACCATGAAAAAAAGCCCCCACCGCAACGGTCACGGTGGGGGCACGCACGAGTTTCAACAATGACTCACCGGGATGAGCTGATTACCTCATCTAAAAGCCGTTAAAAATTGGCATCAGCACCCGTATCAACATCACCAACCATGTGGAGGTGATCATGATCGATATAAACGACTTCTTGGCAGTCCTCGTCAATGAGTGTGTGAGGAACCGGCCACCCAACACGTTTCACTTCCTGAAAGTAAACCGTGCACTTGTAATGAGCGTGATGCAATTGAGCAGGGCCAACAAGTGGGTAGTGCCTCGGCGGATCAACATAATCTGAGATCTTATGCTTCGTAATTCGCACATTATTTCGTTGTGTTTCGAATAAGAAAGGCCAAGGCCCCTGCACGGGGCGAGCTTTCTCAATCGCCCTCATGACTTCATCGTCACTTGGTTCATCGAGAGCCTCGCACGGGCCTCCTGGCGGTATTGGGCCAAGAACAGGAGCTCTTTCATAACGTTCGTAGTTCCAGAACTGATCCTCTTTCTGTTTCTGAATACCGACTGGCACTGGAATCGGAACGGCAAGTGGACCAAGATTTGGCCCCTGTGCAGTCAGCCAGAAGCAACCTGTCTGGGTGAACGATACTGGAGCCAAAAAGAGCGTCAAAGCTAGAAGCTTCGGTAGGGTTTTCATCAAATTGTCCTCGTGCGTAATGTGGAAAAAACATCACTAACGGTTCTATCGACCTTGAGCACGACGTAACTTGCGTCCAGTTTTCCGTTTTTATGAATTCCAACGGCCAGGGGCTGCAATAAAAAGACCCGCCCGGGAGATACCCGGGCGGGCCATTTGGAAGTGCACTCAAAGGGTGCAATCGAAGAATCCATTCAATTGTGTCATGAAATGACGCCACGTGACTCCTTACCGGTGATGACTGTGGACGTGTCGCTCATCAAAATCGACGTACCACCAGCCGTCATCCCATTCAAGTGACACTCTACGCCAACCAAGTGGCACCTGTGGGTAGGGGTAAAACGGGCCAATGTACGGCCAGGCTGCAGGTGAATACTGCGTTGGATACTGCAGGGCAGCGTAGTTTGGGTAGGACGCGTAGCTTGGCCAGGCATAGTTCGGCATGTTCGGGCCATCGCCCCTCATAGGAATCGGGGGCGCACCAACACCTGCGGCCCCCATCGGACGAGGACCCCCAGGAGCCATGCCCTGCATCCCGGCTGGCGGCATCCCGGCTGGCGGCCCGCTTGCCTCGGTTGGCACCTGGGCTGACCCCTCATAGAAACGCATCGAACCAGGAACAACCTGTTCGCCACTGATCATTTCTTGACGTGACATGGAACGCATTCCAACAGGCTGGACTGGCGCTGAGGACGACATCCGCATCGGACGCGGCGTCGCAGCCATTCGAGTGGGTACGGCGGGAGGGGCACCCTCAGGGCGGACCATTCCTTCGTTTGCCCATGCTACCTGCTGCGCTTCACTCGACGCATACCGTGCATTTGACGTATTTGGCAGTTCCTGGACGGGCGTTATCCGCTGGCGAGGCTGCCGGACACCAGCATCTTTCCAAGCACGCTGGGGTAGAGCGAGGTTTGACTGCCTGCCAGACGTTTGTGACGCCACAGCGAGTCGGTTAACAACACGCTCAACGCCTGCCGTTGACTCAGCCAGCCCGACTGCCGCTGCAATATTCTTGGCATCGGAAACCTCACCTTCAAGCCAAACAGTTCCCTGTTTTGCACGAACCTTTACACGATAGCCGTCAAGTGAGCCTGAGTCTCGCAGACGAACTGCGACGCTCTTGGCAATATCTTCAGCATGAGTGAACCCTGCCAAGCCGGTAACAGATATTGCCACTACAAAGCAGGTGAATTTTCTAATCAGCATTACGAACCCTCCTTGCAAATTAAAACCGGCATGCCAGCAACAATCTGAAGGCACCCGGCGACACTTCCATAATTATTGATTCGGCAGCGGGTGGTGCCGGGAAGGAGTTTTTTTCCGGTTCTGAGGAAAAAACACGGCAAGCAAAAAGAAACCGCGCAAGGCTGGCGAGAGAGAAAGAAGGGGCAGGGCAGGGGCAATGGTTGATCAGGTGGAGGTCCGGCGACGAGGTAACTCAATAATGACGATCATTGTCATGAGAGTAAGCGTCACGGCGCTTGTTGTTGCTATTCCTGGCCCAAGTTGTAGCGTCAATCCGCACATGGCTCCGATCAGCCCAAGAGCTACAAGACACGACCACTGACCAGTCCGCTCATACGGTGTGCCTTGGGTGAAACGCGTTGCACCAGCCACAAGAAGACCAATCAACTGCAACAGCCCTACAAGGCAAAACAGGGGATTCGCGGTAGTTGCGGCAAAGCATAGAAACATGTCCGTACCTCAAAGGAACTTATTTTCATATCTCTAGCGAAAAGTAACGACCTTTTCTCGCTAGCACCAGAGCAAGTGAACATGGCGACAATGCGATTTGAGTCAGTTTGCAAGGATACTTTTTAGACTGTTCTCGAGATCGGTCACCATGAGATTTCGCTCAACAACCACCCCTGCCTTATCAAGCAGAAGCATTGTTGGGAGCGTTAGCACGCCGAGCTCTTCTGCTAACCGGCCATCCAATCCACCCGGTTCATAGAGCTGCGGCCAATTGAGTGGTTTCGACTGAAGGAAACGCTGTAGCGATAACTTGTCTCCATCAAGGGCGATCCCCACGACCACAATGTCGCGTTGATACTTTTCCTGCAGCTCACGGATACGAGCTATGTCAACTTTGCAAGGCTCACACCATGTGGCCCAATAGTGGACGAGGACTGGCTTGCCCTTAAAGTTACGGAGTGACAGCTTTTTCCCATCGATTGTTGTTCCACTTAAATCTAGTGGTTGGCCAACTGCCTGCAACCGTCGGAGCGCTCCACTGGCTTTGCGAGCTGATGCCGATGATGGGAAACGTTCTACAATTTGCTGATACCGCTCAATTGCGGTTTCCTCTTTCCCAGAAAACTCGTCTGCGATGCTAATCTGAAGCATTGCTTCTGCGGCATCTTTCGCGTCCGGGTGAGTCTCCACGAATAAAGCAAGTTCTTCAAGCCAAGCCGCCTGGACATCTTCGATATCAGCACCCGGTTCCTGCATACTACTTGCGTACCTCGCAGACGCTAAACGGAAAGCAAGAAATGATTTCAGAGGATCATCTGCTGGCAGGCTGCCAGCCAAACTCTCTAACTGAGCAAGAGCGTCTGGCATCGTTCCCTCCTGCGCAGCAGCAGCAAGCGTCTCAGCCAATTGACGTAACCAAAACTCTCTTTCATTACCCTTAGCGAGGTCCGCAACCTCTTCAAGAATCTGAACCTGCTTCGTGAGTAGCTTTGCCATATCGGCACCTGTCGCTCCCTGCATCTTCAGCTCAATCGCTCGTAACTGCTCAAGAAATGGCTGCAACGTCTCAGATGTGACATCGCCTGTTTGAAAAGCGACACCGTCCACTTTAGGCGAAAATAAAGAGAACGACTCGGCAACTGTGTCACTACCAGAGGGCAATTGCGGAAGATCAAGTGGTCGCCAGACGTTGCCAAAGCGAACCAACGATCCGACAAAGACCTGCCCACCACCCGCGTTGACTCCCTCCGTGAGGGCAACCACGTTGTCGTATCCCACAACATCGTCACCCGCTCCTTCTGGAGACTTCGGGAGAACACCTGGTAAGCCTGCCAGCATTGCTGTCCATTGCGTCTGAGGAGTGACTTCGTTCTGCTCCTGCGAGAGTCTTCCAAAACGCTCTTTGGCTTCCTTTACTTGTGTACGCACCTGATCAAGGAGTTCTTGGGGAAAACCTACTTCCGTAAGCTCTGCCTCTGACGGAAGCAGGCGTTGATATTGTGACTGATCTCGATTGGCTAACGCAGTAACAATTTCTGCCGTCGCCTCTTCAGGTGAAAGAACCTTCCAGCCATCTAAAATGCCATCTTCATTTGAATCAATACCCCAGCGGGATCCAGCACTCCCAAGCCAGCGACACTGGTCCGGTTTTGTGTTGTGGTCCGTATCTAAATCACGATAGACCTCAAGCCCATCTTTATAATAGCTCCATTGATCCACTACTCGATCACCATTGGTATCCGCAAAACGTCGTAGCAGAATTCCTTGAGAAGAACGCACCACCCATGAGGTCATGTCATTTGCTTTTTCCATCGCGAGCGTCGCCGTCTTTGCGCCGGTGTCGTCTGGGATGTCATACTGGACACTCTGTTTAGGTTTGAGCCCGAGGGCGTATGCAACAGTGGGCTGCGCGGCGCGAGTTTGACTCGCAACACTTCCAACGAGGCAGCAGAACAAAACAACACGACTGATTGAGAGTTGGACACGACAACAAGGCACACGGTGACCTGGCATTGGATTGAGACTCCTTATTTCGAGCATGAGCAGAACTTCTGTGAGGAGCCTACCCTGAGATGGGGATTGCCGTCAGCGCCGACTTTGAGGTGGCCCCGACAACGTAAAAATTGACGACCGGTTGCAATCGCACATCACGGGAGGTTAGTTTTCAACTCAGAACATTTGTTTTTTGGCTGCTGCGCGCGTAGCTCAGTTGGTTAGAGCGCCACCCTGATAAGGTGGAGGTCCCTGGTTCGAGTCCAGGCGCGCGCACTCTGTTGGAACATCGAGCCGAATAGGGTATCGTGTCACCAGTCGTGCAGCTGAAGAACTACCGCGTTAGAACGACCTACTTTACGCGGGGACGTAGCTCAATTGGGAGAGCACCGCCTTTGCAAGGCGGGGGTTGAGGGTTCGAGCCCCTTCGTCTCCACTCAATTACCATCCCATTACCACGTGACCACTTACAAACCGACCAGGTTTTCAGCGACACAATGACGACGTATACAAGTGGTCATTGTGGAGTCGCAGATTATGTCACTGGCCTCCAAACACGTGGTGATCTCGAATCCTGCCTACAGTTGCACCTTGAACCCAAGGGTGAACAACAGCCACTTCTTGTTGCCTTAGGGGTCGACGTCATCGGGCTGAAACAGATTAACGACACCAGTGGCTTTCTCGCGGGCGACAAGCATCTTGCTGCGTCTGCAGCGAAACTCGTTGATGCAACAGCACTTTCGCATCTTCAGTTTCGTCTTGGTGGTGATGAACTTGCGGCTATCTTCCTTGGCCCTCATGCCCTGGAAAACGCAACAACTGCAAAAGACAAATTACTCGCCTGCCCAAAGGCTCCGAACATTCGATGTGGTATCGCACCTGCTGCTGCCGGTGACACTGCTGCCTTACTCATTGAACGACTGTACACAGCTATTCGAAAAGCCTGATTCAAAAACTCCCCGCCCTCCTCATTCCTGCCCAAGCACACCCCGGACATTCCCTATGCCTTCTGCTACTGAGTCGAGTTCTTCAGACGCTTTGACGCGCCGAGACACCATTCGCAACGTGGCAATTATCGCGCACGTTGATCACGGAAAAACAACCCTCGTTGACTGCCTTCTTCGTCAAAGTGGCCAATTCAGAACAAGCCAACTTGAAAAAGAGCGCATACTCGATTCAGGAGACCTTGAACGAGAACGCGGCATTACGATACTGTCAAAAAACATTGCAATTCAATGCCAAGGCGTCAAAATTAATATCATTGACACCCCTGGACATGCAGATTTCGGTGGCGAAGTTGAACGGGTTCTTCGGATGGCCGATGGCGCGGTTGTGCTTGTTGATGCCGCTGAAGGACCAATGCCTCAAACACGTTTTGTTCTTGGAAAGGCTCTTGAAGCCCGGCTCCGTCCAGTTGTCATCGTGAATAAGATTGATCGGCCGGATGCACGTCCGCATGAGGTACTTGATGAAATCCTCGAACTCTTTCTTGAACTTGGGGCTGATGACGACCTCGCTGACTTCCCCTATCTTTTTGCATCAAGTCGAGATGGATATGCCTCTGCTGATGAAACTGCACGCTCTGGCTCCATGCAACCTTTATTGGACTTGATAATCGAAAAGATTCCGGGGCCTGTCGTTGATGACGAAGGACCTCTTCGCATGCTTGTCACTACCCTTGACTGGTCTGACTATGTCGGCCGTATTGCCGTTGGCCGAATTGAATCCGGGAAACTCGTTAAAGGTGGCAGTATTCTCCGATCGACGGCGGATGGCAGTCTTCGTCCCGCCAAAACAACGGGGCTTCAGGTCTTCGATAAACTCGGTCGGGTCGACACCGATGAAGCAACGGCAGGTGACATTGCTGCTGTGAGTGGAATCGAACCAATCGAGATCGGTGATACGCTTTGCTGCTCGAACGACCCACAACCACTCGCACGCTTAGCAGTTGACGAACCAACCCTGAGCATGGTTTTTGGCATCAACACCTCACCATTAGTTGGGCGTTCTGGCACGTTCCTTACCACACGACATCTTCGTGAGCGACTACTTAAGGAACTTGAACGTAATGTAGCGTTACGAGTTGAACCAATTGCTGGCACGGAACAGTTCTCCGTTTCTGGACGTGGCTTGCTTCACTTATCCGTACTTATTGAAACAATGCGGCGAGAAGGATTTGAGTTATCTGTCGGGAAACCACGAGTAATCTTGCGGCAGGAGGAGTCCGGCCTGCTAGAGCCTTTTGAATCACTGGTAGTTGAAGTCCCGCAGGACAAGCTTGGACCAGTAATGGAACTTGTTGGAGCCAGACGGGGTCAACTTTCCCACATGGGGTCACGCGGGAACTTTACGCACGCCGTATTTTCGATACCGGCGCGAGGCCTTATCGGACTTCGAACTCGTGTACTCAATGCGACACAGGGAACCGCCATTATGCATCATCGTTTTGAATCATGGCAGCCGCTCGAAGGTGACGTAGGCGGACGGGCCAATGGCGTTCTGGTGTCGATGGTTAAGGGAAAAGCTGTTGCTTTTAGCCTTGATAGTCTGCAGCAGCGTTCTGAACTATTTGTTGCGCCGGGAGATGATGTCTATGAAGGGATGATCGTCGGAGAAAACGCCCGAAGTGACGACATGACCGTCAACCCAACAAAAGAGAAAAAACTCACAAATATACGGGCTGCCGGAAGTGATCGAAACATTCTTCTGAAGCCACCACGGAATATGTCACTAGAGGAATCGCTGGAATACATCGAAGAAGATGAACTTGTTGAAGTCACTCCTGAAGCTATTCGACTCAGGAAAATTCTCCTTAGTGAACATGAACGACGCAAGCATGCTCGTCGACAACCATCCTCTTGATGTTGACGCCTACCTTGGATATTCAACGAAGGCTTGCTGTGCGCTGGGTCCGTTGCGTACCTGCTAGACTTTTAGACTTTGGACAGTCATTAAATCGGACCCGCCCTCGATAAAAAAGTGAATCTTCTCAAACCCCATTATGCTGAGAATTCGTACACCTTTCCAGGCTGAATCAGTTCAACATCTGAGATGTTATGCGATGCTAATTCTTGAGCTATTTGTTCTGCATAGCGAGGTTTTCGATGTACAACAATCCATCGAACGGGTCTTTTCAACTTCTGCAATTCATCTACAAAGGTTTTTGTGCAGTGGTGGCCAGATTTCTCCGCTAAGTCTGCAAGGCAATCTGGAAAGCTAACCTCAAGAAAGACTGCATCCAGCCGATCTAATCCATTGAGATGCTGCCAAAACTTTTCTGTTGGGCCAGTATCTGATGGAAATGCAACAACTGCTTCACCGTCATCGACAACAAGACCAAGTGTGGGAACAGCATGCGAAACTGGAACAGGCGTTACGACCAATCCGCACCGGTTGACAGGCTGTCCTGCCTCTAACGGCGTCGTGATAAGAAATGGGTCCTCTGGTGTTGAAAGCGCGAGAAAATCCGGCCAGATTCGACCGTTGAATAAGTCCTTCTGCAATAAATCAAGAACACTTTCTGCAGAAAGAACTTCGATACTTTTGGGGCCTGGTTCATAGACATTTTCCAAAAGGATCGGCAGGGTCGCTATGTGATCAATGTGTTGGTGCGTGACAAAGACGTGCTCAACCTGCTTCTGCTTTTGCAAATCGGCAAGCAATCCAATCGACCCCGCGTCAATCGCGACTCGGTCATTGATGAGATAGGTAACTAAAAACTGCTTGTCTGAGGGAGGCTGACTCGAAGGCAATAACTCGACACGCATAAAAAAAGCACCCTCCTAAATAAATTCTGTGTGATGCCAAATGCACTGCATCAGAGTCCAAAAAATTCTTTAATTCTGGTCAGTATATCCAAGGATGTCTCGCCAATCCGCTGGCTCCTTGCACCTTCAATTGCTTCCTCACGCTCAATTAATCTTCTGTGAATATTTTCACCTAATTTTTCAAGAAGGCTAGGCTGCTGCTTAAGTATTTCTCGGAATGCCGTTCGCGTGACTTCGAAGACTCGTGTCTCTGTAATTGCCGTGATCGTGGCCGAACGTGGTTCTCCTGTCATAAGCGACATCTCACCAAAATACTCGCCGACTTGTAGTCTACGAAGCTGCACACGCTCCTTCTCGCTCGCTTTGACACTGACCGTCACTTCTCCTTCAGTAATAATAAACATACTCGTGCCCGGATCACCTTGACGAATAATCTGTTCATCTTTGGCGTAGGTTTGTTCGTCCTGCTCACTTGCTAGCTTCTCAAGCTGTTCCTGTGAAAGCATTCCCAGAACTCCAGCTGCCTCAAGCCGACGTGCCCGCTCTGCAACTACGGTTACCCGGGGAGCTTCAACAGTTGCCGGGAGTTGGGTCAGCCTTACCTGGTGAGTAGAAACAGGAATACGAATACCGTTCCTGGCAAGCGCGTAAAAAATGCGGTCTCGTGCCATGCCATCGACCCGATCTCGTTGTCCAAACTCCGTTGTGAAAATTCTAATCCAATATTCAATGCCACGATCGGTGTAGTCGTTCGTAACGACAGAGGGAGTCGGAGAGTCAAGAACGCCAAAACTGCCCCGAACAGCATCGAGCATGATCGACTGCACTTTCTGTGGCGGCACCTCGTACGGTGCTACGATGAAAAGACTACGTCGAGACCATGGATCTGGTTTAGTGAAATTCCGTATAGATGCTTGCGCCAATTGGCTATTCGGAATGTCAACATACGCGAGATCCAAAGTAATGACTTTTGTAGCCCTCCAATTGATCTCAATAACTTTTCCAACATGCTCTGCATGCGAGTCATATTGAATCCAGTCATTTAACTCAAAGGGATGCTCTGCATGAATAGCCAGTCCGGCAGCCACATTACCGAGGGTGTCGCGAAGTGCGAATCCAAGGACTGCTGTCAAAACAGCTGAGCCAGCAAAGAGCTCACCTGCAGCAACGCCTGCCTCCCAAAGTGCTGTGACGAGAGCAACCCCAACTAATGCAATTCCCAGAACGTCAAGAAAAATCTTGGGCACCGGATCTCGAATACGTTCCCACCCTGAAACAAACACGACAAGAACCAGACACTGTAGAAGGGACGCGAGGGCAAAAAAACGGATCGCTTGCTGGGAGAACTCAACAGCCGATTCAGCCGACGGGAATAAAAGGGGCAACACAATCGGAAGTGGAGACAAGAGGAGCAGTATAAGCGGGCTTCGTGCCACCCATCGTCGTCCCTTTGGTGCGGTTATCAAAAACAACAAAAGTGCGAGCACTGCACCGAGTAGCTGCCTAGTTGTTTCGGTATCGTTCCATGCCATCATCAGATGCACTTATCCATATAACTTTTTGAATACAAGAATCTCGACCCATCATTACCTCACCCGGCCTTTGTGAAAAGATTATCAAAGTTTGAGCGTTTGAATGCGAAAAGAATGCTATTTCTCTGTATCGGCATGGACGAGACGTAGGAACTTAGGGTATCTTTAGAGCCTTGAATTGGTTGGTACTCCCGGCAATAAGTCCAAGAGTATTCAGTACATGTTTTAACTTGTTTGTCGTTCAACACAGTCAAAGGATTCCATGGTTAAGCTGACGGTTCGTGATCGCGAAAGTATTCAAGAAGCTGTTCGACGCTTCCGGAAACTCGTTGAAAGAAGTGGCATCAAGAAGGAAATGCGACGCCGAGAATTTTTTGAAAAGCCAAGTGAAACAAAGCGACGGGCTCGCCTGAGGGCAGAGCGTCGGATGAAGCGAAATCGATTGCTGGGAGTCTAATTGCCTTACGGTCGGCACAGGTGATAGACCGGCATATCCGCTTGAAACATCCTAGTTTTTTTCGCTGGCAGCTTTTCTATTCGAAAAAGACACAGCATCCCAATCGAGTCCGATATCAATCCAGGATGATGTGTGCGTCGTCGCACCTGTACTAATTCGATCAACCCCGCTTTTGGCGACATCAAATATGTTCTCAAGCATTATTCCCCCAGAAGCCTCGAGGATAACCTCTGAAGCACAACTCCCTCGTAGTGCGACGGCCTGATGAAGTTCCTCGACGCTCATGTTATCGAGCAGAACAATATCAGGTTCTGACGGCAGAACATCTGCCAACTGACTGAGTGAATCAACTTCTATCTCGACGACCATCTGATTCGCTCTGTTTGGTGAAAAGGTCTGGAAAATAAATTCACGCGATCTGCGGACAGCATCTGCAGGAGACAGATCATTTTCTCGAATTGCTGCAAGATGATTATCTTTAATGAGAATCGCATCATAGAGACCGATACGATGATTAAATCCTCCACCACAATGGACTGCATACTTATCCAATAATCTCCATCCAGGCACTGTCTTCCGAGTATCGTACATCCGACATGGTGTTTCCTGAATTGCCTCAACCAAGTGACGCGTTGTGGTTGCCACACCTGACAGCCTTCCAAGGACATTGAGAATCACACGCTCAATTTGAAGTATTGAACGTACGGAACCACTCAGGTAGCCAATCACTGTGCCTGCCTCAACACACTCTCCATCATCAATCACTGAGGACCACACCAGATTTTCCTGAAATTCGTCCACGACAACCTCAACCACCCGAAGCCCAGCAATCACTCCATCTGTTCGCGCCGTAACAGCCAGACTGCGTTCGATGGTCTTATCCACAAGTGCTGCACTCGTCCAATCAACCTCAAGCCCACAATCTTCACGCAACCATATGTGCACAGAGTGTCTTACTTCTGCGGCTAAATGTTCATTCCATACAACCTGTACGTGGTCACGAGCACCGGGCCGCAGATTGACAGTGGGTAAAACCATAGAACTCGTTCCTAGAGAATTTGGCGCAGAGGACCTATCATAATGGAAAGATAAGGTATGCAAGAAAATGCTTATCCTGCCACACCGGTTAGGATCGATACCCCGGCCGGAAGTTCCCATGAAATCATCTTTTGACGCAACTCCGTCACCTTTAGCCCAAGGCCAGCAGACCTATGAGCCTCCACCTTCTCCCCAACAACAGCGTGCGATCATCGCCCTGACGGTGACTGGATTGGCTACTCTGACCTTGTGGCTGGTGCTTTCACGACAGAGACTCGTCGACTTTTTCTATCCTCCTGAACCAGTAATACACTTCAACCTCGATATTAACAGCGCTCCTCTGAGTGAATTGTCACTCCTCCCTGGGATTGGCCCGGCGATGGCATCGCGTATCATTGAAACCCGCCAACAGCGTGGGCCCTTCAAAAGTGTTGATGATATTATCAGCGTGCCTGGGATCGGCGAAGTTACTCTCCAGGATATGCGGCCATATATTCGCACAATACCGGATCACCCTACAGAAAAGTAATTCATGCTTCGCCGTAAATCTAGCACTCCTGACGGAAACGTTTTCGAACTTGTAACTCCGTTTGCGCCTGCAGGTGATCAACCGCAAGCAATTCGTTCACTTGTCGATGGCGTCAAAGATGGGGCTGCATCGCAGGTACTCATGGGAGCAACAGGCTCTGGCAAAACCTTTACGATGGCAAATGTCATCGCTCAGACTGGGAGGCCTACTCTTGTACTCTCGCACAACAAGACTCTCGCTGCGCAACTCTACGGTGAGTTCCGTGATTTCTTTCCACATAATGCAGTCCATTACTTCGTAAGTTACTACGACTATTACCAGCCTGAGGCGTATATTCCACAGCGTGACATATACATTGAAAAAGATGCTGCCATCAACAAAGAAATTGATCGTCTTCGGCTTGCCGCAACAAGTGCACTTGTCAGCCGTCGGGACGTCATTGTGGTCGCGAGTGTTTCCTGCATTTATGGCCTTGGCTCACCAGACGACTATCGTGCAATGGTTATTCGCATTGCGACAGGCGTTCCCTTGTCTCGCGATGAACTTCTACGACAACTCATTACGGTTCAATATGAACGAAGTGATATTGCATTTGAGCGCGGCCGCTTCCGCGTTCGAGGTGATACCGTTGATATTTGGCCTCCATACGACGAACTGGCAACACGGATTGAATTCTGGGGAGATACAGTTGAGTCGATTGCCATAACCCATCCGATTAGTGGGGAAGTGGCAGCAAGAAAGGACGAGACCTATCTCTACCCATCAAAACATTTCGTAATGCCAGAGGATCGTATCAAGGCTGCAGTTGGTGAAATTCGTCAGGAACTTGAGGGACGGCTTGAGGAACTGAAAAGTCAAGGAAAACTACTCGAAGCACAGCGACTCTCAGCTCGAACAAAGTTTGACCTTGAGATGTTAATGGAAGCTGGCTTTTGCCCAGGCATTGAAAACTATTCGAGGCCACTCTCTGGACGACCACCAGGCAGCACTCCAGACACGTTATTCAATTATTTTCCCGAAGAGTTTCTCTTTTTTGTTGATGAGTCGCACGTCACAGTCCCTCAAGTCCGTGGAATGTATGCAGGTGACCGCAGCCGAAAACTCACCTTGGTCGACCATGGATTCAGGCTTCCATGCGCACTGGATAATCGTCCGCTCATGTTCGATGAGTTTGAGAAAAAACTGCATCAAACGGTTTACGTCTCAGCAACACCCGGTGCATGGGAACTCGAACAGACGCAGGGCGAAGTTGTTGAACAGATCATTCGGCCAACTGGCCTTCTCGATCCGGTTATAGAGGTTGTCCCTGCTCGCAATCAGGTTGTCCACCTCCTGGAAGAGATTGCCACTACTGTCGAAATTGGCAATCGCATTCTTGTCACGACGTTAACGAAGAAACTAGCTGAGGATCTCTCAAGCTATTTCCAGGAACAGAATGTCCGCTGTCGTTGGCTCCATAGCGAACTGGATGCATTTGAACGAGTCGAACTACTTCGTGAACTTCGAGCGGGTGAGTTTGACGTGCTCGTTGGTGTGAATCTGCTTCGTGAGGGGCTCGACCTTCCAGAAGTCTCACTCGTTGCAATTCTTGATGCTGACAAAGAGGGCTTCCTCCGCAGTGAAACTTCTCTCATGCAGACGATAGGCCGATCCGCCAGAAACGTCGATGCCCGAGTCATTCTCTATGCAGATCGAATGACTGACTCCATGCAACAAGCAATCGACGAGACCCAACGTCGTCGAGAGATGCAGATTGAATACAACAAAGAACATGGCATTACACCAACGACCATTCGTAAAGAAATCCGTTCTGGCATTGAAGCCGAATCACAGGCACGGGCTAAAGCACACGCTGCGGTTGGCAACACCGAAGAATCTGAACAGAAGCAAGCTGAGTTGCTTGCACAGCTCGAAACCGACATGCTGAACGCAGCTGCGGAACTTGATTTTGAACGTGCTGCAAAAATGAGAGACCAGATAGCCAATCTTCGTGACGAGGCATCACCCAGAAGAGCAAAGAATCAGAAGAGACGGCGAGGCAGAGGAAAAGCCGCTAGCCGAATCCCGAAACCGAAGCGATAACATGTCGCTCCCTGTAAATAAAGTGGTATTCCCCATGGACACTCCTCGACTACTGAAAAACATTTATGAGAAAGAAGAACATCATCGGCAATTGATTGCCTATGAAATTCATGATGGAATTGCTCAGTATGTTTCCGCAGCGATCATGCAACTTGAGGCTTCCAAGGCAAATTCGGCTCGTGATCGCAAACCAGAGAATGATCCAAACGTGAATGAAGCTCTTCGTCTTTTGCGAGAAGCGTCACGGGAAACTCGACATCTTATTTCAGGACTTCGCCCCCCAACTTTAGATGAACTTGGAATTATTGACTCCCTTGAAGCACTCATTGGAGATGCCCGCCTCGAAATCGAAGACGTCACTTTGCTGCACAACATTGGCGTCAATCGATTGCCTCCGCAACTCGAGGTATCGCTTTTCCGTATAGCCCAAGAATCGCTCACCAACATTCGGCGGCACGCTAGAGCACAGCGTGTCCGTGTGAAACTAAACAAGAGTGAAAGCGGGAATATATCTCTGGTTATCCAAGATGATGGCTGCGGGTTTGATCTGGAAAGTTCTACCAAGGACCATTTTGGCCTTGAAGGCATTCGGCAGAGGGCACTTCATCTCGGTGGAACAGCCAACATCCAGAGCAGGCCCGGAGCCGGGACAACTATACACATTCAGTTTCTGGAGTCAGTTATCCAGGAAGAACATTGCTAAACCCTCTCACGTGACATCGAGAGCATCGTTCATGCATACAGGCCACAGACATCCTCGAAAAGAAGGCTGCGGAATACACAATTATTCGTAGCCTTGCTTCCTTCAGTCCCAAAAAATTCATTCATTGAAGAGTCGACAGTTCCACTTATTGAGTAACCTTGGGCCTTCCGACACACACGAGGCACATGTCGTCACTCCGAACCTGCCCAGCAGCATGTCGCTCAACATCAACCAGGACTCGTCGACCAACAGCCGCTGGTGAATCGGCTGGCTCCGACAACACTTCTTCTAATCTACTCAATCCATACAACTCGTTTTTGTGATCCATCGCTTCGCTGATACCGTCTGTGTACAGAACAAGAGTACAGCCAGAAGTCACGCTGACCTCAGCGGCTTCATAGACAAAAGTCGGATCGACACCTAGTGGCAGGCCCGCTTCTTCAAGCCCCACTGTTTCTACACTCCCATCAGCTTTTCGTAAGTACGTTGGCAGATGCCCAGCGGACACGACCTTGACTACGTCTGAGGTTGAGTCGAGTACTACTACAACAAAAGTTGCGAAGCGGTCATCCCACCCGCTTCTCATAAAACTCGAGTTCAATAACGTAACTGCTTTTGCAACATCTGATTCAATCGCAAGCGTGTATCGCACATCTGCTGAAAGGGCTGCCATCACAAGTGCTGCGGACACACCCTTTCCAGAAACATCGGCAAGTACCACAGCAAGGCGGTTCTCACCAAGCGGAATATATGAAAAATAGTCTCCGCCAATCTGGTGGGCCGCTTCGTAAAAATCAAAAACCTCAAAACCTTTGATTTCTGGAGGAACCGACGGAAGCAAGCCCTGTTGCACACGATTCGCCAACTCTAAATCTCGTTTGAACTGCTCCTGCGCCACTTTCTCATCGTGCGCCGTTGCCTGCTCGACAGCTTTACCTGCTTGTCCTGTGATTCCAGCAAGAACTTCGAGATCGGCTTGACTAAACCCATTCTGAATATCACGAGAATCCACCTGTAATACACCGAGGACTACCCCCTCGGCAGAAATAAATGGGACACACATTACCGATCGTATATTGCAGTCAACAACGCTCTCATTGAGACGAAAACGACTGTCACTCGTGGCATCAGCTGAAAGAATAGCTCGCTGAGATGACGCCACTTTATTCACAAGAGAAAGACTCAGCCGAAGACCACCTTTTTCTTCGGCATTCTTAAGTTTCTTAGCCCTCAAAATTAGTCGATTTGTTTTTACATCATTGAGCAATACAAAACCACGCTCAACATTTGGAAAGATATCGAAAAGACCGTCGAGGAGTCGAGGCAGGACATCCTCAAGTGAAAGAGATGCGCCCAGTGCCCGATTCAAACCGATGACAGCCCGCAACTTCGCTTCAGCATTTTGACTGATTCCTTCATCTGCCGAAGGGCGGGGGATGTCTAGCTGAGACACTATCATCGACTCTTCATCGTGCGACTGAAAAACAGCTTGCGATGCATCTGTCTCCCCACCTAATGAAACCCATTCTGAAGGCGTTGTATCACCAACTGTAAAAACTAGCCGATCCTCACAAACACCAATTTCATCTGCGGCCTCAAGCTGATGTGGTCCGTTTAATTTGTCACCATTGATCAACGTGCCATTTCGACTCCCAAGATCTTCAATCCACCAGGCACCCTCTTTCATTTCAACCACCGCGTGCTGACGGCTTACAGAGCCTGAATCAACAATAATATCGCAGCCTGGATGGCGACCAATGACGGTCTTTTCTTTCACAAGGCGGTATCTTTCTCCCGCCTTGCCACCAGTCATCAATACGAGGAACGACACGCTGCCTGCACCTTGTTTTTCAATTTTGTGAATACCCAACGAGCTTTTTACTGCCGACCGCCAGCAGCTTTCCCTACCGATTGCCCATCTGCCAAGTCCGCGATAGGCTACCACAACACAATTGAATGGTAACGGACTGTTTCGAAGGATCCTGAACAATGGAAGATCAAAGGGCTCACGACGTGAAAATAAGCTTATTTTGATGAAATTCTGGGGAATGGTGTAACGGTAGCACGACTGGCTCTGAACCAGTTAGTCCAGGTTCAAATCCTGGTTCCCCAGCTTGTCTGATCAGGACTACGACTCCTGAGTCTGAACAAGGCTCTTGTCTATTTTGCCAGGTTCCATTGCGGATGACTTATCCAGCCACAAAACACGCTCGGCGGTAGCAAACGAATGACTGACGCAGCCCCCTCAGACAGTAGCTCTCAGCAATCAAATGACGCTCATGCGTCAGCGGTAGCGTCGGGTGTAAAGGAGGCTGTTGGACGATCTGTTGACGGCCACAGAGTCCTTCTGGTTGACGACCAGCCAATGATCGGCGAAGCAGTCAGACGCCTTCTTGCTGATCAAGCTGACATGACATTTGCATTTTGCAAAGATGGGTCCAAGGCAGTAACGACCGCGGAAGAATTCCAACCAACTGTCATCTTACAAGACCTTGTTATGCCAGATATCGACGGTCTGGATCTTGTAGGCCAGTTTCGTTCACATGCCAGCACAGAAAAAATCCCTGTCATCATGCTTTCGGCTACCGAAGAAGCAGCAACAAAGGCCCAACTGCTGGAAGCGGGTGCAAATGACTATCTCATCAAACTCCCTCATCAGATTGAACTGATTGCTCGAATCCGTGTTCACTCAGAAGCCTATAAAAGACTCCTTGAACGTGATGCCGCCTTTAGTGCACTTGAACGATCACTCGCAGACTTGACACGAGAACGAGAGAAGTCAGAGCGACTGCTTCGTAATATTCTCCCGGATACAATCGCCGAACGTTTGAAGAACAATGTCTCTACGATTGCTGAGTCCTTCTCGTCAGTCAGCGTCTTATTTGCCGATCTCTGTGGTTTCACGACTTTTTCGGAGCGTGTGGATGCAAGCCAACTTGTCGATCTACTCGATGACATTTTCTCTGCGTTTGACCACTTAGCAAATGCATACGGAGTTGAGAAAATCAAAACTATTGGTGACGCATACATGGCTGTTGCAGGACTTCCCGAAGCTCGTGATGACCACGCTGAAGCTGTTGCCGGCATGGGACTTGGAATGCTCGAGGCATTCAGGGGTGTGATGCGCAACCGAGGGCTTTCCATGGAAGTTCGTATTGGCATTCATTCTGGTCCTGTTGTTGCCGGGGTCATCGGCAAACACAAATTCTCGTACGACTTGTGGGGTGACACTGTCAATACAGCCAGCCGTATGGAGTCTCACGGTGAACCATCTCGAGTGCATGTATCTCAAGCGACATATATGTTGCTAAAAGATCGTTACCGATTTACAGATCGAGGTGAAATGCAAATCAAAGGAAAAGGCATGCAGCAGACATATTTCCTTCTTGGACGCAATGAAAATCCGTCATAGAAACTCACGCTGGACCGCACACGTTTCAATACCGTATCTTGCCGGAAATAGAAAATACTCAGCACGGTTTGGTTTCATAGAGACTCGGATATGACAGAACCGAAAATTTCTCCTATCGGAGCAGCGTTCACCTGGGTTGGCCGTATCACCGCTATAGGGTTAGTCATGGTGCTCCCGGGTATCGCTGGGGGCTGGCTCGACCGCCAACTTGACACAACCTTGCTCGAGCCGGTGGGATTTCTGCTTGGTTTTGTCCTAGGACTCACATCCGTTGTCCGATTAGCCGCTGCAAAACGGCAGAAATAGCTGTAAAAAGGTCTATCCATGCAGAACAACCAACAATCCATTGTAAAATCTGTTGCGTTTGGGTTTGCAGTTCTCTCTGCAGGCCAGGTTCTCATCGCTGCTGTCATGATTTCCAGAAATATACCGAACCTGGACGCTGAACTTCGAGCGAAAACTGTCGCAGTCGTGAGCGCTATCACGCTAAGCGGGGCTTTTTTGGCTTGGTATGTCACATGCCGGACAAAAAAGGTGGCCTCACATCAACCTGCCCTGGGCATTGCCGGTGCTCTCACGGCAAATTTAATACGACTCATAATGCCACTTTTAGCACTCGGTTTCTTCCAGACCAGTGCCGCAGAGGTGCACTGGAGCGGGCCACTTCAAAATTTTGTAAGAGAAACTCTCGTTGCCTCCTACCTAGTTTTGCTTTTACTTGATATCCTTCTCCACGTAGTCGGCTATGGTGAAGGTGTTCGGTCGGTCAAACACCACGCTCCCGAATAAGACCGAACACAAACCAACTCTACTTTAAAAGTAATAAATCCATCTGATGTCAGCAAACCCCATCTATCATCTTAAGGATGCCTACTTTTTCGAAGTACCAAAGAGTCTGTGGCGTTATGACTGGAAGTCATTGAGTGAAGTGCCTTCGTTTCTGACAGATGGCCATCCTGCCGTTACTGACGTGAATGAATTTAATCGAGCGCTTGATGGCAAAGTTCTTATTCCGCAACCATTCGCGGAACTCCACAGTCTCTATGCACCAAAATCGGGATTTGCAATCTCTAAGTACATGATTCTTGAACTCGTTGTAGCTGCCGTCATGGTGCTGATATTCACACGAGTTGCGAAACAACTGTCCTCCGGGGCAGCTCCAAAAGGTCGATTCGCAAATCTTTTTGAAGCTTTTCTCGTATTCATTCGTGACAATGTCGCGCGTCCAGCGATTGATGACCCACCGGGCCATGGCCATGATGATGGAAACGCAGTGCCCGTACATCGTGGGGATACCTTTGTTCCCATGCTGTGGACGCTCTTCTTTTTTGTTCTAGGATGCAATTTGCTTGGGATGGTCCCTTGGGCAGGCTCGCCAACAGCATCGTTTTCAGTCACTCTCGCTTTAGCCGCTGTGACCTTTCTTACTGGCTTGCTGTCAGGCATGAAGCAGTTCGGTGTAATCGGATTTTTTTTAAATCAGGTTCCACCAATTGACATGCCCACATATATGTTGCCACTTAAAATTATTATTTCCTTTGGGCTTTTCTTGATTGAAATACTGGGATTGTGCATCAAACACTTGATCCTGGCGGTTCGTCTGTTAGCGAACATGGTTGCTGGTCATCTCGTACTTCTCGGTATTATGGGACTTATTACGGCGGCCGCCTCAGCTTCGACAGGTACGTGGGCAACTGTTACCGTAATTAGTGTCCTCAGTGCGACTCTTTTTAGCGTTCTGGAACTTTTTGTCGCTTTCCTGCAGGCCTATATATTCACGTTTTTGTCGGCGCTTTTCGTTGGCGCGGCGGTCCACCATCATTAATGACATAAACCACACAAAAAAAACCTTTCGAGACCCTTCAAAACCTTTCAAAATTGCTTAAAACATGCCTCTATAGGAAGCGGGCCGACGTCTTAGTTCGTTCGGCACAATTCCAACAAACAGATCTCGTTTCATCCCGTCTGGAAACAACGGTTTCCAGACTCACGCTTTCAAGGAGTTCCAGCCCGTGATGCTTCGCTCGTTTTTCTCAGCCCGCTCGGCCAGCACACTTGCCGTCGTTTTGCTCACGCTTCTCTGTGCTGATGTTGCCAGTGCTCAAGAAGCAGTTGGTGGTAGAGCACTTATTGATCTTTCAGCCTCTTTTGGCGTTGGCCTTGTTGTTATTGGTGCCGCCATGGGCATCAGTAAACTTGCTGCAGCAGCTTATGAAAGCATGGCTCGCCAGCCCGAAGTATCAGGTAGCATTCAGACTGCTTTGATTATTGCTGCAGCACTGATTGAGGGTTTTACGTTCTACGCACTGTTCATCTGCTCAGGAAAGTAGTTCTCCTTCGTCCACTGCTGTGTTTCAAGAAATCTGGTTACAAGTACTGCCTTACATCGCCAAGGGCGAACGAGAACAGTACTTCTAGTTTTAAGAGATGTGGCAAGGTAATTCGTCAGATGACGGATACGGGAATCTTCCGCGTATCTGTCATCTGGCAACGAGTCTACGAATACATTTGGAATGATTTCACACCTGTTGAAGTGACACCCTTGATATGACCTTCATTACGACCACAAGGCATCGCATCAACCCAGCGATCATTACAAAAGGCTCGCAACCACACGCCGTCAAAATGTTCACTCGAAGCGGTCTGCCACAGGAGACACAGATGTCGTTTTTACACACAGCTTGCCGGCTTGGGCACTCATGTCTTCTTGCTCTAATGGTGATACTGATTGTGTCATCCTCAACAAGCAGCGCATGGGGTTCAGAGACACCTCACGCCGCTGATGGACACAATGAAAAACATGGGGCGCATCATTCCGAAATCGGTGCAAATCCACCTCCAGGCACATCTCTTGAAGACTTCGAGAGTCCTGCAGAATTGAGGAGAGATCTGGCGATCTGGTCATTTGCTGTTTTCTTCATGCTCATGCTCTTGCTTTCTGCAGTTGCCTGGAAACCCATCATGAAGGGACTCGATGCTCGCGAACAGGGGATTGCCGACATGATCGCTGCAACACAAAACGCGCATGACGATGCAAAAAACCAACTCGCCTCATACGAACGGCGGCTTGCTGAAGCAGCAGAAGAAGTCAAGGGAATGCTTGATGAAGCTCGCCGGGACGCTGAAACAACGAAGCAAACAATAGTGACTGAGGCACGGCAAGCGGCTGACGAAGAGAAGCAACGAGCCAAAAAAGAAATCGAAATGGCACGAGACGATGCCATCTCGCAACTCGCTGAAAAAGCAGGTGACCTTGCCGTCGGCGTGGCTGAGAAATTCATTCGAGAGAAGATCAGCCCAGAAGATAAAAATCGTCTTGTACGTGAATCTGTCGCAAGTCTTTCAACATCGCCAAGTGCCAACTAGGACTGTGGAAAAACAATAAAAATCGCATGACTACCGACGAATTAAATCGTTCATCACCGCTGGATGCACCTCGTGACATTGGGTCAGCGAGACTCGCGAAGGTCTATGCTCAGGCAATTGTTGAAGCTGCTGATCGCCACCAATGCCAGTCGGAAGTAGTCGAAGAATTAACGCACATTGTAGAAGACGTGCTTCCTCGCGTTGAAAGTCTCACAAGCGTTCTCGAATCACCTCGAATAACGCCATCGGATAAGACTGCTCTTGTCAGCAAAACCTTTTCCGGAAGAGTATCGACCATTACGCTCAACACGCTGCTGGTGCTTGCAAACCATGAACGGCTTGGGCTTCTGCCAGAATTGGTGATCGCACTACGCCGTGATTTAGACCAGAGGGCAGGGCGACGAGAAGCCGTCCTTACAACTGCCAACTCGATTACCCCAGATGAACAGGCTGCAATTCTTAAGTCAGTCGAAGAATCACTAGGCGAGTCGCTTACCGCTCATTTTTCCGTTAATCCAGATCTGCTCGGCGGCCTTGTCGTTCGGATCGAAGACACAGTTTACGACCATTCCGTCTCCACGAGCTTAGTGTCGCTCGCGGAGCGTTTGAAGCAGAGGAGTATCCATGAAATTCAACACCGACGAGATCGCCTCGGTTCTGCGTGAAGAAATTGACCGCTATCAGACTGGTATTGATGTCCGAGAAGTCGGGCAAGTACTCGAAGTTGGTGACGGCATTGCTCGCGTCTGGGGGCTATCTGGCGTAATGGCCGGCGAAATGGTCGAGTTTCCAGGTGGCGTTACTGGGCTGGCATTTAACCTCGAAGAAAATTCTGTCGGTGTCATCATTCTTGGTGATTACCTGAAGGTAAACGAGGGTGATGAAGTACGAAGCACTGGAAAGCTTCTCAGTGTACCTGTCGGTGATGCGGTCATTGGTCGGGTTCTCGACCCACTTGGCAATCCACTCGACGGAAAAGGACCAATCACCACTGACAAAAGAAGGCCTGTTGAAACTCTTGCACCGGGTGTCGCTGATCGTCAACCCGTACGCGAGCCTCTTCAAACGGGCATTAAAGCAATCGATGCGATGACTCCTATCGGCCGCGGTCAACGAGAATTGATTATCGGTGACCGTAAAACTGGAAAAACAGCCATCGGAATTGATGCAATCATCAATCAAAAACACAGTGGCGTAAAATGCTTTTATGTCGCCGTTGGACAAAAAGACTCCTCTGTCGCTGTCGCCATTGACGTGCTGCGTAAGCATGGCGCTATGGATTACACGACGGTGATTGTCGCAGGAGGATCTACTGCTGCACCACTTCAGTACATTGCACCCTATTCTGGAACTGCAATGGCAGAAGAGTTCATGTACAACGGCGAACATGCGTTAATCGTTTATGATGATCTCTCGAAGCAAGCAACCGCCTACCGACAACTATCACTTCTCATGCGTCGCCCACCGGGACGTGAGGCCTATCCTGGTGACGTTTTCTATGCACATAGTCGTCTTCTCGAAAGATCTGCAAAGCTTTCTGATGAACATGGCGGGGGCTCGCTCACGTCTCTACCAATTATCGAAACACTTGAGGGTGAAGTGTCAGCTTACATTCCCACCAATGTAATTTCGATCACCGACGGCCAAATCTATCTTCAGCCCGATTTGTTCTTTGCCGGCCAGCGTCCAGCAATGAACGTTGGTATCTCTGTCTCTCGTGTTGGTGGAGCCGCCCAAACAAAAGCGATGAAGAAGGTTTCGGGGGGGCTTCGGCTGGACCTCGCTTCGTTCCGTGAACTCGAAGCATTCGCACAACTCGGAACAGATCTCGACGCCGCGACGCAGTCGAGACTTGACCGTGGCTATTGCATGGTTGAACTACTAAAACAGGGCCAGTACCAGCCTCTCGATATTGTCGATCAGGTTCTCAGCATTTATGCAGGAACACGTGGACATCTCGACAACGTCGAACGAGACAAAGTCGCTGCCTGGGAATCTGGTTTCCTGACTTTTGTGCGGGACCAGACACCAGAGGTACGCTCAAGGCTTGAGGAAACAAAAGCCCTTGACGATGAGACAGAACGGTTGCTGGAGGCTGCGATTGCGGAATACAAGCGTCAGGTTCAAGGTGCAAAGCAACCTGAACCCTCTCTTGCCGGCTCGAACTGAGAAAGAGAAGAATTCCTATGGCCAATGCTCGTGCTCTCGACCGTCGACGACGTTCCGTTCGTAATATCCGCAAGATAACGCGAACAATGGAACTCATTGCAACGGCCCGATTCAAGAAAGCCATGGACCGCTCAGTTGCGGCACGTGACTACACCCAGCAATTGGCAAAAATCTTAAAAAACATTGCTGCTGTCGGTGAAGATTTATCGCACCCATTGCTTGAAAGTCGACCGACTCGACGAACCGCTGTTCTTATTCTGACCGGAAATCGCGGCTTGTGCGGAGGGTACAATTCCAACGCCGTAAAGCAGGCTATGGGATTACTGAGTCAATGGTCAGGCAGCGAAACCGAAACTCACGTGACAGTATCTGGCAAACGAGGCATTAATGCCCTGAAGTTTCGTGGCATCACGATCGATGAAGAACACCTTGATTTCGAGGACAAGCCAGCATTTAATGAAGTCTCGCCGATCGGCACGGCGTATCTAAACGCCTACATACAAGGTGACATCGATCGCCTCGACGTCGTCTACACCCGCTTTGTAAACATCGCCAAGCAGGAAGCAATTGTTGAAACACTGCTTCCGTTAAAACCAGCCGTAGATGAAGAGAATACATCGTCCCATTCGGGTAATCTCGCGTCAGAAGAATACGATTTCTACCCATCAGCTGAAAGTATTCTCGAAGAGATTCTCCCGGCAAGTTTCCAGTCGCGACTCTTTAAGTGCTTTCTCGACTCCGCTGTAAGCGAACAGGTTGCACGAATGGTTGCAATGAAAGGCGCGACAGAAAATGCCTCGGGGATTATCAGTGATCTCTCGCGGCGATATAACCGAGCCAGACAAACACAGATCACTGGCGAAATTATGGAAATACTTGGTGGCGTCGAAGCCCTCAAGCAATAGTTCAAATCACCTGAAGGGCCGCTTACACGGCATTCACCACTTACAATCCTCAAAGTACTCTAGACCCGAAGGTTCCTTCCTCATGGCAACAGCAATCGCCTCTGACAAAAAGAATGGCAAAGTCACACAGGTCATTGGATCAACATTTGACGTTGAGTTTCCTGAATCCACTCTGCCTGCAATTTACAATGCAGTTCGTATTGATGCCGATCACAAGGGCGTCAAACTTGAGCTAGTAGGTGAAGTACAGCAACACCTCGGGGGAGGAAAAGTCCGCTGCGTGGCACTCGGCTCAACAGATGGCCTTATCAGAGGACAAGAAGTTGTTGATACCGGATCACCGGTAAGCGTGCCCGTTGGACCCGCTACCCTTGGCCGGGTTTTTAACATGCTTGGAGAACCGATCGATAATGGTGGCGAAGTAAACGCTGATGAGCGGTGGTCTATTCATCGAAACGCCCCACCTATTTCTGAACTCTCCACAAAAACAGAACTTTTCGAAACCGGCATTAAGGTTATTGATCTTCTCACTCCATTCGTTCGAGGTGGTAAAGCGGGATTATTTGGCGGTGCCGGCCTCGGTAAAACGGTTATCTTGACCGAACTGATCGCAAGAATCGCGAGCGCTCACGGCGGAAATTCAGTCTTTGCTGGTGTTGGAGAAAGAACACGAGAAGGAACCGACCTGTGGCTTGAGATGCAGGATGCCAAGATTGGTGATACCGGACGGAGCGTCATCGAACAAACATGCATGGTCTTTGGCCAGATGAATGAGCCACCCGGCGCGAGGCTACGAGTTGCACTTTCTGCCCTCACAATGGCTGAATATTTTCGTGACACGACTGGAACAGATACGCTCCTCTTCGTCGACAATATTTTCCGCTTTTCGCAAGCTGGTAGTGAGGTGAGTGCGCTTCTTGGCCGAATGCCAAGTGCGGTAGGCTACCAGCCAACGCTGGCTACTGAGATGGGTGCGTTACAAGAACGCATTACGTCAACAGAGAAGGGTGCCATCACTTCAGTCCAGGCAGTCTATGTTCCTGCTGATGACCCCACCGACCCCGCACCTGCAACCGCTTTTGGCAATTTGGATGCCTTCATCTATCTTGAACGATCAATTTCTGAAAAAGGCATCTATCCGGCTGTCGATCCACTTGCTAGCTCCAGCCGAATTCTAGACCCACAGTATGTTGGGGAACGGCACTATAACGTTGCACGCCGTGTCCAAACCACATTACAACGTTACCGAGAACTCCAAGACATAATCGCAATTCTTGGCGTCGACGAACTTTCCGAAGAAGATAAGCTTGTAGTCCATCGTGCTCGACGAATGGAACGATTTTTATCACAGCCCTTCCTTGTAGCTGAAGTATTTACAGGAAAGCCGGGTGAAATCACCAGCCTCGAAGATACAATCCGATCTTTCGAAGAAATCGCTGATGGAAAATGGGACCATCTCCCAGAGCCTGCATTCATGTATGTTGGCACGATTGAACAAGCTGAAGAGCAGGCCAAGAAAATGGCCGAAAAGGCATAGACAGAAAGCAACCTCTCGTAAAAAGCATCATGGCAACCACGACATCACAGAAACTTATTCACTGCGTTATTGTCACACCTGAACAGACAGTTCTCGACACGAAAGCTGCAGGGGTATTACTCCCTCTCGATGACGGAAGCCGGGGAATCGCCGCGGGACATGCTCCTTTCATCGGACGCCTCGGAGCAGGCGAGGTACAGTTACACGGTGTCGCAGGAGGAACAGGGGCTGAAACAACCATTTGCACCTTTGTTGAAGGTGGATTCGTCGAGGTTGGTAATAACGAAGTAACCGTCATCACTCAGGGTGCGATCGATTCCGGATCAATCAAAGCACCAGAAATACAGGCCGAACTTGAGAATTTGTACCAACAAAAGGCAGTTGGCGACGATCAAATAGATGCTCTTCTGAAGGCGGAGTCGGCTGCTCGTGCTCGACTCAGGGCCGCCCGACAAAAAAGAAAATAGAACTGATTTAGTTTCTCAAATACCAAATTGTTTTCTGGCTGGCTCGTTACCGTTTGCACCGGTCAGATTTGGTAGTCCCCCTCAGGCGAGGGTGCTTCTCCCCGCATCCGCAGTTTTGGCTTTTCTAGAACAACAGTCGTGTGTGGCTCAATAGACCGTGTGATCCACACGTTACTACCAATTACGGAATCATGCCCAATAACTGTCGCACCACCAAGAACTGTTGCGTTGGCATAGATAACAACCCGATCGCCTATGGTTGGGTGGCGTTTTGCGCCTCGCACCAACTGCCCCTCAGCATCGGTTGGAAACGACACGGCGCCAAGCGTGACACCTTGATACAGTTTTACATGACTGCCGATTTCACAGGTTTCACCAACCACCACACCCGTACCATGATCTATAAAAAAATGATCTCCAATCGTTGCACCAGGATGAAGGTCAATACCGGTACGAGAGTGTGCCCACTCAGCCATCATTCTCGGAATCAGGGGTACGGAAAGTCGTTGTAGTAAATGAGCAAGACGGTGTATGGTCACCGCCTCAAGCCCTGGATAGCAGAAGATAATTTCTTCGAGATTCCGTACCGCAGGATCACCGTCATATGCTGCCTTAACATCCGTGGCAAGAACTCTTCGAAGATCTGGAATCTGCTCCAAAAACTCGACCGCTTTCGCTTGACCTAATGCTTCAAAGTCAGCTTCGTCAACACACTCCTGAACAGCATCTGGCAGCGAAGGGGTACGGCGGCCGGCAGCCGCGGCAACCTGCGTGGCTGCAAGACTATGACGCAACGCACGACCAATCTGTATCGTAAGTTTATCGTGCAATCCATCGATTAGATCACCAACGTGATACGTAACATTCCCAAAATGAAGATTCTCTCTACGGCGATATCCTGGATAGAGGATTTCTTTCAGGTCCTCGCACACGGTAATAATCGACTCATAATTAGGGAGGGGACAATGCCCGAGATAGTTCGTTGCTGGCACCTCTCGATAGGTGTCAACAATTCGTTGCGTCAGCTTCGGTAGCTGTTCTTTTAACCGTAAATCAGTTGCCATGTTCTTTGTCCAGCAGCGCAGTTGCTTGACCTCAATAGGTACCCATTCGAGAGATTCGACCCACCCCTAGGTCAAAGTTGAATTGAACTTCTCGAACGCATCACAAACGGGAAGCAGGGTAAGGTCTGCGGGCAACTTTTCCGCCTTTACAGTGCCTCACCTGATGCTTCAATGGCTGCTTCAAGAGTCAGGCCACCATCGTAAAGTGCTCGCCCAACAATACATCCAGACGCACCAGTTGCTGCGACTGCCCGTAGATCATCTGCATCCGCGATGCCCCCAGATGCCACAACGGGATGGGGGGACGCTTGCACCATTGCCTCTAGAGCGGGAAGGTTTGGACCTTGGAGCATGCCGTCACGGGCAATATCTGTATACACAATAGCTGCAAGCGGAAGTTCAGCCGACTGGACAGCTACGTCGACAGCTCGCTGTGTACTGGTTTCAATCCAACCTCGCGCTGCGAGCTTTCCTTCCCGGGCATCGAGACCAAGGACAAGCGTATCAGGAAATGCATGCGCAAGCTCAGCAAACAGTTTTGGCTGCTCAATCGCAACACTTCCAATAACGAGTCGTGAAACTCCTGCCCCAAGGTAGGATTCTATTATCTGCCGGGAACGTATACCCCCTCCTACCTGACAAGGCACCCCGGCCGCCGCTACCATCTGACGAATCAAATCGGCCTGTATAGCAGCTCCATCTTTTGCGCCTTCAAGATCAACAATATGAAGCCGGCGACTACCAGAAGAAGTGAATTTCTTCACAGTCTTGACAGGCTCTTCTCCAAAGACTGTTTCGCGATTGTAGTCGCCTTGCTGCAGGCGTACACAACAGCCTCCACGGAGATCGATTGCTGGCCAAAGCTCCATCGTGTCTTCCTTTGTATAACAGACCATTAAACGTGTTCGATAAAATACTTCAGTAATCGCATCCCTATTGATTGACTCTTTTCGGGGTGGAATTGCGTCGCCAACAAACGTCCTCGCGCTACCCCGGAACAAAACATTCCGCCGTAGTCGGTCTCGGCTACAACAACACTCGGGTCTGAAGGCTGAACACAGTACGAGTGTACAAAGTAAAAAAAGTCGGGCTGCTGTATATCCTCACCAATTACTTGCGACACATGACTTCCCTCACGCCATCTCACTTGATTCCAACCCATGTGCGGAACCTTCAAATCATCCGAACAATTAAACCGGGTGACATCACCAGCAAACACTCCTAATCCATCGTGCCGGCCACCCTCCCAACCCGTTTCGAAGAGGAGCTGCAGGCCCATGCAGATTCCAAGGAATGGCCGATCAGCGTAAATGTGCCCCTGAATTGGCTCAACAAGTCCACGTTCACGCAGTGCTGCCATTGCATCTGAAAAAGCACCTACGCCCGGAAGAACAAGCCTGTCGGACTCGGCGACACAGTTCGGGTCTGACGTTATTTCTGCAGTAACGCCATGCCTTTCAAAAGCTTTCTGAACACTTCGAAGATTGCCACTTCCGTAATCTATAATCCTGAGCATATCCGGAGTGTAAGCCGCCGCACGACAAGAAAAAGGGGGGGGCACTTTTCCCCCAAAAGGCTTGGCGTTGTTCAATCAAATTTGACCGACACCAGAACCCACTGAAGCCGGTTTTGTCATTCCATCCGACACTTATTGAGAACCCGGAACAGAGGCCTGCTCCGGGTAAATGACGCATTCAATCCGACGATTTCGCTGCCTACCCGCAGTTGTTGCGTTTGAGACGACTGGATGATTCGACCCGTGTGCAACGAGGAACATCTGCCTGTCACTCAACGGCGTTCGAGTGGTCAGGAAATCAAAAACAGCAGAGGCCTGAGCAGTTGTCAACTGGTGCGCAGACTGCCACGAAGATCCTGTCAGCGGATCAGTATCAAGATGTCCCTCGATTCCAAGATAATGACGAGGAAAAACTCTTTCTAGTTCTGTTGCTAACTGAGTCAGCAATGATGCACCTGCGGGTAAAAGGTTCGGTGTTCCAGATTCAAATAAGCGTTCAGATGGTACTTCAACACGAACAACCCCCCCATCCAAGCGAACTTGAAGATTCTCAAAAGACAACTCCCCCATTGCTGATTGCATCGCTGCAATAGCACCTGCAGCCGAAGGCGAGACTAATGGACTTATGATGTCTCTCGAAGTTCCAGGGCGACCAACGACTCGGCTTGCAGCGAGTTGAGTTGTTGTACTGGCTAACTGCTCTCGAATCGCTGAGAGCTCTTCTTGCATGATCTGATTTTCGGTCTGACTCCGAGTCAGGGCAGCTTCCAATTGAGCACTCCCCAAGGAACTGTACGACGGCGTCTGCGGCAAACTTGGCAATGTCTGAGGAAGGGTATGCGCGGGTGCAGCAACGCCAGGTGGGGGATCAAGACTTATCGTAGCCGGGGCTGGCTCTCGGCGCATGAGATTCGAACAGCCTATAGAAACGGCTGATGCTGAAAGCACACAAGCTACTAGCACACGGTATCTGTACATACCCACAAAGCAATCATGAAAGGAGACATGAACATGCGGAGAATAGAGAAGACACCCACCCCAAGCAAGGCCGTCGGCCTGTTGTTTTCTTGGGAATTTCCGTATTTCAAGGCAAATTTCAGGAAGATCTGTTGAAATCAAACGATCGACTGCATCTTTCCTCGCATCCACCGCCACAGGAAAAGGGTCACCGCGGTGAGTAGAACAACGAGCCCCAGAACTGTTCCCAGTTGCACGACATCATCGAAGAACACTGAAGCCCAGGCCCATACCGGCTGCCAGAACAGAGTAACCAGTACCGCCGCCAAGCACAGACTTGGACCAAACGGCAGTTCATTCTCACGATGCATAACGAGCTGAAAGAGCCCGTGAACTAATCCAAGAAACGTGGCTAGGAAAAAAATCAATACGGCAGGCTGCCAACCAAGCCAAATACCCACCATTGCCATGAGGGTGACATCTCCCATACCCATTGCCTCACGACCGAGAGCAAGTGAAGCCCCCCCCCGAGTAAACCAGACAATACCTGCCGAAACAGCCAGCCCGATCATCCCACTCTCGATTGCTGCCAAACGCACTTCCCCCAACCAATTCACAATGCAAAGAACGACAACACCAAGCACCAAAACAACATTACGGGGCTCACTGACACATTGGCTCATCCTGTGCACCAGCTCTTTTGAACGTCCTTTATTTTTTGGAGTCCAACGAGCGGTGCACATAGCCCACCACAACATAAATAAAGCCATGGTTGTAGCCAGATGTTGTACCGATGAATCAACAGCTTTTGACACGTTGAGTGGTCCCCAGGCAACCAAAAAATCTTCGGTCAGAGTAGCGGCTGCAAAAGATCGCTCAGTAATGACCGGAACAGGAAGAAGAATTTCAGGGAAGATCGCCAAGGCAATGAGGCCGCACAATACACCGGGCGTTGTGATGACATCGGGTATAACTCGATAGCGAATATCGACCCAAGCAGCAGCAGCAAGGAACCAGAAAAAAATTGAGTGCCCCCACGCCCGTATCAAAAGAGCAGAGGAGCTTGCAGTAGTACGCACCACATTGTGTGGCAAAAGACCCTCGTAGATGACTTCCCACCATACGATTCCCACTACCACGAGACAACCAGCCACAATTGTCACACTGCGATACCGAGGTGCAGACTTTCCAAGACTTTGGACCTGACTGTCTTGCGTGCCTTCGGCAACCTCAATTTCATCAAGTAACCAACTCACAAAACGATGCAGTACAAAGCCTGCCAGAGCTCCGGCTAATCCTGCAGACACAAGAGCGACAAGAGTATTGCCACTATTCATGAATTAGCTCCTGCAGATGCGTCACCAGGCCGTGACTCGCAACCTTTCCACGAGGCCAGCCATTCAATAATTTCCCCCACAATGGCTGGTACTGATACTCCGTCTGTATTTATACGAAAATGGGCCACATCAGCGTAGTACGGCTCTCGATCGATCAGTGCCTGATCAACTTCAGAATAAACATCTTTTCCTTCAAGCGCTGGGCGACGGCTGGCTGTTGTTATGTCCGCTGCAAGTCGCCGTCGAATTTCATCCGCGGGAGCCACCAGCCATACTATGGGCAGCCCAGCATTTCCCATTATGCTGCGATTTTCTTCTCGCAAAACAATTCCACCACCCGTCGACAACACACCATCCGAAATCCTGAGGAGTTCTTGTAACACGAGCGTTTCTGCATCTCGAAAGGACAACTCACCTTGACTCTGAATGAATTCCCCAACTGAACATGAATGCTTTTGTTCAAATACCTCATCCGCATCGATAGCAGGGCAGTCAAAATGATTTGATAAAGCGCGAGCGATAGTTGTCTTTCCAGAAGCTCGGTAACCCACAAGTATCAGACGAACCACGAACTTTTCCTCCTGGCATGAACCCTATCGGTTATTCAATAATCCTTACAGAGGACGTTGCCTGCTTTAACGCCAATCGCATTACACCCTCTGGTGGCTCTTTACCGTGCCATATCTTGAATTGCTCAGCAGCCTGACGGACAAACATCTCTACCCCTGTCACCACCTTACACCCGACGTCTTGTGCCTCTTTGACGAGCACTGTGTTTTCCGGGTTGTAAACCGTATCAAAAACTACCATATATGGTCGCAAATGCTTTGCCTCAAATGGTGTTTCATTCACCTTTGGATGCATTCCGATTGGTGTTGCGTTCACAACACAATCATACGGTAGTCGATGTCGTCCTGACCACTCGACCACCTTACCATTTACTAATTCTGCCAGTGTGTGAGCGCGTCCTACTGTACGGGAAGCAATCGTCACTTCAACTCCTTGTTTTCTTAATCCGAAGGCGATTGCTCGAGCAGCACCACCTGCTCCGAGAATGAGTGCAGTTTTTAGACCAAGACGTCCACCGAAACCAACATCCTGTGCTTCAAGAGACTCTTGGATCGCTGCAACAGCCGCGGTAACGTCCGTATTGAATACTTTCATTGCCCTTGTCTCAGCATCGAAAGAAATCGTGTTTGCAGCGCCGATCTCTTCCACCAGGTCACCCTGTGAGGATGCAAATCCTACAACATTTTCTTTATGGGGAATCGTCACACTCAAACCGGCAAGTGGCCAACGTTTTGCTTTTTTTAATAAGTCTCCAAGATGACCTTTTGGAACGAGGAATGGCAGATATACCGCATCAATTCCAGCGGCTTCACAAGCAGCATTATGAACCACCGGACTGAGACTATGGCCTACCGGATCTGCAATGACACCGTAAACCTTTGTTGAAGGTGTAATCGCGTCATATCGATACATTTCCCGTAGCTGCCTCCACGGAATCTGTCCTGGTGCAAGAATTTTCTCGGGATTGAACGGTGCAAATGTAAACGTTGCACCAAATTGACCCGCGAGCACTCGGCTTGGTGTCCCAATTTCACCCATACAAAGCCCAACCGTGGGAGTGGTACTTGAACGTACCAGTTCGAGCATTCGCAGGTTGTCATTCGGATGATTGGCGAGTGTTGCAATTTTGACAACATCCGCATCCAGGTCAGCTAAATAGGCATGAAGACCCTTGAGATCATCAGGAGTTCTCTTGAAGTCATGAAAACTGATAATGCGACGCGTTGAACCAAAACGAGGTATCGATTTTGCGATGTCGTCTTCAAGATCGACGTAGTCAACACCCTCTGCGATCGCTGTCCGAAGCACTGTCAATCGCTCTTCTTCCGTTCGCTCCCAGTGACCTCCGTCCTGCTTGCGGCGGCATGTTGCGATCACAGGGCAAGGACGGTCGGCCAAAAGACGTTTAACTTGCACCTTTCGCTGAATACAATCCAACCGCAATTCCACAAGATCTACACCCTGCTGGCCAAGATGTCGTAGTTCAGTCAGAAGATATCGATGGCGACCTCTGGCTAGGCTGACACAAATCATACAAATTCAACTTTTACTTGGTTTAAGAAAAAATGCGTTTTTTTTATGTATGGCAAAGATGCCTTCCAATCTCCACAACAGCCAACTCCTTGCCTTCCTATGTCCGTCGAAATTGTTTATCGAGTTCTCGCCTCGACAGTATGAGTGATGTCGGGCGACCATGAGGGCAGTGGCGAGTCCCAGGATATCGATGCCGATCTGCAACAAGTGTATCGACTTCTGCCTGAGAAAGGGAATCTCCCGCTTTAATAGCTGCACGACAAGAAAGACTATGGAGCACCTCATCAACCACAGCCCGATGATCACCGCCATCTGCATCTAAAGCAGCCAGACGATCAATTACCTCTCGAATGATGTCTGATGCTGATGTTCTTCCGACTAACGCTGGCTTCCCTCGGACCACAACAGTAGTTCCCCCAAACGACTCAACCTTCACTCCAGCCTCTGACAGCACATCAAGGTGACTAGTGACTGCCTCAAATTCTGGAGATGAAAGCTCAACTTGCTCCGGAATTAATAACGGCTGCACTTCAACTGCACCATTCGACATCCGTTCACGAAGTTGTTCATAAAGCACTCGTTCGTGCAGAGCGTGCTGATCGATAACCTCTATACCTTCCTTTGTTTCCACCACAAGATAACGTTGATGCAGCTGAAATGCACGCTCCTCAGGAACACCACCATCATCAGTACCTGGCAAGTTTTCCTGCTTTATTGCGATCTCATTGTCTTCATCGAAAAGTTTTGGCTCCAATGAATCAAGAGTGCGTTCTGATTTGTCCTGATTATGAAGGGTAACGTGCTGAGGGCTATTCCTATCACTCTCATTACTTCCAGACACCAACTGCTGTCGTTTCCAAATAGCCTCTGCTGCAGCTAGGCCTGGTACAGTCGACGAGCTGCTGCTTGGTGGATCGAAAGCAGTTGGGGTACTGATCCCACCTAGAGCACTTCGTACGGCGAGTAAAACAAGCCTGTGCAGACGACCAGGATCACGAAATCGCACTTCTGTTTTGGCTGGATGAACATTCACATCAACGTGCGTAAGAGGAACATGAAGTTGTAAAAAAACAATCGGCTGTCGCCCCGAAAGGAGCCGTCCGCGATACCCCTCTTGGACTGCATGCAGGATCGAACGATCACGGAATGGCCTACCACCAATAAAGAAGTGCTGGAACCGTCCACTCGCCATATCGTCTTCAGGTCGCCCAATCAGAGCTACTACTGAAATATCATCGTCAACTTCCTTTGCATGAAGTAGCCGATCAGCAAGCTGGACTCCATAAAGATTAGCGATCCTTTGCCGCCAGTCATCCACTGCTGGCAACTCATGCACTCGCCTGCGATTGTGTGTAAGTGAGAATGCAATCTCAGGATGAGCAAGAGCTGTTTTCACAAAAGCCTCTGATGCGTGAGACCACTCTGTAGCTGGCGTCTTGAGAAACGCTCGCCTCGCTGGAATCTTTGAAAACAGCTGATGCACCTCGACCGATGTCCCAGGTCTGCAACCCTCTGGCATGACTCCTCGGTTCAGGCCACCATCAACCTCAAGACGACTGCCGGTGCCAGACGCAGTTCTTGTCCTTATCACTACGCGAGACACCTCAGCAATCGATGCCAGCGCTTCGCCACGAAAGCCAAGTGTTTTGATGTCCTCAAGATCATCTGCACGATGAAGTTTACTGGTTGCATGCGGCGAAACAGCGAGAGGTAAATCTTCAGCTTCGATTCCACAGCCATCATCAACAATTCGTATTAAGGCAATGCCACCTTGCTCGAGCTCTGCATCAACACGAGTAGGGCCAGAATCGAGTGCATTCTCAAGGAGCTCTTTCACGACACTTGCTGGCCGTTCCACCACCTCGCCAGCTGCAATACGATTAATCACAGAGACGGGCAGTGTCTGAATCTTCCCCATACTTTTTTCCTACTTACTTCTTCAGATTGTCAGCCAAAATTAAGTCACAAGGTGAATACGAAATGGACCGCACATGGTCTCGCACAACTCTCTAGTGAAGCTTGTACTCTTTTATCTTGCGATAAAGTGTTCGTTCGCCAATACCAAGCATTTCTGCGGTCTGCTCCCGGTTTCCTCCAGCCAGCTTGAGCGTCTCTCCAATAAATATCTTTTCAATTTCATCAAGAGGCCTGCCAACAAGAGATGTAATACCGACATTCTCCTCAACATTGTCTGAGACGACTGCCTGTACGCGGCCAGACTCTGGCTCCAGTTCGGCTGGCAGATCATCAACATCGAGCGTCTCATCACAATCAACGACTACCATACTTTCAATAACATTACGAAGCTGACGCACATTCCCTGGCCATGAAAATGCCAGCAGATTAACTCGCGCAGCACGTGACATTCCTTTGATAGGCTTTTGATGCCTTTTCGCGAATTGCTTTATGAAATGCTCAATAAGCAGTGGTATGTCCGCGGATCGTTCTTGCAGATTTGGGATCAGAATCGTAACGACTTTAAGCCGATGATAGAGGTCACTACGAAAACTACCATCTTCAACTGCATCCTCAAGATTCCGATTTGTTGCAGAGAGAATTCGAACATTCACTCGAACAGGCTGATTCGAACCAACCCTTGTTATCTCTCCTGACTCGAGAACTCGAAGCAGTTTGATTTGCGTCGCCAGAGGCATGTCACCAACCTCATCAAGGAAGAGCGTCCCGCCATCGGCGTATTCAAACTTCCCAACTCTGTCTGAAGACGCGTCAGTAAAAGCACCTTTTATATGGCCGAAAAGCTCACTTTCAAGGATGTTCTCACTGAGCGCAGCGCAGTTGAGTGCAACAAAAGGCTTTTTCTTTCGTGGGCTGTTTTGATGAATTGCCTGAGCAACAAGTTCCTTTCCGGTACCAGTTGCACCTTGAATCAGAACAGTTGCATCCGTTGGTGCAATCCGTTTCAGTCGCTCAATCACGCCTCGCATCTGAGTGCTAGACCCCACAACACCTTCAAAACCAAATCGTTCATCAAGCCGCTGATTCAGCTCGAGATTCTTAAGCCGCAAACGAACTCCAGCAGACGCCTTCTCAACAGCAACCCTTAACTGAGCAAGCTCAAGAGGCTTCTGCAGGTACGTAAACGCACCCTGTTGCATCGCTTCAACTGCTGATGGCACTGTTCCATGCCCCGTTACGACAATAACTTCCGTCTCGGCAGATGATGTTTTTGCCACTTTAAGAATTTCCAAACCGCCGATGTCATTCATCATAAGATCAGTAACAACAACATCGAACGAATCCTCACGGATCTGCTGGGCACCTTCATTACCGCCTCCAGCCACAATCACTTTATAACCAAGTCGTTCAAGCCCCTCGCCCATTGTCCGTGCATGCACAATGTCATTGTCCACCACAAGAACACGAACGGATCTGGAAATTCCGTCAACACTTTTCGGAGAAGAGCTAGTTTCTATCGGGCTTGTCGACATCACACACCAAAAACTATTTTAGGGCTGGAAACATAATTCATGATTTTTTCTCAGTTGATTCTGTTGGTAAACGCGGGGGCGCCGGCAGCCATATTGCCAACTTTGTCCCGCGACCAGGAGCACTTTCTATGTCAATTGAGCCGCCATGGGCCTCAATAATTTTCCGAGCAGTGGGAAGCCCGAGTCCTGAGCCGCCTTGTTTGGTTGAATAGAAAGCCTCAAACACCCGAGCGAGTGTCTCAGAACTCATGCCTGGACCGGTGTCGATCAATTCGATCAATACACCGAGACCAGCAGCACGCGTCCTGACCATCAACTGCCCGCCTTCTTGCATTGCCTGAGTTGCGTTGATTAAGAGATTGAGTATCGCCGATCGAAATGTCTCACGATCAATCCGCACTGCAGGCAATTCTGGATCCAAATATCTCACAAGCTCGACACCAGCGTCATCAGTTCGTGGCTGGAAGAAATCCAACAACTGCTCGAGTTCGACATTGAGATTGCCTGGCTCCGGATCGATACCCTCCTGTCGAGAGAAATCAAGGAAATCATCGAGAAGCTTCTGCAGACGATCACATTCCTGACGAACCAGGTCAATCTTCGCCTTGGCTCTCCGAGCAGTTTGGTTGGCTGCGGAGTCATCGCCAAGTGAACCGACGTCCTCACCAAGCAATTCCATATTTAATCGAATGCTCGACAACGGATTTCGGATTTCGTGAGCAAGTTCGCTAACAAGCTTGACCAACTCGGCATACGTACCACCTTCACTTGGAAGTTGATCGTTGAGCAATGCTGATTGTCCCATAATCACAGCGCCCGAGATATGCTGGACTCTTTGGAATGCAACCTCACCCGCAGGGCCATCGTCGCGATAGCCCTGCGAAGAGGAACAACATAGACCTATTCAGTTGCTGGTTCCGCCTCAGCGGCAGCTTCTTCCATGGCCGCTCGACGGCTTAATTTTACGCGATCTTGCTCGTCAACGGCAATAACTTTGACCCGCATTGTGTCACCAACGCGACAAACGTCACCAACATTTCCAACGTACTCATTTGAGAGTTCACTGATATGGCACAGACCATCTTTTCCGGGCACAAGCTCTATGAATGCACCAAAGTCTTTGACGCTTGTTACGCGCCCCTCATAGATTCGACCAATCTGAATCGAAGCCGTAAGCGCTTCAATTTTTGCCAAAGCCGATGTTGCACTTTCCGCATCATGACTTGCAACAGTAACTGTTCCGTCATCATCGACTTCTACATTGGCACCAGTCGTTTCCTGAATGGAGCGAATTGTTTTTCCTCCCGGACCAATAAGCAATCCTATCTTTTCAGGGTCAATGTGCGTGCGCAACAAACGTGGCGCCCATCCAGAAATCTCTTCGCGAGGTCTGCGAACTGCCGAGAGCATTGACCGAAGAATTTCGAGCCGAGCCTCTCGAGACTGCTCGAGTGTCGCCTTGATGATAGATGCAGATATACCGTTTATCTTCAAGTCGAGTTGAATCCCAGTAATGCCGTTTTGTGAACCGGCAATCTTGAAGTCCATATCACCAAAGTGATCCTCATCACCGATGATATCGGTAAGGAGCGTCCACTTATCTTCCGACTCCTTCACAAGACCAACCGAGATACCAGCCACAGGATTCGTAATCGGCACACCAGCAGCCATTAAGCCAAGGGTGGCACCACAAACCGATGCCATCGAACTGGACCCATTTGACTCTAAGATGTCCGAGATCACACGAATTGTGTAAGGGAAAACATCGGGATCAGGCAGGATTGGCTTGACGCTTCGTTCGGCAAGGGCACCATGGCCTATCTCTCGACGGCCTGGACCTCGAATCGGTCGAACCTCACCAACAGAAAAAGAGGGGAAATAATAGTCAAGCATGAACTTCTTTGAGTATTCCTCAAACAAGCCATCTACTCTCTGCTCGTCCTTGCCAGTTCCAAGCGTAACAGTAACAAGAGCCTGAGTTTCTCCTCTCTGAAAAAGAGCTGATCCATGAACGCGAGGCAACAGATCAACTTCACAATCAATGGCTCGAAGTGACTTGGAATCCCGGCCATCTGGACGCGTCCCACCAAGAATCAATTCTCGAATTGCTTCTTCTTCAAGACCATGCCATACGTGTGAAAAATCGCCTTCATTAACAGCGTCGTCACTACTTGCAGCATCTGCAGGACAAATTTCTTCCTTAGCACGTACCTTCAAAGCCTTCACAGCCTCGCCTCGCTCAAGCTTGCCTGTAATTCCAGTAGCCTTCAAGAGTTCGGAATAATAGGCACCCTTAATTCGGCTCTTGAGCGGGGCATAGTCGGGTAGCTCGCATTCCTTCTTCGGCTTTCCGGCCTTTGCGACAAGTTCATCTTGCATCTCACAGATTGTGATGATGATACGATGAGCTTCTTCCAGAGCCTCAAGCATGCGCTCTTCAGGCATCTCACGGGCAAAACCCTCGATCATGAGAATAGCCGTCTTACTACCTGAAACAATAAGATCTAGATCACTCTCTTCAAGTTGATCCTGCGTAGGAAACGGTACGAATTCTCCGTTGACCTGAGCGAGCCGAACACTGCCGAGAGGACCCTCAAAAGGTAGGGGAGAGATACAAAGGGCAGCAGATGCACCAATCATGGCCAAAATATCAGGATCATTTTGCCGATCACTCGAGAGCGTCTGCGCCTGAACTTGCACCTCATCGTGGAACCCCTCTGGGAACAAGGGCCGGATCGGTCGGTCAATAAGACGACTTGTAAGCGTTTCCTTCATTGTTGGCCGGCCTTCTCGCTTTAGAAAGCCACCTGGAAACTTGCCTGCCGCTGCAGTTCGTTCCCGATAATCACACGTTAATGGAAAGAAATCGATCCCCGCACGGGGTGATCCCGTCGCCGCAGCAACGAGCACTGTGGTTTCCCCATAAGAAACCAATACGCTGCCTGCGGCTTGTTTTGCCAGCAGACCAGTTTCGATACCTAATACCTCTTGTCCAACTTGCCGTTCAACACGATGCTTCACTTTTTCTAATTCCTTCCTTCTTCATTCGGTACTCCTAAATTCCTGTACACCAGTTTTCTGATGGCGTTGGCAGAATCTACTCAGGAGTATTTCACTAAAATTCTTTAATTTATTTCACTCAAATTATGAACACTACAACTGCGACCCACCGACTTAAGATGCGAGAGCCGTACTTCTATCGCAACAGAATAAAGAGAACCAAGCCTAATGATCAACGAAAGAAGTTGATCTCTTTTCACTCCACCCGAAAGCCTCAGCCGAAGCTGGCAGACATGGCGGACCGCTTAAGACTATTTTCGAATACCAAGACTTCGAATAATTTCGAGATATCGCTGTGGAGCGACACGCTTAAGGTAATCGAGTAGTCGTCTACGTCGACTAACCATCAGTAAAAGGCCTCGGCGACTTGCAAAGTCCTTCGAATGCTTTTTAAAGTGCCCAGTCAAATGAGTAATTCGAGCAGTAAGCAGAGCAATCTGCACCTCTGCAGAGCCAGTGTCTTCCTGCCCGCGACGATGGGCACCTATGAGTTCTTGCTTGCGTTCCTTAGTCAGCGTCATCTTCGTTATTCGCCCTCCGTGGGCGATCAATAGGTTATTTTCTCTAAAACTGTTTCGAACGAGAGTCTACCTTTCGGCAGTAAAAATGCAACAAGAGGCCTGCATCCAGCCCCATATAGGCACCTACGCACCTTTGACAGCAGACGCACCTCTTTCGGGCGAAGCGGTTTGCCCCGCACCACGAGGCGTGTGAACAACGTTCCATACGAGGCCTAAGCGTTCCATTGCCAGAATAACCCAGTACGTCATATCAAATTCCCACCATTTGTGACCATGGGCAGCCATTCGCTGGAATGCGTGATGATTGTTATGCCATCCTTCCCCAAAGGCAAGAAGGCCAACCCACCAGAGATTTCGAGAGTCATCAGTGGTTTCGTAGTTTCTGTAACCCCAGATATGTGTGGCTGAATTCACGAACCACGTTACGTGAAAGACGTAGACCATTCGCACAGCAAGTCCCCAAAGCAACCATGAAACTCCGATCTCAGGACCATAGAGTGCCCAACCAGCTGCAAGCAATCCACCGCCAATTACAAAATGCCAAAGCAAAAATGTTTTGTGAAAAAATAAAACACCAGAATCTTTGGCTAAATCAGGTGCCCAACGCTTGACATGAGCATCAACCTCAGCAGTAGTATGTTGAGGAAAGAGCCAAAGCATATGGCTCCAGAGGCCTCCGTCTCGAGGACTGTGTGGATCACCCTCCTGATCACTGAATGCGTGATGTTTCCGGTGATTTGCTACCCACACAATCGCGGAGCCCTCACCAGAAATTCCACCTACGAAGGCAAAAAACCATCGCACTGGCTTTGAGGTAACAAAGCTCCCGTGAGTGAGTAGACGATGATAGCCAAGAGTTACGCCAAGGCACCCGGTCACCCAACACAAAACAAGACAAATAGCGAGACCAGACCAAGAGAAGTAAAACGGGGCCGCTAAGGCAGCTACATGCATGCCAGCAATCCAGATGAGTGTCGGCCAATCAAGACCATTTTGTCCCGCTTCTTTTCCATCTGATCGTGGCTCAACGGGTGAGTCTTGCAGGCTTGCATCTGTCGTTACTTGTTCAGCATCAGGCCCGTGAATCGCGGTGCGACTGAACTGACACGCTTCGTCTTCGAGCAGATTGGCTGATCCGTGTGCCTGATCAGACGAAGGAGATGGCGAAAGAGTACTCGGGGTCATAGGACTTCCTAATTGTCGGTGGATCTAACTTCCCACGGCGGGACACTCTGAATTACTATAGTCTTACCAAATGCATGGATTCGGCTATCTCACTCGGTCGAAGACCCGTTGGAGAAATGTCAAAACTGCGTCAAAACATCGCTTTCATGCCTCTATGATGGCGTTATTTTGAGAAAAAAGGTCAGTGAATGATGGTAGCTCTCGGCAAGACAGAGAGGAGCCAAGCGGTTATATCTGTCCCCGGAACAGCCGGAGGAGTTGTTCCTGAAAGAAGCCAAGCAAGACGATCGAGTGTTGCCGTTTCGGTTGGCTCAAGGATAACTGGCAATCCCTGAGACTCTAACAAACACCCAGATCGACCGGGTAAAGCACGCAGTTGCAGTCCTTTTGAATCGACCACCAGACCAAAGCCAAGACGCTGAAATGCTCGAACATGACTCCCGCTGAGTTGGTGATAGGCGTCTTCGACTCGGCATCCCAAGATAGTGACAAGACGATCTATCCAGACTTGTTCAATCTCACCTCGTTCAGCAACACATACACAATCACACAATTCCATACGCTCATGCGACCACACAAACCTGTTTAGCGTGATTTCTCCATCACCTTGAATATATGAAGGCAATAATGATGTCGTTGTAGCTAAGTCAACTTGTCTGATTATTCCAACGCATTCTGCCGTCAAGTCGCCACCTCCATTGGAGATGTGAGCATGACCTGTGAACGTGGCTTTTTCTCCCAGCGGCCATTGCGAAGAACCACACTCACTCAACGCAGCATTAATTAAAGGAACGGGTATCGGATCAACTGCACTCACTTCAACTTCAGTTACATGACCCGTTGCATGTCCTCCAGTTTTTTGAGAATTCACCGTCCGCACAATCCGTATTTCATCTTGGCTACTCTCTCTTTTAAAGAATCGAATGGCACGTCCTGATCCGGCAGACACACATTCAATACGAAGTGGCCACATGTTCTCCTCTTCATCAGAATTCGTTGTATGCCAAGAAAACTTCTCAATATCGATCAGATAGTTTTTATTGAATTGAACTGGCTCAGAAAGCCATCGCCTCACGAGGCCAACAACAAATGCAACCGTATCTCCTCTTGGAACAAAGCTATCAACTGTGAGCCGAACCTCATTTCCAGAGGTTACAACAGATACATCCGTAAAGGACTGCCCGGCAACTGTTACTTCTGAGAGCATCAAACACCCAAGCTGGGGATAGGTCATGCTCTGAATGTGAACTCGCCTACCAAGCAGCATTGAAGCCTTGTCGGCGATGTGCTCTCGATGTGCTCCCGATTGACGAATGACAGCCCAATAGGAGAGGCATAGCGTAGGTGCAATACAAAGCAGGATAAACGCTGACCTGACCCGCCAAATCTTTACGGCTGACTGTTCGACGAACATCCTTGTTCACCTCCCGGCTTATGTATCAAAGTCTGAGATCTATCGACTCGCCACTAATTGTTGGTAAAGTTTCCAACGGGCACGCATTTCCTCGATGCTGTCGCCCCCGAACTTGTCGACTAGTGCTGCTGCCATTGAAAACGCCACAACATTTTCAACAATGACGCTACAAGCACTGACCGCACATACATCGCTTCGTTCATATGCTGCAGACTCAGGTTGCTTTGTCCTGAGATTAACGGAATCAAGAGGCTTTCGCAGTGTGCTGATCGGCTTCATAGCAGCGCGAATGACAAGAGGCTGCCCATTGGTAATTCCAGCCTCTAAGCCCCCAGCATTATTCGTAGGACGAACAAACCCCAGCGTCGGTTGCGCTCGTGCGCTCTCGTCATAATGGATCGGATCGTGCACCTCCGAACCCGGCCGTCTTGCTGTCTCAAAGCCCATTCCGATTTCAACACCTTTTATGGCTTGCACCGCCATTACAGCTTGCGCTAATTGACCATCGAGTTTACGATCCCATTGGGTGTGAGTACCAAGACCGATTGGCAGTCCGTCCACACGAACTTCGACAATTCCTCCGAGCGTATCACCGTCTTTCCCAACACGGTCGATAAGATCCTTAACGTGGTCATCTTGCTCCGGGTGAAGTGAATAAATCTCACTCGAGTTACGAATGTCTCGTAACTCAGGAAGAGTGCCCTCTCGGCCACCAAGAACAACACCTCCCAACTCAGTTACCCAGCCTGCTACCTCAATGCCAAACAATGACAGTAACTGCCGCGCAAGAGCACCCGCCGCAACACGAGCGGCTGTTTCACGAGCACTTGCCCGCTCCAGAACAGGACGTACACCACCAAGGTGCTTTATCGCGCCGGGCAAGTCGGCATGCCCAGGTCGAGGCCGCTCGATATCATCCATCTGCTCGATTTTGGCATCACGATTAATTACCTGTAACGTAAGTGGACTGCCAAGAGTCTTGCCTTTCCAAAGGCCCGATAAAAAAGTGACTGTATCTGTCTCAATCCGTTGCCGTCCACCGCGGCCATACCCCCCTTGGCGTCGTTGCAACTCACTGTCGATACTCTCAGTATCAATAGTGAGACCCGCTGGAAAACCGTCTACCAAAGCAGTCAGGGCCGGCCCATGGGATTCACCAGCAGTCCAATATCGAAGCATGAGGCAATCTGTAGTCTGAGGGTATGTAAAACTCAAGTAACGAAACAGCGAATCAGAAGCACAATCGAATCTATGTCAATCAACGCCTGTTTCTCTCCCATAGTCTAATCACCAGATCGTTTTGACCATAGAGCGACATCCAGCCTCTAACAAGGCAGGCTTCCTGTAAGTCTTTGGCATACATCAAGATATTTTTGCCTCGTACCATCCACTATTTCCGGCGGCAGAGGAGGGGGGGGGCTCATTCGGTCCCAGCCAGAGGACGCCAGCCAATCGCGTACGAATTGCTTATCAAAAGATTCAGGAACTTCACCTTTACACGCGAGCTCAGCCGGCCAAAACCGAGAACTATCTGGCGTGAGTACTTCATCAACTAACATTAATTGCCCATCACTATCATGCCCCCACTCAAATTTTGTATCAGCAAGAACAATCCCCTTTTCAACTGCTAAACCTATCGCCGCATCGTACACGGCAATACTTTTCTCTCGAAGTTCCGAAGCGAGCACGTCGCCCAATGATTCAGCCATCGTGCCAAACGAAACATTTTCATCATGTCCCTCAGTTGCTTTTGTAGCAGGAGTAAAAATAGAACAGGGCAGCCTGTCACCTGGATGTAAATCGGGTGGAAGCGGAATACCGCAGACCGTACCTGCCTTCTGATACTCCAGCAGGCCTGATCCTGCAAGCCACCCGCGTACTACACATTCAAAAGGAATTACGCTGGCTGCTTTTACGAGCATGGAACGACCACGAAGTGGTTCTAGATCAATAGTTGACGGAAGGCCCATCTCATCAACATTTGTTGTAACGAGATGGTGTGAAACGGGTGGAGATTGCTCTGACAACCAATCAAACCAAAATTTTGAAACTGTTGTTAACACCTTGCCTTTGCCCGGTATCGGCGTTGGCAGAACCCAGTCAAAAGCACTCACTCGATCTGTACTGACAATGAGCATGTGCGGTTCATCTGATACGTCCAGTCTGTAACAGTCTCGAACCTTGCCACGAATTGGTTTTCCTATAGGCAAATTAGTTTCTATAACGGCGGACTGATTGAATGACATCATGGCCATTTTTCTTGTGCATTGGAAACGGTGTACGAGATACTATGACGATACCAAAACAAGAACAGAAAACGCCAAGGACACTCAAAACTACCGCGGTACAACTTAACAAAAGTCCCGTGACATTCTTGGTAAATCAACAAGTGAGAGTTCGTTCGTATCATCTCCACTCCATGCTTCCAGACGCCTTGCCAAAAGATGAACAACTTTCCCACGTCGCTGAATTCGACCTTTGACCATTAATACAGGCACCCGTCTATTTTTTGGATCACAGTGCTGCCAGACAGCTTTTGGAACAACTACATTAACAATGTCTGTTTCATCTTCGAGTGTCAAAAAAATTGTGCCTTTCGCTGTTGCTGGACACTGACGTGACAACACAATACCCACAACTACGACCCTGCTACCTTCCGGACGAGAACAGGCACCTGCAGCAGTCACAACTCCGTTTTGTATAAGACGTGAACGAATAAACTGCAGCGGATGAGCCTTGAGAGACAGCCCTGATGCACGATAGTCCGATAGCACTTCTTCAAGGGGTGATGTCGTCGGCAAATACGCCGTCTCATCAAAACTACTTTCTGTTTCATTAAAACCATTACCAGCCAACCCTTCAAACAATGGCATACTCCCTGGTTCTGGCGTGCGCTCCATTGAATTCCATACTGCCTGCCTTCGACTTCCGGACAAGCTCTTTAAAGCTCCGGCACGAGCTAATGAAAGGACTTGGGGCTGTGTTAGCTGACACCGCTTCGTGAGATCATAAATACTCTTGAATCGACCTGAATTCCTAACCTCTTCAATTTGATGACCACTTGTTTGGCCAAGCCCATGAACCTGCTCGAGTCCAAGTCGAAGAGCAGGCAAGGATTCACCAGAAGGCTCAAGCCCTGCATGCCATCCGCTACTCTGGATACACACAGGCAAAACAGTCACCCCATGCTCTTGGGCATCGCGAACAAGCTGGGCTGGGGCATAAAAACCCATTGGCTGACTACCGAGCAGTGCAGCTGTAAATGCCGCCGGATAATGGAACTTGAGCCAAGCAGAGACATACACCAACAATGCAAAGCTAGCGGCGTGTGACTCTGGAAACCCGTATTCACCAAAGCCTTTCAACTGCTGAAAGACTTGTTCTGCAAAAGTCAACGAAAGCCCCCGTGACACCATTCCATCTACTAGCCGTTGATGAAATTCCTGAATCACCCCTGTTCGGCGCCAAGCACCCATTGCTCGTCGTAGTTGATCAGCCTCACCGGGAGTAAATCCTGCAGCCACTACCGCAAGCCGCATTGCCTGCTCTTGAAACAAAGGTACACCAAGTGTTTTTTCAAGCACCTCTCGAATTGCCTGATTCGGATAACAAACAGATTCTTTTCCTTGACGTCGCCGAAGATATGGGTGCACCATATTCCCCTGTATTGGCCCCGGACGAACAATGGCTACTTCTATAACTAAGTCATAAAAACAGGCTGGCTTTAAACGTGGCAACATGCTTCGCTGCGCACGGCTCTCAATTTGAAATACTCCTACCGTATCTGCCTTAGAAATCATTTCGTAAACACGCGGATCTTCAGCTGGCACTGTCCCTAATGTGAGACACGGCCCGCCACCTTGTTTCACAAGATCAAATGCACGACGAATGGCTGAGAGCATTCCTAGCGAGAGACAGTCAACTTTCAATATTCCGATTTCATCAAGATCGTTTTTATCCCATTGAATGACTGTACGGCCGTCCATACTGGCCGGCTGGATCGGTACTAATTCACAGAGATCTCCTCGAGTTATTACCATGCCCCCCACATGCTGCCCAAGATGGCGAGGAAAACTGATCAATTGATTCACAAGCGCAATAAGTCGTTGGCCTGATTCACTACATGGATCAATGCCCGACTCAGCCAATCTTTCAGGCAACTGCTCTGCACGATCACCGACATCAAGAATTCGTGCTAATTGATTGATTCGATCAAGTGAGAAGCCAAGTACTTTTGCCAGATCCCGAACGGCCGATCGCAAACGGTAACAGATTACTTCAGCTGTCATTGCCGAACGCATACGACCATATGTTGTGTAAATATATTGCAGTACCTCTTCCCGTCGGTGATGCTCAAAATCAACGTCAATGTCAGGTGCCTCTTGTCGCTCACGGCTCACAAACCGTTCAAAAAGCACATTTGTCCGAGCAGGATCAACTGATGTAATACCCAGGCAATAACAAATAGCCGAATTCGCTGCAGACCCTCGCCCCTGACAAAGAATACCTCGCTGACGGGCGAACCGAACTAAATCAAATACGGTAAGAAAATACGCCTCATAGCCAAGCTCATGAACAAGCGATAGTTCATGCTTCAAAAGACCAGCTACTTTTCCAGGAACTTTATTGTCATAACGCTTTCGAGCTCCCTTCCAGGCCAGGTTGCTCAAGTAATCTATTGGCGTCCAACCAGATGGCACAACTGCATGAGGATATTCATATGAAATATCATCCAGTGAAAACGTACAACGGCTGGCAATCTCAAGCGTGCGGTCTACCGCACCTGGCAAGATGGAAAAACGTTCAACAACATGCTTGATGTCCTGCAGATGCCGCTCACCGTTCGACAGCAACTTTTCCTGAATTGACTCGACCGTCCTGCCGTATCGCACTGCAGCAAGAGCATCATGCAGTGGCTGGCGATCACGACTGTGATAGCGAACGTCACCGGCTGCTACCAAAGGTATATGAGTTTCATAAGAAAGCCTTGCATAATTTTCCAGACGTTCTTGATCATCTCCTTCCATTGCAACTTCTGCTAACCCATAGAGTTGCTTACCAAGCCTGTCCTGCCATGCACGAATAGAAACAGTTGCTGATTCGACAGACCCATGTAGTTGAGATAACGGAATGCCTGCTAGCAAACCATCTGCATGAGCAGCCACCTCATCAGCAGTCAGACAACATCGGGGATCGTGATCTCGTAATTCAATTCCATCAATTTCTCCATATTTCTTCAAACAATCCTGCTTCAAAAGCCCCGTTGTCAACAAACGACACAGATTCTCATACCCCTTCTTGTTTGTTACCCATAGAACAAGTGGTGCAGCATCTATTGGCTCTACAACAGCACCTATTATCAGGTGAACACCAGCTTCTTTGGCCGCAGCGTGCGCTCGTACGACACCAGATAGACTCACTCGGTCTGTTATCGCAAGTGCCGCATACCCTAGAGAAGCAGCTTGTGAGACTAATTCCTCTGGATGTGAACCTGCCTGCAAAAAGGAAAAATTTGTCGTGCAGTGAAGTTCTGCATACCGGCTACAACCCTGCATCTGATGACCTCAATCCCTAAATCAATAACCTGTTCGGTCAAGTCTTCAAAGCACGACACAAAAGCGACTCATTCGCGTCATCCATATGTTCCATGAAGAAACCAAGATCGTTTCCGAAGGCCACGGAACATCCAGAAACGACCTCCGCGATCAGTTTCGAAGATGTAATAGTCTCGACGAACGGTTGGACCTCGCCACCAAGCCGTTTCAATTCGCTCTGGCCCACGAGACCGCATCACTACATGGAACTGCCCTTTCCAACGGAAATGCACTGGGAGTCCGTCTGCGCTTAACGAAGGCACGTCGATCAAACGCGGGCTGGGAAGCAAAAAAGTTGGACGGCTAGGTCCTACAACAGGCTTCGGGAAATGAGGCCTGCTTGATCCAAGCAGATGGCCTGAACGATGCGACTTTGAAAGACCTATCACACCAACTACTGGTGCTGCGACCCACGATGCTTCTGGCTGTATATCAGCAAGCAACCGAGGCTCAACAACTGCACCACTCCCCAAGCGACTGACCAGGCGATTAAGAAGTGTCTCAAACCGTGACGCACCCGATTGCGTTGGACCGCGAAAAAGATTCTGCTGCCGATAGGGCAACGTACCTGCTGACATGACTTCTATTGACACATCAACAATTTCTCTGGGAAGCCGCACCCTCTCAAATCGCAACATTATAAGATCAACAAGGTGCCTCACTTGTACCGTTGGTTTATAAAGACCAACCTCAATGACTGTTGGGCGATGACCTTCATTCGTATCAAGCCTTACTTGCAGACTGCTTACTCCACGATTTGTATTCACTAGTGGCTGAAGACATTGACGAACTAGTCTTTCAATCAATGCACGGAAGTATGTGGAATCAATATCACGACCAAGGACTGGCATTTCAAATGAATGGTTTGCTACCAAAAGCTCACTTCCATGCAATGGCGTGAGCGGGTCTGACACATCACCAAGAAAACGAGACACCTGCAAGGGAACAATTGATCCGAAACGCTCCTGAAGACTTACTTTTGGCAAACGCAACAACTGCCCAATTGAATTGACACCCACTTCAGTCAACGAATCAACGATATCGACCGGCAACTGCAGTGACTGAAGCGGTAGTGACTGAAGAGATTGCCGCTGCCGACCTGGAGGTACAAGAACCCATCGTTGCTGACGATCCAACCAATGCCCATGACGGGAACCACGAACTACTCCATTTTTCAAAAGAGCAGAACGACGTGGATCGCTCCTTGGCAATTTCTGTAACTCGTCCAATGAATGCCGGCTCGTTGCAGCAATTCGGTCAGCACAAAGAGCTGCTGCCCAAGAGGCTGCTGAAGTATCAGCAATGGCTGCACGAGCATGGATTCCACGAGCGGCTAACGTCCAAACCGCTGTACGAAGAAGTGACGACTCACCACCAAAAAAGCGAGCTGTGTCCGAAATATCAACTTGCAGGCTCCTGGCAGAACAAACGCTTTGTCTTCTTGCCTTCCCGTGGTCCGCACCACGAATAACCTCCGGACCAATTGCAACAAGTGGAGAAAATCTGTGACACCAGCGACCCAGCGCCTCAAGTACACGAACATCTCCAATACTATCTTCCGGAATAACACGCGCCACACGAGAAGCCCGCTGGCCATACACCGAAGCGAGTACCGCCAATGCTTCTGATAATGAAAAGCCTGGCTGAATAACTGGCTGAGATCTCTTGCGTTTCGTAGGCGACATAACCCAGGCCCAGGATACAACTGACAGAACACCGCGTGCATTCTGTCGACAAACAAAAATGGGGGACTCACGAAAGCCTGGCTGCTGGAGCAACTGCCGCTGCACAGGCCAACGAGGTAGCGATATTGTCATGATGCGCAACGTATTTTTTCCTGACATTCCGGCCGCTCCATTGTCTCATGAAAACCAACGTGTTCTTTTCCTCTAGCAAGATCAAGAACACACTTTACCGAGGGTTCAGGCACGGCAGTCACTGCGTCCCATTGACCACCAACTTGCATCAGCGTGAAGGCACGAGAATGAATCCAGCGACCCGAGGCCGGTTGATGCATTCCTGGACCACACGTCTTGCACGATGCTGCATGCTGACATCTGCTTTGAAGAGCAGGGGACGGCTCCACTTGAATTCGTGCTTCTGCCCATGTTGGCTCTCGACGGGCATGGGATGGTCGCACGAGCAACCCCACAGCACCACTTGACTTTGCAGCCATTTGCCATCGACGCATTACTGTAGATGAAACATTTTTTGGCCATCCAACCACTGCTGCAACGCTTGGGCAACGCAGGAGCTGATCAATTGACCAGAATTCATCGGCTTCATTCGCAGGATATACAATGTAAAGCAGGTGTTCTTCTCTACCAGTTATTACATTCCCCCTGCTATGACGATTACGAATTGGTGAAGAATCTTTCACTGAAGTAACGTGTACTGACTGTTCCAGCCAAGGCATGACAGATGGTGGATAAAAACTTCTGCCACGATCCACAAGCACCACAGGACGACACCCAGTTAATACGTTCGTATTCTGCAAATGCATAGCCACGGCTAGAGCGAACGTTGTTGCCCCAGAAGCTGATGCCACACTCTCATCGTCGGACTCAAGCCATTCCATAAGAGTGCCCAGCCGCACCCCTCTATATCTCAGAAGGCGGTCGAGTGATGGCAGTCCACTACTCACGACCGTTGGGCCGGCTCCCTCTTCAATGCATCCCGGCAATGAGGAACCTTCTGAAACCATGCGAGAAAGTTGCTGCAACTGCGCATGATCAACCATCTGGTGAAGTTCCGTACACAGATGATGTGGGGGGGTATGCTTCGTCACAATGCAAAACCGGCAAAAGTGTATAATGTACTGATGTACAGTATTGTATCTTACCGGCACCGTCAAGACTGTAATTCAGCACACCTTTGTCTGGTCGTATAATTGATGACTCTTCCACTCTCACCTGCGAGTATTACCCATGCAAACTCAGCAAACACGTCACCGTCAGGCTGCACTCGCCAGACTTTCTTGCCTCCTCATAACCGGATGCATCCCGCTCCTTTTCACTCCCACATCAACGCACCTTTCCGCCGAAGAATTCACTGAATTCCAGCAAGCCGACTCTCCTGCTGTTTCCAAGACACTAGGCGTCACGCCAAAACACTACCGCCAGCTTGAGCCGTCCCTGTATTACCTGTCGCAACGATATTCTGACAGTTTAAGTGGGCTCTCCTCAACACAACGACACGCTCGGCTTGTCGCTCTTGCACAATTTATTGACATGAAGAGAACTGCTGTTGCAGATGCTCCAGTCATTGGGCCCGGTTGTAACTTAATCGGGTTACTCGATCCTGATCATGGCCTGGACCCCAAAGAAATTTCATCGCTTGCTGCAGCCTATGATTGCACTTCCACAATTTTTAAGAAGACCAGCCCTTCAGAAACCCTTGAAGAAGTGGGCAATGCATTCCTTCAGTCAGTCGCTGCTGCTGTTGAGTCACAAAACATACCGACAACCATAATTGTTCTGGGGCATGGGCTGCCGAAAGAAATTCAGAGCTACCATATACCAGTTGATCGACTTGCAAAAACACTTCTAACTGCTGCGGTACACATAAACGATTCTTCTAGTATCGACCTCAGTCATCTGACAATCATATGTGACGACTGCTACAGTGCCGACTTCATGATCAACCTCGCTACGACAATAACCGACTCCTGCCGGGCGCAGTCCCTTCATTTGAAACAATTACCGACGCTCATTGCTGGCACGAATCGAGATTGCGTTGGTCATGCCGACGTTGGACAGAAATTCGTGCCACACTTCTGGCGAGATGTTATTGAACTTTTTTACATCCGACGGCCACGCCCAACAAAAATTACTTTGGGTGACTTTTTTGAAAAGGTCGACAACATGATGTTTGGGTATGGAAGAAGACCAATCATCCAAGGATCTCATGTTATTGGCTACCGACTCATTGATCCAGAAATGGTCCAAGACCCAGTTGTATTCGTTCCTCTGAGTAACGCCGATCTTGATGCCCTAAGAAAAGCACTTGGGTTACAGGAAGAGGCCACGTGTGATCCATTCTTAGATATCGGTTAGGCAGCAAACACCCTAACCCTTTTTAATGATGCATCCGTATCGCGTGTCTCAGTCCGAACTTCGACCAATTTTAAAAAGTCGGTACATCGGCAAGTGACGGTAGGGAACTTGGAGTGTCAGCATCGAAAGGCTCGTCACGTACACTCTGCCACCTGTATTCCCATGTGGAACGCCGTCTGGCCGCCAACTACCCTTGAACTCACCGTCTTTTTCTTGCGTGCGAATAAGATGCTCTCGCATGCGATGATTCCACAGATCGAAGTTGTTCCCCTCAAGATGATGAAGAACCTGGGTCGCATAATAATAGAAATAAATGTCTCCTAAATTAGTGCTTTGCTCCGGCGGCTGCTTTGCCATCAAATACGTACTGCCTGCTATGAGATTTCTGTCGTCTTTTTTCCACCCAAGATACTGCTGGGTCAGGAGGCCTGCAGCTGTCATACTTTGTTTTTCAGTACTTTCAGTACCACTCGGCTGGTAACAGTACCGGGACAGCGGAACGTCTTCTGGACCAACTCCACATGAATCCACAAAACGTCCCGCGCGTTCAAGTGACTGAGAAAGCACATTTATTCCTGTGAGCTGTGCGCTGCGAATCGCAAGAAAGACCCAGCCAGTTGCAGAGAGATCGCCGGGCTGGTTCGGTGAATAGCGCCATCCACCACCAGCCTGATGCTGTGCATTAAGTAGATATTTCAAAGCTAATTGAGCATGCCCCCGAAGTCGCTCATCACCAGACAGCCCATACGCTTCACAAAACACAATGGTTGCCAGTGCGTGAGCATACATCCCGCCATCGAGACGTCCGTCATTAATGTCGTTACTTCGTTGCTGACTGAGCGCAAGATAGACCAGGCCTCGCTCAACGACTCCTTGATACTGCTCAAGTTCTTCTTGTCCTTCAGGCACACGACTGTGGGCAATACCTTCACTAAGAAACGGCAGTAATGCGAGTGCAGTAGCGCCAATCGGATTTGGGCTTGGACCCTCATTCGCTTCGCCTTCCTCGGTGTCCTCAAGAGACCCATCGAGCGCCCAGGACCCATCACCACGCTGGCAATCTGCTAGCCAGTCGATACCTTCACGAATCGACTCCAATGACCGAGGAGTTGCCCCATAGAAATCAATAAGCGCCTGCTTACTTGCGAGGGTGAGCCGACCACCAATGGAACCTTTTCTTCGCAGAGGAGCGGACGCTGCCGGATCTGAAAAAATCTTCTTGATTGCAGAAACGTTGATTATCCCCGCTGGTAATTTCTCAGTATCATCAGCGAGAACACGTAAAATGATGTAATTCGTTGTTTGTAAACCACCACCAGTTGCCTCAATCAGACTTGACCGAACTTGTGGTTTGGCAGTCGAGGATACCGAGAGAGCAAGGGAAATCTCCTGGCCACCTGCTGGAATTGACATGACTGAGGCATCAACTCCGGAAGGAAGATTTTTCAACACAAAATCCAGGGGGCCACTATATTTCTCTCGTTTGACTGGCAGTCGAATGACCTCTTTGGAACTTGGCTTCAAATCAATGACACGGAAGGACTCGACCCGAAACGGATACCGGGAAATCTCAATTGGAATTTTTCCTGCAACCTTTCGCCCGTACGCATTTGTCGAAACCTCTAAATTGACAACGCCATCAACGGCAATTGTATTGGCAGATACAACTACCTTTACGGCCTCGGCAGTCTTGCCGTTGGCTGGAGACTCAATTTTGGCAGTGAGTGATGTGCCCCCTCCAGATACGGCAACAGGCGTTTGCCCAGAAAAGCCATTCCGCTTTAAAGAAACTGAAACAGTTTTGCTCGCACCAGGTTGAAGCACGACCATCTCAACTTTTCCGAACTCAGGACGCGAAACCTTGTTCACAACAACGTTCAGCGAACGTGAAGCAGACATCTTTTTCAGTTCCGCTTTTACCGAAACGGCCGTTTTTACAATTTTATCACCAAGACTTGGTGACGCCTGCAAAACGACTTTTCCAGCTGAAGATCCTTCCTTTATGACGAGTGATTTCGGAGATGGCTTGACTCCGTCTGGAAAGCCTTGAAAAGAGACCGTAATACTCCCTTCATTACCATTCCTCGTCACTCGCACTGCGAGTTCGCTTTTGCCGGCTGGATCTAACACGACGTCAGCCATTTCAGCAAGTTCAATGACTTTTGGTTCTTCAACGGGAACCGGTGCCTCAACAACTGGTGGTGGCGGTGGTGGTTCACTACACCCGATCATTAGAGCGCAGACCATCAGGAGACTCTGGCCAACCACGCCACGTCCATCCGAAACACTACACAATTCCCTCAGCATGATCGTTCCCTCGCGTACCATTTTATTTCTACGGGCCGGCATTCATGTGCACAGCAAAATCCCTACATGCGTGCTCCGTCAAGACCTTACCATGCTGCCTCACAATAGATCATTTTCAAATCAATTTGGCCGCCGCATGAACATGCACTCAGGGATTATGTCCTGTATTGCTCGCGCTGTAGATTTGGCTTGACCCCTTCTGGAGTGACATCACTTTCGATGTCAAACCACTCTTCTTTAAAGTCAACGCGAGGCTGGCCATCTGAATTCTTCAATGCCATATTGCTCACTAAAGCGATGACTGCATCAGCAATCGCAACTTCTGGCTTGCATCGAGGCTGGTTCGCAGGATCAGGATTCCGAACACACCATGCCCAGTGCTCCATTTCCTCAGTATAGCCGCGGGAAGGTGGGGCTTTCCCTGATGACTCCGTTGGAACAGCAGCAACACTTCCAGCGCCACCACTTTCTGTTGTGTCAAGGACGGCCTCACCACTTTTCGACTTTGAGACTGTCACACGAGTGTCCCGCGACGATCCCTTGTAGAGCATTACATTCTGTTCTTGCTCGAGAATAAGGGTGCCTTCGGTTCCCATAACCACTTCACCGTACCCACCAAACCCGTTTCCATTAATTGATGAGTATGTGACTACGATTTTCTTGTTTGGATTCTCTGCGTAATCGGGCGCCGGGTACTCGTACATGCAATAGACGTGATCATCAACCTCACGGTCGTCAGGGAAGATACTGCGATTCCCTACAGCAGTCACCGTCAGAGGCTTCACTTTTTTACCTTTCCCATGCATGGCCGAAATGAAAATGCCAGCGGCATCGAGCTGATGACTCCCCAGCTCTGCCATCAACCCACCACCGGTACGATTCCAGAGCCGCCAACGAATCAGTTCTTCAAGGGGTGTACGAGGCGACCCGTCTGGCAACTGCTTTTCGGTATAGCCAAACATCTCGGCAGCAACATCACTGTCAGCTAACTGCGCTTCTAATTGGGCAACTCGCTTGGCCCATACATCAACTTCTGACGGTTTTGACTCCTCAAGCCTTCGTTTCCAGCTAGCCATTTTACTGAGAAGCGACTCGTCGGCAGGCAATGGCGGCTTCCAGCTATCCTTGCCTGGCAAATTTCCACGATGCCATTGGGCACGAATCGAATGCAGGTCACCAATGAGACGAGCATCGCCAATTGTGTGCACAGCGTTGTCATACAAAACGCTGTAGTGACGCTGATGACCGGTCGCTAGAATCTTCCCAGTCTCACGAGCGGTTCGACCCATCTCCTTGCACTCATAAATCGAGTGCCCCATGAGCTTCTCCGTCAGCACGTGCTTGCCAGCTCGCATGGCCTTAATGGCTGCCTCGGCATGCAGATGCAATGGTAACGCGATAATAACAGCTTCAATATTTTTATCGGCGAGCAATTCTTCATACGCACCGTACACCTTGACCTGCTTACGGGCTTCGTCCTCGGTCTTCCAGCCATACTTCGCCATGAGACCAGGCCGCACTCGCTGCGCATTCGGACTGGATACATCACCGTGAAAGGCACGAAATACGTTGTAGGGTCGAATATCTGCAATCGCGACAGCTTTGAGATAGTCGGGGTTATGTGCACCAATCAGCACACTCCCTTCATCACCCGTTCCAATAAAGCCAACCCGAAGAGGATCGCCAACACTCGCTCCATACCCGAAATAGATTGATCCGAGACCAGCACCTGTTGCCAAGCCTGCAGCAACAGTACCGGACAGAAAGTCGCGCCGCGTAACGGCAACAGCTTCATCAAAATTTTCCTTACCCACTTTTTGCTGTTCTGGAGTTAGGTTCATCAAATATTATCTCCGCTTCACTGACTTCGTGGTAAAATTTTCTTTGTTCGATTCCTGAAACATACTATTTCTTGGCGTTGCAGCACATTTTCATTGGACAGTACTTCTGAAGTATAGGCATCAGAAATGCGTCAATACCTGCCCATGCCCCAAGTGGTGCCGACGCCAAGACAAGAAGCCCTGCAATTTCGACCCATTGCTCGTATGTACTCTGCGCTGCTGGTAGCCAAAATGGCTGTGATGCCACAACCGAGAGGAGAAAAAAGACACCTCCCATTGCATTGAATTTCGTCAGTACTCCGATGACCAGACACGCACCAATGGTAGTGAGAGACCAACTTACAAACTGATCTGCTTTCCAGAGCCGGGTCGGTTGAACTGCGGTAGCAGCCCTTCGCCTGTCTTTAGCCGACAACTTTTCATTCCACGTTGATACCAATTCTCGACCAACGGCGTCTGCTTCTTCCATCCACCCTGCCTTCTGCACTGCTAGCTCCCGCTGCTTGATGGAGACTCGGTCTCGCATGAATGGAACGTCTCGAGCCATCGCTGATTTCTCAGTCTCTCGAAGTCGAATGGTTTCCCTGCAATAATCCACAAGATCTGGCTTGGCATAATCAAGCATCGCTGTGAGTTTTTTGTCGGCGGCATCAATTGCTGCTGATGACGTGTCCGACCATTTTTCTGGAGGCGTCCACCCAGAGGCTCTCAGGACGTTTTCGCGTCGCGCCCCAAGTTTCTTCCACTGTTCAACAAGAGATGACCGCCAGCTTTCTGCTGCATTCGCAACGAGCACAGGATCAGCGTCTTGGACTTTTCCCAGCGTATTCTTCCAGTCTCCAGTTTCAGGAAGATCTGCCTTAAGGAAAGGAGAGAGCGGCCCAACTGCTGCTTTCCGAAAGCCAACACTTGACCACGAAGGATCTCTCAAGTGACTGGAACCTTCGAGAAAAAAATGAAGACCAATGACTATTCGTAAAAAGGTGAGAGCGGCTGTCACCACCACCGCTGTTCGCATACAACTCATGCTCAATGTAGTCCAAAGAAAAATGGTTCTGGAATATAAATGTCGCCATCTGCAGTCTATGACTACCAGACGCCTGTGCGGGCGAATAATTCAATAATATCCTATTTTTCAGGTATCTCGTACTTTTACAACAAATATCTTTAGATATCCGATCTCAATTCCTATATTGCGCTTTCCGCGATTGATCGCTATACCTCATAATAACGGATTCAGTTGATTTTCGATCGGTCTACGAATGTACCGAGTGGATGCTTTGAAAACTCTCAGCACTCCAATTCTTTCACTTTACTTAAGCCCTTAGAAATTCTGCGTGCGAATCGTTCTCTGCTACCCGGCTGAATCTCGACATATCGAACAGATTCAAGCTGTCTATCCAGACGCGACTGTGGTTTCTGCTGGGCAAGAGCGAATCGCGGAAGAACTACCGAACGCTGATATCTTCTGCGGACATGCCAAGGTACCGGTACCGTGGGAAGATACCGTCAAAGCTCAACGCCTGCGTTGGATTCAGTCATCAGCAGCTGGACTCGATCATTGTCTTGTCCCCTGCGTTGTCGATTCAGACATTGTTGTATCGAGCGCATCGGGTGTTCTTGCTGACCAGGTCGCAGAACATGCACTCGCTTTGGCAACGGGATGCTCCAGAAGAATCCCCTTGTTTCTCCAGCAACAACACCAGAAAGAATTTGTACGAAGGCCAACTCGCGACCTTACCGGATCAACTGTTCTCATTGTTGGATTTGGAGGCAATGGACAGCGATTAGCAGAGGTTCTCCGCCCACTGAAGACCCGCATAATCGCCACGGATTACTTTCCGAATCGATCTGCTCCTCTTGTGGACCATCTTGGTTCACCAGATGAATTACATGACCTTCTGCCACAAGCCGATTTTGTTTTCCTCACGGCACCTCTGACTGACAAGACACGAAAGATGTTCGATGCCGTTACCTTTTCTGCCATGAAGCCAGGCTCCGTGCTGATAAATGTTGCCCGCGGCGATCTTGTAGTCGAGCAGGCAGTCGTTGATGCGCTGGAATCAGGTCATCTCGACTCTGCTGGATTTGATGTCACTCCAGAGGAACCCCCTGCGGCGGATAGCCCTCTGTGGACTGCACCCGGACTCATCATTACTCCGCACGTTGGTGGACAATCTGAAAAAAGAATTGACCGAATGACTGACCTTTTTTGCGAAAACATCATACGATATAGAAGCGGTAGGCCACTGATCAATTCCGTTGATAAGACGTTGGGCTTTCCTCCGCCTGCTTCTTAACTACCAATTCGAGATCTCCGACCGTAGAACTTTCTGAGAAGACCAGACAAGAGCACCCCTCCTCCAACCAACAACCCACTTCCGGCCTTAGGTCGCCACACATGTCAACCACGATTTTCCAAGATGGCCAACCAACCTTACCTGCGGCAGGTGTAGGAGGCGGCCGCTGCCCAGATGCTCTTCTTTCTCGATACGGCGATGTTCTTGATGGCGGCCGGCTCAATTGGACTCAGTACCATAATCTTGGACGACGTCTTGGGTCCGGAGGGCAGGGCGTAGTCTTCTTGACCACTCGAAAGGGAACCGATGGGTTTACGCTGCCGGTTGCTCTCAAGGTTTTCTCTCCTGAGCGATACGATTCTGAAAAATCATATGGTGTAGCGATGGAGGAAATTGCGCGTGTCTCTGCACAAGTCGCCCAGATTCAACAAGACAACCTGCTCGATGTACAAAACTTTGTTGAGCAGCGCCAGATTAGAATTATGGAGATGGAATGGATTGATGGGTATGACCTTTCGCGACTCCTCGCCCCGGATCTTCTTGAAAAAACACGAGAACGCGTTTCGGCGTCTCGCTGGGAGTACTTGAACAATGTCATCGTAACTCCGGGGCCACGTCAGTCTCGCCTCAAACCTGGCGTGGCAATTGCAATCGTGCGCGAATGCCTGGCAGCCTTGGCGGCACTTCACCGAGTCAATATTCTTCATGGTGACGTGAAGAGCTCCAACATCATGGTGAAGCGTACTGGCAATGCGAAAATTATCGATATCGGTTCAGCCGTGGCTTTAGAAACTGCACCATCTCGCAGGACGTGCACCCCCGCCTATGCCGCACCGGAGGTATTAGAGGGCCGTGAACATTCACCGAGGTCAGATCTAGCAAGCCTCGGCTATGTGCTCGTAGAAATGCTGAGCGGCCAACCTCCATTTTCAGGACTGTCTTCATTCCAAGACCTGCTCGAGGCAAAACGTTCTTTGGCTCACAGACTGCCGCAAATTCTTCCGGGTGAAGTCAGTTGCAACGAACTTCTGATGAATTTCTGTGGCGGCCTCGTCGCCGCAGATCCGAACCAACGATTTCCAAGCGCTGAAGATGCAGATTTAAAGCAAGAGGGTGCGGCGAGTTTCCACCGGCAACTCATTGTTGGTGGCTTAGCCAGCGAATATGAAAATGAGATTCGAGCGTGGCTTCAGGACATGACAGGCATTGTATGATTCTGGGCAATCTGGGACTCCCTGCATTGCCTCTCCCTGCATTGCTTCCATAGATGCCTACTCATCTGGTGAAAGTTGATGATACATCCTGCCGATTAATTTCATTGTGAGACGTGGCGCGAAACGCTTTAGCATCCAGAGTAAACGAGCCTGGCCACCAAGGACCACGTAATGCTGACCCCGAAAAGCTGCAGATAATACGTGTTGGGCTACTCGCTCGGAAGTCCACACTGTTTTCGACATACGACGATCTGCTTCTCGGCGCTCTATGCCTTGGGTGAAGTGCCACGAATCCAAAAGTCCGGATCGAAAAAAACCAGGACATGCGACAGTGACACTTGGTTGTCCTTGGGACTCTGCAGCAAGAGCATCCGACAAGGCAATAATTCCTGCCTTGCTTGCCGAATAGGCAGCCATCGAGGGCGGTGATAAAAGCCCTGCTATCGAGGCAATATTTAATACTCGTGCTGGCTGCTGCTGGCTTCGCATACGCGGCAGAAATGTCTCGCAGGCGATGGCCGTGCCAAGGAGATTTGTTTCAAGTACTCGTTGCCACTGCTCGATTGGCAATTGTCCAACTTCACCTGTTGCACCAACACCCGCAGCGTTGACAAGAAGATCAATGGTGGGCCATTGTTTTTGAAGTTGATCAGACAGTCGACGCCAGGAGTCGACATCACGAACATCAAATGGACTTGGCAGATGCTTTCCGCCACCACTGAGAACGTCATGTTCAAGATCTGACCATGCCTGATCACTCGTGCCTTTCGAATCGACAGTTGCAATCTCCCACCCGCGACTTGCCAATTCCTGGGTAATCGCCTTGCCGAGACCACTGACTGCACCCGTAACAATCGCTCGGCCAGGAGAGGAATTAGATATACAGGCAGACATATAGGTAGAGCAACCGAAATTGAGATGATACGGATATGAGCTGTTCGTTACCAGACGCGGGTGATGGTACTGAACCAAAAACTCAAGTATGACAGACACAGCCCCATCAATCGTTAGGCCCGGGCACATTCGCCTTGAAAGCAGTGGTTAAGCGAACACCCGTCATTGTCAGACCCGAACCCGATAGCACCGTGGGATTGGCGGAAGGGGAAACGGTAGTTAACTAACCAACGTCCACCCTGCCGCGACTGGATCAAAACCAGCAGGCAGCATTGTTGCTGAGTTGTATTTCGCAGAACCAGTGACACCAGTTAAGGTCGAAGAGGCTAAAGACGCACCGGTAAGATCTGCATTGCTCAGGTCCGCACCGAACAGGTTTGTATTGGTCAGGTTCGCAAACTGAAGCTCTGCATTGGTTAGGTTCGCATTGGTAAGGTTCCCGCCAGTCAGTGTTGCACTCTTTAGGGTTGAGTGAGTTAGGTTCGCACCCCACATGTAAGCGTCGGTCAGTATTGCGTCGTTTAGATTCGCATTGGTCAGGTTCGCGTCGGTCAAGGCCGCACTGTTGAGATTTGCACCCGGACCAACTAGGTACCCCTCAACCAGTTTCCAATCTTGAGGCAGTTCGTAGGGAACACCTGTGATGCCGCCAGACCGAACTCCGGTTAAGTGGGCAAGGGTCATATTAACGTTTTCTAGATTCGCGCCAGTGAGAGTTGAACGAGTAAGGTGCGTACCCCCCATAAAAGCGTCGGTCAGGTCCGCGTTACTTAGGTCGGTGTCGTGTAGCGATGCATCTTGGAAGTTCACACTAGCTAGATTCGCGAAGCTAAAATTTGACGCATTGATGTCTGCGTTGATCCAGTTCGTGTTGGTCAGATTCGCACCATATAGTTTCGTACCGAGCAGGTGTACATTGGTCAGGTTCGCATCGGTCAGGGTCGCATTGGTCAGGTTCACTTCCTGTAAAAATGCGTTGTTTAGAGTTGACTGGCTTAGGTTCGCACCCCACATGTAAGCGTCGGTCAGTATTGCGTTGTTTAGATTCGCATTGGTCAGGTTCGCGTCGGTCAGGTCCGCACTGTTGAGATTTGCACCAGTCAGGTGTGCATTGGTCAGGTTCGCATCGGTCAGGGTCGCGCTCCAGAGTCTCGCACCATGCAGGTGTGCATTGGTCAGTTTCGCGTCGCTCAGGTCTGCACCGGTGAGGTTCGCATCCGGACCAATTAGGTACCCATTAACCAGTTTCCAGTCTTGAGGCAGCAGGTAGGGGACACCTGTAATGCCGCCCGATCGAACTCCGGCTCCGGGTTCTCCGGCTCCGCTTAATAGGGCACCGGACATATCAGCGTTATCTAGATTCGCGCCAGTTAGCTTTGCCGTGCGCAGGTAGGCACCGAGCAGGTCAGCATTAGTCAGGTTCACGTTGGTCAGGTTCGCGTTGGTCAGGGTCGCATTAAGCAGGTTCGCATTGGTCAGGTTCGCATTGGTCAGGTTCGCGTCCATCAGTAGTGCAAACTTTAATTCCGCGTCGGTCAGGTTCGCGTCGGTCAGGTCCGCATTGGTCAAATCCGTATCGGCAAGGTACGCCCCGTCCAAATGTGCGCTAGAGAGATTCGTACCAGGACCAACTAGGTACCCGTCAACCAGTTTCCAATCGTCAGGCAAACCGGCAGGGGCACCTACGATGTAGCCGGACTGAACTCCGGTCAGATCTACATCAGACAGGTTTATATCGGTCAGATCTGCTTCACGCAGGTTCGCACCCGGACCAACTAGGTACCCATTAAGTAGTTGCCAATCTTGCGGAAGTTTGTAGGAAAAACCTGTGATGCCGCCAGACCGAACTCCGATCAGTTGTGCATTGGTCAAGTTTGCACCATTCAGGTTTACATCTTTCAGATATGCATTGGTCAGTATTGCGTCGGTAAGATCCGCATTGGTCAGGTTCGCTTTGTACCAGCTTGTCCAGGTGAGGTCCGCACCAGTCAGGCTTGCGTGTCTAAGATCTGCACCATCCAAGATTGCCGAGTGCAGGTATGCATCAGGCAGTCTTGCATTTGTCAGAACTGCTTCTCTCAGGTTCGCTCCATGCTGAAGATTCGGACCGTGATAATCCAATATCCTGCCAAACCTGTCCAGAATCGGATCGACAAAAGCTCCATTAATTTTTTGGTACGACCCAGTCGACAGCGTTACCGTCATCGCCTCACCAGCACCCTCAGTACTATTGGCATGAATGGTTACTGCATAGGATGCTGGGCTAGCTACCTTGGCAAAGGTGTGGCTTGTCTGTGTTGATGGCACAACCGTTGTTGGGTTTTGGTGTACACGGTAATGCGTGACCGCTGCACCACTTGTTGGTGGGTCCCATGTCACCTGCACTTTATCACCAACAATATTCATTGCTAGGTTTTCTACAGGACCTGGCATATTGGGGCCGTTCGGAGTGGTTGTCTCTGAACCATCATTCCAGCCAATAATTTCAAATGCTTTTTGTGTTACCCCATCCGTAGACTTTGGTATCCAACGAACCTGATCGCCCTCTTGAATGAGGCGATTCTGTAACAGTTGCAGAAGTTGTCTTGGATTACTGGAAGTTGGCGGAGTCGATACGTCTCGCCACTGGTTGGTAGATGCGTCCAACTTCTCAACCGTTGAACCAGCAGCAACGCCAGTAATTACAAAACTCTTGGTGTCACGTCCGACGAGTTCTGACTTGCCAAACACCACTGGATCAGGACCGACTAGAGAATTATCAATATGAACTTCACGTACTGGTTCAAGTTGCGGCCTGACACCAGATGCATCAAGGGCGATGCGTTGTTCTAAAGACTCTAGTGAAAGTGTTTTTGAACGCTTGTTCAATGTCCGGTGATTGGTGGTGGCAGACCGGTTGACCAGAGTCTTGAGAAAGTGCATCGATGCCTCTAGTTAAAGTGCAGAACAATTACTTACAAAGGTACCTTTTTTTGCAGGGTATGCCACGAATTGTTTAGGAGGGCATATTTGTCTTGAAAAGCCGAGTTTAAACAAATTTTTCGCGGCAGACGGACGTTGACTACCCGAAAAATCAAAAAACGATTTTATGAGAAACAAATTCTGGTCATTTTTATGATTCGAGGTAAGCTTTCTTCGGAACCCGTTCATCCACAAATAGCAGATTTTTTGGTTCATATAATTATGCGGACTCGTCAAAGGCAACGTGACCGAGAGGATCGTCGTGCGCGCACACGACGTGCCCGCGTACGCGATGGTTCCTCGGCGAGCCAGACTAAACTCGCTCTCGCTTTGGAGCGACTCGAAGCTCGCCAGATGCTCGCGATCACGGTCACAGAGCAAAATCTCGCAGGCTTCAAGGTCGGAGCCGACTACATCTTTGAAGACGACAGTAGCATCACCGTGGCCGACGATTTAGTGATCGACGCCGCTGGTGGTGAGATCTCGTTAACGGCACCAACGATCATGATTGGCGCGGGGGCGACGCTCCGCTCCAAGGGCATCGGCGGCGTGGCAGACGGAGCAGTCACACTCACGGCCCGCGATGACCAGACTCGATCCGGGATTGCCTTGAGCGATCTCGTTGCGGACGTGGTCAACGGTTTCGCCCGTGACACAGCCACAATCAGGGTCGGGGCTGGCGCTGTAATAGACGGGGGCACAATCTCGCTCGATGCGTTCGCCGGCAACAACGAGGAGAGTTTTACCTACGACTCCTTAAACGGTCTTTTGAAAAAAGCACCTATGCTGAAGGATTTGGTCCCCGACATCAACGATTTAGCAAGTCTCCCCATGACGCTCTCGGTCAAGCGGCCTACGGCATCCATCGACGTCGAGGCAGACGCCCAGATCATTGGCTCGGGCAAAATACAAATTCAGGGAACAGCGAACGCGAGAGCTCAAAGCAAAGCAGTATGGTCAGCACTTACAGAGAACTTGAAGTCGGCTGAAAGCACGAGCGTCTGGTCTAAACTCAGTTTCGCCATTGGGGTCGGGTTTGGCCAGGCTGAGGCGACCTCGACGGTCGGAGCAGGCGCCGACATTGTCTCAACTGGTGGCGGTGTCACGATCCGCACCGATGTCACAAACAATGTCAATATAATAGCCCAGACGTACGTCAACCAAGGTGTCGGGCCGACGAATTCCGACAACTACTCCTTCGCGATCAGTTCAACCACGCAGGAGACTGTTTCGAAGATTGAGGTCAACGTCGGGGCTGTAGTCGAGGCTCACGAAAATGTTGATATCCGAGCCAAAGCAACGGATTCTAACTCAAGCGCAGCCTCGACAACGTCGTATTACGACGGCCGCGTCGGAGCCGTGGCCTCGCTTGCATTCGGATCGTCGGACGTACTCGTCACGATTGATGGTACCGTCCGAGCCGGTCAGGGCGGGCTCGTATCGGATGTGACGTTTCATCCATCACACGCGATTAATTTCACCAATTCTTCACTCACGTTTCCAGCCCCTCACGACTTTACCACCGGCGATGAGCTTCGTTATTCCACGAACACCGGTGAAGCAATTCCAGGACTGGCTCCTGACGTTGACTACTACGCGATCGTCGATCCGACCAAGCCGGAACAACTCCGGCTCGCCGAAACCCGTGACGACGCCACCGCAGGGGTGGCGGTTGAGTTCGGTCAGGGCTTTGCCCGGCTTGTGGGCCTTGGCAGTCGAGGCAGTCTGCCGATCGTGTCCGCGACCGGTGGACCGACGGGCCTTCTTGATATGAACGGTCGCACGTGGACCGACGGCACAGAATTTTCAGATGGCGAGATCGTCACATTCGCGCCAGGCACCGGACAGTTCCTTGGGTTCCTCAATGATGGCGGGGCGATTGCCGGTCCGCTCACCGGCCAATACGTTCTTCGGCTTGCAATAGCCGACAGCACAACAGAACAGCGAGTGTGGCTCGAAACGCTCACCGGCGAACGAGTCGGCTTCAGCACGGCAGCGCGGTTTATCACCGACTCCGGCACCGTGCTGACGGTTGCGGCGTTTGAAGAAAACATATCGGAGATCAACTTTAACGTGGCCGAGGGCTTTGCTGGCCTGCCCCAGAATACTACCAGTGATCTGGCAATGCTTGTCACGGGTATGCCGCTGCAATATGTCGCCGGGTACGGCATCGACACGCCAGGTCTTGTAGATGACACAATTTTCTACGCGGTCGTCGACCCACTTACCCCGGGCAGGGTAAGACTGGCGCTCACCGCAGAGCAGGCTCACGCTGCCGACCGTGGCCATCCCACGCTTGACTACACGGTCATCGACGACCAAGAAAACGAGACCGCAAAGACGCTCGAAATCGCTGACGTACTCGGCGGACGCACGATCGTGACCCTCAACGACCCAGCTCTTTCGGCTGGAGCGGCGGTGGTCTACAAGCAGGCTCCACGGTTGCCGATCAACGGACTGTCGGATGGTGAGACCTACTATCTTCATCCGGTAGCCAATCCCGATTTCGACCCAGACACACCGCAATACTTCTTCGAACTCCATGACTCCGCGACCTTGGAATCGTCGGGTCTTGCACTTGGTACAGAGCAAGCCTTCGAACTAACCAACGGCAGCCGACTTCCACTGGCTGCTATCGATGCCGTAAAGGGCTATGTCGCTCTCGAGTTGACTACACCTTTGGAGATTCAGGCTCGCACCGAGGCTTTGCTTGGAGAAGTCGGAGTCTCGATAGAAATAGAAGACATACCGGTCGGATCGCTGCAACTCTGGAGCGTGACGTTCGAAGACCTGGTGCCTACGGGTGACTTTCGCGTGCTCATTCCTACGGGCTCCGGTGACGTGGCCACCACAAACCTTGCTCGCACGGCGACCGCCACGGAATTGGCTGACGCCATCAATACGGTTGGGGCTGTGGGAGTTCGCGTGACCAAGGCATTCGGTCTGGGCACAACCGCATCGCCCTGGACGCTTATCGGTGAGGGGCTCGATCGGGTTGGGCTTGAGACCACAGACGACGAGACGTCGTCACTTGCCGCTTCGGTGACACAGCAGGGACTTCAGGCTATCTCACGTTCAGACACCGTCACTGGTGGCACGTTCTCGCTGGCAGTCAATTCCAGCGGCGTTACGTCAGCTCTGCCATCGAATACCTCGGCGACAACGGTCGCGGCCGCACTGACTGCCATAGATGAGGTGCTCGCGTCAGGATCGCTGGGAACCGGTGCGGCAGACGATCCTTGGCTCGTGAGCGTCTGGCAGCAGCCGCTAGACACCGGCGACGCGGTTGTGTTCCGCGACGCTTTTGGCAACGGCAGCCGTGGACTGCTCGACGGGCACACATATTATGCAAAGGTTATTGACGACAATCTGCAGATGCGATCCGGACAGGTCGTCGTAGGCATCACGGCGACGATGGCCAATGCGGTCGCAGCCGCCCCAGTCACGATGGACCTCACACCGGTCGTTCAGTTCGAGGAGGTGGTGGAACGAACGATGACTGGGTCGGCCCACTCTGTCGCCACCACGTGCACAGCCAACGGCATCAGTATCAAGGCTGAACTCACCTCAACTGACAAAGGCAGTACCACGGTTAAAAACGGCGGTGATCCATCGAAGGCGGACTTAAATCGTGCCGATCAGTTTTTAACCGGCAACCGTAAATTCAATCCAAAAGCTTATTTCAATTCCTTTCTCGATAAAGAAAAAAAGGCCCTCGATGAGGACCCGCTTTGGAAGCAAACCAAAAAACAACTAGCTGCCAAACAGGAAGGCATTGAGGACCCCCTCGGCGTGTCGCTGTCGGTCAACTACGTATCGGGTGAACGAAGCGCGCGGGTCGTGATCGGTGAGACTGCATTAATTGTGACTCCTGGTGAGGTCGATATCGGCAGTTCGCTTACACAAAAATCATTCAGTACGAAAGCGGCAGCTAGCATTGCCAAGCCGGGGAAAACCAGTACCGCCGTGGCGCTCGGTGTCAATCTTGGCTTTGCCACGACCATCTCCCGCACGCTAGTCGAATCAAATGCCAGGATCACAGGTGGCCAGGGCGTGAAGATTCAATCGAAGGTCAATTACGACGGCCCCAAAACAGATAAATACAACCTCGTTCAAACCGACGGTGAGAAACTTGAAAAACTTGTCAACGAGGTGTTTAACGATTTAGTTATCGACAACAAAGCCAAAGACGGGCTTTGGAATTACGTGAAAGGCAAAGCCAAAGGCGAAATAATGGGCTGGGCATCTCATAATGTCTCAGCAAGTATATCTGCAGAGGATCAAATTGATTTCGCCCTGTCTGGTGCCCTCTCACTGATTACGATTGACAACACCAATGAGGCACTGGTTGAGGATGGCGCGCAAATTAACCAGGAGTCAGGCAACCTCGATCCTACTGGCGTGTTTCCCGTCACCATTTCGGCCGAATCGGAAATTGTCCAGTTCGCCGCCGCGGGCTCACCGAGTGTCAAGAAGGAATTTCCGACTGCTGACGCGACTTTAAAAAAACTAAATAAGGGGCTCGGTTTCACGGTTGGCGGTATCGCCCTCGGAAACACCACGCGAGCTATCGTAGGAGGCTCGTACGCCGCGTCTGGAGAAACGCCTCGTGTTCCCACAGGGCCAACGCGAATCGCTGTCGGTAACAATCGTACCAGCGACGACGAAGAGCCAACTGTCATTGATGTAGGACTGAACATGCGAGCTACAGGCCGTGCGATGGTTTTTCAAGCCGCATTCAGCGGCTCAACCGATTCCCGTTACTCCTTAAACGGAAGCGGCGCAATTATTGATGCTAAGTCCCGACCGCAGCGGGTAGAAGCCGCAATCCAACCGCATACGACTCATGGCCTCGTGATCGAGGCGGTTGCGGGAACGGCCGGTGATGTTCGCGTCGCCGCTGACGATAGCACCACGCTCGTTCCAATCGCCGGAAACTACGACGATCAAAAAGACCAAAGCGTCGTCAGTGTTGGCGTAAGCACGGGGATCGCACTCATGAAGCGGGACGTGACCGCTCGGTTGGGTGATTCGGTGACCGCCACCGCACCCGGGGCTATCTCGCTCACCGGGGCTGGGGAAGTGAATCTCGAAGCCAATGGTGCCGGGCTTGTGGCTTCGAATGCAATTGCAGGAAGCGAGAGATCGGCGAGTAACGCGTTTGCGGACGAGGCCCTTGAGGGCATGGCGCTGCTTGAGTATCTAGACGATGGTGGAGTCACTGTTGACCGCATTGGCGTGGGCGCGTCAGGCGCCGTTGCGTACACCAAGGTGGATGACACGATCACGGCTACGGTTCATCACACCGGTACGATGACGGCTACCGAAGAGGCACCACTCAGCGTCAGTGCCACCAACACGTCGGTTGTGCTGGCCAACACCGGTGGCATCATCAAGCGTAATGTTGGCGGTGAGGAAAAAACCTCAGCCGGACTCTCAGGTGCAGTCTCATTCATCAACGCGGCGTCCGCCGTTGAGGCCAGTATCCGCCGAGCAACAGTACATGGTTTTTCACTCGATGTTGCCGCCCGCAATGCCCGCTCGATCGGCACCGTGGCAGCAAGCGGGGCTGGTGGATCAGTCGGGGGTGCGGGATCAACAACGGTGAACTTCGCCGGATCAGTTGCGGTAGCCTCGCTCACAACCAACACAATCGCCACGCTCGATCGGGTCACTGGCACGAGCCTGGCGGGGGCAAGAGTCATTGCTAAGACGGACGACCTCGTCTGGAATATCGCGGGTTCGTTCGTAGGCAATGTTTCATCGATCCTGCTGCGGACTGGTGGAAGCGACCCCGAGAGCCTTACAACAGGAACTGACAACGGCCGCAGCTTGGCAGTTGGCGCATCTGTCACCGTTGTGAACGCAACGGCCAACACGAAAGCTATCGTGACGGCGTCAGATCTCGACTTCAACCAAGGCGATTTTGACGTCAAGGCGACTGAGTCTTCCACGATGATCACCGCCTCCGGCGGCGGTTCGTTTGTAAGTACCGGCGGCACGGCTACGGCGGTCTACTCCAACGGCAATAGCGCAGGCTCAAGCATTTCAGGATTTGTCACGGTCGTCACCGTTGACCCGACGGTCGAGGCTTTGATTACTGACAGCACGGTCACAATGTCCGAGGCCGGCGGCGACGTGTCGGTTCTGGCCACGACGACGATGCTCTTGGTCACAGCTTCCGGCGGATTCGTGCTCAACCGCGATGGCAACGGCACGCTCTCGACGAGCATCGGCGCGGCGGTGACAGTCGTAAACTCAACTGCCCGCGGCACAGCAAAGATTTCGCGATCAAGGGTGACGGTGCCCAAGGGCAAGGTCCGTGTCCGCAGCGTCTACGGAAATCCTGAAGATTCTGAATGGGAGTACTTCGATCCGATCTTCAGTCAGCTCAATATGCCCGAGGCCGGCACTGGAGCCGTCTGGTCATTCGCGGTCGCCGCGGTCGCCTCCGACTCAACACTTTCGGTCGCCGCATCGGTCAATGTGACAAACCTCGATGTTTTTCAGACCGCGACCATTGCGGAGGACTCCACCGTGACGGCCGTAGCCGGGTCGGTTGAAGTGACAGCGACCGACGAGGCAATGATCCGCACGGTTGCCGGCTCTATCGCGATGACGGCTTTCACATCCGACCGTTCCACACTCTCGGCGGGGGCCGCCGTGCTTGTCACCTCACTGGGTGGTGAGACAAAGGCGACCATCGACTCCTCAAGTGTGTCCGCTGGCATAGACCTGTCGGCCGATCCAGAAATCGATACATCAGGGCGGGTTGTGATCACTGCCGCCGCCAATGCCGATCTCCTCACAATCGCAGCCGCTGGCGTGATGTCGGGAGAAAACGCCCTCTCGACGGGGCTGGTCTTCAACGACCTTACTGACCGAAAGGTGACCGCCGCCATCACCGGCACGCGGTCGAACCAGCCTTTTAACCCCTCTGTCGTATCAGCAGGCAAAGCTGTCACTGTCATAGCCCAGGACAACACGAGCCTCACCGCCGTGGCTGGCCAAGTGGCAATTCCTGCTTCAACAAGTGCCACTGTAGCAGCAGGCGCAGCCGGTGTGGTGAATCATGTTGGCGTCGATGTCACGGCAGAAATCAGTGAAGGTTCTTCCGTTACCAGCGTCGGCGGCGAGGTAAGGGTGGAGGCAATTGAGAACAGCACAATGAACGCCTGGGCTGTTGGCGTCAGCGGGGCGCTCTCACGAAGTTCCACTGGTGGCGTGCTTACTCCGCCCATATCGTTCGTCGGGGCAGGCTCGTTTGCTGTCAATACTGTCGTCAACACCAGCACAGCAGCTGTTCGTAGCGGAGCGAACGTCACCGCGAACGACCTGACTGTTAACGCAGAGGACTCAAGTACAGTCAATGCGGTAGCCGGAGCGATTGCCGCAAGTGCCACGGATAGCCTTATCTCAGTTGCGGCTGGTGTTTCGGTGGCAAATAATGAGATTGGCACGCAGGAAGATCGTGCCGCAGTCACAGCAACCATCGACAACGCAACAGTTGTGCTCACCGGCGATGTTACAGTCACCGCGACGGCCAAGCCCACGATTACCTCATGGACGATCGCCGGAACTGGTCAGGTTAGTCAAGATGATTTTGTTGCCGTGGGACTCTCGGGCGCGGGTGCAGGCAACACGAACACTCTAGCGATCGACACGCTTGCCACAATTACCGGCTCCGCGAACGTGACAACCGACGCCACGGTAGTGGTTACCGCAACCGATTCTTCCAAGATTGAGTCAAACGCAGGTGCTGCAGGACTCGGAATTCAGCTCGGTAAGGCTGCAGCGGCGGGCGTAGTGGTCGGTGCTGCCAGGAGCGAAGTCGATGTTACGAACACCGTCCGGGCAGCGATCGAATCCGGCAGTGTTGCCGCTGGCGGCGATATTTCGCTGACAGCGGAGTCGAGGCAACAGATCGAAGCCCTCGCCTTCGGAGTGGGCATCAACGTTGCCAAGGCAAATGGCGGTCTAGCGGTGTCAGCGGCTGGCTCGGGCGCGTCGTCAACCGTCACTCTTGGAACAGCTACGACAGCGGAGATCGTGTCGGCCACGGTGACCGCCGGTATCGGCGGCAACGGCTCTGTGCAGATTGCGGCTATCGACACGCCAACGATCGAAACCAGGGCGGGCGCAGGGAGTTTAGCAGCGGCAATCGGCACCGTAGCTGGCGTGGGGCTCGCAGCCGGCGTCGTGCTTGCCGAGAACACGCTGGGCAACACGGTGACCGCTCGGATCGGCACGAACGGTCAGCCCACGCCAACGGTCACGGCACACGGCACGGGATCAGTAGATGTCTCTGCCCATTCGGCCGCCGATGTCAAGGCTTTGTCTGTCGCTGTGGCCGTGTCAGCTGCGATTTCTAAAACAGTGAAAGGTTCGGTGGGAGTAGCCGTCGCCAGTGCGCAGTCGAAGACGGCAATACTCAACGAGATCAATGCAGAGATCATCACCGGTGTGGTGTCTGCGGCGGATGTGAGCGTGCGGGCACGTAACGCGCACACAAGTGAAAACAAAGTCGGTGTCGGTGCAGGTGTATTGGCATTTATTGGTGGCTCGATAGGCATTTCAGAGACAACAGCCATAATCGACGACGTGGTGACCGCCCGAATCGGAGCGGCAACCGTCACGGCCGAGACTGGCGACATCACTGTCAAAGCAGAATCCGCCAACACCATCGACACCCGAAGTGTGGCGACCTCGCTGGCGATTGCCATCGGCGGCGGCGGCACATCGGGCACCGCGGAATCAAAGGAAACATCCGCGGTGAAAGCAGAGATTCTTGGCAACGCTGTACTCACGGCCACAAGTGGCGGTGTGAACGTGGTGGTCGGTGGGGTTCAGGGGAGCGATGGCACGCTTGAATTCGGCCGTGTTGCGGCCCAGTCGGACGGAGGCAGCGGCGGCCTGCTCACGGTCGGCCGGGTGTTGGCCACAGCAGAGCATGCGCAAATTCGGTTCGCCACAGTGGGAGACGGCATCAACTTCGCCAATGTCGATACACTCAACGTCAATGCAACGTCGAAGCCCACAGTGAAGGCCCATTCGTTCGCTGTGGATGTCGGCGGTATCTCCTCGCAGAAAAACCAGAGTGCTGCCACTGTTGGCGGCAGCACGAAAGCGGCAATTGGTACGAATGCCGAACTTGCCGGTACCGTGCTCATCTCGGCCACGGGCGACACGACCTTTGACGTGCACCAAGGCGGCGGCCTAGGTGGTCTTATTGGAGGAGGCGACAACGAGGCGAAAGCCACGTCGAAAATGTCCGTCGAAGCGGACCTCGGTGATGGCGTTCTTGCCGCCCCCGGGAAAACACTCGATCGTCTCTCGATCAACGCAAGTCATACAGACACCTCAACAGTGGCTGCCACGAATGGCCTTGGTGCAATCATTGGCGAAGCAAAAGTGACCGCCGCCATGACTGACATCACGACAACCACAGCCACAATTGGCAAGGTGGGCTCTGCCGACGGCCTAACGCCGCTCACGTTGGGCACGCTCGACGTGACAGCCACCCGAAACCACGGCTATTCAACAACGGCCACAACGAACTATGGCGCAGGCATCGGTGGTGGTGTTCCGACAACCTCGTTCTCAACGACTGATGGAACCGCCACGGCTGATGCCCGCGCGGTAGTGGCTGCCGGCGCAAAGATCGCAGCAGACGGAACCGTTAACCTCCGCTCTTCACACATGATCACTCGCACGACGACTGGTCATTCAGCCCGAGTGACAGGCGGCGGTGTTGTCGCGTTTTCCGGTGACGGGGACACTGCCGGCACAACAATCACGCTCGATGCTGGCTCACGGGTGGTGATCGGCGACTCCGCCACCATCAGTTCTGGAACGAGCACTGACTCCCCTGGTGGCATTTCGATCCTCCCCTCATCAAACATATCAATCGAGGATACTGTCGGGAGTTGGAGCGGCGGTGCTTTTTCGTTTGGAGAACTCGCCTCACGGCTGACCGGCTCGGTGACAACAAACGTCGAGGCGGGAGCTGGCGTGACGCTCGCGACTCGCGGCAAACTTGATATAGGCACTGCCGCGAAGGCAATCACGACGACAAAAGTAGTCGGCAACTCCGGTGGCGCAATTGCAACTGTGAACTTCGACGCCACAGCGGACCTGACAGTGAATCAGCATGTGTCTTTTGGTGCGAACGCCTTACTCACTTCTAATCGCGCAACGCGAATCACCGGGGGGCAGGACCCGGCCGCCCTCGCTCCGCAAGGCATCATGGTCAATACGATCGTCGACGGGAAGGTGACGGGTGCGATCACGAATATTGGTGTTGTGGCCGACTCACGACTCACCAATTCCACCGCCGTTACCTTCGGCGAAAATGCCAGTGTTCACAGCGGCGGTGACCTTCGTATCGCGGCGGAGACGGGCTCTCCAATCGTGAAAAGTGATGGCGCCGTTGATTACTGGAATCCTCGGGCGTTATTCGAGGGTTTCCTGAACTTGTTCGGGGCGGGAATCGAGTCGCGGCAGCGATCGACCGAGCAGCCTCAGACAACCACCACGTCCCGAGTCGATCTCGGTGCCGGCGGTAGCTTCGTTGCGGGGAGCCAGAGCGACGTCGTGCTCACCATCCCCGCAGGCTTTGTGGAAGGCAGTCTTTCAGGCAGCCCGGCTGTCAACCTCGGCTTACCGGTGACCGCCACAATCGATGACAGCTTCGATCCACATGCATTCATCAACGTGGGCTTTTCCGACGATGCCGCGACGATTTTGAAGTCACAAGTGCCGGCCGATGGTAAGGCATTGAGAATCTCACCACTTGCTGCTGCGGGTGGGTCACTTGTGATCAGCGGCGACACGCTTACTGGCTCAGCGGCACTCGTCGCCAACGACGCCCAGATCACTGTTACCAACGAGAGTAGCAACCACCTCGTCTTCGACACGATCGTGATCCCGAACAACTCATCCGGCACAATCGTGATTCAAGATCAGGCAGGCAACACGACTGCGACACCGTCAGGCTGGAGCCGCACCGAAGACACCGCCGGCACGTCGATTACGATTGAGCAGAAAGCCGGTCCAATCAGCGCCTCTGGCCAGGGGCCTGCGGTGTTCCTCACTGAGAAGGTTGCCAACACGGGTGGTGCCGTTACGATCACCAATGCCAGCGGGTCGCTCGGTGTCCTCGACACTGTGAGTACCGCGGACCTCAATGTGGATGTGCACGGAGTGGCAGTGTTTTCAGTCAAGGGTGCCTCTCATGCTGGCGGCCCACCACCAGAGCAGGTAACCGTCGGCAGCCTGACGCCGCCTGAAGCGTTAGCGCTCTGGCAAAACAACGGCAGTTCGGCCGATGGCTTTACTCGTACGTTTGCAGCCACTCTCTCACCTAGGACATCCACGGCAATCAACGCCCGACAGGTCGCAATTGTGGCCGACACAATTAACGTCAACGGCGATATGATCGTGGGGGCGACTCTCACGCCAGATCAGTCACTGGTGGTTCCCGCCGTTCTGCAAGCGGAGCTTGAGGGTTACCAAAACGACTTCATCGCTGGCCGTGAGACAGCCCCCCTTTACCGCATTCCAGTTGAAAAACTTGAGACCACAGTTAGTGACAATACGCTGCTGGGCGTGACCTTTAACGCCCAGACTGGCCAACTGCTCGTCGATGAGGCAGACCTCGCCTCCGGCACACGGCTCACACTCATCGGCAAAATAATCAACACAAGCGACGATGCCGGCGCTATTCAGGTCAACACCGGCGGCGGTGGCGTAACGATCGACAACCAGACGTCATTTCCACTGGTCACCCGTACGATTTCCACCCCGGGTACTGGCAACTCAACAACCGTGCGGATCGTGGACACGCTCCGCCCCGAAGCAAGCCGTCAGACGATCTATCGTGAACTCGATGGGGACCTGCTCGTCTACGTCGGTTCAGCGACAGCCGATCTACTCGCCGGCGAGCCGACTGACCGACTGACCGGCGTAACGACATCGACGTACGATTCTACGGCTGATGCCCGCTGGGAATGGACACGGCAGGCCATCGTAGGGCAAAGCAACCAGAGCGAATGGCGGTATGGCGATGCCGCGAGCTTCGATCACATCGAGAGCGACACGAATGCAGGCCGCGTGATAATCCAAACAGGTGAACCTTTTCAACAGTTGGTTCGCGTTTCTGCAGGCGAGTTGCCTGATCAGTCGGCGGTCACGCTGACGGAGTCGGTGCGGGCCGATTTCCCAATCAGTCTCGCGTTCACCGGGTCGGCGCTGAGTGGTGTTCAGATTTCTTCGCAGGGGTCCGTGCTGCTCGGCGACGCAATCGTATCGACGAGCGTGCTTGTTTCGTCTGACGGCTCGATTGACGCCACCTCTTCATTCGACCAGATCACGGCCGACACCGTCACGCTCCAGGCATCCGCCGGTATCGGCCGTCTCGACGCGCCGCTACACGTGACCGCTAGCAAGCTTTCAGCACAGACGGACACAGGTGACGTCGCACTGGTGATCAATCGTGAAACTCCCACTCACGCCATCACCATCGGCACGATTGAAACCTCTTCAGGCGGAGCGGTGTCGATCACAACTGGCGGCGACATCCTCGCAGCGTCTCCCGATCCATTGAACACGATCGACGCCACGATTGTTGCTGGCACGATGATGCTCAGCTCACAGCAGGGCAGCATTGGCACGGCAACGACGCCAATCCGGTCACACGTATCGCCCCTAACCGGAGCCACCACCTCCTTCCGGCTTGATGCTACGGCCGCCGAGAGTGTTTTCGTGTCACATCTTGCTGGTGATTTGCTTGTAGGCACTGTCACCGGCGCGGCTGGTGATGTCTCGCTTGAGGCTGTGGGCAGCCTCTACAACGCTTACACATGGACGGTGAACCCAAATCGGCAGGCAGAGATCGATCAGAATCTCGATGAGCTAGGCATGCTCGACACCGTGGCGGCCGTCGCCAAAGCCGTGGAGAACCTTCAAACGAGCGTAAGGTCACAGTACATGCGGTACTGGGGTCTTCGAAATGATGGTGTCGTATTTAACGGCCGACTGCAGTTGCGAGCTGAGGCTTACGACACCTGGGCAACCAGCGCGGCGACAGCACTTGGCCTGCCAGAAGGTACGGCCCCCACATCGCAGCAGGTGCTCGATCATGCCGCGAACCTTTTTAATACCGCAGAGGACTTCTTTGCTCGCACCGTCGGTGGTAATTGGGCGTCAATGGCTCCGTTCACCACGTTTGATGGCAACTGGGTCTACACGCCGACTCAGGTGCAAGTTGATCAATTGAAAGCCGACCTCGGTCTCGATGCGATCTCACTACTGGGTTCGATAGGCACGGACATCGGTGAGGCAATGCGGCCATGGGACCCGGCGGTTCGCGTAGGTGGTGCGGTGAACGTAACGGGAGCGACAGTCACGCTCGTGTCGCAGGCCGGCACCGTAGGCCGAACCGCCGAACCAGTAACAATCTTGGCCGATGACATCCTTGAAGATCGGCTCACGGATGCTCAGCTATTTGAGCTCCAACTCGCTGGCCAACGCGGTGATGCCGTACCGGTGACTGACGGCTTCCAGCTTAATGCTCTACGGCCACTGGTGACGGCGGCGTCTCATCGTGTTGATGCCAGCGGGCCCGCTGGCGTGGCGGTCGCCCAATCTACTGGCACACTCCCAATCGGTTCGATCACGGCGTCACAGGGCACGGTCGACCTCGCCGCTGATGGCGACATTGTAAATGCCGATGGCGGCACAGGCATCACAACGAAGTCGCTCATTGGTTCGCCTTCAACAGCTGTTGCGACGGCCACACTCTTCTCGCGATCTGGTTCAATCGGTACGGCCGACTCACCAGTCGCAGTGACTGGCGGCGTAGTGACTGCGGGTGTGCTTACTCATGCCGGTGAGACACACATTGACTCAGCCCATCCAATCCTCGTCGAAGACCCGCCCAAGCCGCAACCCAGTCAACCGGGCGAGCCGCAGGTGCCGAGCCAGCAAAGTATCGATCGCCTTGACCTGCGATCGACAGACATCACGACCTTTGCGCTCGGCGGCACAACGCCCGGCGATGGCGCAGGTAAGCACGACCAGATGGTCGTCACCAACAACGTTGTGCTTGACGGCGTAATTGCGGTGCAACTCTCACCCGATTACGTGCCGCAGGCCGGTGAACGCTTCACGATCATGACGTACCAAAGCGTCGTCGGACGGTTCGTATCCGGCAGCGGCCTCTTCGGCCTTGCCGATGATGTCTGGTTTGAGATTGAGCAGACGGGCGACGCCACTACCGCTGGGGCGATCACGCTCGTCACCCGTGAGTTTTTGCCAGGCACAAATGCGGCCTTGAATATCGCCGAGACACTCAATGCAGACGTGACAAGCACCCGCAGCCAGATTGGGCTGTTCCTCAACCACAATTACTTCGGCATCGACGTCCAGGTGACATTCTCTGGTGGGTTCACATATGGTGAATTCACGACCGATGGCACCGTCACGCTTCGCTACGCTTCCGATCCTGACCGAGCCGACTTCTACGAAGCCTCGGTCATTGGTACTGCAACCGTTGGCTCTACATTTGATCTGGCCGGCGAGTTTCTCATATCTATCGGAGTGGGGAACGGTTCGCCCCCAAGCCTCGCCCTCATGGCCGAGGACATCGATCTCAACGTCGAGGTTGGCGGCGAAACACTCAGAACAAACAACGGTCGGATCGGCCTGCTTGTCAGCGAGGCTGGAGTGGCGTTCGAGGCATCGACCGGCCTGTATGCGAACCTGTCAAGCGACGTCACGCTCTCCGCTGATGAAATCTTTGTCAGCTACAACGGCACGGAAGCCGACTACACGGGTGTCATGTGGGCTCTCGGTGATGTCTCCTATACCTTCGGCGACCTGGCCGCCGACACGTTTTCCATCGGTGTAAGTCGTGGAGAGATCATCGCTGGGAATTTCTTCCAAGCGAACGGCAGTTTCGCAATCGAGGGTCGGTCACAGCCGGTCACCTTGGCTGACGGCTCAACAGTGACTGCTGACGTGCTTACTATCGGCGGTGAAGAACTGAGCGTATTCGCCGGCACTCGAGTCGGCACAGTCGAGGCAACGGGCGTCAGTGTTGAGAATGTTGCCTTCGCCGTCGCCCTTGTGAGCGAACCGGGTGAAAACAGCCGGCGCTGGCTCACTGCCGAAGGCACGGGACAGTCGGCAAGCGTCGTCGGCATCACCGGCGTGACCGGCACCCTGACCGACATGGCGATGTCGCTCAACCTCACCGCCGACGATGGAAGCCTGATCGACTACGCGGCTGAGAAAACAATACTCACAGTCGCAACGGGCGCAACAGGTGTCACGCTTTCGGCAGATGGCTCCGCTGGCCGAATCATTCGTGCAAGTGGCACCGGTGTTCTTGATGTCGAGGGATCGCTTGCAGTCAGTGGCACCGTTGGCGTCAGCCTCGATGGTTCAAGCGTTGTGTTGGTTGGCACAGACATCGATGCCGAGTTTGGTTCCGCCGACGCCGAAAACTTTTTCCATGTCGAGAACGCGTCGTTCGGCTTGCTCTCAACAGACAGCGAGACTGCATTCGAACTCACGGGCGGCCTATCGGCTTCAATCGCAGGATTTGCGAGCGTCTCAGCCGACCGAGTGGTCGCCCAGTACACCTCCGCCAACACCACGATCGTGCAAGGCCGAACGCTCGACACTGGAACGGCAGACTACTCCTTCGCAAGCGATATTGCGAAAGACACAGTCTCGTTTGCCGTCGAAGGTTTTTCTGGTGAGGTCGCCGACTTCGTCACGCTCAGAGGCGACGTCGGCTTCCGCAGCGACGATGCCGGCTTCGTGGCCGTTGGCCGTGCCATGACGGCTACGCTCGACGGTGGCAGTGTCGCAAGCCTGTCGGCGACCGACGGCGACTTCGGCCTGCGGATGGCTGCTGGTGAAACCGCCCTCGAACTCTCGGCCAAGAACTTTCAGTTCCAGATTGCGAACCTGCCCGAAGCCACCGCTGACACCGTCTTCTTCCGCTACACATCTTCTGGCAGCGAGGTTCAAGAGAATGAAACACTCGCGGTCGCAGACGTGTCATACACTTTCTCCGAGGCGATCGCAGCAAACACGGTCGCCTTCTCGTTCACCGGCTTTGAAACAGCACTCTCCGACGTGCTGACACTCTCTGGCGACCTTGGCTTCGCAAAGTCAGGCGACGACATGGTCGCCCTCGGCGTTGATATCAACGTCATTTTAGCCGCAGGATCGGTGGCGGTTTCAGCGACGGACGGCACGTTCGGCCTCATCACGAATGACTCGGGGCTCGCATTCGAGTTGCAGGGTGGTTTTAGTGCATCGATCGGCAGCTTGCTTGACGGATCGGCAGATCGCACAGTCGTGCAGTATGCGTCGAGTGGCGTGTCGATCACGAGTGGCCTCCGGCTGGCGATCGGCGCTGCTGAATACACTTTCGAAGATGACATCGCGGCCGATACATTTGCCTTCTCGGTTGAGGGCTATTCGGCCAACGTCGCAGGATTCACCCCGATCTCTGGTGACCTCGGCTTTACTGTCATTGGAGACGATCTCATTGCAGTCGGCGAAGATGTTTCTGTTGGCTCTGTCGACGGGACCTTCGGTGGCCTCCAGGTCGAAGACGCGACGTTCGGTCTTGTCGCCAATGATTCAGGCACAGCCTTTGAACTCAATGAGGGAAGCCTTCAACTGCAGTTAGCTGATCTGGTGAACGCACAGGCCGGATCAACCTTCGTTCAGTTCTCAACGGACGGCATGGCACTTGACCCCGGGTTCACGGTTACTGCTGGGGGCCTCACCCACACCTTCGTCAGCGGTATGGCACCAGCAACAAGAGCATTTGCGGCCACCGATTTCACCGCTTCGGTCACCGACTTTGTGACCCTTTCCGGAGACGTAGGCTTTACCTTCACAGACGATTCACTTGTTGCCATTGGCGAGAACGTCACTGCCACACTTACCGCTGGCGATATGGCGAGTCTTTCAGTGACTGGTCGTTTTGGACTTCGGTCGAAGGACGATGCAGTCGCAATCGAGCTCAATGGCACCAACCTTGCAGCCAATGTTGCCCAACTGGCAAACGTCTCGGCGGAACAAGTCTTTGTGCAGTATACCTCCTCAAACACCTCGGTCAGTGAAGGGGAAACGCTGCAACTGGGTGAAGCGACGTACACATTCACTGAAGCGATCACGCCCGGCACCGTGGCCTTCGACGTCGAAGGCCTTTCATCTGATCTCTTCGGTCTGGTCGCGGTCAACGGTGACATCGGCTTCACCTACCGTCCAGTCGAGCAACTCATCGCCGCCTACGGCACAGATTTCTCAGCCGCATTTACAATCGGTGACGATATTGAGGCAAGCATCAGCGATGCCACGTTCGATGTCCGAGTCGGCAGCCAGTTTCTGTTCGATGTCCAGGGTGAGGCTCGCCTCAAGATATTTGACCTCATCGACAACACCTATCAGGTCCGTGTGCGGCCTGACTACACCACACTTACGCTCGACGACGGTAGTGAGATCGACGCCGCAGTGCTCTCCTTCGCGGCGGTTCTCCCCGACCTTTTCTTCGGTGCAAATGGTGGTCCCGACGGCCAAGCAGAAGACCGTATGGGCGTCACACTCGAAGACGCAACGTTTGGCTTTGCCTTGGCAACTGAGCTCGAGGCAAACCGGTCCTGGGTGGCAGCTAAGGCTGGGTCATCACTTGCTGGCTTTGTTGGTATCGACGCCTTTACAGCCTCGGTTGCTGATGCGGCTGTCGTGGTGAACACCACCACCGTGAGTGGCGACGATGGCCGGTCGGTTGACTGGTCAAAGAGCCCTCTCACACTCACCCCAGTGTTGTTTGGCAACGCGACAGCGGCCGAGCCGGTCGCCTTCAATATGCAAGGAAGCACGCGTGCCGCCGTGGGTACAATCGACGCCAACCTTCTCGGGCTCGCCGACCTCGGGGGTAGGTTCTCTTTTGAGTCATCTCAGCGAGATGTCACGCTCACTGACGGCACAACCGTGGACGTCGACGCCCTCATGATTGGCATCAGCGACGCTTCTGCATTCCTTGGCGTTACGCCTACCACCGGTAGCCGTATGGGGATTGCTGCGACTGATACAAATCTCGCCTATGGACTATTCCATGAACGTTCACCGGCCGCCGGTGAGACGGCTCGACAATGGTCGCTAATTGATGCCGCCGTGGGCAGTTTTGGCTTAACTGGCATCGACGATGTAACGCTTTCGGCTTCGAACGTTGAGATGGGTTACATTCATCTGCCGGAGGATGGGTCGGCGATCGACACGTCTACGCCGCTTGCCTACGACTCAACGCTGGCCTTCTCAGTGAGCCCGGATCGCATCCGGCCGGGGGCCCGCAACCTGTTCACCTTTGCGGGCGACTTTAACGTCGACATGGGGAGCTTTGTTCAGTTCCAGGAATCGATCGATATCCAGGTCGAATTCGATACGCTCCAGATCTACGATCCGGTTGCACAGACACATACTCCCGAGGAAGTTGGCACGATCACCTTCGCAGCGCTCGGCCAAGACTTATTCGCCGGCAACGACGCCGACGACGAGCGAGTCGGGGTGTCACTTGCAGATAGCAAACTTGCAACCGCAATTGCATTCGGGCCGCAGACGGGATCTGTATGGGTGGCCGCGGAAGCCTCAGCGACCGGCCTCACAACCGAGGGCCTCAGAGGCTTTGAGTTCTCTACAGAGCAGATCGCCCTGCGGATGAACAGGCCCGATAGTCGCGGCCACGTCATTGATTTTGCCAGGCAACCGCTTGAGGTACCGACGGGCTTGGCGATAAGAGCGGGTGGCCAGAGCGGCTCGATCTGGGGTGACGGTCAAAGCACCACGCTCACTCTTGACGGCACGGTCGGCCCAGAGTTTGGCGTGATCGAAGTCACCGACGCCGTCCTCGACATAGGCAACTTTGTGTATGTCTCCGGTGACTACGCTTTCCGAATTGATGAGCACACAACCGGCCTTGTCGTGAAAGGCCTCGAATCATCTGGTGGCTCGACGACACTGAACGACCGGTTCTCCGTGATGTCGATCGCCGCCACGAACGTCGACACGTTTGCTGGTTATCGTGGCTCGGACAGTCATGGCAGCTCGCCTTTCACAGCAACGGGCGTCCGAGAAGGCGCTATTGGCCTCTTCGCAAGCGACATTGACTTTGGCTACGCCGCGTTCAGCGACGACCAACACGTGTTCGATGCCCTGAACTTAGACTTGACGTCGACAGGCTTTGCCGGGCTCGGCGACATCTTGACGGCGACGCTCGAAGACGTCTCGATTGGCCGCAACGCCGGCCGACGGACTCACGACGAGCGACTGGCCGCAATTGACTTCCAGCAGAGTTTTGGCGCGGCTGGCTACACACTTTCGACACCTGGTGGCACGGTCAGTCTTACTCACACCGAAGCCATTCAGCAGGTGTCAGTCGATGTGGGCCGGGCTGAACTTTCACTCGCCGGGTTCATCGAACTCTCCGGCTCAATATCCCTCAAGTCCGGCGGCCAGATCTTCGGGGCTCAGGCTGACCCCGGTGCAGCCGGACTGATTCCCGGCGTGCAGGGCAACGGCCTCACCCACGATCTTTCCACGTTCGAGATTGGCGGCACGAATCTTTCCGGCTTTGCAGGCGTGACCGTGCCAGCAGTCCCTGGTTGGGAAGGTTTTGAAGAACCGCAGCGGAATGGAATCTCCATCAACGACGTCACGTTCGGGCTGGCGATCATGTCGGCCACAAACGTCGCCGGCTTCTCCATGCCTGGTCTTTCCGCTGTCTTACCGACCTATATCTCTGCCAAAGCAAAGGTCGGCAATGCACAAGGTGAAGGTATATTCGAAGACCTGCTCCCATCGTTCGATGATGTCACCATCGACATCAACACAAGTTCTCTGCCCATTCTTTCAGCCAATCCACTCCTGGCGTTGGGGTTCCCGATGCCCGCGCTTGATCTCCAAGGGGCAGCGTTTGCCTCAGGCGGTCCGGGCCTCGAAATTGCCACGGGCGATGCAGCCCACCCAGTCACTCTTGATTACAACCGAGAGGTGATGGCGATCGATGTGGACTGGTTTGAGGCCTCACTGTTTGGTCCGGGCTTCATGGGCACGAACCCCGAAACCACGTCGGCTATGCCATCGCTGCAAGTCGCCGGTGGACTGACGCTTACCAAGCGTGGTGGTGAGAAGATGACTCTCACCGACGGCCGTGAGATTGAGGTCACATCACTGGGCTTTGTCATGGCTGACGTCCGCGGCTTCATTGGTTCTGGTGACTACTGGGGGCGTAACCCGGTCACAGGCCGGCTCGACGGTAGCGTTATCAACGACTCTGCCATTGGCTTCGCCATCGACGACCTCGACCTCGCCGCGGTCTTTATGACGCAACTGCCAGTGGGCAGCAACACTGGTGCGGGCGTTTATGTTGCCGCCACGGCAAGCCTCGGTAGCGCGGGGATCGTTGGTATCGAAGATTCATTCACTGCCGCCATTTCAAACTTCGAACTGGATGTGAATCTAGCCGTCGATGGATCTGGTCGGGCTATTGACTTCAGTCGGTCCACGCACCCCCGTCATGATGCTCTCGGCAACGTCGTCCGAGATTCCTCCGGCACTGTTGTGCTGGACGCAGGCTACGCCATTGCCGGTCCGCAAAACGCCCCGACCGTGGTGCTCGACCACAATAAGGCCCTACTCGCAACACAAGGTTCGGTGGATCTCAACCTTTTCGATCTGGCTGTCCTACAGGGCGACTTCGCCTTTACGGGTGACGCGTCAGGCATCCTCATCTTCGTCGATGGTACTGGTCGCATTGGCCCTGCCAATGGGTTCCGGATTGAAAGCAACGCCTCTGCATTCCTCCGCCTTGACTCAAACGGTGTGGTAGTAGATGCCACGATCGACGTTGTTCCCATCCGGATCGGCAGTGCTGTCGAGATCGCACCCGACACACTCAAACTGACAATCAACTCAACCCGCTCTCTCGCTGAGTACGAGGTGCCCGAGACGTTGCGTCGCCCTGGTGGTCTTGAGACCATCAGCGTTTCCGCGACCCCACCGGGAGGAACCAATCCAGCCAGCTACATGGCGGCTTCGGGTGGAGGCAACATCAGGCTCACCGATGCGTTCACGCTCGATGGGCAATTTGACATCGTGCTCTCGACCGATATCTCGTCCATCGTCTTCGACGCGACACTCGACGTGCCGGTACTTGAGCCGCTCCGAGTGGCTGGAACACTCACCTACATTACTGGCTCAACTGGTGGGCTCTTCGGGAGCCTTGAGGCAGGCGGCATCGGTGGCAGCATCATCGACATACCGGGCCTTTCGCTTCAGGGAAGCATGCTCGTTGAGGTCAATACGACCACGACAACGCGTGCCGTGCGATCGATCGTCCGTGAGGGTGAGGATGATCCAGATGGCAATGGCTACATGCAGCGGTTACTTCCCGCTCGAACGACACGGATCGCCGGCGACGCACGACTGAGTACTGGGCCGGTTGTCTTCACCGGATCGGTAGACCTTCTCATTGATCCTGATCAGATTCGCGCGAGCCTCATCACTACAGCCGACGTCGGCTTCGGCTCACTGGCCGTAAGCGGCGAAGCGATAATCTTACGCGCAACAAGCAACCGCGAGGCGGCCTTTGTGTTTGAAGGGCAGGCGAGTGGCAACCTCGGCAAAGTCGCCGGGGTCGATGGAACGGTACTCATCAACACCAGTTCCGATGCTGTGCAAGTTGAGAGTGGTAGAATTATCGCAGCCAACACCGACTTCGATCTTCGAATGACTGCTGGCATCGATATCGGCATGTTTTCCATTGACGTAGGTGGCCGGATCTTCAAGCAGGGCGACGTGTGGGAGATCCGAGTCGATCAAGGTAGTCTTGATTTATGGGGGTTCATCACCCTCGATGTCACCGGGTTCTACCGGTCGAACGGTGCGTTTCTCATCGATGCTCACGCCGGCATGGCATGGAACGGCTCCTGGACGAGAGCCAACGCAACAATTCAGTTGTCGCTAGGCCAAGACGCAGCCGGTTACAAAACGTTCTTGGGCGATATATATGCTTCGACCCAGATTAGTCGCCCAACTGGCCCTCCCTGGAACATTCGTTGGGTTTGGGCTAATGGTCCAGCCGCGCGTGCAAAAATGACTTTTGGCCCGAGAAACGTCTCGTTCACGTTAAAGGCTCGCGCTTTTGGCTACTGGTGGGAATTTATCGATATCAACTGGCAGCGTAGCAATACAACAGGCTCCGAGAGGCCAACGCCCGTCCTTGCCCGCCAACAAGGGACGGTGCTTACGCTGTCAGCCGGTGATACACCGGAGCGGTATGGTGACACGAATGGCGAGTGGTACGGCAGCATCCTTAACGAAACTTTTTCAATCGATGCGATCAGAGATGCAGGTGGCAATCCGTTGCCGGGCAGGGTTCGTGTGAAGTCGCTTGGGTTCGAGCAAGAGTTCTCGGGCGTGACAAGAATCATCGCGAATGGTGGCGATGGAAACGACACATTCGAGGTGGGTCCAGACGTTCAGGCCGAGCTGGTGTTTGATGGTGGCCTTGGCAGCGACTCATTCGTTGTTGAAAGTCCTGTCGGCGCGAGCCGATTTACCGGCGGAATCGGCCGCGGCTATGACATGCTGAGAGTGAACAGTCAATTTGCCAACTTCACATTGTCGGACAGTGGTCTCGATCTTCTTCTGACTCCAAACGGGTCAACGTCCAACCAGGCGAGTCTCAGTAACATTGACACCGTTTATTTTCTCGACCAGTCGGTTGGTACCGACGCCCCGACAGGAACTCGTGCCAGTTCCGGCCCAACCGTCAACGGTGACATCCACCTCGCTCTACGCACCTATGAGAACGACGTGCTTGTCACAAACCTCGACCTCTTGCGTGACGACAGCGAGCCATACACCCGCACAAACTCGCAGGGTGAGTTCTACTTTGATGACATGACGCTTTACGACGCCGACCGCAACAGTGATGGCGTCACTGACTGGCGAGACGGCATGCTGGTTGTGGGCTCCCCCACCAACAAAGACGGTGGCACCACGCTCAGTGTGACCGACTCGATCACTGGATCAAATGCCGGATTTCCACTTGTCGGCCTGCCCGGGAGCAATGCGACTGTGCTCACGACACTCAAGTATGCCGGGCTCCTTCGCTGGCAACCTGGGCTGAATGTGGCCGGCGTGGACGTGACCCCTGAATTCATCAACACACTTTACGCAGGCATTCTTAAAGACGCCCCCACAACCTTTGTAGACGATAGCTTCTGTGAATATGTCGCGCTCGGGTCGTCTGACCCAGCAGATGTAGCCCTTGGCATTGAACACCTGCGATTCGAGTACGCTCACCTTGTCAACGTGCTGACAGTCAGTGAAACGTTCCGACAGTTTAAACTCGATTTTGATGCAACGGCGGCCTGGGGCTACCAGCCGAACCCTGCCGGTGTCGATGGCCTCGAGATTGATGCCTTCATCGCCTACGGTGACGCCATAGCCGCCCGCTTTGGAGAACAGCCGCTCGATCCGTTGGGGCGGCCTGCGGTCGCAGCTCAGTTTGACACGAAAGATGCTATTCACGTCCGTGCGGTGCTGAAGGAGATCCTAGCCAAGTACCCAACGCAACAGCTCTTTGAACTCGAGCCGAGTCTCACCGCCGACTTCATCGACTATACGGTCAGGACAAGTGAGCAGCACGCACGTGTTGAGGCGGCGATTGAGCAGCACTTCGGTGGATTCCTCAATAATCTCGCGGACGGAATCGTACTGGAACAGCAGAAGCTTGAGCAGAAGATTGATGAATCAGCCGCACTTATTGATGATGTGCCTGAGATCGGTCAGCAGCTCTTCGTACCCTCAGTTGCGGGTTTGAAGGGACAGTTTGAAGGCGATCTCACACGTGAACTCGTTTCACTTGCTTCCTTGCCTGAGGCTGAATACCAGGCAGCGTTCTATGATCTCTTTAATAAACCCAGGGAAGTCTATGCAGCCGAACGAGCCACGACCGGCTGGATAGGTGTGACAGTAGAAGATGCTGCTCCGGAACAGCCCACGTCGTTGACACTCAGTCCTGACTCAGATGGTCAGGTACGCCTTCGGCTCGATCTGCACGATGCGATTGGTCCACTGACTGCCCCCGACACAGGACTGGCTGTCCGATTGCGTGTCGGCGGTACGGCAAACGGTGTTGACGACTATGCCCTCTCCATTGGGAATGAACTCACAGTGGTGAAATTCGAACCCGGTGCCACAACAGCTACAATTGACGTCGACGTCTCGGCTGCAGCAATCGCTGACGGCTCACGGACACTGCAGATCGAGGTCTTGGGTGCCGACTCGGGCTATCGGGCGGACCCAGACGTAGCCGTAGCGACCATCGCGTTCGGAGCGCAGGGCGAGACGGATGCCGGCACCCTTACCGGCGGGCGGGCTGACTTCGTGCCTCATCAGCTCGTGACTCGTGAGCCTGGAAGTAGTGCAATCGTTCAGGCAGCAGCCGGCAGCGACCATGTGGTACTCCGTGGAATCGACGGCGAAGCAGACCTGTTTGTGATCGGTGAGCAGCAGGCGAGCGGGGTACCCTACATCGAAAACTTCAAGTACACAGATGATGATGGCATTCATTTGGCCGTTGGCGACCTGCTCGAGTCTCGGCGGGCAACCTGGCTTGCCGACCCCGAGCGGCGGGCCACAGCCATCACCTCACTCCGTGTATCACTCGGTGATGACGTGGTCGACCGGCTCACTTCTGACAAGCTCGATGACTTCATCGCCATTCAGATCGAAAAAAGTGACCCGCTACCCGCGTTTGAACTCTCACAAATCAAGACCTGTGATGGGATCATCTTCGACGTTGTCGGGCAGCGAACGTTGGCTTATGTCAGCAACTACTCAGCGACCACTGGCGGCAGTGCATGGTCAATATCGACTTCGGATGAAACCGGCATCTTTTCTTTCGGTGACATCACACTCTCATCCGTAACAATTCCTGAGAATATTGCGGCTGGTAGTGATGTGGCTTCTATCGTAAGCACGCTGCCGGCCGGTCCATTTCGTAGCGTCGAACTGGTTGCCGGTGATGGCGACGATGACAACTCACTCTTCGAGATACGCCACGACGAATCTGGGGCGTCGCCACAATCCTTCGTTATCACGACCTCGGCTCGTGAGCCACTCAATCGCGGGGCCGGCGAGCAGTACAACTTCGATTATGAGACAAATCCCCAGCTTTCAATTCGTGTGCGGGCCACGACCAACAGCGGATCGGCCTATGAAAAGGCTTTGGCCATTAACCTCACCGATGTCAATGACGCTGCCGTGGCCGCACAGCCACGCATCACGCGGGTTGTCCGCGGTCAGTCTTCATCGCTGAGCTGGTCGGCCGATACGCTGCCTGTCCAGGACGCCGACTTCAACGAAGAAACACTCTCTGTAAAACTGTCAGTTCCCGAAGGAACGCTGGCTGCAGAGAGCCAAAACGGTGTTGTTGTTGAAGGTACTCCGCGGGATCGGGTATTCAGTGGCACAGCTGCCCAGCTGAACGATTACTTCCGCTCACTCGATGCAGTGACCTATACCTCGCCAGAAAGCAGCAGCACCGAGATCGGGCTCGACATCGTCGTACTCGACGGAGATCTCGCGACCCGCGCGACCGCTGACATCCTCGTGGCAGAACTGATTCAGCGTCCGCAACTGCGAAGGTCGACCACGCTACGGATTGACACATCGCAGACTGGTCCTCAGCCAATCATTTTATCGCATGCTGCTCTCGCTGCTGCGGTAATCAATGAACCGGGAACAACGACCCTCGTCGTAACAAGCGTCGCCAGCGGTCGAGTAGAGAAGTGGGACGGCCGGCGGTGGGCCGACATCTCAACGCCACCTTCATCAAGTTCACCGCAAGCACTCCTACGGTTGCTTGCCCTGCGGCTAGTTCGTCCTGACGACCAGATTCGCTGGGTACCCGAGGCGCAACTCGATCAATCGACGAACGCCTTCGCACTTCTCGGCTGGGATGGTGGCACAGCATCAGAGAACGAGTCCGATGTCGTTTTCGAACTTCCGTCTTGATGCTTACTTTTTGTTTGCATGTCTGCCCAGTATTTTTCGATCTGCCCCCTGAAACGAAAAGACGTTAGGTGCGAGAATCCCCGTGCCGCCGCTACAAAGTGCGTGGTCGTAACTATAGCAAAGCAGCTATGGAACGAGGTAAGCGAAAGACGGCCAAGCAAATTCGACCAAGTCTTCCGGAAACGAATTCTGATTCAATTGGTAACATCCAGCATCCGCGGTTCCTGGACTCACTGAGTCCGTCCACGTTTCCCCTTACCATCAATCTGTTTTTGAGTTGACAATGTGCCGACTTGTATTTGCGTCGAGCGTAGCCACCAGTTATTGAAGCCAAGCTTGCCAAACTAACTCTCACTCTTCAGCCGTGATGCAACCGCGTTCGATATCAATTGCAACTAGGGCCGGCATCGTCTTTCAAGTGATGCATTTTGCTAGGTGTCAGCGAGAGAGTCACCTTCAGCAGAAAACCCGTGGTATTTCGGTTGCGTGTGCTCATACGCCACTTATTCCAAATCTTCATTCATCAAATTTCATGAAAATGAAAGTTCGGATTGCGACACATGAGCCGGAGCGACCTCTACCTCGACTCGAGAATGCCGGGATTTCACGAAGGTATACCCGACCGAGGCGATTTGCCAGCTTTCACTCACAACGCACCCTGTGATTGCTGCACGTATTGTTTGTGCTGTTCGAATACTCGAATTCGTCTTGCCGAAGCAGGTAACGTCGACGTGAACAACCTCACCCGTACGGATCGCGCCGGCATCCAGGAACGCGTCACGTATCGCTTTCTGGTACACAGCAGCCGGATGCTTTTCGTGTACTCCCTGCTGTACAGGAAGAAGTACGACCGGCCCTTCGAGCATAATTGAGAGGGAAACCATAACGTAATTATCCGTCACGACTCCTCAAAGTCCAATAAAACGAAATTACGCAAGACACCCCGTAGGACCGACAGCCTGCGATAAATCAAGTATCACGTCGTTTTTGACGATTTTGTTCGACGAATACCCCTCAATAATTCCTGCGGCATTCAGGGACGCTTTCGCACAATAACGCCATCAACGCACCGGGTTGTTTTTGGCACGAACGCATCGAAACAACCGGCAACTTTACACGCTCTCGTGGGGAGCTTGCGAAACATTGCGTAGCCGAATGACTTTTGACTCAATCACTCTCAGGGCCAGTGGGATTACACACCCTCATTTATTATTGGGCTGGTCCCAAGCTGATCGCTTTCATGTCTTCACAATATTCGACGACCAGCTCTTGCGCAATCTCTCACGTGTGAGTCGCAATACTGCACTCAGTCGCATTGTCATCAAATCTATGAAATCGAACACGTTCCGCAGGGCTTCAGGCAAGCGGTCGATTGCGTCTTTCACGTCATCATCCAAAGGGGAGGGCGGCCATTGACCGAATTACAACAAGCTTTGAGGGTTATTCCGTTCCGGCATCGGTCGCCATTCATCGCTTCGGGCTAAATGAATTTATCGGGCATTCCGCTCACGCTTGCCGAATAACCGCTCACGAGATACGCATAGCGGTCGCGTGGTTGTTACAAGCCGGCTGGACCGACCAATAGATTCGTCCATATCGATTCGGATTCCTTTGTTTCCGCTCTGCCAGCGGACTCGTTCCGGTGACACCTGTGTCACTTCCTCCATGAAACAATCTTGCACTACATTGGGAATCGATTCACAAGCAGACATTTGTCATATCCGCAAGCGTCTCAATATCGTCCCCAAACAGTCACGAATCGTACAGAGAATCACTACGGAAATAGGATTTTTATTACGAAAGCGAGGGTGACCGGACTCGAACCGGCGGCCTCCAGCGTGACAGGCTGGCGCTCTAACCAACTGAGCTACACCCCCCTCAAATTTCTTTAATCGAAACAATTGCAGAAATTCAGGGCGAGAAACTCTCGCAAGGAATTCAGAATATAACAGAAAAAGGATGCCAGAAAGGGGGCTCAGCCTTTTCCGACAAAAACCTGCTCGGAAGTGACGAAAGAAAAGCCGGTCACCGAAAACCTGCGGTTGGACCACAAAAGAAATGTGCGCCTGTAATGCACCTGCAGCGGGGGCGTCATTCTTTTATTTTTGGTGCGTCAGAACTATGATTCGCTCCGCCTGAGCCCCAAGCAAGAGATCGGAAAGGTTTCAAAAGCCCCGATCTGCATCATTCCATGAAGGCCACGGGCACGGTAAACTGGTCGTTGAGCTCCACTACATACCCGCACAATTGTCTCTTGATTGGGGAAAGGAAGTTCCGTCCATGCCACTGTTCGAAATTGAAACCGAAGCACATATCATTATCTCGTGGGCAGAAGATGAACATTCTGCATCTTCTGTCGTCGCTGAAGCCTATCCTCAAGAGAAAATTCTTCGCCTCACTCGTCGACCGCGAGACACATGGGTCATATCAAAATCTGCCTTGGGAATTGTGTCCGAAACACACGACGATCAGCCACTCCTGCCAAGCAGCACTGCCCGCGACTGCCTCGCTCGAGCATCTGGTGACAAGCTTCACGCCATACGTCTCTACATGAACGAAACCGGAGACGACCTCGAGCGAGCCAGAAAAGTTATCGAATCAAATATGGTAATGGGTTGGTGACTACCGAACATCGAAAAATTTTCTTCTGCTCAGACCAACCAAAACCTAGTTCGTTATCTGCGGACTACCAAGCTGAGCCTCGAATGAGGCCGGAGTAATATCCTGATCAGGAGCCGGTTGCCCGCCGCCGCCATCGAGGCGATGCTCCGATTCTGGCGACTGAACAATGATAGGCGCTGCTGGCTGATAACTCGAAGTGCCGCCCGGCCTGTATCCAGGATCAGGACGGCGAGACGTTGGAGGCACAGGCGGAGAATGCATCGGCGCCTCAAGAGACGGATGACCTTCCTGAGCAGTCAATGGTGACTCCTCAGGAGAATTCATCGAGGACACACTCTGCTGAGCATTTGGGCGGGGTTCGGGGAATGACACTGCTGGTGTTCCAACGGAAGAGCGAGGCATCTCTGAAAACCTACTTCCCGAAGAAGCTTCGCTGGAAGCGGTCTGCGAAAATGCAGGACTCACTGGAGAACCGACTGCCGGCGGACTACTAAATCGGCTCCCGGCCATACTAGCCGACGGCTGGAGACCAGCGACCCGCTGATCCCCCAAACTTGAAAAACGGCCACTTGCCGCACTACCCGCCATCGGTGGAGGTGATGTGCTCGCGGCGGCAGAGCTAAACCGGCTTGTCGTGTCGGATGCCTGAGGGGCACCTGCTAGTGAGCCAGCTGCGACTGGAACGGCTGCTGGTATTGCTTGATACGGACCTACCTGCGGTTGCGGTGATGCGGATGCAACCGCACTTGAGGCTGGTGTCGTTGGCTGAGCAGCCGGAGGCGCTGAACCATATGTCACAGGAGACTGTGTGGGCGGAGATGTTGCAGCAACCATTGCAGGCAGAGCCTGGTCACCAGGCAGAGCCTGTTCGTTCGTCTGCAACGCGTAGCTATCGGGTGTCGATGTTGTTGGATAGGGCTGCGCGGTGGCTGATGGTTTTGTTGTGTCTCCTTCAAACGCCGGTGCCTCAGCAAGCGTAGCAGGATCAGGCCCACCCATACCGAGTGAGCCCCACGAGGTACCCATTGATGACCCGCTCTTACAACCACTGCCGCACGCAATGAGTACGAGTAGGCACGACAACTCAACTGTGCCTACTACGGCACTCCAACGACAGGGGTTGATCCGGGTAATCAGATGCATGAACGTTTCTCCCAAACAGCATGGCTAGCAAATCGGATTAGGCAGGGAATACGTTTTCTATCGGCTAGCTGTCAACGTCATCCTTTATCTGAATTACCACCAGCTAAAAAAAACTGCTGTATCACGTTGAGACCGTGATACAGCAGATAGTTAATTCAAAACAGGAGGGTCTGGGGGAATAGGTCACGACTTGGCTGCCATGAACCGACTCCCGATAACATCCCAATCCACAACGTCAAAGAACGCCTTCACATAGTCGGCTCGGCGATTCTGGTAGAGAAGATAGTACGCATGCTCCCACACATCGACTCCAACAAGGGGAATATTGCCATGCATGACCGGACTGTCCTGATTTGCCGTGCTCTCTACAAGGAGTTTGCCTTGAGGATCAACAGACAACCAGGCCCACCCACTACCGAAACGTGTCATTGCTGCTTTGGTAAACGACTCTTGGAGATTCGCGAAACTGCCAAACACCGAGGAAACTGCCTGACCGAGTTCTCCCGACGCTTCACCACCTTTACCGCCTCCCAATGATTCCCAGAAAAGTGAATGATTTGCATGTCCACCGCCATTATTACGTACCGCAGTACGAATTGCTTCAGGTACCTGCTCCAGGTCACTGATGAGTTTTTCTATTGGCAGTTCCGCTAACGGGCTCCCTTCAAGAGCTTTATTCACGTTTGCCACATACGCAGCATGATGTTTGTCATGGTGAATTTCCATTGTGCGAGCATCAATATGGGGCTCGAGTGCGTCAAATGAGTAGGGGAGTGGGGGAAGCGTGTAAGCCATGAATGTACGTCTCCGCAAAAAGCAAGTGGATGGGTGGAAAAACCAGTCAAATGTGACCTCGTAACACGAAAGAGCGTACCTGAGTTGTTCCGAACGGGCAAACGCTTCACGGAACTGCCGCCACTTTCAAACTCTAACGATCAGGTAGAGAAAACCGATCACGCAGAGACCTGCGTTGAAACTACGAAATCTCAGTAAACAGCCTCGGAAAACCGACAGAGAAACAGAGAGTCCGTGATGCATCACAATCTATTTTCGCAAGGAGACAGTCCGTGACCCGATTATTCGGTCGCAGCCAGCCACAGCGACCGAGCACCCCAGCTTTAGCCGTCAAGACAACACCATATCAAGGGAGCGGGAATACGAGTTCCGGCATATCGGAGACTCTTCCGCCCCTTTACAGGCACTTGGCTTCCCTTGTCCCGACTCGAGTAGTCTCTCTATTCGGCGTTGCGGCAATCCAACTCTGCGCACTCTTACTTGCCCTTGTTCCTTGCTTGGGCCGTGAATTTGCGAGCTATGAATTCGTGCCAGATGGTGGCGAATACAGCCAGAGTGTTGACATTCTACGCGGAGGATTTGGGCTACAGGGACAAGCCAATCTGGCAGGATGGCTCACACAGACATTTCTTTTGCTTGCGACCGGAACAGCGTTGATCCTTCGATCCCTTCATCGCAATCGCAGCGACACATCCAAACCTGGCCTTCGGCTATGGGGAACTCTGGCGATCGTTTGGACCAGTGCGTCATTGGCAACAACACTACCGATTGGGCCAGCACTTGCAGCAGCGTTGCTTCAGATGACAAATACGCCTTTTGGACCACAAGGCCTCGGCTGGTGGGTTTCACTTGGCTGCCTTTGTATCAGCATCACAGTTTTCGCAACGTTCTTCAGGCTTCGTGAACGACTTGCTTCCTTGATGGCACTGACACCCGGACTTCTTTTATGGTGTGCCTCAACAGCCTGCGTCTGGTTTTCTGTAAACGATCCTCGCCTTCTTCTTCTCGCAAATGCAACATGGCTCGCTGGTAGTGGCTGTATCTTGTTTGCAATGATCCTGGCCGTTCGCAGTAGTCTCCGAGAGATAGATGGCCTTTGCAAACAGAGGAAGACTCCGGCACTCAAGAAAAAAACTCGACCCGTCACCTCGGCTGCGGCATCCTCCTCCGCGGATGACGCACGGCCGATGACAACGACAGCCATTGACTTTGAAGAGATTCCAAATCACGTCACCACCGGCCGGAACCCGGTACCTGACGATAGTGCAATCGGTAGTGACCTCGATACAGGTGATGACGAAGCTCCTCTGCAACGCCGTCTATCAAAGTCTGAACGCCGTCGACTTCGCAAACTCGCGAGGAACGGGCGGGCTGCTTAGCGGCCCTTTGACGAAACGCCCTCGTTTCCCGATAGTGACATCGGAGGTAACCCGTGACAGTACGAACTCGTTTTGCGCCAAGCCCGACTGGCTTTCTTCACATCGGCGGTGTCCGCACCGCATTATTCAATTGGCTGTTTGCACAACGCCACGGCGGCAAATTCATTTTGCGGATTGATGACACCGATGAGATCCGTAATCTGGAAACCGCGCTGGAACCAATTCTCAAAGGCCTCCAGTGGCTTGGGATTACTTGGGATGAGGGCCCGGGCGTTGGAGGCGATCGTGGCCCATATTTCCAGTCTCAACGTGCCGACCGATACGCAACCGCAGCCAAACAGCTTCTTGACACTGGCTTCGCCTATCGAGACTTTGCAACCCCTGAGGAACTTGATGCAGAACGCAAGGAGGCGCAGGCCGCAGGTCGTCCGTTCCTCTACAGCCGCAGATTTGCTGCTTTTGATGAAAAAGCCGCTACACAGTTTGAGGCGGAAGGACGTCGAGCTGTCGTTCGACTCAAAATGCCAAGGGAAGGGAATCTTGTCATCGATGACAAAGTACGTGGACAGGTGACCTTTGCCTGGGAACGGGAACAAGATCACGTCATACAACGAGCTGATGGATCATGTCTTTATCACCTCGCAACTGTTGTTGATGATCATGACATGGAGATTAGTCATGTCATTCGAGCAGAAGAACACCTCTCCAACACACCTCGACAAGCCTTTATCTATCAGAGCCTCGGCTACACCTTGCCAACTTTTGCTCACCTTCCACTTGTTGCAGAACCTGGGAGTCGAACAAAGCTCAGCAAGCGTAAACTTGCAAAATATCTCAAAAATCGTGACTTTGCTCAGGTCAATGAGCACGGCATGAAGATCGCAAACCAGATTGGTCTTGAACCAGAGTCTGATACGTTCAACCCAGTCATCGTCGATTTCTATCGCGACGTCGGCTACCTTCCATGGGCCGTAGACAATTACCTCACGCTCCTTGGTTGGTCTCTTGATGATCACACCGAGTTCTTCACTCGCAGTCAACTTATTGAGAACTTTTCACTCGAACGTGTAAATAGTTCACCCGCAAGTTTTGACCCAAAAAAGTTGTGGACTGTCCAGGACCATTACATGCAGCAACTCTCCACGGCCGAGAAACTGGACCTTATGATGCCGTTTCTGCTGAAGTCCGGCCTCGTTGACGAGCCGATAACTGATGAAATAAAGGCTCTCGTTGCTCAAATCATTGAAGCATCAGGCGACCGTCTCAAGGTTGCCGGAGACATCCTGACGTATGCCACTTTTTTCCTTGTGAAAGACTTGGTGTTGGATCCCGCAGCTGTAACGAAACGATTGGCAAAGCCCGGAACTGCTGATCTGCTCAAACGTTTCATCGAGCACATTGAAGCCGTTGAGCCGTTCCATCCTGAAACGCTCGAATCTGCCCTGAAGTCTGTCGTTGAAAGTTCCGGGAAGAAGGTCGGCGATCTTATTCACCCGGTGCGTGTGGCGGTAACAGGGACAACAGTCGGGCCTGGGCTCTATGATTGCCTCACTATTTTAGGTCGTGAAAAATCTCTCGCTCGACTCCGCGATGCTCTTGAATTCTGTCAATAAAAGGTTCTTTGGTAGGCGCAGGGTGCAGGAAACGGGTACAGTCCGTCTTCCAGATGAATGGTTTCCTTAGAAGACCATGTTTATGACTCAAAATTTTTTGATTACGAAGGAGATATGAATGCCGTTGCTTGTCGTTGGAAGTGTAGCCTTTGATTGCGTTGAAACCCCAACAGACAGGCGAGACGATGTCCTCGGGGGCTCTGCTGTATTTTTTTCATATGCAGCAAGTTTTTTCTCCCCGGTCCGCATGATTGGAGCAGTGGGCGAAGACTGGCCCGCAGAGCATACTTCCATGCTTGAACAAAAGGGAATCGACACATCGGGGCTTCAGATAATTCCCGGTGGCAAGACATTCCGATGGCGAGGCCGATACCTTCCAAACATGAATGACCGCGAAACCATTGAAGTGCATCTGAATGTGCTTGATGAATTCCAACCAAAATTGGGAGCATCGCACCAAGACTGCCGATTTCTCTTTCTGGGAAATGCGTCCCCTGCAGTCCAGCTCGACGTTCTCAAACAAGCCAAGAATGCTGAATTGACTGTTGCGGACACCATGGATCTATGGATCAACATACAAAGAGATGAGCTCGGTGAACTGCTACAAAAAATTGATGGTCTTGTTCTGAATGACGCCGAGGCAAAACTACTTGCAGAGGATGAAAATCTTGTCCGAGCGGGTCACACCATACTGGGAATGGGACCAAAATTTGTAGTCATCAAAAAAGGTGAGCATGGCGCCATGTTCTTTAGTGAGCATGAAATGTATGTCATGCCAGCCTTTCCGACTGAAAAAGTACTCGACCCAACTGGCGCCGGTGACAGTTTTGCCGGGGGCATGATGGGGCACCTTGCCTCGATCGGCCGATTCGACCCTCAGGCGTTGAAAGAAGCCCTTGCCTACGGAACTGTTACAGCCAGCTTTACTGTTGAAGACTTCAGCCTCGACCGACTTGAAAAGCTGGATCGCTCAATGGTCGACCAGCGATTCAAAGAGTACCGACAAATGCTTAGCTTTTGACGATTCTATGGCCGTGTGACAGGAACCATGCCAAACGCAACGTAGAAATCTCGGTTTTTCCACTTGCTAACCCAAGAAAATGCCGATACTATACGCATGTTCACCTTCAGCGTGTGGGGGTGATTGTGCGATGAGGTGTGTGCCCTTCGCTTGGTTGAGATACGCGAATGCAAACTTAATTTATTGCAAAGATTCAAAACTGACCTGGGTGGCGTAGCCGTTTTTCAAAGAATTGGTCACACTTTTGTTTCAATGCCTTTCGTAATGGTGGCATTCGCGCAGAAAGAATCGTTGAAAGGACTCGATAATGATTAGCGCAGTAAAACAATCACCCAAGATACCATCTGGATCGTCATCACAAAAAGAAGGAGCGTCACCACGTATGGCCAAGACGAAGCAAACGAAAGAGAAGGCCGTAGCATCCCAAGCAAGTAGCCGCTCGACGAAAAAGAAAGGTGCGGCAAGTTCCGCTGATGCATTCATCGAAAAGAACCCCGTACTAAAGACAGCGGTTGCTCAGATCGAAAAAGAGTTTGGTCAAGGCTCTATCATGCCGCTTGGCGCAGATTCAACAGTAGTTGTTCCGGGCATTCCGAGCGGAAGCCTCTCAGTCGACTTAGCACTTGGTGGAAATGGATTTCCACGGGGTCGAATTATCGAAGTCTTTGGTCCCGAGTCGAGTGGCAAAACCACACTCGCCCTTCACGCTGTGGCAGCAGCTCAAGCCAACGGCGGAGTCGCCGCGTTTATCGATGCTGAACATGCGCTCGATCCAAGCTGGGCAAAGAAACTTGGCATAACCCTCGAAACACTGCTCGTTAGCCAGCCAACCAGCGGTGAAGAGGCAATGAACATCACAGAATTGCTTATTAAATCAAACGCCGTTGATGTCATTGTTATTGATTCTGTTGCTGCTCTCGTACCTCAAAAAGAACTCGATGGTGAAATCGGTGATTCTTTTGTGGGGCTCCAAGCTCGACTCATGAGCCAAGCGATGCGGAAACTTACAGGTGCAATAGCGAAAAGTAAGACCTGCGTGATCTTTATTAATCAGATACGTGAAAAAATTGGTGTCATGTTCGGTAGCCCGGAAACAACGCCCGGCGGACGAGCCTTAAAGTTCTATTCGTCGGCCCGAATAGACGTCCGTCGAATTGGAGCGCTCAAAGATGGTGAAGAAGTCGTTGGGCAACGTGTCCGTGTGAAAATTGTCAAAAACAAGGTTGCCCCGCCTTTCCGCATTGCAGAGTTTGACATGATGCATGCTGATGGAATCAGTGCAGAAGGTGATCTAATTGATCTCGGGCTGGCTGCCAAGTTGATTGAAAAATCAGGAACGTGGATCCGCTATAACGACTCACACTTGGGGCAGGGGCGTGAAAAGGCGCGGCTCTATCTCAAAGAGAATCCAGACGTCGCCGAAGAAATTCGGCAAAAAATTGTGACAAGCCGAGAACCTCTCGTGGAAACTGAAAAGGAGGAGAAGGCGTGACCTGAAACACCATTCCTGCTCCAGCCATTCTGTAGATACCTTCCTTAAGAAGCCTACTTCCATACACCCCCTCAGGAGACTCTGACTCCTGAGGGGTTTTTTCGAGGAAATGCTGAACAGACCACGTTGGGTGCTTGCGGTGCTAGCCAGCATACGAGCAAAAACGACTGGTCTGTATCACACACCAAGACCATGTATAGTGCGACAAGTCCCCGATAATCCCGACACGTTCCGGAGCGAAGAAACTGATGAAGGCTGACGATCTCAGGGAAGCGTACCTCGCCTTTTTTGAATCAAAAGGTTGCATCCGTAGGCCAAGCGATGTGCTTGTTCCACGGTGGGATCCTTCCGTGTTATTCACGCCAGCCGGTATGAATCAATTTAAGGATCATTTCCTCGGGAAATGCAAGCTGGACTTCACACGAGCAACATCCTGCCAAAAGTGTCTGAGGACCGGGGACATTGAAAACGTTGGGCGGACACCACGGCATCATACGTTTTTCGAAATGCTCGGAAACTTTAGCTTTGGCGACTACTTTAAGCGTGAAGCAATTCTGTGGGCCTGGGAATTTCTTACGAGCCGCGATTGGTTGAACATAGCTCCAGAGCTCCTTTCAATAACTGTCTATGAAGACGACGCCGAGGCGTATTGTATCTGGTCTGACGAGATCGGAGTGCCATCAACCCGTATCACACGAATGGGTGAAGATGATAATTTCTGGCCGGCAGGTGCTCCTTCCCGAGGCCCTGATGGCGTCTGCGGGCCCTGTAGTGAAGTTTTCTATCGAATGCCAGACGGCAGCGAAGTGGAAATCTGGAATCTGGTATTCACGCAACATAACCGAATCGGTGATCCACCTGAGAACCTTCGCCCACTTCCAAGCCGGAACATCGACACTGGAATGGGGCTGGAGCGCACATGCGCGATGCTTCAGGGAGTCGACAGCAACTTCCATATCGATATTCTTTTGCCCATCGTTGAAACTGTTGCTGAAACCTGTAAGCAGAAATACATAGCCGACGACGACAACGGCCGCCGGATACGCCGAATCACTGACCATGTTCGAGCCTGCACATTTGCTATTCATGAGAATGTGCTACCGGGAAACAATGAAGAAAAGTATGTTGTCAAACGGCTTCTACGGAGGGCCGTACTCGATGGCTGGCAAATGGGCATGCGAGATCCATTCCTTCACACACTCCCCCCGGCAGTCATCACGCAAATGACACACTCGTATCCGGAGTTGGCTGAAACTGTTGAGCATGTCACAAGTGTTATAAAACGAGAAGAAGAGTCTTTCCTAGCAACCATCGGTGGTGGCCTCACGCGTATCAACAAACTTTTTGACGGAATTCGGTCAACTGGTGGCGGTCTGGTCGGTGGTGAGGATGCCGCTGAACTCTATACAACGTATGGTTTCCCCCCAGAACTTCTTGAAACACTGGCCGCTGAAAGAAATTGTGCTTTTGACTGGAACGGCTTTCGGGACGCCATGGACGCACACGGAAAAAAATCTGGGGCTGGAACTCGAGTTGAAGTATTTACATCTGGACCGCTTGATGCATTAAAGAAAGCAATGCATGGCTCAGATTTCGTAGGCTACGAATCTGACAGAACAACCGGCAACATCGTCGGCATTATCGCACAAAATCGGCTCTGCGAATCACTGGTAGAAGCAGACGCTGTACCGCCAACGATTGAGCACAGCACAGATCAACTCATTACTGTCATTCTGGACAAAACCTGTTTCTATGGTGAATCCGGTGGACAGGTTGGCGATACTGGATGGATCGAAGGACCAAACGGTAAATTCGAAGTGATCAACACCCAAAGAGAAGGTGATTTCTTTCTCCACTGCGGTGTTCTCCGGGAAGGCTCAGTCGAACTTGGACAAGAGGTTCATGCTCACGTAGACGAAGGTCGACGCAAAGCGATTCGACGAGCCCATACGGCAACACACCTTGTCCATGCTGCGTTACAGCATTTTCTCGGGTCACACGCCGTACAGCAAGGTTCAAAAGTTGACGCTGACTTATTACGATTCGATTTCAGCCATGCTTCACCCGTTGGTCAAGAAACGCTCAGGGATATTGAAGCAATGGTGAATGAAGGCACGCTAAAAGCGGCACCGGTGTCAGCAAACCTCTTGCCGTTGGAAGAGGCTCGGCACGCTGGTGCAATGATGCTGTTTGGTGAAAAGTACCCTGACGTTGTCCGAATGGTTTCCATTGATGGAATCAGTAGGGAACTCTGCGGGGGAACCCACGTCGGCAATACCGGTGAAATCGGACTTATAAAAATCATTCATGAGGAGAGTGTTTCAGCCGGAACACGACGAGTCGTTGCAGTAACGGGACACCGTGCTCTCGAACGGTTCAGGCAGGCAGAAGCCACTCTTACAGACTCAGCAAATGCCCTTAAGGTCCCCGTACCTGATCTACCAACTCGACTCAACTCGTTGACAAAAGAGCTTAAGACCCTAAAACGACAGGCTGCAACAAATAAAGCTGACATTTCTATCGATGAACTACTGAATTCAGCAGAGGAAGTCGCTGGCGTTCGGATTGTTGTAGCAGATGCAAAAGGTTGTAATGCAGCAGCAATGCGTCAATGCATCGACCAACTTCGTCGAAAGGCGAGCCCTATCGCTGTCCTTCTTGGAAGCACTGAGAACGGAAAAGTCACACTTGTTGCAGGGATTAGTCGTGAAGTTGAATCCAAAGGAGTTTCAGCGGGCACATGGATACGCGAACCTGCCGCTCTCGTGGGAGGCCGTGGTGGCGGACGTCCAGATCTAGCACAAGCTGGTGGCAAGCTCTCGGCAAAGCTACCCGAGGCGCTCACTCGTGCAAAGCAGGAAATACGAGGCTGCCTCGAAGACTAAGAGAATCTCAGGAGCAGCAATGCCTTTATACCATCAAGCAACCCAAGATTTATGCCAACAACTTTTCCACGGCTGCTAGTGCTGAATCATAATCTGGTTCTTCTGCAACCTCTGGAACAACTTGGACATACTGGAGAACGCCTTCGCTATCGAGAACAAAAACTGCTCTCGCGAGAATTTTCAGCTCATCGATGAGCACGCCCCAGTCTTTCCCAAAACTACGATCCATATAGTCGCTTCCATTTTTCATGGATTCGATTGATTCAGCACCACAAAAACGATTCATCGCAAATGGCAAGTCAAGGCTCACCGTCAATGCAGAAACTTTGTCCCCCAGAGAGGCAACTCGTGTATTGAAGGTTTTTGTTTGAACCTGGCAGACTGGTGTATCGAGGGAGGGAACAACGCTCACAATAAGTGGCTTCCCAGAGAAATCATCTCGTTTCACTTGCGCCATCCCGTCTGCCCCATAACAACGAAGATCAAAATCCGGGGCCTTCGCTCCAGGCACTAATTCATCACCAACAAGTGTTAACGGATTGCCTTTGAAAGTAACTGCGCCAGAGCGATGGTTCGTCATAAGAGACTCCTTAAGCTAAAATGGGGACATTCGATATGGAGGTTGCAGTATTGCCAGACAAAGCAATGACACAACCCCACGCTGAAAACAATCGGACCTTTTGGCATGAGTCAGCCTCCCAAGGCGCATTCACACATGCCTTACACACTTATTCATACCTAAAAAATAGTTCAGTAATGCGACTTCTTGGACAAACTGGTCAACGTCTTGGGTTAATCCTTCCGGCATTTGCGATTATCCTTGAGCTTAATCACACAATTAGCCTTGGACAGATGCTGATGGTGCTGGTTGCCTCGGTGTGTCTTTTTGGTATTGGCCGTATTTTAGAGGGCTACAGTCAAACCTAGATGGCCGTTTAAAGTAGCCAGGCAATGGACTCTGCTACTTATACACGCTTGTCTCATTGGAAGCATTCATGTTTACCCCACTTATTTTTAAACCGCTCTATCGTCAGTATCTCTGGGGTGGCCGCCGTTTCCAGAGCTTGCTTGGACGTGAATTACAACAGCCTGGGCCCTACGCCGAATCATGGGAGATCGTCGATCACGGAAACGACCAGAGCATTGTCCGCTACGGCCCGCTCGCCGGAAAAAGCCTCGGTGAGTTGATGCGGGAGGACCCGCACGCTTTGGCCGGCATTTCCACACCACGCACGTTCCCTCTTTTGTTCAAATTCCTCGACGCGCACAAAGTACTTTCTGTACAGGTTCACCCGGACGATGAAGCTGCCTCACAAAGAACACCACCTGACCGAGGCAAAACTGAGGCCTGGTATGTTGTCGAAGCAGAACCCGGGAGCAAAATCTATGCTGGCCTGCGGGATGGCACAGATGAGCCTTCGCTACGGCAAGCAATCGCGGCGGGGACGTGTGAAGAAGTCCTCCACGTCATCGAACCCAAGGCAGGAGACTGCATATTCATCCCTGCCGGTACTGTTCACGCGATAGGAGCTGGCTTGGTCATTGCCGAAATTCAACAGTCGAGCGATATCACCTTCCGTCTATTCGATTGGAACCGTATTGATACAAACAATACACCCAGAGCCCTTCATCTTGATGAAGGAATTGAGGCGACTCGCTTTTCGGGACCAGTCACACTCGCTCCAAAAAAACTTACAACTGACCCGGCTGTTCGACGACTTGTTGAATGTTCCTATTTCTTTTTCGATGAGGTGCGTCCGGATTCAGCGTGGATAACAGCTGGGAATTGTTGTGAAATTGTTGCAGTGTTATCTGGTGAGTTGAAGCTTCCCTCTGACTGGAATCTACCAACACTTCGAAAAGGTGACTGCGTTCTCTTTCCTGCCGAGCTTCAACCGCAGAGTCTTTCATGCCAGCGAGATGATCACGAGAATGCTCACCTTCTACGAATCACTGTTCCGCCACCACGAGAAACGTGAAAAAACGTTTAAATACGTCGAAAACATCTGATTTTCGACCTTGGGAAAAGCCGGAGGCCTCCCTAGACTCTCTGCTTGATCCGAGTTTTACACAGTTTTTTGGAGTGAGCACCCATGCACGTTACCCGCGCAGTGGTAGTAATTTGCTGTTTTGCATGCACAGGCTGTGCCTCACTCGGACGGCCCGACTGGACCCAACCCGGTCCGGCGGCCAAACAGCGACGACGAGCGGTTCGTTTCGACCCCTATTTGCAAGACGATATCGCACCGTCTGTATTGAGGTTGCCACTGATGGATGGAACTCGGCCGCGTGATTTTGCGGATCCGGTACCAGAAGTCACACGATCTCGCTGGTGGGCGCCCGTTCGGTAGCACAATGCTGTATCCTTGAGAGATAACTACTTCCTCTGGGAACTCATCCTGTGCCTCCACCACCCCGAAACCAGTCAAAAGCAGCGAGACAGACATCTCGAAGCCCTCTGGCACGAAAAGCATCGCCACGGCCTGAATCGGTTCGCCCACGATCTGGAAAGAATCCACGTTTTGGCATGGATGACGATGGGCTTGAACGACTTCAAAAGGTGCTTGCTGCAGCGGGTCTTGGCAGCCGTCGCTCATGTGAAGAACTCATTACTTCCGGACGAGTGGAGGTTGATCACGAGATTATTACAACTCTGGGCAGCAAAGTTGATCCGGTCCGACAGCAGATTCGTGTTGATGGAGAACGATTGCCCAATCCGCGACGTACCGTCTATCTTCTCAATAAACCTGTTGGGGTGGTGACAACAAATTACGATCCGTCAGGCAGACCACGCGTAATTGACCTCGTACCGGCAGACCAACGACTGTTCCCCATTGGTCGTCTCGATCGCGCAAGTGAAGGCCTTATTCTTGTGACCAATGATGGAGAACTTGGAAATCTTCTCACTCATCCACGATATGGAGTTGAAAAGAAATACTTGGTTCAAATCGCAGGTATTCCGACGGCAGAGACAATTGAATCACTGCGGCAGGGGATTAGCCTTGCAGAAGCGAATGTGCAAGCAAAGAGGGTCGCAGTCCGATCACAACACAAACAAAGCACCGTGTTGGAAATGGTGCTGGACGAGGGGCGTAATCGTGAAATCCGAAGAATGCTTGCATCTCTTGGCCATAAAGTGCAGCAACTTAAACGCATAGCAGTGGGTGACCTGACTCTTGGAAATCTTTTGCCGGGGCAATGGCGCAAATTGACGTGGGAGGAGGTCGAGCGTTTACGTAAATCTGCAACTGTCGCAGTGGGTAACTTTCGAACACGAGCACCACGCACCAATGCACCCAAAAGGACGTATGGTGGCAGATCAAGAACACACCGTGACAGTTCCAATAGCGAGGGTGGTCGTCGATCGAATGAGCAGAGTGGAAAACGACGACCAAAACGCCCTGGTAAGGCGTCCTCGTGGAGAAAACGTACTCGCTAGAGAATCAGCGGGTTAGAATGAAGAAACATTCGGTTTATTGACTCAATTCGCAATTGTACTATATCAATGTCATCCATCAGTCACTCGTGTAAGACCTATTATCAACAGTCTGAGATCGTTGCCCACGAACAAATTGCTGAAGCAACATGGCGAATTCGTGTTGACTGCCCGAACCTTGCCACGACAACTCGTCCCGGTCAATTCGCAATGGTTCGTCTGACTGGCAGAAACGATCCACTTCTTGCCCGACCTCTCGCGATATACGACGTTTTTCATCAGCATCAGGCACCAGACCACTGGCAACCGATGTCTCTTGGTCCCGACACCGGCGGCGGAAATCCCAGATTTGTAGACTTTGTCTATGCGGTAGCTGGCAAATTCACAACAACATTGACCTCGTTACGGCCTGGTGACAGTGTGTCTCTTTGGGGCCCGCTGGGCAATGGATTTCAAGTTCCTCCGACTGATCATCTCGTGCTCATTGCCGGCGGTATCGGGCAGACAGCACTTCTCATGTTGGGCCGTGAATTTTTAGCCACAGTTCCCTCAAGTCAGGCCACGTTCTGCTGGGGGGCAGGGCACGCAGGTCTCTTCGGACATGCCGAAGACTTTGGTAACCACGGAATGGATACCCATTTCGCAACACTTGATGGATCTAAAGGACATCATGGCACGGTCATTGATCTTCTCGATGACATGGAAAAAACTATGACGTTCAGGCAAGCTGCAATCGCATGCTGTGGACCTGAAGGGATGATGGGTGCAGTTGCACGGTGGGCAGCGAAACGCTCCCTCAATTGCCAGGTATCACTCGAAACACCAATGGCATGTGGCATCGGGATCTGCTTTAGCTGCGTTGCACCAGTCCTCGACGAAAAGGGCGATTGGGACTACAAAAGAACCTGCATCGAAGGGCCAATTTTCGACAGCCAAACAATTCAATGGGATGCAATGACCTAACGTGTTCACTCTACTGCGGCTTTAGACAGACAGTCTTAGCTGGCCGCTGACTGAGCGGTTTTCACGATGCGGGCAGAAAGTCTCGACTTGATGCGAGCAGCCTTATTCTTATGAATCGTTTTCGATGTCGCTGCCTGATCCGCTTTTTTGGCTACCGACTTAAAAAGATCTTTCGCAGCCGAAACATCTTTTGCAGAAAGAGCCTCAAGCACTTTCCTGACTGATGTTTTGATTTCTGTTTTCATAGCCTTATTTCGGTCACGGCTTCGAACATTTTGGCGTAATCGTTTTTTAGCACTTGCCGAATGAGGCATTCTGTCATTCCTGAACGTGAATAAAACCGTGAGAAAGGCACTGTAGAACCGAATCTTCAAAATACCCGACAGGACACGATTACGCCAGTACCCCAACAAAACGAGCCCAATCTTGGGGTTTCCAGAATACCTGGACAGAAAAACAGACTGCCTTAAGCGTCTCCCGCATTCAGTTTCTTGAGCCGTTCCGCCACGTCACGATACCCAAAATCAATCTCAGCGAGGTTCGACAGAAACTTTAAAGCCCCATCTTTATCTTTCAGAGCAGCAGCCAAAACACCTGCTCTGTACAGGGCTCTTTTTCGCAATTCTACTTCTCTATCTCCCAGACTCTCCACCGCCGTCTGGTAGTTTCGCATAGCCAACGGATATTGCTTGATTTTCTGAAAACATTCTCCTAGCTCGAGGGCTACAGCCCCACGGCGACGCGCATCTAGTTGGACCTGCTGGAAAAATTTTATTGCCTCTGCAGGGCTATCAGCAGTCTTAAGACGTATGGCAAGCTCGTACTTCCAGGCAACATTATCCGGATACCTCTCTACACGCGCAGCAAAAATATCAATCTCCTGCTTAAGCAGAGCTGTTCTTAATCGAGCAACTGTTTCTTTGTTATCTTCGCTGTCCGTGGTTTGCAACTGCTTTTCAGCAAGCATAAGCCTACGTTTCGCCCAACGAATCTGCCTGTCTTCAAGATGTTCGCGCACCTTGAGGTCGTTGCCAGATGCCGCCAATACATCAACAAGCACTTTTTCTGCATCTTCAACGGCCGCTTCTCGTTCAAGCAAATCTGCGAGTTCAAACGCCGTTTCAAAATCAGTTGGTGATGTGGCCAGTTTCTGACGGAGTTGCTCCACAGGTGACACGTCGCTGGACTCTTTTGGACTGGCTCCACGACTTTCAAGCTTTTGACGAGTTTTCTCAACACTTAAACGTGCGATTTCGCGTTCAGCTTCTTCTCGGACACTTTTTGTATCAGCGAGTCGCTGCCAGCAGGAAATTGCTTGATCATACTCACCTAATCGTTCTTTATAGTTTGCGCAGTGCTTGTTCACTGCAATGTCTTTGGGTGCCACATCGAGTGCTCTTCGCAGAAACAATCCCTGCGTATCGAGACAATGAGCATCACCACACGCATCAGCCAAGCTCAGAATGCATGCGATGTCAAAAGGATCTTTCTTAAGCACATCGAGACCTGCCTTCATTGCTTCTCGTGTCTTTCCGCCTGCAACCAAACGCTTAAGACTCCCCCGACTTCCAGCAGAAAGAAGGGACGCAAACCCACTCTTCTTCTTTCCACTAAATTTCTTAGCCAGGGCTTCTAAAAACCCTTGCAGATAAATTGCACTTGCCGGATCTCCTGCTACGCAACTTCCAAACAATTCGACTGCATAGTCATAATTTCCCTTTCTCAGGTTATCTGATCCCGTTGTAAAGCATTTTGTGAGTCGACTACGCTCTGCGGGTGATGGTGGCGATATACTCCCAGAATTACCTTGAGTCCCAATCACTCTCTTTTCTTCCTGTTTTTCTGACATGCTTCCTACAAATTGAACAAAAGATATGATCGTTCTACCAGACCCCAAAATCCTAACAAAACTTACTCGTTACCCTAAAAAAAAAGAATGTCACTTTTTGGACGAAACAGCAATGGTTACCTCTCTCAATGACCTAATTCAAAGGCACCCGACAACAACTCCTCTGGGCACATATTTGTGCTTAATTCGCACATTCAATCGAATTGCTTCGTTATGCTGGAGAGAAAAACTTCTAGGTATCAGATGAAAAGTCCTGTTGATCCACCTGACAACAAAACCAATTCGCCTCGTGTAAGCGTGGTCGACCATGCTCATCGCTGTGGGCATGTTCTCTTTGTTGGTGCAGGGCCAGGACAGCCAGACCTTCTGACTGTTCGTGCAATCCGAGCACTCGAGCAAGCCGATGTTGTTGTCCATGACCAACTTGTATCACCCGCGGTTCTCAACATTATTCAACCCAGTGCACAGAAAATATTACTGTCTGAAATTCTGGAACACTCTTCGGAAAAGGATACTGGCCTTACGCTCGGAACCTACCTAGCAGAATGCGCCGCGAACGGTCACACCGTCGTCCGCCTAAAAGGAGGTGACCCTACTATCTTCGCAAGACTCCGTGAAGAAATAGAACCGCTTATCGAACATTCTATTTCATTTGAGATCATTCCCGGCATTACATCTGCAACCGCAGCGGCAGCGGCAGCAGTGACTCCACTTACGTCACGTAGTATCTCATCTAGTCTTACTATCGTGACGGGCCACGAAGCCAAGAATAAAAAAGAAACACTTGATTATGAAAATCTTTCAGTCCAAGAAGGAACAATCGTGATCTATATGGGTGTTGAACAGGCTCAACACTGGTCAAACGCGCTCCTCAAAGCAGGAAGATCACCAGACACACCGGTAACACTTGTAAGTCGCTGCAGTTGGCCCGATCAGCGGATTATCCAGACAACTCTTGGCTCATGCGCTTTGGACATTGATGTAGCAAAAATCCCCTCACCTGCAGTTGCCATGATTGGTGAAACACCAATGAGCATCCCTCAACGAAAGAAACACGTATCACCGTTGCAAGGATGCCGACTTCTAGTCACCCGTCCAGCAGGCCAGGCCGGTCCAGTTATTGCTGATATTACCCAGCGAGGAGGTGAGGCAATGCACTTACCCTTGGTTGATATCGTACCAGCCAGTGACCCAAGGGAATTACAAACTGCTGTCGATGACGCATGGTCTTTCGACTGGGTTGTCTTTACGAGTGTAAATGGCGTTGACCACTTTTGCAGACAGATGCGACTACAGGAACTCGATCCACGTGCATTGGGAAGTGTGCAACTTGCCGCCATTGGACCTGCAACAAAAAAAGCACTTGAAGAGCAGGGCTTCGTTTGCGACCTTGTCCCCGACATGTTTCTTTCTGAAGGATTCGTACACGCTCTTAACCAAGAGGGGAAGAGGCAGCGATTTCTTCTTATTCAAGCCGAACGAGGTCGTGACGTTCTACGCAGAGAACTCGAAGCCGCTGGCCATGAAGTCAGGCAGGTAGCCGCTTACGCGAGTCAACCCACTTCATCAGACCGACAGACAGCACTCCGGATGATACAACAATTTCCCGTTAGCTGGATTCTCCTGACAAGTTCATTTATTGCAGAAACCGCTGTAAATGTCTTTGGTGATCATCTCCTCACATGGAAAATCGCGAGTATTTCACCAATCACATCTTCGAAACTCTCCGAACTCGGCTACCCAGCGACAGTTGAAGCAACTGAGGCCACTATGGAGTCACTTTTGGATTCAATAGAGTCATGGCAACAGAACCACGTGGAAGCCCCGGCATGTGAAGAAATTCCGGCAGGGAAAACAGTGCCGACTGAATAAGCCGAAAAGGCGGGAATCGCTGAAGCGATCTTGTATCTACGTCGATACCGTCAAAGAAGGGTGTGCTTGTGCACATGAAAAATGAGGTTTGTTTCTAGGCCCTGTCAGAGAGTTATGGCTCAAGCCGAGTGTAGTCGCCACGGAGGTTCAGTGTGGAGTATCAAAGTTTGTCGGATACGCACATCGTTTGTGCACCAGTACCCGTCGATAACAGACATTTAGAGACCGTTGTCGACGTTCAGACCAGAGAGTTTCCAATATCCTGGTACGGCACATTAGACACACTCGAAAACATGCCCCTTGCTATCGAGACTGTTTGTTTAGAGATGCATCTCAAAGATATCGCTTCGAAACACCGGTTTCGCATGAAACTCCATTCAGCACGACGCAGTTTCCCGAACCTCAAAACGATAGTCGCACCAAAGGCCGGACGGGTTCATTACCATGATCTGCTTGTCGAAGAGGGCATCTCAGTAATCCTTACGCAGTCCTACAGCACAACATCATCTCCACGACGACCAACTCCTATGGGGTGGCCCTGCCGGAACGTTCAATGGGGACTGTGGGAGGTATCACGTGACACCCCAAAACAGCAAGGACGAATTCAGAATCTTTGGTCATCTATGGCACGCAAGAGAGAACGACCAAGAACTCTTCGGATTTGGGATGCTGCATCCGAAAAAGGCACCTATGATCATAAAAAATTCTGCGGGGCAACGAGACGGATACACAAGCTCGTTTCCAAGAAGTCGGTAATGGTAATATGTTTAGACCAGCTACCTGAATTTATTTCGAGTACTAGTTCTAGAGCAGTTCCTACTTCCATACTCAAAGCAGCCTAAAACAACGGCGAGCAGATATTCTGCCTATCTATTCTTCTTTTCTGCTCATCAAAGTCGACCAACTCAAATAGGCCAAAATTCCACTACTAAAGATAAATCCAACATCGGCAAGCACGCTCACCCGACTAAATGGGATTGCGACCGCTAAATCAGCCAAAAAAAGGATGCCTACGATCCCAGAAACAACCATGCCGACAAACGGAACGGACTTCGACACGCCGTGAGACCCTCCATAAAGTTATAAAAAAATAAGCGTCAGAGATCTCTCCACTTGAGATCTCTCTTTGAGATACCATACTTGGTGACTCACAGGGAGCCAACAGAATCTTTATCGTCTCTCACGAATCATTGTTTGGAGTAATTTTTCGTGCCACCTCATGATGGTCAAGTCGCCGTTTACACAGGGTCTTTTGATCCAATCACGCTTGGTCACCTAGATGTGATTGAGCGGGCAAGCCGTATATTTAACCATATTGTCGTTGGCGTAGGTATAAACCCCGATAAACAGCCTCTTTTTGATCAGGAAGAGCGGGTCAAACTCGTAGAAGCAGCAGTCGCTCACTTGAACAATGTAACTGTTCGACGCTTCCACGGGCTATCTGTGACATTCGTTCGCGAACAGAAAGCTCAGGTTGTTCTTCGCGGTGTTCGATCACTGACCGACATTGAGGCAGAATTCACGATGACCCTTGCGAATCGAATGCTCGACCCCGGAATCGAGACTGTCTTCCTGATGGCCGACGCCCAATATTCTCACATCTCTTCTTCGCTACTGAAGCAGATTACTCCTCTTGCAAACGACATTGCGTTAGGAAAATTTGTACCTCCTGCAGTGGTCGACGCACTTCGGGAAAAACTGGCTGACGCCTAGCATCTATCGTTTCCCGAATGACCGGAAATATTTAAGAGACGATACAAACTCTCATTGTGCTCTATGAACATCTAATTGTCGTCGGGTGATCCTGACTCAAAATACGACCGAAGGAATCGTGCACGTTCGATGTTTCGATCTTTTGTATCGAGATCGACACCTCTCATCTTTTGAAGGTGTGCTGGCTGGGTGCGAACAAGTAACTTATTGACGTCAGACACATGAAGATCATCTACCAGCCCTAGCAAAACTCCCATGCGAACACGCGAAAGGAGCTGCATTGTTTCTTCAGCGCTGATCGTCTGAGCTGTTCTTAAAATCCCAAAGGCACGGCTGACTTGGTCGTGAACGTTCTGCTCTGTTTCCTGTAAAAGAAATTCCCGAGCACGACGTTCATAATCAATCAGCACAGGCACAACATCTGCGACTTGGGCAATCAGTTCACCCTCCGTGCGGCCAAGTGTTATTTGGTTTGAGATTTGGTAGAAGTCCCCAAAAGCCTGTGAGCCCTCTCCATACAGACCTCGGACAGCCAATGAAATTTTATGCAGGCTTCGAAAAACCTTGTCAATCTGCCGAGTGATCACAAGAGCAGGGAGGTGAAGCATTACGCTTACCCGTATTCCAGTGCCAACATTTGTTGGACATGCTGTCAGATATCCCCACTGCTCATGAAAAGCGTAAGGAACAACAGCTTCAATTTCTTGGTCGACACCACGAATCTGCGCCCAGACTGCCTCAAGATCCAACCCACTATGTATGCACTGAATTCGAAGATGATCTTCCTCATTGATCATCAGACTGACCTGCTCCGCAGGATCAATTGCCACCCCACGAGCACCTGTGGCATCTGCATGCTCCCTGCTGATCAGCTGCCGCTCGACAAGAAATTGACGATCAAGATCTTCAAGCCCACCTAGATTCGTATATTCCAGATGTGAACCGACTGACGTTTTTTTCAGATGTGATCGAAGAAAACACTCTATTTCACTGCGCTCTGTCTCAGAGGCCCGACCGACAAAGGGATAGTGCGCAAGATTCCGTGCAAGTCGAACCCGGCTACTCATAACAATATCTGACTCGGGACCAGTGCCCTTAAGCCATTCACCGACAGATGTTTTTAGAACTTCAAATTTCATGGGCTTACTATATCAGTATTCCTTTTTCAAAAATCTAAACGGAGCCAGAATGCACACTGAGCATGTGACATTATCTGTGAAAAACAGAAAATTAGTTTTTTGAATTTTCTGCATGCCACTTGTGAAGAGTCTTCTGAATATCATCTCGTAGCTTTCCAGCCCTCTCATAGTCTTCACCTTCCACCGCATCACGAATTTCTTTTCTCATCCCTATAACCCGTGTGAGTTCTTCCGTCGATTCTGGCAGAACAGCTTCTGCTCCAACTGATTTCTCACGATTTGGTCGACAACCATGGTGCTGCACTTCTCCATGAATATTGGCAATCAGCGGTTCGAGCTCATTCTCGAACTGCACGTAATCGTGAGGACACCCTAGTCTTCCTTGGTTCCGAAACTCGAAGAATGTAATGCCACACATATCACATACGCGTTGGTCAATCTCGGAAAGTTCTTTTGCTGTCTGCCCAACACCAAGAGGCCCACCTGCGGTCTCAGAGTCTTCCTGCTGCGAATCAGCCTCAGCTTGGTTAAGATACACCCGCGCATGATCTTCACATAGGTGTAGTTCCCGAACGTCACCAGTCTCAAGTTCTGTAATGTGAAACATCGCCTGTTTATCGCATTGCTGACACTGCATGATATCGCCCCTTAGCACTCTTCCTAAATATCAGCAACGATATCTGAGAGTTTTCCTCACACGATATCGCAACCCTTCGCCATTCCTTAAAACAATGTTACCTGTACTCGGTGTAAAGCACACTAACACTCTAAAAATTACGCTTTTGTACAGAAGCCAATAACGTCCATAAACCGCGAAAACTATCAATATTCCAACCGAAAATTCATTGGAATAAGACGTTGGAGCCAAATCACTCGAACATTCAATCCTCTGGCGAGACGACCTCGAAAAGCGAATAGACCAGGCCTGTGCCAGTAAGGAACCGACTGCAATTATAAAAACACCACCGGAAAACAGGTGTTTCAGCATATGAAACTCACTCACCATTAAAGTTGGTTCTCAAGAAGATCAATACAACCATATGAAGCAATCTTGCTCCCCATTGACTCCAGCTAAGCCATAGTCCCAAATAGGAACAAAAACCGTACTGAAAATTTGTGGAAATCAATTAGCCGCTGGCCCCCATGAACCATTTCCCGAACTTCAAGCATTTCTCAGAGTTAGCCCAACGAGAAACTCTCATTCCGGTCTGTCGACGCATTTTTGCCGACGCCCTAACGCCCCTGTCGGCTTTTGCTCGTATCGATACTGGATCAGACGGATGCCTCTTTGAAAGTGTTATTGGGGGGGAAAAAGTCGGACGGTACAGTTTCCTCGGTTCCAAGCCATTTCTACAATTTGAGGCCCACGGGTCAACCATAACAATTCGACGCGAAGGGCTGCCCGATGAGAACCTACAGGTCGATGATCCATTAGCCGAACTCGAGAGGCAAATGGAACAGTTTCGACCAGCCCGTCTCGATGAACTGCCCCCGTTTACAAGCGGTGCGATTGGCTATGCGGCGTACGATGCTATTCGATATGCAGAGCATCTTCCACATACACCTCCGGATGACCTCGGCTTGCCTGACATTTATTTTGCACTTTATGATCAACTCGTTGTTTTTGATCATGTTTCAAAATCTATTGACGTCGTCGCCTTGGCAAAAACTGCTGAGAAATCACCCGAAGCCATCGAATCAGCTTATGAATCTGCAAAGACGTGTGTGGATCAGACCATCGAAAAGCTCAAGCAGGATTGTGGCTGGCCACCTCTCCATGACATAAGCCCACTTAACAGCCCAAGGGAACTGACTCAGGAGACCATCACTGCTAATCGAAGTCGTGACGACTATTTAGAAGCTGTTGGGAAAGCAGTCGACTACATTCATGCTGGCGACATCTTTCAGGTAGTGCTAAGCCGTCGGCTCTCAATACCATTTGATGTCTCACCCCTTGAACTCTATCGGACACTTCGTGTTGTTAATCCAAGTCCGTTCATGTTCTGCCTCCGCACACCATCGGCAACACTTGTCGGGAGTTCACCCGAGATTATGGTTCGTGTTATGGACAGGAAAGTCACAGTAAGGCCTCTCGCAGGCACTCGGCCGCGTGGAGCAACCATTGAAGAAGATGCTAAACTTGCTGATGGGCTGCTAGCAGATCCAAAAGAACGTGCCGAGCATGTCATGCTCATTGATCTCGGTCGAAATGATGTCGGACGAGTCTCAGAAATTGGCTCCGTGGAACTCAGTGACATCATGACTATTGAGCGATACAGCCACGTCATGCATATAACGAGCAACGTCAATGGCAAACTACTACCGGAGGCTACAGCTTTCGACGCACTGCGGGCGTGTTTACCCGCCGGCACTGTATCTGGAGCACCAAAGATCCGTGCAATGGAGATCATTGATGAACTCGAGCCGAACAAGCGAGGCCCCTATGCTGGCGCTGTTGGCTATATTGATTTTTGCGGCTCAATGGACACCTGTATTGCTCTCCGCACAATCGTCATCACCCAAGGCAATGCCCATGTTCAATCGGGGGCCGGAATTGTTGCAGACAGTCAACCTGAAAAAGAATTTGAAGAGACTCTTAACAAAGCCAAAGGGCTCATCGTAGCAATCGAGATGACGATTCAACGGCTCAAAGACGATGGCGTCTCGAATACAGGGAAACAATGATTTCGCTCGAACAAGTTACTGTCCAGCGACAGGGCGTCATTGCATTAGATCAAGTCACTCACACAATTCACCCCGGGCAATCTGTTGCCGTTATCGGATCAACCGGATCAGGTAAAACTACGCTTCTTGAAACTATTGCCGGGCTCCTCCCGGTTCAGTCTGGCAACGTATCTTTTGCGGACTCCTCATCAACGACGGACTCACCGCTCACTCAACAACTCATTGGCTTCGTGCCCGACGGCATCACAACATGGCCGATGATACGAGCAGATGAATGTCTCGAGTTATTCGCAATGAACTCTGGGCTTCGTGGCAAACAAATGGATGACGCCGTCAATCATGCTTTGGAAGAGGTGTTCCTGGGTAACTTGCGCGGACACCGAATCGATACTCTTTCTTCTGGCCAAAGCAAGCGATTGCTGATTGCTCGTGCATTACTCTGCGAACCCCATATTTTATTACTCGACAACCCGTACGCTGGCCTCGATCCTGTTGGCTGTCAGATCATTGACCAACTGACCACCAATGCACAACTCACAGGCCGCATCATTCTTGCTGCTTTCAACGATGCAAATGTTCCCGATAACTTCACTGACCTACTTGTTTTGAATGACGGACAGAAAGTCACTGCTGGCCATTTTCAGCCAAAACTATTTACTGATGTGGACAAATGGAGGGTCCGACTGAAATGCCCGTCCTCTGCAGCACAAGCAGCCAAGATTATCCACCACCTCACTCTTTCCAGCACAGTAATCGATGATGATTTCTTAACCTGCTCTTTTCCCACAAACCGTTGTCCAATTGAAGAAGCAGTAGCAGTACTTATTAAAGCAGGCTGTTCGCTTGAATCCTGTACGTACGACCCGCCATGGCCTGCTCAGGTCTTGTATTCGCTTACTCAAAAAAACTGAAATCACCAGGCATGTAAGGTCAGTTGAGACGACACGCTCCAACAAGTTCCCGAACAAAACCACCGGCTGCATCAGACATGGACTTTCCACCTTGCGCCTTTTCGACACAGCGGACAACCGCAGAGCCGACAATGACACCGTCAGCAACTGCAGCAACTTCTCTTGCCTGTTCAGCAGTTGATATTCCAAAACCTACTAATATTGGCACATCAGACTCTTCACGTAACCATTGGATACGTTCAACAAGATTTTCTGGTAATGCAGTCCGCTCTCCTGTCACTCCTGAAACTGATACACAGTAAAGAAATCCTGTAGACCGTCTGGCTATCTCTCGAGCACGCTCCGGCGGTGTTGTCGGCGTCACAAGTCGGACAAGAGCAAGGCCGGCCAGCCGGCACTGCGTATCCAGTTCGTCAGATTCCTCTAATGGCAAGTCAGGGACAACGAATCCTGCCAAACCACTTTCCTGACCACGCTTTACAAATGCCTCGATTCCATTGCGAAATATCAGTGAATAACTAGCCATCGCCAGCAAGGGCATTGAGTGTGACTTTGAGAAAGCAGCCACAACATCAAACATTTTCGTCAGTGTCATACCGCCGTTCAGTGCGCGAGTGTACGAGGCCTGAATCACCGGCCCGTCAGCAATAGGGTCACTGTAAGGAACACCGAGTTCACAACAGGTTGCTCCTGCTGCACAAATCGACTCTAAAATAGAAGATGTCGATTTACTATCTGGGTCACCAGCTGTAACAAAGGGGGCAACGGCACGACGCGACTCAGTCTTGCACAGAGCAAACGCATCCTCAAGCAGTTCAATTCCGTTTTTTTTCTTACCGTCTTTGGCAGTCATTTACTATCTATTTCTTGTAATGGAAAATCACGTACAGGAAGGGCATTCAATCTAATCATTCACCTGATCACTCGTGCCCACGCAGCCTTGCTATTTCAGCAGCATCCTTATCGCCACGACCTGACATGCACACGACTAGGATTTCCTCCGGACGCATTTTGGAAGCAGCATCAACGGCCCATGCTAGAGCGTGCGAGGTTTCAAGCGCGGGAAGAACGCCCTCCTGCTGAGCCACCATATCGAAGGCATCGAGTGCTGCGGCATCGGTTACACTGGTGTAGTCGACACGCCCAGAATCTCGCCAGAAACTGTGCTCAGGACCAACTCCTGGATAATCCAGGCCTGCAGACACTGAATGTACATCAGCCGTCTGGCCGTCTGCGTCCTGCAAGACGTAACTCAGACTGCCGTGCAGAATGCCAGGTGTTCCATAAGTTAGAGGGGCGGCATGCTCACCATCACCACTCGAACGGCCTCCTGCCTCAACGCCAACGAGACGAACTTCCGGACAGTCCACAAAGGGATAGAACATGCCGGCTGCGTTACTGCCGCCACCGACGCACGCCACAACAGTATCAGGAAGCCTACCAAAGAGGCTTTTACAGCAATCTATTGTCTCGCGCCCGATCACTGATTGAAAATCTCGAACAATACGCGGAAATGGATGGGGACCCACCACCGAACCAATGATGTAATGCGTCGTCTCAACAGATGCCATCCAGTCTCGCATTGCTTCATTAATCGCATCTCGCAATGTACGAGAACCACTCTCTACAGGACGGACCTCCGCACCCATTAATTTCATCGTTCGAACATTCGGAGACTGGCGACGAACATCCTCTGATCCCATATAGACAACGCAGTCGAGTCCAAATCGTGCACATGCGGTTGCAGTTGCCACACCGTGCTGGCCTGCCCCAGTCTCAGCAATAATTCGCCGCTTGCCCATGCGGATCGCAAGCAGCGCTTGACCCAGCGTATTATTAATTTTGTGAGCGCCTGTGTGGCTAAGATCTTCTCGCTTGAAGTAAATCTGAGCCCCACCTGCTTTTTCAGTAAGCCTTCGGGCGAAAAGCAAGGGAGTAGGACGCCCAACAAAGGCTGCAAATAGTCCTTCGAGTTCACTGATAAACTCTGGGTCGGCAATAGCTTCGTCATAAGCCAGCTCCAACTGATCGAGTGCTGCTGAAAGTGTTTCAGGAACATACCGACCACCAAAGCAACCGAAACGACCAAAGTTATCAGGTACAGCAGAGAGTTTTTGGCCAACCGTCTCAGCAGGAACACTTGTCATTCAAAACTCCAAACATTTAATCACGGCCTTCCGAGCCATGCGTTCTATGATCTACAAGGCTTCAGCAAAAATTGACGCACGCTGAATTGTAGCCTCCTTTCATAAATTTTGACCTAGTGAATCTCACCTTTCCCTCGTATCTCGTGTGAACGATGCCAGAACTCCCTGAAGTTGAAACGATGTGCCGCGGAATTGCCTGTTTCCGTGGAGAAAGTATTACAGACACCCACTTTCCACGACATACACGGCGGCCATCTCCAATCCAACCTCGGCCGAAAATAATGGCAGCCAAACTTCAACGAGCTCGCATTATGGACGTCACGCGTCTCGGTAAACGGGCAGTCCTGCGCATACGGCAAAATGAACACCATATGGATTCTTTCTTGGTTTTTGAACCTCGGATGACTGGGTTGCTTCTTCGAGTTTCGCCTCCGACGAGCGAGCACGTACGACTCATAGTCACAACAGGAAGAAAACAGCCTCTCATTTTTTGGGATCGACGCGGGTTAGGAACCATCACTTTGTTTAACAAATCAACATTCGAATCTCGATTTGGTAGCCATGCATTAGGTCCTGATGCCCTTACGATCACTGGCCTTGCCCTGCATGCAAAACTTCATTCCTCACGGCGTCATATAAAAGTTGCACTCCTTGACCAGAAAATTCTAGCCGGCGTGGGTAACATCTACGCATCGGAGATTCTTTATGACGCCAAAGTCGACCCTCGAACGAGGTGCCATCGATTGACCCGGGCCGCCTATGATCGTTTAGCCACAGCATGCTCCCGCATTCTCCACCATGCAATCAAAATGGAAGGATCGTCCATCGGTGATGAAACGTACAGAACAGCCGACAATCGCCCCGGAAGATACCAACGATTGCACAAAGTGTATGGACGCTCAAAAAATGAGTGTTTTCAATGTAAAACCTCAATCCAACGTGTCGTTCAGTCGCAACGATCAACTTTCTTTTGCCCCGTGTGCCAACAACGTTACTGATCCGTGATTCCTGCTATTATTTAAGGATGGCGTGCCTTTGTTACGCTCTGAAAGACATCGGAATCAAAACATATTCACAGTCCACCCGTTCAATCACCTCACGTAGAAATAAAAGTAACAACGGAAAAGCAACAAGGAGCCTCTACAATGCCTTCAAAGCCAGCAGACAAATCAACCTCACGTAGAAATTTCCTTACCACCGCCTCGGCAGCAGTCAGTTTGACTTCGCTACTCCGTGGTTCTGATTGGAGTCACGCCTACGCCGCGGAGGCGACACAATCTTCAACAGCTGAAACTCTTGCCGGAGAACTTCACGCCTCACTAACACCAACCCAGCGAACGCAGGTCTGCTTTCCATGGGATTACAAGCATCCAAAATACGGACTGCTTCGTACCAGAGTCGCAAACAATTGGCAGGCAAGCAAACCAGAGATTGCGAGTGACTTTTTTACACCAGCTCAACAGGGAATGATCCGGAAAATATTTGATGGCCTCATTACACCGGCATGGCAACCCCGTTTTGATAAGCAATTAGAAGATGACTGCGGCGGTTTCGGGTATTCGCAAAGCGTGTCACTTCTTGGTGAGCCGGGGAGTGGAAAATTTCAGTTTTTATTGACTGGCCGGCACATGACCTTAAGGTGTGATGGTGACTCTGCTGATCATGTTGCCTTCGGTGGACCTATTTTCTATGGCCATGATACTGGCAGTTTTACTGAAGAACCCACTCATCCAGGCAATGTTTTCTGGCCGCAAGCAGTCGCTGCGAACAAGGTGTACGCAATGCTTGACAGGCACCAGCAGGCCCAATCACTTGCTCCGCGGTCACCGAAAGAGAACGCCATCGGCTTTCATGGAAAAGCTGAGCGACCAGGGCTATCAGTCACAGACCTTACTAACGAACAAAAGGATGAGCTGGGGAAGGTCCTCAAACTTCTTCTCGAACCTTTTCGACCAAGTGACCAGGCTGAAGTCGACCAGTGCCTTGCCTCACAGGGCGGAATCGATGCATGCCGTCTGGTGTTCTACCAACAGAAAGACCTTGGCAATGATGGCGTGTGGGACAACTGGCGTCTCGAAGGACCGTCATTCGTCTGGCATTTTCGAGGAGCGCCACACGTCCACGTCTGGGTAAATATAGCTGACAGCCCACAGGTCCCAACGAATGCATGACTGTTGTATTGTTGGAGGCGGTGTCATCGGTCTCTCGATAGCATGGGAACTAGCTCGACGCGGCAGAACTGTATCTGTAGTCAGTTGTAATGCCCTCCGACATAGTGCAAGTTGGGCGGCAGCTGGTATTTTTCCAGCCCAACCACAAGACACGCTTGCACAACTACAGGGAACACCCATTGAACGATTGACTCAGTACAGCGATCGACTACACCGACAATGGGCGGAATCACTTCTGGAAGAAACCGGTATCGACAACGGTTTTCATCGCTGCGGCAGCCTTGCCATAGCGACAACAGAAGCAACAAACTCTGACATTCTCAACAGCGTCGAAAGGTGGGAACGCCTACAAGTAGAGCATGAACCTATTTCTTTGCAGGACGTGAGAGAACTCGAACCTGCTCTCAACAGCGGCTTTATTACTGACCACCTAAGAAGTGCATACTATCTTCCGGATGAGACACAAGTTCGTCCCCCACGGCACCTGAAAGCCTTGCGAAAGGCGTGTTTGAGACGCGGTGTGGAAATAGTAGATGACGTACGGGTCCGAAGTTTTAGTTTGAATTCTGACCGGATTGTTTCAGTGAATGTTGAAGGCCAAGACTTAGCACGTTGCTCAATGCATGCCTCCGAATTTTGCATTGCCACGGGTGCATGGTCAGAGGATTTACTCAAAAAGCTCAATTTCAACTTATCTACAAGACCATGGAGAGGGCAGATCTTACTACACAAAACTGCCCCTGGATTAATCCGTCATATAATTAACATTGGCGCGGGGCTTGACTACATAATTCCACGAGATGATGGCCATCTCCTCATCGGATCAACAATTGAAGATGTTGGATTTGATATCTCAACTACACCTTTATCTCTTGACCGGCTGAGCACAATTGCTGGAGACCTTCTCCCCGATCTCATGTCTCGCCAACCGAAAGGATTCTGGGCTGGACTAAGACCGGGCTCACCTGATGGGCTTCCAACCATTGGACGTGTGCCGGTGGTAGAAAATGCGTGGGTCGCGACTGGACATTACCGCTCTGGTTTCCATCTCTCCGCAGGCACAGCCCACCTCATTGCTGATTCAATGTGTGGAATCTCAACTGAACTCCAGATGGACTTCTTTTCCGCTGAACGAGCGGGTCTTGCAGAATCCACAAACCTTGTCTCGTGACACCGGGAATTCGGCGGTGTGAAAGATTCGTTCCCCCGTTGAACGAGCTAACGGGGTAAGGGGACTGGGCCGCCAACAATACCCACCACACGAACGCACGACGAAAGCCGACTACCAAACGTACTCATCGCTCGAGTAAGTCTGGGATTACTTTTCCACAAAACCTTTTTCAATTTCTGACAAGTCGGCGCCCAACAATCGGTAGGCCAATTCCTTTAACTGTTCTTCTGAGCCTTTCAGATGCCATGTCTGCTGCACGTGCTGCATCGTTTCGTTTGGTTTTAATGCTGCCGCCGGAGAAGACGTTTCGAGTTCATAGAATGGACCAAGCGGCGCTCCTCCTTGATCAGGTGGCCCGTCATTGTAGGCATTAATAACGTCTCCCACGTAGGGCTCATCCTGTAATTCCCACATTGAATTGATGTAGCCGAAAGGAGCGTCTTTTACGTCGTACGAGACGAGAGTGAGCACTTTCCCAACTTCATCGTAGCTACCCGCAAGACCCTTGGAACATTTGGGGCCAACACCAATCTTTCCACGCCGTAGGCCGTTCCCGCGAAAGAAGACTGTATCGTTACGCACATAGAGATAATCAGGTGGAACTGGACCAAAGTATTCGTCATTAACACGGCCCAATGAGTCCATCTCTTTTCCGGCCCGGAGTGGAATTATGACAGTCGTGGATGGCGACGGGTTGTACATTCCGAGTATCCAAATAGATAGAAGCCCGTTCTCAGGGTCCCAAGGCTCTTTGCCACGATTTGTGATTCGGTTGTCAGACTTATACCCAACGAACTCTAGCCCTTGCGGCACATTCTGCCCAAGAATCACTTCCAGATCATTTTCCTGAAGCACAGAGACTGTACGGTCAATTCCAACCTGGAAATGAGTGCCACTATAGTTTTGAAGATTACAAAAATGATGAAACGACACTGAATCTTCCTGCTTCGCAACAACTTCATATGAGTCTGTATCTATCGCTGCAGGGGTCTTCCAATTGTTGAAATCAAAACTCTCGCCAGGGTTAAAAAACAGTGCATACTGACCGCCCTCAGGCCCTATCCAGAAGCGTTCTTCACCACCGAACACGTGGATATGCTCTTGCAGTGTTCCTTTTCTCTCCAACTCAGAGAGAATGCCCTGAGCAATAACCGGGCGATTGATCCAACCGAAACTAGGACCTGACTCTTCATCAAATGTGCTTGTCATCACTCGACCTTGATACGCTGGCGCGACAGCTACAGCTGCCAAGCCTTTTCGAAGTAGAATGACATCTGTGCACTCTTGAAGAAACTCAATGTCGCTTTGAAAATTCATAGTCTTGGCAGGCCTTTCTGCACCAAAAGAAGAATTGAGTCCTGCAAGAATCAGCATGGTGCACCACACAGTGATCCAGCCACGACGACGTCCATCTAAAAAAGGAAGACTGAGCACTTGAGACATTACTGTTCGATCCTGAGACGCATAAATCCAGCCAGCGACTGACAAGCAACCAGGTACGGCCCAGGAGAACATCCCAACGGCCCTTATTCAATCGAAAAATAAAACTAAAATAGAATCGTGTTCACAGTGTTATCGCACTGCATGAAAAAGAATTGCATGCAGGCTTGCTTGCTCCACGTTTCCTTCAAGGCATTGAACAGAGACTCGATACCTGCCACTCTTTGGAAAATTGAGCCACCCAATCGGAAAAGTCTGATAATTATGGGAGGAATTCTGCTGATTCTGGATCGATTCACCACCTTCAACACCTACGTGCCACACGAGTCTTCCCTCTCCAGCATAATTTAATAACACCTGATACTCACCTGGCACAAGAACATCTACTTCCCACGACAGGTCAGCATCTGAACCAAAATCATGCCCATGAACAATCCGTTTCCATTCACCAAACTTTTCCATCCATCGTTTTTCTGACTTCTCTACTCCATTGCTATCAGCGAACTCAACGGCAAGTTCCGTCATCACTTCTGGATCAAGCGTTAACACCGGATCAACTACTGGATTCTCTGAGAATGTTAGCTTTATGACTGATGCAAGTGATTCTGGAGCTTTTTCTGGCACCTGCACCACAACGTGCTTTCCACGACGATGACATAGAAGTTCCGTGGAATCACTACCCCGAAGCAAGCGTGCATCCTGAACATCCTGTTCAATATTTGGCAGATAAAGCTCACCAGACACCGGCCATTCGAAAACGGTCAGGAATAATGAGTTGTCTTTCTGGGTCACATCACCCCACGGCATGGAATGCTTCCAAGGAGAACCTTGGACATCGTAGATGACTTGGGGATGCTGAGAAATCCACTCCCCCGCGCCCCGCAATGCCGCAGCGCATCGGGTGGAAACACTCCCATCACCACGGGGGCCAATATTGAGCATGTAGGTGCCGCCCCGGGCAACACAAGCAACCAATCGCTCTAGGATTTGCTTTGGAGACTTCCAGTTTTCGTCATACCACGCATAAGCCCAGGAATCGTTGGTGGTATCAACGCTTTCCCAGAGCCCATCGACATTTACGATTGGCACCTCCATATCACCAAGCGTCTGATAATCACCCAATTCATGGCCGGCTCGACCTGAGACGAGTGCTCCAGGCTGGTTCTTGTGCACAACTTCAACCAGTTTCTCAACATAGTGCTTGGGCATTTTCCCGGGAGTATCAAACCAGACGATTTCGATTGGACCATATTGCGTCGTTATTTCACGCACTTGAGGAAGACATTTCTTCTCAAAATAGTCATCAAATGTTGCCGGTTTGCCACTCGCATCAACTTTTGGCCCACCGCCGCCGCCAGGAAACGTCCAGTCTTGGTTATGTGAATAATAAAAACCGAAACCGAGTCCTTCTTCACGACAAGCCGCCGCCAGACCTTTCATTGGGTCTTTGCCCCAGGGAGTCGCATCCACAATATTGAAATCGCATGCCTGCGATTCATACATCGCAAAACCGTCATGATGTTTCGCAGTAATGACGATGTACTTCATCCCTGCATCACGAGCGAGTTTTGCAATAGCACGAGCATCGAAATCTGTTGGATTGAAGGTTTTCGCCAAGTTCTTGTATTGGGCAATTGGGATACCCGCCATTCGCTGATGCATTATCCATTCGCCGATGCCGTAATAGGTTTTACCGTCCACCTTATTACCAAGTTGAGAATACAGCCCCCAATGGATAAACATGGCGTAGTTGCCTTGATCAAAAAGCTGCCCTCGCTTGGCGTCCTCGGCCCGTAGTTTCACAACACGAGCACCCCATAAGCCATCCATGTCAGACTTGCTATCCGCCGATTCTGCAGAAAAACCTGTGGAAACGAGACTCAGCGGCACGATCGTGATCAGCATGCTGACAAATGTGACAATTCTCATCATGTAACTCCATTACCTAAACAAACAACACTGAATGTATTGGACAAAGGCGTCCTAATAAATCAACTCATTGCCGTCTGTCACCAGAAGAACACCAATAGGATAAATTCACGGCAGCATTACAGTGCAGCTTACAAGTCTAGCCTCCTGAGTTTATTGCTCTATCAGGAGAACACACGATTTCCCCCGAATGTCGGAATGTGCTCCCCTGGGCAAAAGACCGATACTTATAACTTAAGCGCACGCTGTCGATAGTGCTCGTCAGTTCGATTCGCAATACGACTCACATCTTCGGGGCTCATAAACGTAGGACCTCCTAAAACGGCTGCTCCTACGAAAATTTCCGCTGCTTTTTGAGCCATAAGCATTGCCGCCTTTACGGCCCCCGCTGTCTTGCCCAAAGTGATAATGCCGTGGTTCTCTAAGAGAATCACCCGTGGTGCGCAACCATGCTCCTTCAAAAACAAATCAATTGCACTACGAATCGATTTCGAAAGCGTTAGCCCAGGATCAGTGTAAGGAATCAATACCGAGCGAGCTCCGCAGCACACAACCTCATCAGGAAAAAGTCTGTGAGTTGCAAATTGATCTGCAAGTGGTGAGCAAAGAATCTGATTGACCGCAATACTATGGGTGTGCCCTACGAAATAAACATTTTCTAATGAAAGGAGATACGCATGAAAGAGAGTTTCTACAGATGGTTTTTTTGCAGATGTATCGACCCGACTCGCCAACAGTGATTCTTCAATAACCTGATCTGCAATGTCTGCTTGATCAAGCATCGGGAGCAGGGCATCGAATCGACAGGCAACGAGATCATCTTTCGCGAGTGTTTGAAGACAACTTCCACTTGCCTTCACCAGAAACGTCTGTTCGTCAACTTGTGCCGATGTGTTTCCTTCACCAAGAATCGCCAACTGACGCTTCTCTTCACCAAGAAAATGAGAAAGTTCGAGCAGTGTTTCCAATGTTGTTGTTGACATAGTTCTTCCGTGTCCGTCAGAGGTGCTGTTACTCACCCTGCCTTGACCACCATGTGATCTCTAGGCACGAGCGTAGAGCGGACCAAATGCCCTACAGGCACGAAAGTCTGCTCCTTCGAGGTCATCTGTTCCAAAAGCATTCCATGTGCTTGGCCGAAAGACTCGATCATCCGACACATTATGCATGTAAACAGGAATCCGAAGAATAGATGCCAACGTAATAAACAGATGCCCGACGTGGCCGGCAGTCATCACACAGTGATTTGCTCCCCAGTGATTCATTACTTCATACGTCGACGTAAACGCTCCCCGGCCTGTAATTTTCGGTGCAAACCAGGTTGTTGGCCACGTTGGATTCGTACGCTGGTCTAGCACATCATGAACCAAGTCTGGGAGTTCAACAGTCTGCCCCTCAGCAATCTGAATTGCCGGCCCAAGACCTGCCACAAGATTAATCCGGGTCATTGTGGCCGGCATCTCTCCTAGGGTTCGATATCGTGTACTCAGGCCACCACCTGGAAAGTATTCAGTTATTGATGGGTGCCATGTTGTCGCTTTGAGGCACTTTGCCACTTCATCATCTGTTATGTCCCAAAACGGCTTCATGGCTGGCGCCCCGTCTTGATCTTGTTGCTGCCCCGTCCCGTCGAGTGCAGCGGGACCAGAATTAATGAGGTGCAGTAGGCCGTCAGCAGCAGCTCCCTGCAGTTGGTAGCCGTCACAAGCCGTTGCAACAGCCTCCGGGCTCCAATATGTTCGAAGATCAGCAAATATTTGGGCGGTATTTGTGAGCAGGTGACCAAAAAGCATTGTCGCTGCATTAAGTGCGTCATTTTCCGTCGCAACGATGTATGGCGATCGTTTTCCATTCCAGTCAAATGACGTGTTCAGAATCGCTTCAAGGAAATCACCGTTTGGAAAGTGATCTGTCCATTGTCTTTGCCCTTGAAATCCGGAGGCAATTGCACCGTGCCCCTGTGCCTGTTCTTCCAAGCCCATTTTGGCGAGCTGCGGATTACCAACCATCAGATCTCGAGCGATCAACGACATTTTGACAGAGTCAGACCATTCTGAATCGATCTGCTCACGTGATCGCTGCGTCTCCTGACTATTATAATCTTCACCTTCTACACAATGTTCTTTCACCCACGTGGTTGCCCGTTCGTACTCTTCCGGATCGAACTGTCCTTTCTGCATACGACCAACGAACTCGGTCATATCAATATCCTCAACTCGCATGCCGAGCCACTTCTCCCAGAATGCATAGTCGACCATCGAACCAGCAATACCCATCGATGTTCCGCCCATCGACAAATAAGATTTGCCCCGCATTAAGGCTGCAGCTAAACCGCACTGCACAAAATCAAGAATTTTGTCCCGTACATCCGCAGGCATGGCAGCATCACCTGCATCCTGAACATCTCGGCCATAAATTCCAAAGGCTGGTATTCCTTTTTGGCTGTGCCCGGCGAGCACAGCAGCTAGGTACACCGCGCCGGGTCGCTCCGTTCCATTGAATCCAAACACAGCTTTGGGCCGCAGCGGGTCCATATCCATGGTCTCGCTACCGTAACACCAGCAGGGGGTCACAGTCAGTGAAACACCGACGTTTTCACGGCGAAATAAGTCATCACATGCGTTTGCCTCGGCAACTCCACCGATACATGTTTCTGCTATGACACAATCGACTGCTTCTCCATTTGGGTACCGCAGTTCGCTCGACACTAATTCTGCGACTCGCTTGGCAAGATCCATTGTCTGATCTTCCAACGACTCACGAACTCCGCCAAGTCGTCCATCAATTGTTGGTCGAATACCAACTCGCGGAAGAACACCATTCCAAACCGTAGGGACTGTACTCATGGAAATTTTTCACCGAAAAGAGAATGCTTGTGAGATAAAACGCCTGCTCATTTAACCCTCTGCTGCAGCCTTAGGGGAAAATAACGCAACTGCAAAACCAAAAACTGCAACAACAACGAAACAACTGAGTGGCAGAAAAAAAGAAACTCGTACCGACTCCAGCATTTGACCAGCGATAATCATTCCGTCACCGTCAATGATTGCACCTTGCAAACGTGGCATAAAGGCACCACCAACAATTCCAAAGATGAGTCCAGCTGATCCTAACTTGGCATCATTTGGACTGAGCCCATTGAGTGCGATTCCATAAATTGTTGGAAACATCACTGACATGCAGGCAGATACGCCAACAAGACAATAGAGCCCTGTAAGACCCTGCAAGAAGATTGCCCCAGCAGTCAGTACACCACCACCAACAGCAAGCACGCCAAGCAGTAAGCCTGGAGACATGTACTTCAGTATGAACGTACAGATGAATCGACTCGCAAGAAAAATACCCATTGCAACTATATTATAGGTTTGTGCCTGTGCTGAACTTAAACCAACGAGTGTCATCCCATAGTGAATAATAAAGGTCCAGCACATTATTTGTGCGCCAACGTAGAACGTCTGCGCAATAACACCCCCTACGTACTGCCAATTCGTGAACAGATTTTGTGCCAGAGTTGCCAGATGAATCTGCTCCTCCTCATGCCCCGTATCGGGCAACTTTGAGATAACAAAAAGGAGTAACACTGCAAGTACAACTACCGCGATGACCACATAGGGCGTCCGGACAACAGCTAAATCGTGTGACACCATTGCGGCATGCTCACCGGGGTCTGCCTTTGCAGACTGCTCCATAGCCTTTGTGATGAGCTTATCGACATCGCTGGGCAGCATCGTCTTGTATTCTGGATGGTTATTAATTTCTGCGCCTCGAAATTTGGACACCTCAAGTCCTGGGAGAATAAACATACTGGCAACAACCATCCCGGTGAGTGAACCAATCGGGTTGAATGCTTGCGCGAGGTTTAGCCTTTGCGTTGCAGTACTTCGAGGCCCCATCGAGAGAATATATGGATTGGCCGTGGTTTCCAAGAACGCAAGACCAAACGTCAAAATGTAAAACCCAACAAGAAAAACATTAAATTCCATCATTAAGCTGGCCGGTATCGTCATTGCAGCGCCTAGCGCGTACAACAGAAGGCCAATGATAATCCCCGACTTATACGAGACTTTTCTAATCAGGAGTGCTGCGGGAATCGCCATCGTGGCATAGCCGCCATAGAAGGCCCACTGCACTAAACTGCTTTGCGCATTAGAAATGAGAAATATCTCTTTGAAGGCGCGGACCAACGGATTGGTTATATCGTTCGCAAAACCCCACAGCGCAAAAAGTGACGTGACGAGAATAAATGGCGCTACAAATTGTTTTGGCACCACCGAACCTCGTGAAGTCTGACCTGATTTTGTCGATTCCTGCATTCCAACCCTCCTCAATAAGCACTTCCCAACAACTTGTATATCAGTTGGACTGATCCCCAAATTAGCGAACCTTCCGATGTTGTAGCAAACACACCTGCATTTTAAGAGCCAGATCAGGTAAACACCGGATTCCGGCCACTTGCAGGAAGTTCGCTTATGAACAAACGGCACGCGATGGGAAAACAGCCTGACCTACCGTCGCTGGAGTGTACGCAGAAGCAACTACTAAAACGCTGATCACATCGACGTAAACGGAGTACGGTCGCGTACAAAAAACCCGAACACCTTTTTCAATCAGCGTGATTCGCTACGCACACAAGAAGCTCATGCCGCAGCCGCATGAAGTCGTTCGTGAATTTGCTCGATATCACCGATCTCAATGGGCCGATCGGCATGCCCCCCGCCAACAAGTCGGACTATACCAATGAGGCGAAAAATATCTTTCGCAATGCCTGCTGTTACTTCATGAATAACTTCCGGCACTTTTCCCGAATACGTCAACCCATTACCGTTTAATTGCGACTGCACGATAGCCAACGTCTCAGGAAGTGAAAACGGGTGTAGAACCGACCGCAGTAAAACCTTATCTAACAAACCACGATCTCGTGCAAGAAGCGTCAACAACCGTCCCCGGCCTCCAAGAACAACAGACGCGTTTGGTGATTGCTGCCATATCGCCTCGGCAACTGACCCTAACATGCCATCTGACACAAGATGGCTATTATCGATTACGAAAACAATCGCATTACTCTTTGAATGCAACGCACATTGTGGAACTGTTGTGAGTGTGCTCAAGTCAAGTCGAACGACGTGTGCCACGCGATGAAGATTTGTAGAAAGGGCACTCAAAACAGTCGATACACCGGAACCACCCGGACCACAAAGAATCACAAGACTCGCTTCCTGAGTAACGGCATACTGCAAACGTGCAACTGCGGCTCGCTGAGAGTGGAACAAACTGACATCCTGATGCCGATTCGCTGATTGGCTCGTACCGCCTCCGACAGTCCCCTCTGGTCGCAACAGTTCCATTTGCCGCACTTCATCTCCTGGCGATTCACAAGAACCACATGACTTTTTCCAGACCATTACAGTGCCCTCCGAATTAAACACCACAGGAGGATTTCGGCACCTCCCGTGAAGAAGGACCACATTCTTTATCACCAGAGAAGGTTACAACTTCTCCAATTGGAAAAACGCCTAGACTCAATAGTAATTGCTGACGTCTAGGGCAGGGGGCCACATCGGCGTGACGAACCAACAGCACAGCATCACAACCAAAAACACGCGATGCTATATCGTGCTTCCGAAATGGGCCGGGTGAAAACCAGACACCTGAATCTACGAGAGTAATATCTTCTTTTCCGTGCGACTTTCCACACCCCTGTACGTTCTGCCGCTGCTGCCAAATCCCAGACTCCCCGGTCAACTCGTGCCAAAGCTCTTGTGAAGACATCAGGCAACGAACCTGCCAGCCATGTGATCGCAAGACTCCGGCAATACCCCGCACAATGGTTGTCCGCCCCTCCTGGGCAGAGTGGCCAGCGATAGCAATTACGCGATGCCCTTTTCTCCGTGCATCAACCACTCGATTTGTAAGCGCTTCCCATTGCTCCGGTACTTCCGTCAGGAGCATCGCAAGTACGTCGTCAAGAACACCACCCTCACACATCTCCAGTTGTGACGAAGCCTCCTGTTGCTCTTTTTTTGAACTAGTGTTTCCACGAACTACCCCAACGCTTGGACTTTCAGCAGTAGTAAGATTATCGCCAAGCTCCGTATTCACAGCATGGAATGCACCCTCCCGCTCCAGGAGTGTTGCATGATTCAAAAAGATTTGATCGAGGTGATCGAATTGCATCTACCGCCTACTCTTTTCTTTCTCATCGGATGAGGGAAGTGTTTCCGCAAACCTGACAGCACTTATTTCCCGAAATCCCTCATGTTGAACTGGCTGCCGCTCAACAAAGAAGACACCAAGCCAGATAATTGCCGCAACAAACGACAGGACCCACAATGTCAGCGATGGCAGATACAATGCCGCGAGGCGAATATTTCTACGAGACTTGTCTACGACTCGTCGATCACCAACGTGTCTTTTTTCCATTTTCGCAGTAGATTCAAACTCCTTCACGTGCCGCCTGCTGTTCTCGCCTGTCACCGGGTCGGGCCGAGGTTTTTGTCGAGACTTCTTGGTGCTGGAACGAACCGTGCGTTCGTGCTGACACACTTTCAAGAAACCCGATGCCTTGCTGGCATTGGATTCTGCTTGAAAGCCAGCCAGCCAAGCCGCATCGTATTGTTTCAGCAACTCATTTTCTTTTTTTGATGACAAACTCCGCTGTGTCACTAATTCAGTTGCGCCCAGCGATTCTGGGGCACACTCAGGCTCAAGACAACTGTCTTCTGACAGAAGACAGCGTTTCGTATGCCGTACACGTGGAAAAATTGCAATCAGATCCATACTTCCCCTAACTAGGTTCTCGTCTCAAATGAGCCAAATCCTTTAAAGACCAACGAGTCCTTCGGTAGAGTTTGACCCAACAGAACTGGTGGTCATTTGTCTGAGAAATCTTTTTTCGCCACTACATCTACGGCCATCAGCCCAAATTCTCAGACGTCGGCGTATTTCATGAGCACCGGGCAATCCCCGCAAAGAACGCATCGCAGTATCCCAAGATCATGAAGTGGCCTATAATTCAAGGAGATTCCGGCATATTTTGCCGAAAACAGCTTCTTTCCGATCCTGTTCCGTAATTAACCCCACGACCGACCAGAAAGCGCGATGGAGATTTCTACAAACCGTTCGAAAGATTTTCTCAATATTCTCAATGAACGAATTGCTATTTTAGATGGTGCTATGGGCACAATGGTCCATGCTCTCGGCCTGGATGAACAGGGTTTTCGGGGCGAGCCTTTCCGAGACAATGAGCGTGATCTTAAAAACTGTATCGATGCTTTAACGCTTTCCCAACCAGATGCCATTAAGCAGATTCACGCATCTTTCCTGGAGGCTGGTGCCGACATTGTTGAAACCAACACGTTTGGTGCAACACCTGTGGCCCTGGCAGACTTTGGACTCCAAGACCATACCCGAGAATTGAATCTTGCTGCCTGCAGGATCGCACGGGAAGCCGCTGACGCGGCAACACTGAAAACCCCTGACAAGCCACGTTTTGTTGCAGGCTCAATAGGGCCAACGAACAAGCAGCTCTCAATCGCTGGAAACGTAGCTGACCCAGGACATCGTGATGTCACCTTTGATGAAATGGTTGCATGCTACAGAGCGCAGATAGAAGCGCTTCTCGAGGGAGGTGTCGACCTCCTTCTTGCAGAAACAGCGTTTGACACCCTTGTACTGAAAGCGGCCCTGCTGGCTATTGAAGAATCCTTCCGGTCGACAGGCATAGTAGTACCAATCATGGCATCGTTTACTGTTTTCGAAGGCGGACGGACGCTTTCTGCTCAGACCGTCGATGCATGCTATCAAAGCATCTCTCATGCCAACTTACTGAGCGCCGGAATCAACTGTGCCCTCGGCCCTGAAAAGCTTCGCCCTTATCTCGCAGATCTTTCTCGTATTTGCCCTCGTATGGTGAGTTGCTACCCCAATGCAGGGTTGCCAAATGCTCTCGGAGGCTTTGATGAGACTCCAGAAATGATGGCGTCCGTCATCGGTGAATTTGCCCGCGATGGCTTTCTCAACATAGTTGGTGGATGCTGTGGAACAACTCCAGACCATATTCGTGCAATTGCGAACGAAGTCTCTCTTCACCCACCACGAAGATCACCAGAACAACCACGATTAAGCCGTTACTCTGGCCTCGAACTTCTCGAGGTCCGTCCTGAGAGCAGTTTCACGATTATTGGTGAACGCACAAATATCACAGGCTCAAGAGCTTTCGCCCGACTTATCAAGGAAGAAAACTACGAGGCTGCTTTGAGTGTTGCCCGGCAACAGGTCGAAAACGGAGCCAACATTATTGACATCAATGTTGACGAAGGCATGCTCGACGGACCGGCGGTAATGACAAAATTCTTAACGCTTTTATCCAGTGAGCCTGATGTCTCTCGTGTCCCCATCATGATTGACTCTTCTCGATGGGGAGTCCTTGAGGCTGGCCTGAAATGCATCCAAGGAAAAGGCATTGTCAATTCAATCAGTTTGAAAGAGGGCGAGGATGTGTTCCTCAAGCAGGCTCGAATTATCCGCGATTACGGAGCCGCCGTAGTTGTCATGGCGTTTGACGAGCATGGCCAAGCGACCGACATAGACAATAAAGTGGCAATTTGCGAGCGAGCCTACCAGCTCCTTACGGAAAAAGCGGACTTCCCCCCCGAAGACATTATTTTCGATCCCAATATTCTCACGGTGGCCACTGGGATGGAGGAGCATAATCGCTATGCGATAAACTTCATTGAAGCGACGCGAAAAATCAAAGAAAAAATGCCTCTCGCGAAAATTTCAGGTGGCGTGAGTAATATTTCCTTCTCGTTCCGAGGAAATAACCTTGTTCGTGAGGCGATGCATGCTGCTTTTCTTTATCATGCCATCAAAGCCGGTATGGACATGGGTATCGTAAACGCAGGCCAACTTGCGCTCTATGAAGACATCGACCCCGAACTCCTCGAGAAAATTGAAGATGTCTTGTTTGACCGCCGGGAAGATGCGACGGATAGGTTGATTGATTTTGCAGAAACCGTGAAGGGTGATAGCGAAAGCGGCTCTAAGAAAGTTGACGAGTGGCGGGAACTCGATATCGACGATCGATTAGCCCATGCATTACTTAAAGGGCTTACTGATCATGTTGAGGACGATATCGAAGAGGCTAGAACGAGGTACGACACGGGTCTTCAGATCATTGAAGGGCCGCTCATGAGTGGCATGCAGACAGTCGGTGACCTCTTCGGTGAAGGCAAGATGTTTCTTCCTCAGGTAGTAAAAAGTGCGCGTGTAATGAAGAAGGCCGTTGCGCATCTCCTGCCTTACATGGAGGAGGAAAAAAAAGCACAAGGTGAGGAGGAAACAAAGCGTGGTCGTATTCTCTTAGCAACCGTTAAAGGCGATGTTCATGATATTGGAAAAAACATTGTTGGTGTTGTTTTAGGCTGCAACGGCTATGAAATCATTGATATTGGCGTCATGGTTCCGTGTGCCACGATCATCGACAAAGCTCGCGAAGAGGACGTCGATATTGTTGGTCTTTCTGGCCTCATCACTCCGAGTCTTGATGAAATGGTACAGGTTGCAAAAGAGTTCCAACATGAGAAATTCGAGGTCCCTCTTTTGATTGGTGGCGCGACGACGTCAACCCGTCACACTGCGGTGAAAATTGCCCCGCAATACGCCGGAAACGTCGTTCATGTAACAGACGCCTCTCGAGCAGCTGGTGTTGTCGAGAAACTACTGAACCCAGCGTCTAAAGAGGCGTTTGCGGAAGCGAATCGCCAGGCTCAAGCCAGAGATCTTGAAAATTTCCAAAATCGCCAACAGGTAAAACTTGTACCGTATAAATCTGCCATAGAAAAACGATGGACGACCGACTGGTCACTCGCGGAGATTGGAACACCGGAGTTTCTTGGCCTTCGGCAACTTCCAAAAGTTTCACTTGAGGAACTCGTTCCCTTCATCGACTGGTCACCATTTTTTATGGCCTGGGAACTAAAAGGAAAATACCCCACTATTTTCGATGATGTGACAGTCGGCAATGAAGCCAAAAAACTTTTCGATGATGCACAGAAACTCTTGGATAACATTGTCACCACACAGAAACTTGAGGCTCGTGGAGTCTACGGCTTCTTTCCTGCAAATAGTGACGGAGATGACATCATTCTTTTTGATGATGAAAATCGACAACATGAAACCGGTCGGATCCACACTCTCAGGCAACAATGGGAACGACGTGGACAAGAAACCTTCTACGCGTTAGCCGACTTTATCGCACCTGTATCAAGTGGGCGTAAAGACTACGTTGGGGCCTTTGCATGTACCGCCGGTCATGGCTGCAATGAATTCGCCGAACAGTTTGATAAAGATCATGATGACTACAACTCAATCATGGTTAAAGCACTTGCTGATCGGCTCGCTGAGGCGTTCGCAGAATGGCTTCATCAAAAAGCGCGGCAGGACTGGGGTTTCGGAAAGCAAGAAAAGCTCGGCACAGATGACCTTATTTCGGAAAAGTATCGTGGCATTCGTCCTGCTCCCGGTTATCCGGCCTGTCCCGATCACACAGAAAAACCGGCCTTGTTCCAACTACTGGATGCCGAAAAAGTTGCCGGGATGAGCCTCACAGAGAACTTTGCAATGACGCCAGCGGCTAGTGTGTGCGGCCTCTACTTTGGTCACCCTGAAAGCCGATACTTTGCTGTAGATAGAATCACCCGTGAACAAGTGCAATCGTACGCTGTCCGAAAGGGCATGCCCGAGAAGGAAATCGAGCGTTGGCTCGCCCCAAACCTGGGATACGATCCTTGATTTGTGGAGTTGATTTGATCAATTTTTTTGCCCACTCAGACAAATCAACTCCATGGGAAAAAAGCAACCAGCTACGAACCTGAACAAGCAGAAAAATCCTGCATCCCGTTCGCGAATTCGTAAGATTGCTTTTGAGGGTCCGCAGAGCAAGCCTCTTTCTACGATCCATATTGACGAACTGATTGAGCGATTTCTTGCCTTCATCCGTCACGAAAGAGGCCTCGCGGAGAACACCCAGTCGGCATACCAGCGCGACCTTCAATCATTCGGCGCGTGGCTCAGTGGCCGCTTACCCCTGACAACAACGATTCAAGAACTTGGAGATTACCTTGGCTGGCTCTCCGATCAGAAACAATCTCGGGCCACAATTGCTCGAAAAGCAGCGACACTCCGGTGCTTTTATTCCTTCCTTCAACTCGAAGGGGTCATGACTGAAAACCCCGCTGAACAGCTTGTATTGGCTCGCCCCGATGACACAATCCCCGCTGTCCTCTCATCCCGTCAAGTTGACTTATTACTTGACAGCCCCTCTCGATTTACTGCCACAGGATCACGTGACCGTGCTCTTTTAGAACTGCTGTATGCCACTGGCTGCCGCGCGTCAGAAGTGTCTTCACTTAAAATAGACGACCTTCATCTCGATGGACAATTTTGCACATGTCACGGCAAAGGGAATAAGGAACGAGTCGTGCCCCTGGGGAAGCAGGCTCATGCTGCAATCTCACAGTGGACTCTTGATCATCGATCTCAGTTTGTATCGCGCTCGAGTGATCAGAATTATGTCATTGTCTCCACCAGAGGCAATAGGCTCTCCCGAATGCGAATCTGGGAAATAGTCCGCGAACACGCCGCCTCTGCTGGCCTTGCCAACGACATTTCACCCCATACTCTGCGACACAGCTTTGCCACTCATCTTGTAGCTGGTGGAGTTGACCTTAGACACGTACAGGAAATGCTAGGACACGCAAGTATCGCTACAACACAGCGATACACTCACGTCGATTCCGGACGACTGAGAAGTGTCCACATGCAATACCATCCAAGAAGTTGAGTGACTCAGCCCGGGCAAACTACGGCTGTTGTTTGAGTGGAACAAAACTTATTTTTTTCACCATTTCAATAAGCTGACCATCTTCTATCCTGCCGGATACTGCAGTAATTGCATCAATAATATTGATATAATTAAGTTCGTAGTCGCAATCAATTTCTAATTCAACATCTGCAAGTGAGGCTCCGCTCTCCAGAGCAACGTCAACAAAGCCGGCGACTCTTTGTCGTAGATCACCAAAATCTTGAACGGGCTCACCATTCATCGAAATCCCAGCAAGTGTGCCCTCAGTATCTGATGCCAAACGAACTTGGATGGGGGGTAACTGAAGGTCATCAGGAGGCTCTGCAGATGACTTCCCAAGTGGCATACGAACATCAAAGTCGCCTTCCGGGGCGATAATATTAAATGTCAGCATAAAGAAAATCATCAGTTGGAATACAACGTCGATCATGGGGGTCATATTGACCGCCACTTTTTCAAGCCGTCGACGGGGAAGGGGAGGTGGCATCATTCAGTCCGGCTTGTAAAGGGCACGGAGCGCGAATTGTTGGAATCCAAGCTCCTGGCAAATCTGAATCACTCGCTGTACGTCACCAGCATTTGCCCGACCATCTGCTCGAACAATAACCGTTGCACGTTTTGGATCTTTATCAGATGCAACAATAATATCTCGCTCGCGTTGTAACGAGCCTCCAATTTCATCAACTGGAATGATCTCTCCAGCGTACAAGACCCCACCATTCGCCATGAGTTGCATGGTTATAGGCGCCTCAACAACCCCCTCTGCAGGCTTCGCTAATTGACTCGATGGAAGTTGTATACGTTCATCCTGTTCTGCCTCACTGAAATTCAGTACAAACATAAAAAATGTGATCAACTGGAACGTAACGTCGATCATGGGCGTCATGTCATTCTCAACTATGGCTGGCCCATTACTTCTCCGTATCACTGCGAAAATTCCTGTAGATTTGATTTGCCGTTGTCACCGAGACACTACTTTTGAGTCAACGGCACCTTGGAAATAAGACGCACTGCTTCAGTATCCACATCACTATTGAGTTGCTCAAGCCAATTACGAAACAGGCTAAAGCATGCAACAGCAGGAATCGCTATCCATAGCCCAATGAGGGTCGTCACAAGTGCCTGCGATATTCCACTTGCCAACTCATGATGTTTAGGCTGTGTCGCAGACTGAGCGATAACAGTGAAAGCACTCACCATACCACTTACCGTTCCAAGCAATCCAAACATTGGTGACAATGCACCAATAAGAGACACATAACTGATCTTATGTTCAAGTTGCATCGCTTCCTCAGCCTGGGTTTCGCGCATTGCATCAAACGCCTGCTGCCGACCCACCTGCAACTTGACAAGGCCAACAGAAAGCACACGACCAAGGTATGAATCGTCCGCTTTTGCAAGTTCGTAGGCCTGCTGAAACTCTTTCTTATCCAGATGATTCTCGAATCCTTCAACAAGCTCAGGGGGCATAAGAACGGTACGGCGTAATTGCAAAAAGCACATTACAAGTAAGGCAACGAGTGCGAAAGAAAGGGCGACAAAAACAATAACAAAAGTCGCACCAAGTGCTTTTATGTAATAGACAAGTAAATTATCCGGTGCGATTGGGATCACGTCATTGCCACCGCTATCTAAATTTGCTTCTGGCATTGCTGGCTCAACTGCTGCAGGCTCAGTCGCTGCTCCAATCACCACTCCAGCCTCTGGAGGGGCAGGCTGACTTTCGTCAGCAACCTGACCCACTACAACAGCCGACCATAGAAGAACCATTCCTATTACAAAAATGCGACCCTGAGGCCGTAGATGATTCCTGAAAAACTGCATCTGTGAACATCCCTGCTTTCTGGCGTATAAGCCCTGATCAACACTCATCCTAAAGTGTAATTTGCATCAGAAAAGCCTCCTGACGACTGCTAAAAGTTTACTGTTTGTACTCCATGACCATCAAACATGCTACGTCGATTTACTTGATAGACGGATTCAACTCAGCAGCCCACGTACTTTGCGGATAGTTCTTTATCAACCTTTCTCGAACTTCTTCTGCACGACGAGGATAGCCTCCCTTATTCCATAAGTGAAACAACCGAAAAAGCGATTCGGCGTGCGTGCCAGGGGCATCGCCATACACCAGATCAACAGTTAAATACGCAATCAAGGCATCTTGATCCTTCTTCATTTCCAGGAGCGATTGGCCGAGCAGACTATACGCCTTCCCAAATAATATATTGGTTGCCGTAACAGGCACTCCTTCAGGGGATGCTTCCGCAAGCATCGAACCAATAAGAGAGACAGATTCATCAAACCGGCTTAAAGAAATAAGGCTCTCTGCCTGCCCAAGACATGCCATCATCTTCTCCTGCTCAATAAAGCTCCCGTCTAGATCCGCTGATTGCACTTTTTCAAACTCTGCAATTGCCTCTACGTGACGACCTTCTGCGGCCAGGACATTCCCTTGAAGCCTTCCAGCACGGACCACCATGGGCGGAGGACCCCGTGAAATTCTCTTATATATCTCAGCGGCTTGATCGTATCGCCCGCGAACTCGCTCAAGATCCCCAGCAGCCTCGAGCAGATCATAGTAATGAATGGAACGAGTAAATTGGTCGAGCACCTCTTCAATGAAACTTAGGGCTGGAGATAACTCTTCAGTCGTATCCATAGCAACATGACCAGCGGCTACAGCTCGAACATACGCATATTCACCACGAACCGCCACCGAGGCGCTCTGAATTTCATCTTCATTGACTTGGTCAACGGCTTCGAGAGCACCGCCAAAGTCATTCTTCATGAGCCGCTTTTTTGCCTCAATCAAATTTTTTGGCTCATCAGAAAATTGAATCATCACAACATCTGTAACGCCTATTTCTCGAATAGCATTCGTAGAGCCTCTGGGAAGTAACCGAACCGCCTCAGTCGACATCGACTCTATTTTCCCAAATAACGTTTCGCTACTGGTAATAACCTGATCCGCTGCGACAACGCATGCTTCATTTTCAAATGCGTAATAGACACAACAGACCAGAAGCGACCGAAAAACTAACTCAACCTGTCTCGTGATACAGCTTGGCATTATTTCTAGATATTTGTATTTCATAATCTTCATCTAGTCTTGGAAATCATCATAAACTCCTGCTGAATAACGTTCAGCAATGTCTCAAACCTTTCTCTCAACGCATCGCCGCCAAGGCCGGGGTGGAGTTGGGTCTCAATTTTTATGTCGGCTTCAGCCTCTTTGAGCAAGCGACTCTTGATAGAAGTGTCGACCTCCTTCTGCGCCCATGACAGTCGGCAGGCAGCAAGCCGATAACGCGATTCAAAATAAACTCCACGCATCTTGTCGGCGACACCACCACGCGAGCCAAATGCAGCTTTTGAAACTCGACTTGCAAGTGATCCCCAACCCCAAACGATGCTTTCACCAACGTCTATCATGACACGACTACCGACAATCGCCGCACGAAAATACTCTCTTGCCTGTTCAAGACTCTGTGAATCCTGAGCTGCCTTTTGAAACAAATCCGCTGCATACTGCTGCAGTATTGGCGACCGATTGTTCTGTTGATCAGCCAAAATGACTCTCATCTGCTCCACAGCCTCATCCCACTGACCAAGATTTGACCTGACCGCCACTAACTCACGTCGCCAAGAAGTCTTTGCCAACTGAGGAAGGTCGGCATGTGACAGAATTTCCTCTATTGTCCCAGCAGCTTGAGCGAGAAAGCTTTTTCTTTTTCCCTCGGGAATACTTGAAGCGAGACCATCATCCGCAAGCCCAAGCCTACCCAAGGTAACCGCCACCCATGACAGCACCTCTACTTGATCTGAAGCTGCTTTTGTGAAGTCCAGCAATTGTTCAATGAACTCAAGTTCGTCTTCCAAAGACCCATTTCGTTCACTTGTTGCACTGTCTTGATCTTTGGGTCCTTCTACTACTTCGACAAGTTTTTTTCCAACTGCGATAGAGGTCCTGACAAGTCGAAGCCTCGCTTCTTTATTCGAAGCTGTATTTGCTACCAAATCCTTCATTGCCTGCATTGCTAAGTCATATCGCTGAACCTCCGCAAACCCCAGAATACACACACGCAAACCAGGCTCATACATTGAAAGCGGAAGTTCTGTTGAGGAATCTTGAAGAATCTGCCAAGGCCCGTACCCAGCATGAGTAAGAAGTGAAAAAAGATCGTGGGAGTCATTGTTGCCAGAGTACAGAGAAATTTCACAACGCGCAACGGCCCCAGCCAATGCAACTTCTAAAGTCCTGCCCTGTAATGCCTTTTTTTCATCAATGGCTGCCAACCCCTCATCAAGAACGCGGCTTGCATCTTGAAGGCATTCCGTCCTCAGCTCGCCCGATGTGCTGTTCCGCCCGTTCCCAGGATGTTGACAGAGATGCCATAACGCCACTCCACCACGCAAAAGTACCTCAGCCCGTCCAATCACATCCTCATCGAGACCCTGTAGAACGCTCTGGATAGATGCACTATTCCCATTTCGCAAGGCAAGGGTAATGCTCACCTCCGCCGCATCGGCAGAACATCGATCACGAGGCCATCGCCCCATGATCACCGATGCCATTTCACCCATTTCGGCCGTAGCACTCGCAGCCCAGTACGTATTTTTCTGTGCGACTAAAGCCTGCCAACTGGCGAACGCGAGAATGGCTGCTTTTTGGGCGATAGGATCATACGACGAACACTTTACGAGAAAGTCGCTCAGAGAAACCGCCTCGTGGTACCGCTCGTCCTCGTAAAAAAGGAGTGCTAATTGATACCGCAAAAGCGACAGTTGCTCTTTTTTCAACTCTTGATCTTCGGCTAGCTGGCCTGACGCAATTCTCAGCACCTCTTGAAGCCCTGCAACAGTTACTGATCGCTGTGTTTCTGAAGGATTCTTGCGGTAGTGCTCCAAAACTTTCTCAGCATGACGAAAGGATGCCGCAAAGCTACGGCCGAGTCGCTCAGCTAATGCCGCGTCCTGCCCCCCTAACTTCTCAAGTAATTTTCGTGCGGATGCGGCATGGACATCACCAGCTTTCGCAACATCTCGGGCGAGCGAGCGAATATCAGCCAGTAGCGACTTGCGGGCATCTTTTGAATCTGGTGATGATGCTTCGAGCCGTCGCCATAGCAATTCGGCTGAACGATACTTCATTGCCAAAAGATCTGAATTAAGCGGAGAGGCTCGGTTATCACCGAGGGTAAATTGCCGAAGCCGTTCATCAAATTCTTTATCATCTATCAAACTCGCAGTGTTGAGCCAGGCTGCAAGCAATGTGTCGACTGCCTTCACTCGCAATTGATAAATTAATGGTTCCGAACTTGGTAATTTTGTAATCTCGAGTAGGACTTCCTGTCCTTCTTTTTTCCGACCTAGAGCAAGAAGAGTCTTCCCTTCCTCGAGTCGTGCCCAAAGTCCTGCAGAACGTGTTGGTGTAGATAGATACACCGCATGGTACCGCTGCAGGGCATCCTCCAGACTTCGGCCCCATTCTTTTGAGTGTTGCTCGAAACATTTCGCCATTTCCGAACATGCCTCAGCAGCAAGCAATTGAACCTGCACGCGACGACCCCGCAGTTTTTCACGACTCTGCTCTAGTTGATTCAGCAGGCGACGATCCGTCGATGTAATCAACCGCTGGTCTCGAAATTCACGAATGACGGTTTCGACTTGTTGGAGTTCTTTCTCTATCGCACTGAGGGCTGTCTGACCCGACCGAGGCCCTACAAAAACATGAACTGCAGACAAGAAGAATTGCTGGGCTTCACTACCATCTTTTCCAACAGTGGATGACTGATTCCTCGAAAGTCTCCCCATATCAAGAAAGACCATCCCCAACTGAAACGCGGATTCGGCGGCAACCGACGGATTCTGATCGCCCTCAAGGAGCTGTTTGAAATCATTGATCGCTCTCTCGTACGCCCGCTGCCTTTGCTCTATGTCTAAAGTCCCACGAACACCAGCCACGCGCTCATTGGCACGCCATAAAGGAATCTTTTCACGAAACGAATCTGACACCGCCTCGTTGCGAAGAAGTTGGTCAAGTACAGCAATCGCGGTATCGTGATAGCCTTTTTCACCAAGAGCTGTAATAAGCCGTGAAGCTGATTGCTCCAGCATCGATTCTGCATGAACACCCCCGACGAAGAGGCTCATCGATAGCAGACAGACAGACGAAAAAACATAAGGTGTGTAGCCGGCAGGACCAAGCCGGAGAAAACAACACAACAGTCTTGCTGGTCCTTCCATAATGACGTTTGCGACAAGCCGCCTCTCTGGAAAATAAGGGTGAAGCTGAAGCACTAGCTTTCATCTCCGTACATATTATCCGGCGTAGTTGGTGCATCGTCCAGCACGCCATCAAACTCGTCTTGTGGTGGATCATCGCCCCGCTTTACTGCATTCTGCCTTGCTTTCGCTCTACGCCACGGAGAACGTGCCGCCCAAACGGCAAAGAGTAAGCAACAAAAAGAAATAACTAAAAACGGCCATCTCCCGTTAAATGAATACTCATAATTATTCAACAGAAACAGCAAAACGTTAATAAATGCTCCTATCAAAGAAAACAAAGCAAGACTCAACCAAAATACAATTTCGATACAGAAATGAATTCGTTCCCGTTTGGAAAATGGTTTCAGATCGAAAATTGTTCCCTTCTTTTCCTTTCGCCACTGATCCCTCAGTTGTTTTGCTCTTTGCTTTCGCTCGTCTTGTGGTGGATCGTCTTGCATAGGTGCAGTTTACCCTCTGAAGATAAATAGTATCCAGGCCACCAACAGTAACGCTAGCAGCCTGAGAGAAAACACTATGAGTTTTCTTCTGTTTGAATTTGGTGGCGTAGTTGGTGCATTGTCCAACATATCGGACAGATCATAGTCATCAGGATCGAGTGGTGGATCGTCTTGCATGGGTTAAACATACCCAAGAAACATTGAGATGAGGGAGCCCGCACAGATCACCATGAGAATGAAGCAGGCGAAGAGTGACGTTGGTAAGAAACTGACGAAGGGAATGCCCGGGCAAATTAACTCTGCTCTATGTGCTGTTGGCATCTCGCTTGAAATGGACAACAAAAAAGATGCGGTTTCTATTCTTATTTCACCGGATGGGCCGACTTGTCCACAACGTAATAGCTTTTGGACCATTTCAACAGCGGAACACCTTCACCTAGACAACCAACGCAGGTGCCAGACGCAGGCCAGACCTCTTGTATTATCTCCCGTCCGAACCATTTGATCCAGCGGCCAACCAGTAGGGAAGTTGTCCAGCCATTGGCAACTTACACACTTTTGCGGAATGTATCCCTTCACACGTCCGCACTTTTGATAACGAATCTTCTGACGGTTCCTGATCGAGACTGAGCACACCAATCGCATCACCACCCGGCGCCGATCGCCCAACGGTCATCTGGGCAATATTTACACCAGTGCCGCCAAACGCTGTACCGACATTCCCAATAATTCCTGGGACATCTTCATGCATAAAAATCAGGAGCGTCCCATCAAGATAGGCCTCCAGACGATGCCCCTCAAGTTGAACGAGTCTGGGCATGGATCGACCGAAAAGAGTTCCTGCTGCACGATGCACATGGTCACCAACAACCAGATCAACAGCGACGACTGAACTAAATGCACCAGGGTCAGTTCTACTTTGCTCTACAAGCTCGATCCCTCGCTCCCTAAGCAACATTTCCGCATTAATAATATTGACGTCTTCAAGCGCTGTTTCAAGCAACCCAGCAGCAAATGCAGCCGTGATAAGTCGAGTATTTCTCGATGCGATTTCTCCCCTATACGCAATTGAAACCGCCTTGGGTGGCTGATCGTCGAGTTGGGATAGCAAGACACCAAGCCGCCACCCAAGATCAAGAAAACCACGAAGACCCTCAAGGTCCGCAGGGTCAATTGGGCTTGAGTTGACTGAATGACGAATAGTCCCGGTCCGTAGAAAATCTGTGAGTAAATTTACCCCCTCAATCGCAACTTGTGACTGAGCTTCCTCGGTACTCGCACCAAGGTGTGGTGTGACAAGCACATCTGGTCGGCCAAACAGCGGGCTCTCTGTACACGGCTCAGTCTCAAAGACATCAAGTGCTGCCCCCGCCAGCACGCCACTTTCAAGACCCTCGAGGAGCGCCTCTTCATCATAGATACCGCCTCTCGCACAGTTGATTAACCGCACACCAGGCTTGAGTAAGGACAACTCTGCCTTGCCGATTAAGTGGCGAGTGTCGTCCGTGAGTGGCGTGTGGACAGTCAAATAATCGAGTTCCGGCAACATTTCCCGAACGCTTCCAAACAATTCAACACCAAGTTCACCGGCACGCTCTGCTGCCAAGAAGGGGTCATAGACAACGACCCTCATATCAAAAGCACGGGCGCGACTGGCCACTGCCTGGCCGATACGCCCCATACCAACAATACCGAGTGTCTTGCCCGCTAACTGAACACCCATGTACTTACTTCTATCCCAGCGATGCTCACGAAGGCTTGCATCGGCAGGAGCTACATTCCGAGAAAGTGCCAAGAGTAGCGTAAACGCATGCTCAGCAGTACTTACTGTGTTTCCTGCCGGAGTGTTCATCACAACAATCCCCTGGCGAGTTGCAGCCTGCTTATCGATATTATCTGTACCGACTCCAGCACGTACGATAGCGCGAAGACGATGGTTTCCTGCTAACACATCTGCTGTTATTTTAACGCCACTGCGACAAATGGCTCCGTCATGCGATGCCAGCACATTCTTCAGTTCTTCACCTGAGAGACCTGTCTTCACTTCGTAGGAAATCCCCAACCGGCCAGCCGCATCAAGCAGAGCAAGCCCATCTGGACTAAGTTTATCGAGCACAATTATCGATGGCATAGTTTGTTTGCACCTGTGCGAGACCGGTACTCCTTGAGTAGGGATCACAACGTAATATTTAAAACTAAGACAAGCCCTTCCTGACTCATCCAAGCGATGACTCACGGAGCAGGCTGATCAGGGTCACCTATCCATGAGAACACTTAAAATCGTCCATAAACTGACACAACGCCTCAACTCCTTCTTCCGGCATGGCATTGTAGATACTTGCTCGAATGCCACCCACTGACCGATGCCCTTTCAGGTCTGTGAGACCTGCCGAGGCTGCATTTTTCAAAAAGGTAGCCTCGAGATTCTCTGAAGGAAGTCGAAACGTCACGTTCATAATGGACCGACTTTCAGGACAAGCATGTCCTTTGTAAAAACCGCTCGACGAATCGATCACTTCATATACTTTTGTAGCTTTTGCCATATTACGTTCTGAAATGGCATGCAAACCACCGACTTCATTCATCAGCCATTCACAGACCAGACCTAAAATATACACGGCGAAAACTGGTGGCGTATTTGGTCGTGATCCTTTCTCAACAAATGTTCGATAGTCCAGCATTGCCGGCAAGTCGTCCCGCGAACGGGCAAGCAAATCGCGACGAATGATTGCGACCGTGACTCCGGCAATCCCAGCATTCTTCTGGGCACAGGCGTATATCATTCCGTACTGTGAAATATCCACCGGTCGAGAAAGAAAGTCACTCGATGAATCACAAATCAGCGGAACGTTTTCGAATGATGGCATCTGTTGCCACTGCACTCCTTGGATTGTCTCATTGCTCGTAACGTGGACATAAGCGGGGGATTCAGAAAGCCCAATCTCATCAGCCGAGGGCACACAGTTGTATCCATTTGCGCCACCGTCCCAAGCAATATGAGTTTTACCGATGCGACTTGCTTCTTTCAGTCCTCCTTTACCCCAGGTTCCAGTGAGCACATAGTTGGCAGCACCAGACTGGCCGGCCAGGAAATTCATCGGAACCATAGAAAACTGGAGACTGGCTCCTCCCTGAAGCAATACAACTTCATATTCTTCACCAATTTCTAGAAGGCTTTTCAGACCCGCTAGCGTGCGTTCAAGAATGCCATCGAACGCCTTACTACGATGACTGATTTCAAGCACGGATGAGCCAACACCTGGCAAGGACAGCAATTCCCTTTGAGCCTTTTCGAGCACTGGCAATGGCAACACTGCAGGCCCTGCTGAAAAGTTAAATACCCTATCAGCAACCGTCGCCATGAATTTCTCCGTCGCTGCCTGCTTATAAAGGAACCACAACCCACCGGCATACCGCGGGCATGATTTGACTCTCAGCGTTACGCATGTCCCCACAGAAAACGCCTTCCGGAAGAACTTTGCGTAACGCGCCGAAATACTCGTATGCACAAGATTACGGCCCCTCTACCCGCAGGGTCAACGGGCCACCGTTTCTTGGCGGAATCACCGAGGAGAGTAGGGTGATCCACCGGCTGGAGGCGCAGTTGCAATAACCGGCGAAGGGCCACTTGTTGAAAGCGTAGCCACTTTGGCAGCCACTGTTGGCTGATTTCGGTCTAATTCAAGAGCTTTTGAATAGTTTACAAGTGCCTGCTGCGCATCGCCGGAAGATTCCCTCATTTGACCGAGTGCAACAAGTGCCCGGGGGTTGTCGGGATCAACTGAAACTGCATCGACTAAATAATTCTCCGCATCGAGGTTATCGCCCTGTTCCTGACAAAGCCGAGCAAGCTCTATTTTCGGCTCAGGGTTTGCGGGCTCCCTTGCAGCCCATTGTTCGAGTTGGGTCGCGGCATCTCCGGTACGCCCCGTTTCAACCAGAAGCACTGCGAGCCCTCGCTGGCATGCTGCGTGATTCTGATTTCTTGCTAAGCAAAGATGATAGTACTGTTCAGCTGTCTGCAGGTCACCAGTCCTACCAAATAATTTTGACTGCTGATGGTAGGTCGCTCCAAGATTGTAAAAACAGTCCGCATCCCCGGGCTGCTTCTCAAGGGCTCTTTGGAAGGAATTCGCTGCGCCAAGGTAGTTGCCCTGCTGATAGAGGCTCACACCTTTGTCAGAGTCAGATTGTACAAATCTGCCACAGCCGCTGAGCAGACTGAAACAAATTATGCCGATCACGGAAACACCGGACCTCAGTCGACAAAACAAAAATCTGCCGTCTCTCAATGTATTGTGCTCCACCAACATTCCGAAGACTCTTAGCGATACCGAAACAAGACGGTATCGGGTGGCACTTCACCGGGGCAAGATCGAATATTGCTCGCAAAATTGGCTCATACAAGAGATTCAATCGGCTGACACGCCGCACGGCAACACTCGGACATATCCAAGTGAACGAAGCACTGTAAGCATCTCGCTACACGTCGGAAATCGTCTCCCACTTTCATTTTTATATTTTTCAAGGGCTTGCATAAACTCCACCTCTGAGGAATCGTAGTCACGCTCACAGGTCGCTGGATCGATGGCTCGCCCTCTGGCTGCTATTTCTTGCTTATATGGCATTGAATCTCTCCCAAGTTATTTGCAAGTGGCTTGTTGTGTCGCCGAATACTCCAGTGAAATCCCAACATGCCAGAGTTAAAAACAAACAGTCATGCCGGTCGGCTAAGAAGTATTGCTCATGCCAACAGGAGAGGGCAGGCAAAATAGCAATTTTTTTACGGAGGGTCGGGTTGTATGAGTTACACCTAAATCAACGACCACTCAACACGGCTGGCAAACTACCTATTACCGAAATATTTCCGGAGGGCATCGGCTGCCGCATCCCGACTTGAGCCATCTGACTTGTTCGACTTCGGTAAATTTCCCGGTTTATTACGGGATTTCAGAATTTCTTCAACGGCTTTCCCGTGAGCAGATGAATCATCATCTTCATCAACAACCTCTGCAGACGAAATCAATGTTGTCCCAGCCGCATCCTTACCCTTTGGTTCACTAGAACCATGCACAAGTGCGGAATCATCATCTGAGGTCTCAATCGATCGGGTCGTATCATGCATGCCAACAGGATCATCACCGCCGAGCAACAGCCTTGAAATGTCTTCCTCGGTTTCCAGTTTCGGCTCAGCGGCGACAGAAACTTTGAGTTCTAACGACCCCACACGAACAAGGTCACCATCAGCCAGTTGCTTGGGTTCACTGATACGAAGACCATTTACAAAGGTGCCATTCCTACTACGGAGATCCTTGGCCCAGAGGACATCGTCCTTTTTAATAATCGCGCAGTGCTTCCTACTAACCTCTTCGCTGAGAGGCCGAAGATCACATTCCTCTGCACGACCGATAAGTAACTTGTCCCGTTTCATTGAAATCGCTCGTCCAGCACGTTTGCCGGAGGCGATCACTAATTTGGCGATCATATGCCCTAGCTTGGTAAAGACTCATGTTTCAATCCCCAAAAAACGAGTCGGAATGATCGGGACAAAATAATAACCAACGACGCGTTTCCCTAACGCTAGCAATTTGCGTCAGTAAAGTCCAGCGACAACAAAACGCGCCCCCCCGGTTAGGCGGGGCACGAAGCAAATTAGACGTAAAACCTTGTCTTGGCACTCCTGGTCATCGCCTGTGCAGCCACGCCACGCTTTCATAACGCTCAGTTCGTCTGGCGATCTCGTCGTTTTCTTTTTCGTATGAAGGACCGGTCTCCGTAATCAAGTCTCCATTGAGCCGATCCGCCAAGCGTTGAAGCCAACCGTCAACCACGTCATTTACTGAGCCAAAGCCAGCCTGAAGTACGTCTCCAAGCCCAATGTGACTACCTTCACCTTGGATATGAGGATTTCTATGCAAAAGAAGACTACCGTGCTGCAGGACAACACCAGAGAGCCTTCGTTGCGCACTCCCAAGTATTTTATAATTCCCATGCGGGGAAGTGCCGGATGCATCCTCTATAACAAGATCTCCGAACGCCCGACGATTGAAGCAGTAAAAACTCTGTTCCATTTCCCGACCCGTAGCCTCCACCATACGCGCCCTGAGATGACGGCCACCAAGTTCTTCGACAAGAGCGCCGTGGACTGCGGCATAAAGCTTCTCCGTTCCCCGGCTCCAGTCATGGCTACCTGGAACTGCCAGTCCATAGGTGAGATCAGTCCCATGAATAATTGCGCCACCTCCACTTGGCCGACGAACAACTGGCCAGTGAGATAATTCCAGTGTTTCAGAAAAATCAACACACCGCTGAAAACTACCGAGTGAGACCGTGTGCGGGTGCCAACCGTATAACCGCATAAGGACACGGTTCGTTTCCTCAGACTGCCGAGCAAGTGCTTCGTCAGCAGCCATATTCCATCCACCTGCTGCCGGAGGGTCTCGCCAGACATGGAGGCCGATGGGCTGTTTTTCATTCGGTGAAGACTTGCTGGTACCTGACAAATTCATCACCCCCCAATGAGCTTATCGTACGCTTCCTGATTCATGAGTGCCTCGAGTTGCTCGACTGAATCCGGCTGGATACGAATAACCCAGCCACTTCCATAGGGATCGCTACCAAGCGTTTCGAGCTGACTCGGCAACTCTGTATTTGCAGCAACTACCTTTCCGGAAATTGGTGCATAGAGATCACTTACTGCTTTCACACTTTCGATCTCACCGAACGACTCTCCAGCAGTTACAGTCGCACCGACGTCAGGTAATTGCATGAAAACGAGGTCTGTCAAAGCCTCCACGGCATACGCCGATATACCAACTGTGACCGATCCGTCGTCCTCTAATCGTGCCCATTCGTGTGATTTTGCGTAGCGGCGAGACTTCTCCATGACATTTCTCCAAAGGTTACTGATGTAATAGACAGATCAAGATCCAATACGTTGTATCAATCGTGGCGAGGTCGACGATAAAATGGAAGGGAAACGAGTTTCGCCGGCAGTCGTACACCTCTTACCAGAACATCGAGTTCGCATTCTTGCTCAAGAACCACTCGATCAACGACGGCCAGAGCTATTCCTCGCTCACATGTTGGTGAAAAACTGCCACTCGTGATCTCTCCACAAACCGAGTCCATCCCATTTTTGGAAAACATGACTTGATCACCGCTTCGAGCTGCTCGACGCGACTCGAATACCAGACCAATGCGACGGCGATCACTCTCACCACGACGTGTTCGTATCTCTTCAACTCCTGGGAAATCTCGACCATCAATATTCACCGCAAAACCAAGACCTGCTGAGAAGGGGTCCGTTTTTTCATGCAATTCATGGCCATAAAGCGGCATAGCAGCCTCGAGCCGCAGGGTGTCACGACTACCAAGGCCACAAGGAATAGCGCCGCCTTTTTCAACCAGCTCTTCCCATACACCCTGCGCTTGCGATGATTTCAGAATGATTTCAACTCCATCCTCGCCTGTATAGCCGGTTCGGCTCACGAGAACCGGTTCTCCCCCTAATTGGGTTTCAAGGGCACCATAGTTCGGCAGCGCAGCGAGTTGTTCAAGAATTCTTTCTTCGAAGACATGTCGCAAAGGCCCCTCATGAACATCGTCTTTCTTGTGCCCAAGCACCCGTGGACCCTGCACAGCAATCATTGCGGATTCTTCTGTTATATCGCTGATAGTGACGCCTTCTGGTGGCAGACAGGCCTCAAGCCAGCAAACGACCCGCTGTCGATTGCTGGCATTCACAACAAGAATAAAACGCTGGCCTCCATCCTTCTGATCCGCAAGACGGGTCACCAGGGCATCATCAAGTATCACAGGGGTTCCATCCAACTGAACCTTGCCACCTGTACCATCAACACCAGTAATTAATGTGTAACGGGCTCGACCCACCGGCAGGTCACGTACCTGCCGAGTCAACCTGGATTCAAGCCATTCGGTCGCCTGACTCCCTTCAATTGCAACTCGTCCCATGTGCGACACATCAAAAACACCCGCACCTTTACGAGTGCCAAGATGCTCAGAAACGATTGAGGAGTACTGGACAGGCATCGACCAACCGGCAAAATCAACCATTCGTCCGCGATTATTTTCATGCCATTCGGCAAGAGGTGTTCGCTGCGGCATTAATTTCATGAATCCTTTTTGGACAGACGACGGAACGACTGGTCAACGGTATAGACCTTTTTCAAACTTGATTGTACGAGTTCTCACAAAAGCAACCAGCCTCACCGGCTTTTATGCCGTTTTGATTTCTTTCGCTTGGCTCCCTTATCGGAGGGTTTTTTCTGACTAGCTGGTTTTGGTCCATTCTCCACCTGAGTTTTTCGTTGCCTCTCATTCTGCCGAACATCGTTTTGCCCCTTTCGGGAATGGCTCCGCCGCGACGACGAAAGACGACGACTCTTCTGCTTCCTTCTGGAATCATTTTTTCCCTGTACCGGGCTGAAGAGAAGTTGTCGCTTCCCGAGATCGACTTCTCGCACACATACTCGAATCGGATCACCCAGTCGAAATATGTTTCCCGGACGATGACCACTGAGAGTATGAGACGCCCTATCGAATCGATACTGATCGGATGGCAACTCTTCTGTCTCTATCAACCCTTCAGCTGGTAGTTGAATGCCTTGGACGAAAATGCCAAATCGTGCAACGCCTGTTACAACACCCTCAAGCTCCATTCCAACACGACTGCTCAGAAAATGCAGCAATTTGAGCTTTATCAATTCACGCTCTGCGGCTTCAGCCCGTCGCTCGAGTTCCGAGCATTGCTCTCCAAGTTGCTCAAGATGGTCACCAGGGGGCTTCTTGCCTGCCTCCAGACTGTCGAGTGCCCGATGGATCGTCAGATCAGGATATCGACGAATCGGAGATGTAAAGTGACAGTAACAATCACTGGCCAGCGCATAGTGTCCTTGGTCTAGAGGGGCATACATCGCTCGCGAAAGGCTTCTTAAAACTGCGTAGTGGACTGCATGCTCTTCGGGTTTGTGACGGGCAAGTCCAAGCAAACGTTGCAATTCAAAGCGGCTTTCAAGTGACTCAACTTCAAAACCAAGCTCGAGAACAAATTCTGTTAGCTGTCGGAGTTTCCGCAGGTCCGGTGACGGGTGAATTCGCCGCAGGAATTTTCCTTTTGCAGCAGCAATTTTCTTGGCAACAGCCTCATTTGCTGCAAGCATAAATTCTTCCACAATCTGATGGCTCTCAGTGTTCTCAACAACATGAGCACCGGCAACACGGCCCGATCGATTGAGATCTATTTTCACTTCAGGCATATTGAGCTCGAGAGCGCCGCGTGTCAGTCGCCGATCGCGCAAGATAGAAGCAAGTCGCTGCATTCTCCCGAGCAGACTCCGAACCGATGCCGTCATCGCAATTTCTTCGGTATCTGGATTACCGATAAACACATCGACTTCTTCGTATGTAAAACGGCGACAACTCTTAATAACGGTACGTTGAACTTCAGTATGAACTGGAGCTCCAGCCTCAGAGAATTCAATCCAACACGTACGCGCGAGCCGAAGGCGGTCCGGCTGGAGACTCGCGAGATTATTCGAAACAATCTCAGGCAACATTGGGATAACCTGATCAGGCAGATACACACTTGTGCCACGGGCGAGGGCTTCTCGATCGAGTGCTGAACCTTTTTGTACAAAATGGGCGACATCGGCGATATGAACACCAAGCAACCAGTGGCCCCGTTCCAGACGTGTGAGTGAAATTGCATCATCAAAATCACGGGCATCCTTCGGATCAATTGTGACAATTATCTCGTCACTAAGATCCCGTCGACCAGCTGGAACAGAAGCTGAAAAATCATCAGCTTGTCGTCGTGCGTCTTCCAGAACACTTTCGGGAAAAGGCCCGGGCAAACCAAACTCAGCCACTACAGTCTGTGTATCAACTCCTGGAGCGTCAGAGGCCCCGAGGACCTCAACGATTACCCCCTCACCATCCTGCAAAGGGCTCGGAAAGCGTATGAGTTCAACGATTACTTTGTCGTCATCACGCACACCTTTCGCGCTTGGATCCCCAACCCAGATAGGTCTCGGGAACTGCGTGCCATCAAGTTGGACCCAATGCTCTCCGGCTGATTGAAAGGCCGTGCCAACGAAACGCGTCGTACGTCTTTCGATGACTTCAACCACCTCGCCAGAGAGTCCCGGCCTTCCAACATGACGCTCTTTGATAATTTTTACACGAACCGTGTCACCGTCTGCCGCGTCTGCAGAGGCTACCAGCGGAACCCGGATATCAGCATCTCGATCAGTCGGCCGTGCATCAGAGGGCCGCACAAATCCATACCCCTGCCTGCTGCGACTAAACCGCCCAACCACCAACGTCCTGGCCATATGTCTTTTTCTTTGGATTTGTGCAGGGCAGGGTGACTTTACTCTGCTTTATTCAAGAGGAATTACCGTCACGTCCTCTGAAAAACTTTCGCCCATGGTTCGGATGATATTGCGTCCAGCCATCATCGATAGCGGCCTCTGACTGAAAGAGCTGCAGTGTACCAATCAGTTTTGCATCAAGTGCATCGATAAAATGGAGTGCTATGGCCTCCAGTGTCATCGGCAGCTTGGGGGCTCCAAATGCATATTCACCGTGGTGGCTTGCCACCATGTGTTTAATACGATTTGCAACCTCCTGATCAAACGGCGAGCCCGTCTTCTCTTCGATCTTGCGTATTTTGTCGTCGACGATCTCAATTCCAAGCAGAACATGACCGAGCAACTGACCTGAATCGGTATAAGAGAAACCTTTTTCATTTTCGAGCTCTACCGTCTTTCCGATATCGTGCACAAGTACACCGACAAGCAAAAGATCTCGATCAAGATCAGAATAGAGCGAAGCGACTCGGTCAGCGAGCCGCATTAACATCACAACATGCTCAAGCAATCCACCTGCATACGCATGATGATGTTTAATACCAGCTGGGCATCGCTCAAAGGCTTCCATCAACCCAACATCTGACAACACTTCTTCAAAAAGGAGCTTTGGAAGAGATTCTTGTAGCGTCGTTGAAAAATCATTGAGCTCTTGCCGGAGCTGTACAACAGCGTCTTGTGTCAGCACACGAAACGCTGTTTCATCAACTCGTGTTGGATCGATCTGATCCACCTCGGTGAGGATAACCTGGAGTGCGCCGGAATAAAGCTGCGTTGTGCCGGCAACGCGAACATAATCTCCCTCAGAAAATGCTTCAAAATGTTCGTCTGAGGCATTCCACATGCGTCCGGTAATGGTTCCACTGCGATCTGCCAACTCAACCTGAAGATACAACTGCCCGTGACGATTTGGCCGGAGCTGTTTCCGGGTTGCGAGAAAAACCTGATCGATTGTGACCTGAGGAGCAAGTTCTGTTACGCACTTGCGACGGCTTCTCGGTGGTGGAAAGACATTCCGTGACGACTGTGGTGAAGACATATGGGTCAATAGTAAGGAGGCGGCAGGCCGGTGCTTGCCGGAAACCTGAATTATGTAATTCCCTAGTCTATTACCAAACTATCTCAACCGCCAACTAACTCGCTACAATAACGCCATGTAGAAACGCCCTGAAACGAATTCATACCTCTCTTCCCCGAAAAGATTGCAGCTATCAATGGCTAAACACGGAATTTCGCCTACCCGCAAGGAAGATTACCCGGAATGGTACCAGCAGGTCGTACGGTCTGGCGAGCTCGCTGAGGCATCCCCCGTCCGTGGTTGCATGGTCATTAAGCCGCATGGGTTTGCTATCTGGGAACTGATGCAGGGAATCCTTGATGACATGTTCAAATCGACAGGTCACAAGAATGCCTACTTCCCGTTATTCATTCCTTTGTCCTATTTGGAACAAGAAGCAAAACATGTCGAAGGTTTTGCAAAAGAATGCGCCGTGGTCACTCACCACCGACTTGAACTCGATGCCGACGGTCGTCTCGTCCCAAAAGGCAAGCTTGAAGAGCCGCTTGTTGTCCGACCAACAAGTGAAACAATCATCGGGGCCATGTATGCAAAATGGATTCAGTCGTGGCGAGATCTGCCTGTCCTAATTAATCAATGGGCAAATGTTGTTCGTTGGGAAATGCGTCCACGGGTCTTTCTTCGAACTGCTGAATTTTTATGGCAAGAAGGACACACTGCCCATGCGACAGAAGAAGAAGCGATTCAGGAAACACTGCAAATGCTTGATATCTATGCAACGTTCGCTGAACGGGATCTGGCAATACCCGTTTGGAAAGGCCCCAAGCCGTCCAGCGAGCGATTCCCTGGTGCTGTTGAAACCTACTCTATTGAAGCCATGATGCAGGACGGAAAAGCACTTCAGGCCGGAACGTCACACTTCCTTGGCCAGAATTTTGCCAAGGCACAGAACATAACCTTTACAGACAAGACAAGCCAAGAAGCTTTTTGCTGGACAACTTCCTGGGGGGTCTCAACTCGTCTGATTGGAGGTCTTATCATGACCCATGCAGATGACGATGGCTTGGTCCTGCCCCCTCGTATAGCACCTGAACAGATTGTCTTGCTCCCAATCTATCGCTCAGATGAGGATCAATCTGCTGTTCTGAAATGCTGCCACAAGTTGAAGGAGCAGCTAGAACAATCTCAGTGGCGAAATGAAAATATTCGTGTCAAGGTCGATGACCGTGACATGCGTGGAGGGGACAAGGTCTGGCAGCATATCAAACAAGGTGTTCCTGTTCGTGTTGAGATTGGCCCCCGTGATCTGGCAGCAGGAACCGTAAGTATTGCTCGTCGCGACGAGCCACCAAAACAAAAGCTCACGATGCCTCTTGAGGACTTTCCCAAAAAGGCTGCCGACCTCTTGGAATCCGTACAAGCGAACATCTTGAAGAAAGCAGTCGATTTTCGTGAAAGCCATTCATCAACAATTGACAAAAAACCTGAGATATCAGAATTCTTTGATTCAAAGCAAGACACTAGTGGCTTTGCATACGTACATGTCGCCGATGATCCTGCTGTTGCGGAGGCACTCGACCCACTAAAGGTGACCGTCCGCTGCACCCCAATGGACTGGCCTGAGGAACCCGGAAAATGCCTTTACACGGGGAAATCCGTTCAACGAAGAAGCGTTATTAGTCGTTCGTACTAACATGTTTGATGACGGAGGTGATTTGGCCCGCTCTGCAGTATATAAAGAGTTGTGGCATTCACATGCTCGTCAAATTGGATCACCCTGGTTATCACCATGAAGCTTAGCCTGCCAAATCCATGGTTCGTTGCCATCATTGCCGCAATACTCGGCAGTTTGACTGGCTCTGGTACAGCCCTGCTAAGGGCAACAACAACACCTTTACGAACTGGGGCATTTGGGACCCGATCAGCTAACTCATCTGGTCCGCGTCCGGTAGCAGAAACCCCTGAGACCAGCTACGACTTTGGTCGGGTAAGCCTCGGTGGCACCGGTAGCCACGCTTTCATTGTTCGCAATGCAGGAAAAGCACCCCTCTTGATCACAAAAGGAACAACCAGTTGCACATGCACCGTGAGTGATTTTGAGGGTGAGGGTGAGGGGAAAGATAGTAGAAACGTTCCACCGGGTGACGAGGTCATTGTACGAATAAAGTGGACGGGAAAAGGTGAAGGAGGTCCATTCCGACAAAGTGCCTCGATACTTACAAACGACACAGGTCGGCCAGAAATTGCATTTTCGATTGAAGGTACTGTGATTCCGACATGGAAGGCTGAGCCAAACGGCATTGTAATGTCTGGAATTTCCGCCAATACGGCATCTCAGGCCGAGGTGAAAATCTTCACCTTTAGTGACCAACTCCCTCATCTCAACAACTGCCGCATAGCTGATGATTCTTTTGCTGACAAAATAGCTGTAGAGAGTCGTCCGCTTACACCAGATGAGTTACAAGAAGAACCTGAAGCAAAGGGAGGTTTCTTTTTATCACTTGATATTACGTCAGGTCTGCCATTGGGAAAGATACGGACGGCAGTCGAGGCTTCTTTTACTCTCGGCGAGGAAGAAATTACAGCTGTCGTTCCGCTGATGGGAATCGTCAGTGGAGATTTGATGCTTGTTGGTCGCAAATGGGATCGCAGATCCAACGCACTGAGGCTGGGAACGGTCTCCGGTCAAACTGGCCTGAACACAAAGATTTTTCTGACTGCCAAGGGTGAGTTTCGTAACAAAGTGCAACCACGTGTCGTCGACATTGTTCCAAAGGGGCTCACTGTAAAAATCGATCCCCCCAGCCAGATAGGAGGGGGGGACGTTGTGCGGATCGGTATTGAAATTCAGATTCCACCGGGAGCACCTCCAGCGAATAATTTATGTACTGAAACCGCTAAGCAGGGGTATATCCTCCTGGAAACCGGACACCCCAAAGCTCCTACTTTGACAATTCCCGTGTGCGTTGCCATTGCCGAATAGTGAACGATCTGCTGGGATTCAGTCGATAACTAAAGGTCGGAAAGGTTTTGTTTTGTCTACCTATAAGCGAAGTTCAGACTTTG
>WLWE01000017.1_pt1 | contig 155327 bp, 128 predicted proteins | sample 6718301 | NCBI WGS metagenome assembly WLWE01 (sample SAMN12718691, study PRJNA515312) | sponge metagenome | isolation source: marine sponge | host: Mycale hentscheli | place: New Zealand: South Island, Marlborough, Capsize Point | collected 2003-05-01
CTCCGCACTTCCCCGCAAAGGCCAAGAGAATCATTTTCCTCTGTATGCAGGGCGGTCCGTCTCATGTTGATTCATTTGATTACAAGCCACAACTTCAAACTGACCATGGGAAGCCGGGACGATACGGGGGCTCGTTATTGCAGTCCCCGTGGGAGTTTCGCCAACGTGGTGAGAGTGGCCTGTGGATCTCGGATTTGTTTCCGGAAGTGGCTTCAATGGCAGATGATTTGACGCTCATCCGTTCAATGCAATGCGACCAGCCGGTCCACCCGGGTGCGATGACACAGATGCATACCGGAACAGCGCAGTTTATTCGCCCATCGCTCGGAGCGTGGACGCTCTATGGGCTCGGTACTGAAAACGCAAGCCTGCCAGGCTTTGTATCGCTCAGTCCACCATCAGGGAGTGCGCGAAATTATGGCACCGCCTTCCTCCCGGCAATATATGGAGGGGCAAAGGTAGGTCGCGGTGGTCGTTCGTCCCGAGTTGCCAGATTTGGGAGTGCGGAAAGTGTTCCAGATATCAACCCTGCTGTAGAGAAACACAAGCAGCGAGCACAACTGGACTATATCCAAAAGCTGAACAGGGGCGTTCTTGAAAAAGAGCAGCATCAGCCAGATGTAGAAGGCATCATTGAGTCATATGAACTTGCATTTCGGATGCAGGATGTCATGCCGGAAATAATGGATGTTTCAAACGAAACGCCTGCCACGCTTGAACTTTATGGAGCGAATGGTGGGCCAACACAGACGTTCGGGCAGCAGTGTCTGCTGGCGCGACGGTTTGCTGAGGCCGGTGTTCGGTTTATTGAGGTGACGCATGGTAATTGGGATCAGCACGCGAATCTGACGGCTGATCATAAGGCGCGAGCCGAAGGGTGTGACAAGCCAATAGCCGGACTGCTGCAAGATCTGAAACAACGTGACATGCTCAAGGACACACTTGTTGTCTGGGGTGGTGAATTTGGAAGAACACCTGCCGCGCAGGGTGCAGACGGACGAAACCATAACAACAAGGGCTACACCACCTGGATGGCTGGTGGTGGCGTCAAAGGTGGTTTCAGTTATGGCTCAACGGATGAGCATGGGTATGAAGCCATTGAAAACCAATGCCACATACATGATTGGCACGCCACGATTCTCCATCTTCTTGGATTGGATCACGAACGGTTGACGTATCGGTACGCTGGCAGGGATTTCAGATTAACGGATGTGCACGGTGTGGTAGCGCGGGACATTATTGCCTAGCAGGTTTTGCATACCGTCATTTGACATTGAGATCAAAAGTCTGCAGGCCGGCATCATGCTGGTAGAAGCCATCCTTGCCACGGGCACCGCGATCATCATCTGTTGGTGTGGCTAGGTCAAAGACAGCACCAAGCCGGTACGAGGTTTTATCTATTTGTTTATAAATATAGGGTGTTTTGGTTATCGCATCCAATGTCCGCTCAACGTAGGAGTCAGGAGAACTCTTTAATTCGCTCAGGCTCTCAGGTAACCGCTTTTCTTTTTTGTGAAAGCGACTAATTGCTCCCTGGAGACTACGGAGGTCTGAGACACGCTGCTTGTCCAAGCGTACAAGCCGCTGATTGAATGGATTACCGGCAATCCACAGAGCCAGCACAAGGCTCAGTGAAGCCGTGAAAAACCCAGCCCAGGCGAGTCTGGGTCGCCACTGAGACTCCTGAAGAGAAGATATTTCCCCCTGAGAGTCTCCCATCTTTTCTTCGAACGCCAGACCGCTGATGTACCAGAGGAAAATTCCCCCGGCGAGGAGCAGAACAACAACGCTTTTTAGAATGAACGTAAGCGTTAAATCACCGTTGAGGAATCCCGCCAAGACGACCACCATATCGCAGACCATAATCAGACTCGTGATAAGAAGTGTGATGTAGGCGAGCGTTCGTACGACCGGTGCAATACGGTTGGCTGGATTGAGCGCAACGTCTCGCATGATCGCACGACGAACGAGAGCGAGTACCGGTAAACTGGCAATCAGAACGGCTGCATTGAAACGGGCAAACCCTCCAATATTGAAAAAGTTCCGGTTCGCGGGGTCCTTGATAAAGACATCAATAGTCAGAAAGAGAATGGCCCCCGTTGAGAAGGCAGCCATATAGAGAAGGAACAATGCGAGCAGGTGAAGAAACGCTGCGCGAGGGCCACTGCTGACGCGTTTTTTTGGTACTGGTACGGGAAGGGGTGATTCCGCAAAACTCCCAAGTGCGGCAGCCGCCTCGCGTTCAGTCCAGCCAGCATCGATAAGTGCCTGCCGGATTTCTGTTCGGTCGACACCTTGCGAGAGACACTCTCGGGTAAAGTCCATTAGACTTGGTGGTACTGAAGCCATGGGGTTCTTCCTGAGCTTAAAGCGTGAAGTATTCGTGCGTGTTGGGCAAATGTTAACTGGTCGATTGAATAAAGAGTAATCCTGTAAAAACGGGATGCCCGTTGTTGCATGAAAGGAGAAGGAGCCATGAAACAACGGTATTGGTTTCATGCAAAACAATATGGTTGGGGCTGGGGTCTGCCTGCCACGTGGGAAGGGTGGTGTGTCATGGGTAGCTACATCATGACTCTATTTGTAGCTTCTATATGTATGCCTCCACACCGACTGCCATTCGAGTTTGGAAGCACGGTCACAGTGGCGACGGTTCTTCTTCTAGCTGTTGCCTGGAAAACGGGCGAGCCACCACGGTGGCGATGGGGTAAAGACACGTAGCGTTCTCAGGTTGTGAATAGAGACAAAGTATCCTTCGCAGATCTGTGGTCTTTTTGAGAACTGTTGCGAAAATGCAAGAAAACAGGTGGGCCGGAACCAGGAAATGGCCGTTGCGGTAAGTGTTGGGAGGCAGGTACCATTCGATTGGTGATTGTGGCTGGGGGCCGAATCATTGGTTCGCGAATGAGGCTATTCTGGAAAGAGGCATCATCAAATGAATACTCGCAATGACGAATTTTCAGGACGGGGAGCCGAAGGCTTGGGCTGGTTAGTCCGCTGCAAGACCGGCTGTGAAGGAATTGTGCATGAGAGCGTTCCTCGTGTAGGTGACCCTTGCCCATGTTGTCCAAGTGAGAATGAAGATAAGTCACAAGTCATATACTGTGTCAAAATTGCCGCCGCCGGTGATTCATATGAGCAGCTAACGATCGAGGGCGGTATTTCACTTGAGGGCGATGTGGTCGAGGCATGGGATATTGACCTCGGAAGTTTCTTGACGTCTGTTGACTCTGAAGACAGGAACGTGACACAGACAGATCGAACAGATGAGTTGAATGGAATTCCAGCTTTAGCCACTGAAAATCGTGATGGTGAGAAAACGATTGGTTCAGACAAGCAAGGTACTCAAGAACGTCTAGCGGGGGAAAGTCAGAAGAACGACCTAAGTGCAGAGCCGACGGCTGCTCGGTTTTCAGAGCCTGAACAATCCGTTAGTGGTAGTGTGGAGTCAATGGAACTACTCACTCCCGCTGATAGGATGCGGTTTAGCAAATGGCATGTACTTGGACTAATTTGCTGTGCGACACTTCTGCTTATCGGCGGCCTACTTACGTTTGATATTGTGCGAGCGCTCTACAGCCCAAATGACATGTCCACCGCAAGCCCGATTCTTAAAGTGTTGCGGTAGCCTGGGAAGCCCTTTCACATCGAGTAGGTCGCGTGCCATATTGGTGACTACCCTCAGTGATTTGCGCATGGGCTGCGCCGAGATAATCAATTACTTTTATAGAGCTACTGCTCGCCGCATTCGACACAATAGTGAATAGAACACAGTTCCTTACGATGGCAGAGAAGGGTTACTCGCCAGCAAATAATAAAAAATAAACCATATCTTTTCTGTGGTCTAGGATTTAGAAGCAGCAATGAGTCCTTATTCAAACAAACTAAAGTTTGCATCACGATGGAAATTGTAATAGAGCCAGCCCAGACAGGTCATCCTCCCGATGGATATGCACAGTGGAATACTGAGCCACCGGAGCAGTACACAAGTTGGGGTGATTACTTTGCGAGCATCTCCCAACAAGCCAGTGCGCTGTATAGACAGGAATGGAATGCATTCTCTGACCGAATTAGTCAGCACTGCCCTGAGAAATAAGGCGTCTGGCAGGGTCTTGAAGCCTATTTGCCTGAACCAGTAGTGCTTAAAAAGCAACAGCCGGGAGATCAGCTCAAAGGGGGAGCGTTCTCGACCGGCTGTTGATCGGTGTTCGGATCATAATAAGTGGTGGCCATGCATGAGGGCAAAGCATTTCGCGCGAGATAGTAATAAATGCGGTCTGAATAGTCCTCTTTGGTTTCCGGACACTTGGTCGTCCATGTGGCATGCAGATCGCGGCTGTCAATTAGGCGCCTGGCGTCTCTGACAAAAAGGGAGAGTTTTCCAGTGCGTGTTTCGATCAATTTTCTTTTTGTGGGGGTCTACGGAAGTACAAGGCTGCAGCAAGCAGGGCCACTGAGAGTACAACGCCCACAACAACCATAAATACAACATGTTCAGTCGCTTCCGCTTTTGTCTGCGCGACATCTTCAACGGTCTTGCTGATGAGTTCACCCTTGTCAAGAAGCCGTTTGACAACCTGTGCGTGACCAACCGCAGGATTAGAAATGGTGACCCAGAGGCCACACCACAGCACTGTATGAAATCTTTTTTTTAAAAACATCATCAAGTGTCTCCTCGGGGTTGAAGGAATATTCTGAAGGACAGGTCTCCAACAGTTCGGTCACTGTGTGCTTTTATTATTTAATGAGAGTGCCAAGAAAAACTGTGATCCACCCGATTACATGCCAGCCGATCCAGAGCATGACAAATGCAGTGAAAAACTCAAGCAGTCGTTCAGCGGCTTCCTTGCCTGTTTTCGGTGTTTTGAGCAGGTTCTTGTATGAACAACTCATGGAGGAGGACTCGGGAGAAGGTATATTCGAGCGGGATCGGAGAGTACAACCCGAATTTCAATCATGTAGTAACTGATACGGTACCAAAGTTGGAGCAGGGTTTGGAAGCATTGCGGTTTTCATAGGCATGTGATCCGCCACCTGCTCTGTGCTGTGTGGAGCGAACGAGCGAGTCGCTATCAGAGAGTTAGGAGGGCACGTAAAGGATTAACTGCTCTGCAGGTCAGACCTTTGAGATTATGTGAGAAAACATGCGAACGAAACTGCTTAATAGTGCGTAGAAGAGATTATCTGCAGTGGAGCGTCCGTCAGGCGTTTTCGCATCACTGGCGAGCGTAAACCAGCTATAGGGTTTTCAGCCACATCATAGAATACGGTTGAAGGGGCGTGTGATATTCGAGGGCGTATCACAAAGCCAAACTTTTGTGCAGTTTTGTACGGTACTGGGGAATAAACATAGCGAGGATCAACGATATGGAGCCTAGATGGCAGAAAGATCTTGGAGCAAAAGTAGCTGGTTTCCGGTCCAAGCTAGAGACACAAAGAATCCAGCTAGACTTCGATGACCTACGGTTAAAACATCTTATAGAAGTCTCAGCGAGCGTTCGCCTCTACACCATAGAGTATGGCTATTCTCTTGAGGATGTGGCTGAGGTCATAGGAGTGCCCCTGCCCCTTGCTCAGCGACTGTACTCTTTTCTGGAAGATGTAGATACGGTGCCGGCCAGCACCAATGATCGTGTCGAGTTTCTGAAAGGTTTCGGAGTTGAAAAGATGAGACAGCTCTCGACTGAATATGAAGATCTCTAGACAAGCGTGGCGTGGATGCGATGGCTGGTTTGCCTGGCGTCTCCCTTTCAAAATGAGTCGGACAATTCCAGTATCCCACGAAAATCTCAACGAATGGTGTTGGTTATGTGTTCGAGTCTCTGCAGACATGTCCGCTGTTTTATTGCACTACCAACATTTTGTGCCAACGCAAAACAAGAACCGTTGAGGCAAACAATGACGTTGCCTTTTCGTACGGCCGTGATCACCGAATACGCTGAGGACTGTGTTGTTTTGCAGAGATTGATCATAAAAGCGACACGCCCAACCGTGCTACACAATAGCGTGTTACTCATCGGCGAAGTTGGTCGCAATTGATTGAGGAGCTGCTGTGTCAAGCGTCAATTGGCTCAGATAATAACTACTGCCCAGAAATGCTGCGGTGGACAGTGCAAAGATCGCACAGGCATACACTCCTGTCAGACCAATTCGTTTAAAAAGATCCATCATTCTCTCTTTTCTCTCTGCGATATCTGAGAGGCTGTCGGTCAGTGGTACGGCATTCATAATTTTGCCTCAGTTCGGGTTTTCAGTCTCCAGTAATTTGTACGCCTTCCAAAGTGTCCAGATTTGCAGAGATCGGTGGTTGTCCGAAACCCGTACGTGTGTTTTGCCAATGGTATGCGTACTATTTTTCCGCCGAATTGTCCGCAAAGCGCATCCGCGAACGATGTGGCTCATTTTGTGTGGCTTTCTCAGGTAACGGCGGATGTGGCCTCGCATATTTCCTGTGGAGGTCTTACGCTAGTTGTTGAGAAAATTAGAACCGATGGGGGAATCAGGGGATGTCAGAAACTCAGCATGACTTTGATTTGTTACCGAAATCAACAGACAAGAACAATGGGCCAAAGACTGAAGAGCTTGATAGCGGTGATTATTTCCATGCGCCTGAACGCCACTGGCTTGTGCGTTTCAGTGTTGTCATTTTTTGTGTTGGCCTGCTCGCCGGTGCATCGGCAACGACAGCGGTTTCTAACCAGTGGATAGCGCCCTCTACATCCATTATGTGCATAACGATCTCTGCAAGCTGCGTTGTTGTATTTTTTGGTGTTTTGTGGTGGATCACCCTGCGTGAATTGAAGGCACATAGTAAAGCACGTGCAGCGTTAAAGCGCTATCGAGTAACGTCTCTTTATTTCTGGTGCGGCCTCATTATTCCAGTTGTAGTAATTTCAGTAGCTACATACCTGTTGATGTACCATAAGGAAACGTATTAGAACTTTCAGGTTCGGATCGACTGTCCTACGCCCAGATGAAACTGATCCAGGCAGAGTTGTCTCCTGAGGTCAAAAGTTGAGCATGTTTTTGCTGACGCAGTCTGTCCAGGATGACTGCATCGAATCAAGAAGCGATAGCCACAGAAAAGCGGATTGGCAGAATTGTTACGACCTATGAGTTTCTGATGATCCAGCATCAAACTCGTGGCTCGCTGCTGTGTCATTGACTGAGTCATCATCAATGAAATAGATGTCGGGTTTGGACACAGCGTCTTGCAGTTCTCGTACCGCATCGAGGTCTTCAAAAACTCCGCCTGTTTCCGTTACCGAATCATTCATTAGTGTGACTTTTTTCATGGCGAGGAGTTTAAACAACCTGTAGAAATCTTGTCTATTGATTATTGGAAGATTTATCGACTTCAATGCGTTGTATCGAAGTTTTCTTGACGGAGAAGACCTTTAAATAAAATAAATTCCAGCAGTTGTGAGAATTGTGTTAGGAGGCTGATGTTTGCTTCGGCACGCATAAACACGCTGAAAAAGTGTCTGTTGTGATTATGCGACGACCAGCCATAAACAATGGTGGAAGAACCGATGGCTCGGTGGCTGAACGCTTTCCGGCACAAGAAAATATCGCAACCGATAACATCGATCGCAAGATTGGGGATGATACAGTGGAACCTGATGCTAAACCGACTGTTGGCTGCAAATACACGAATCATCTAGCACGCGGAAGCGAGTATGCTTTGTTGCTCATTCCTGCAAGGTAATGGCGTAAAAGATGGAATCGTCCAATCATCGGCTTGCAGACGGTTCCATTGGCTGCCTATGCATGAATAGGCGTTTCTTGTGAGGAAGTCTGTGATGGATGGAAACGAACTCTGGAAGGTTGGTTTATGGACGTTGGCCCGCTGTGAATCAACCGGCACCATAGTGTGATAAATTGCCTTAACCACTCAGAATGTGGAAGGCGTTGTTTACCGATCAGTCCTTTGAATTTAAAATAAATTTCGCAATTAGTCGTCCTGCCAAGAAAGGTAGGAGGTGCCGAAGTATCATGAGAAGTTCAGGCCGTGATTTTCTAGCGACGGTGGTGATTCACAGCGTGTCTTGTTTTCTCACGACGCCTAAGTTTCTTGGAGTGGGCGTTGAGTGGATGTGGTGGTGGTAGCGGTACTTTTCAGCGGGTCGTTGTGTCTTCGTTTTTTAAATTATGAGGTTTTTTGAAATGTTTAAGGAAATAGCATTAAAGGTTGTTCTCGAGGTTGGATTCAAACTCGCAATCATTGCCGTCGGACTCATTTATTGTTCAACAACGTATTACCAGAGCCGCTATTTACCCGTCGTCACACCAAATTCGAATTCTCTTTACTGCTTTGATACCCACACGGGCAAAACGTGGTTGGCAGATGTTGTGCAGAATAAAAAAGAGCGGCCGGAATAGACGCGTCGTAGTCGGGTAGGAATTCTTAGTTGGCGCAGCGATCATCGCCTGTTTTTTCAAGGGAGTCACCAAAACAGAACACACGTATGGTGTTGACCGCCAGAACACCCTAGATTGATAGTGCGATCACGAAATGTTTCAGATGTGATTTTCCGACATCCCCTAAGTTCAAAGGATAAATAATGAAGAAGAATCAGATTTTCTTTTTGGTAGCAGCATTCGCAAGTTTCGTTTTAAGCGTATCACTCTGGTTTCTCGGTGACCAAGCGGTCGCAAAGGAACAAGGAATCTTTGTCGGACTATGGGTTCCCAGCATCCTTGCGTTAGGCGGATACTTTAATGGATGATTTTGCACTTTTTGTGTGTGGTGTTGTCGTGACACTTATTGCAGGAATGGGTGTGATTACTTCACAGGTGTTCATGGGATATAGCAAGCACGTAACAAGGCCAACAGAGGAAGCCAAAGCAAAACGTGAGGCAGCACAAGAGCAGTCATCCGAGGGCTCGTGACGAGGACGTTTGCGTTGGCAGCGTGCACAGGTGCGACTCAGGTCGAGCGAGGGGGGAGTCTTACAACTATCACTTCTGGTTGCTGAGTGCTCGTGCTTCTGGACATGCGCGAAATAATACGACAGTGTCAGGACAATATGAACTGGCAGAGAATGCAGATAGGGTGACACCTTGTCGCGGGTGCGTGAGAGTCATGTGATCCACAAACGAAAAGTGGCGGTCGTCATGTGCTGCCGCCCCTTTTCGTTTTCATTCGGCATAGACTGCGACGGCAGTTGGCTAAGATGCTTCTTTAAGTTTTGGGTAGCACAAGACTTTTGAAACGCTTAGAATTCCGCTACGTAATTAATGCCCCTTTAGAGTCCAACCCTGAACGAATGGCCTTCGAGGGTGACGGCGTTAAAAAGAGGCCACGTTGCTCTCATGAATGATGTTCTTATTTATCCCGTTTCTTTTCTTACTCCTACAGAGGCTTGCTCTGTGAATACGTGTGATTAGTCGTCAGAGTCGTCAGAGGCTTCTTGCGTGCCGGCCTCTACCAACGATTTCAAACTTGCAAACATATCTGCAAGAAATTCCTCTCTATCGCTTTCCGATTCAAAAGCTTCGCATTGAGTCAGAGCATCTGCGGCATGTTGCCGGCCCTCGTCGTAGACTGCCTTTTCTTCGAGTTCCATTTCTAGGTTGTCTAGAAAACTATTAAAAAATATATCTTGTTGGCCTCCATCAAGTTCTTCCAAACGAGATAGTATTTTCTGGATGAATTCCTGTGAGATTTCTTCAGGTTGCTTCACGTATCTCTCCTTCATATCTGAAATCTGTAGTGGTCATATTGAGTATAGTGTCAAATAGCTGATCATTTTGGATCAGTCCGCATGGTATCGATTAAGCGGTGTGATTGTTGTGTTCTTCAGCATGTTTGAAAAAACCTTGCGATATTGCTGTTGGTTGTTTCGTCTGCAGTCAGTTTATCAAATTGCGCATAAGAAAGCCCGCCCGAAGGGAAATGACGAAACCTCCGGACGGGCAACACACGAGCTATCTACAGGTAGTATTTTTCCCGAAAGTCCATCTCTTTCTGTGTTGCTGCTTTTATGAAGTCCCAAACCCTTCGAGTTGGCCCCTGCACATCTGGGTTATGGAGGGCAGCAATGGCGTGTCGGTGCCACGCTTTGAGTTCGCCGTTTGAAAAATCGTACCAGTATTCAGGTTTTGTCATTGGGCGGTGCCTTAGAAGTAATTGCCTTTGAGTGATACTACGGCCCGACATGTGACTGGTTCACACCATCAAGGGGGTGTCCACAAAGCGCATACGAAAAGCGAGTTTCGGACCTCATAGCTAAAAGTATGAGGTGCGAAATATCCATAAACCGTTGAAAACAATTGCACATTCAATCCCCCTTTTTCCACCTTCTTGCACTCCCCCCTATGCTACTCATACAACGACGATCATTGACAGAACTCGGGGCGTTCATGACGGCGATACGCTAACGCTACCCACTGACGATGAAACCTAGAAGGTGCGGCTATCCGAGTCGGCATACCCGGATAGTCAAAGTTGAAGACATATTTGAAACACGTAGACTTTGTTCTTTTTGGAATGAGTTACTCCGCACATACTAAACACCGGTCAGGCTGTAGTAAGCAAAGTCAATCGAGCTTCAGCCTTAGTGCCCAGACATTGAATCTCACTGAAAAAATAACCAATGAAATTAGTTCCTTTAGCTTTCATACTCATCTTTTTGACAACTGGTCCTGCAAGAGGCGATGATAAACCAAACTTCCTCTTTTTCCTTGTCGATGACCTTGGTTGGGCTGATATAGGATCTAATGGATCAACCTTTTACCAGACTCCACACATTGACTCACTGGCTACAAGCGGGACCCTATTTACCAATGGCTATGCAGCGGCATCGATCTGCTCACCAACCCGAGCTAGTATTCTCACTGGCCGACATCCTGTGCGAGTAAATATCACAGACTGGATTCCCGGAATGGTGAAGACGGGGAAATTCAAAAAAGTTGAGGATCGCGACAACCTTGCCCTCAGCGAGGTCACCATCGCTGAGACACTACGTGATGCAGGCTACCAAACCTACTTCGCCGGAAAATGGCACCTTGGGGAAGCAGGTCACTTCCCAGAGGACCAAGGCTTCGCTATCAACATTGGTGGCCACAGCCGCGGCGGCCCTCCGGGCGGATACTACGCACCATGGAACAATCCAAAATTGACCGCTAAGCACGATGGTGAATATCTCACAGAACGCCTCACCGAGGAGACTATTTCGTTTATTGATTCACAGAGAATGCAGGACGAGCCGTTCTTTGCCTACCTTTCTTATTATAACGTGCACACACCTATTCAGCCCTACAAGAAGCGGGTTGGTGAATACAAAGAAAAACTCAAAAGCCTCACGGGTCAAACCCCCATTATCGAAGAACGGAATGCTCGATCGCGGGGGCGACAGGACAATGCAGAGCTAGCCTCAATGGTGGCTGCCGTTGATGACAGTGTTGGCAGGATTTTGGACAAGCTCGATGAATGGCAACTCAGCAACAACACCGTAGTAATCTTTTTCTCTGATAATGGCGGGCTTTGTACCCGTCCTGAAAGCTACAAAAAGAAGGGTCAAGGGGCCGTTGGTCCCGGCTGTAATCTACCGCTTCGCTCAGGGAAAGGCTGGCTGTATGAAGGCGGAATTCGTGAGGCCGCTATCATTCGCGTTCCAGGCAAAGGTCAGGGCATAGTTTGCAACACCCCGATAGTCAGCACCGATTTTTATCCCACGATGCTTGATCTAGCCGGGCTGGCACTTCAGCCGGAACTTCACGCCGACGGTTGCAGTCTGGTTTCCTTGTTAGACAAAGAATCCAAGGAGCAGACTGTGCGTTCACTTTACTGGCATTACCCACACTATCACGGATCTGGCTGGACCCCCGGAGGAGCGATACGCAAGGGCAATTGGAAGCTGATTGAATTCTGGGAATACGATGATGTCGAACTCTATGATTTATCCAAGGACGTCGGAGAACAGAACGACCTCAGCAAGCAACACCCCAAAAAAGTCAAAGAACTACAGTTGGATCTAGCAAATTGGAGAAATAGGATTGGAGCGGTGATGCCAACAAGAGCGGAAGAGTGAGCCTGGTTGAGAGCAACGCGGTCAGGACAAACGTAATCGTAAAATCTACCATCATCCATGAATCCAACCGTTCAGAGGAGTTTGAACCCCTAGAGGAATCACGTTGGGGGGTAGACTCAACCCTAGGAGCCAAACTCTCTAGAATACTATAGGACACAATTCAGGCGGTGGCGGCTGGCCAGCGTCCTGCAATTGCACAGGCTTACGCTATACTAGGAAGTCGGCTTTTCCGTTGCGGTAACCCCACCGGTCACCCCAGCAATAAAAGAGCCCGTCCGGAGGGTACGCGAACGGCTAGCAGCCACATTGGAATTGTGGTGCCCAGCAATGGGTTGTGGGTTCGAGTCCCATGCCCTCCGCTTTCCACGTCTGTTGCTTTTCCCCTCCTTGTCTGGTGTGCTTCTTCCGTATGGCCGTTCTACTTGAGATACGGAATGCTTCGAAACGGTACGGTGAACAGGTTCTTCTTGATGAAGCCTCAGCAACAATTACGGATGACGGGAAAGTCGGTTTTGTAGGAAGAAATGGTGCCGGGAAAAGCACCCTGCTCAAGGTGATCCTGGGCGAAGAGGAACTCGACGGCGGTGAAGTCATTCATCACCCGCGATTGCGGCTTGGATACCTCCGACAACACGATCCCTTCAAACCGGAAGAGTCCGCACTCGACTTTCTTGTGCGCGACAGCAACCAGCCAGACTGGAAATGTGGTGAAGTAGCTGGGCAATTCGAACTCAAGGGGGATTACCTCCACGGGCCCGTGAGAGAACTCTCCGGTGGCTGGCAGACACGGGTGAAACTCGCCGCCCTGCTCCTCCATGAACCCAACTTGCTTCTGCTGGACGAACCAACGAATTTTCTCGATCTCCGAACGCAGGTGCTGCTGGAACATTTTCTCCGCAACTTCAGAGAAGCGTGCCTGATTGTCTCGCATGATCGTGGTTTCCTCACGGCTACATGCGACCGTACACTCGACCTCTCTCGCGGAAAACTCACGACGTATCCCGGCAAGATTGACTCATTTCTCGACCAACAGCGAGAACAGCAAGAACATCTGCAACGAGTGAATGCAACCACACTCGCGAAGAAGAAGCAACTTGAACGGTTCATTAACAAGAATCGGGCAAAAGCCTCGACGGCCTCGCAGGCTCGATCCAAAGCAAAACAACTCGAGCGACTCGAACTCGAAGAATTGGAGTCGGCCTCACCAACAGCTGCAATACGATGCCCCGAAGTGAGCCCACGACAGGGTGCGGCGCTTCGCTGTCAGGATGTCGCGATTGGATATGAATCTCAGAAGGTTGCAGAAGAAATCTCATTGGAGATTGATCATGGTGCCCGAGTTGCCATTGTAGGTGATAACGGGCAAGGGAAAACCACCTTTCTTCGAACAGTGGTCGGCTCGCTCGACGCGATTCACGGGCGTATCAAGTGGGGCTATGGATGTGACGTGGGGACGTACGCCCAGCATGTTTACACGACGCTTCCCGAACACGAAACAGTTCTTGACTATCTGCAACGCGTTTCCGCGATGGGTACACCCACACAGCGAATACTCGATCTGGCCGGTGCTATGCTTTTTCGGGGCGTCGCCGTTGAAAAGAAAGTCAAAGTGCTCTCTGGCGGTGAACGTGCCAGGCTGTGTTTGGCTGGCCTGTTACTTGGTGGATTTAACATTCTTGTGCTTGATGAGCCGGGAAATCATCTCGACGTTGAAACCGTTGAAGCGCTTGGGCACGCACTCTGTGCCTATGCAGGCACTGTTATATTTACCAGCCATGACAGGACGTTTGTGAGTGCGGTTGCTACCAATGTCATTGAGGTTGTAGCAGGACGAGTGGTGCATTACCCCGGGTCCTATAAACGGTATGTGGAGAAGATTGAACAAGAAGTCGATGATGCAGAAGGGCTGCGAGCACCTCAGCACGCGGTCGGTGCTTCACGTGGCAAACGCCACAGTAACGGCGGGCACGATGGCCGCAAACGACGCAAGACCATTGCATCTCTCGAGAAGGCAGTAGCAAGGCTGGATGCTGAGAAGCAGAAGAAACGTACGCTCATGGCCGCGGTTACCGACCCACAAGAGGCGATGCAACTCCATAGTGACCTCCAGGATGTGGAGAAAGAACTCGCTGCCGCAGAGGATCAATGGCTCGCGCTTCAGGAAGAAGCGGTTGATTAATCAACAAGAAGGCACCCGGTTCGGAGGAAGTTTTCAACTGCAGTCAATGGTGCATCAATCCAGTCTGGACGATACTGGGCTTCATATGCAAGTTCATAAATGGCCTTATCAAGCATAAATCCATTCAAGAGCTTCTCGGCTTCACCTGCAGTGTCAGGATAAAAACACTGTCCATTCGCACTGGCTGTATATGCCTTGAGGAATGCCCTCGTGAGATCAGCTGCCTCAACACGAGGTCCACTGATAACCGGTCGGTGGCAAAGATATCCAAAAGAACGGCTCATGCCTGCCAGGTCTTTGAAGATGCTTGTTTTGCGTCGGCGTTCTGCCAGGGTTCGCCGCGGCTCCCCTTCGAAATCAATCACATGAAGGGTCTCATGTGCAGGATCAATCAGTAGCTGCCCGAGGTGATAGTCGCCGTGAACGCGAATGTATGCAGCTGTTTGCTGCAGATGTGCCATCGCCTCAAGTGCTTCCACCACGCGTTGCTGCTGCGCAAGCACAGCCTTCAATCTCTGCTGCAAGGGTGGCACTACATCAGCAGTACTAAGCAGGTCCCACACACTCTGTGCATGGTCTGTCATGATGCGAGCAGTCTTCCATTTCTCGGCGTCTGATGGAGTCACTGGGGCGAATGCAGGAGAGAACTCAGAGTTGGCAAGCACCTTGTGCATGTCGGCGGTGAGCATTCCTGCGTGTGCGGCCATGTTCAGCAGTGTGCCACTCGCATACAGATCTTCTGAAAGAGTCTTGATGGAGTATGCCCATGCGTCAGTTGTTGGAGTGATTGCTTCGTGCACCGTTGCCACTGCTCCGCCCTGCTCTTCTCCAGTGGGGATGTATTCGAGCCAGCCCACCAATGCTGGAGACCCCAACCAACCATTCTCTGCCATATAAAGGCCGATCTCAACTTCAGGCTGAATTCCTATATGGAATGCACGGAATAATTTGCTTACATAGCCGATACTACTTTTGTTGGCTTCTTGCCTGATGATACGTACCGAAGTATTCGATGCGTTTTCGCCGAGGGCAAAACAAGAGACGGTGTTTGGGCGATACGCTTGGTGGAGCTGTTGCTGTACTGAATGTCCAACAAATGTACCCACAGCGGTCTGTAGCGTTCCCCCGCTTTGAACAAGATTGAGTAGCCAAGCACTCACAGTCGGATCTGCTGTTGCATCTCGACACTCCATAACAGAGTGTTGGTTAAGACGTACTTCAACGGGTGCAAGAAACGTTGTGGTAGCTGTCCCGTACCCAACACGAATGACTGCAAGTTTGAGGTTTTCACCATCCTCTGGATGGTCGGATATATCAATGCAGTCAATAGATCGCATGTGCCTCTTGATATCAGACAAGTTCTTGCAACTGAACCAACGGCATTGAGGCAGCCATGCTGCAAATGCCTCAACGTGTAACGTATTGTGTGAAGCCATGGATTACTCGTCTGCAGAGCGGCTGTCAGGATTTGGTAAGAGCCGGAGCACGATGACTGGGTCGGTCGGTGTACATGTCACTTGAAAGTCTTTGAGTGGTCTCGTTGAATGTTCACCCGTGAAGAGATCAGTGACGGCAAGAGTAGTGGGTAAGGATGCTCCAAACTGGTCCGGTATCAGTTCAACCGTATCTGTTCGGGATTCTTCTGGCTTCAGATTGACAACGATTAACAGGTGGTTTTTTGTTGCAGGTTCGTATCGAGACCAGGCCAGCAAAAATGGATCACCGGTTGTTTCAATTACTGGAGGTGAATGGTCACGAATGGCAGCCTCGGACTTTCGGATTTCATTCAGCCGGGTGATGAACGGAGCGAGCGTGTGTGGGGCCTGACGGTCCCACAGTCTGATCTCATACTTTTCAGAATTGAGATACTCTTCGCTCCCTGGCTCACGCGGGGTGGTCTCTTGCAGTTCCATAGCTGGGCCGTAGATGCCCCAGTTGCCAACGGACAGTGCAGCTAATGCCAGCCGGACCTTAAACATTGGTCGCCCACCACGTTGAAGGGTCTCATGAAGAATATCTGGTGTGTTTGTGAAAAAGTTAGGGCGAAAATAGTCGGCAACAGGAGGCGAGGTGACTTCCTCGAGGTACTCTGCCAACTCCTGCTTTTTAGTCCGCCACGTAAAGTAGGTATAGCTTTGGGTGAATCCAATTTTGGCGAGGCGATACATTGTCTTCGGCCTCGTAAAGGCCTCAGCCAAAAATAGAACATCCGGATGAGTTTGACGAACATCATCCAGAAGCCATTCCCAGAAATCAAATGGCTTTGTATGTGGGTTGTCGACACGAAAGATCCGGACACCCTGGCTAATCCAGAACTCCAAGATTTCACGCACCGCATGCCAGAGTTCCTGCCATCCTTCGGTTTCGAAATCGAGTGGATAAATATCCTGATACTTTTTCGGAGGATTTTCTGCATAGCGGATGGTTCCATCAACCCGATGACGAAACCACTCGGGGTGTTTGGTTATCCATAGATGATCAGGTGAACACTGCAGCGCAAGATCGAGTGCAAGTTCCATGCCCCGCTCGCTCACCGCGTGCCGCAGCGTCAGAAAATCGTCGAGCGTGCCAAGTTCAGGATGGATGTCCGTATGGCCGCCTGCAATCGAGCCAATCCCCCATGGACTGCCCACATCCTCAGCATCAGCCTGGACAGAATTGTTTTTTCCTTTTCGAAATGATTGGCCAATGGGATGAATGGGGGGGAGGTAAAGAACATCAAACCCCATAGAGGCGATGTAGTCAATCGAGTTGGCGAGATCGCACAGCGTGCCATGCGCGCCGGGTTTACCCCAGGAACGTGGAAAGGCCTCGTACCAGGCGCCGACAGCCGCTCGTTCACGTTCAACACAGATGCGCCGTGGAATATCAAGCCAGGTATCTTCAGAGTGGTCAGCGTGTGCGGCCATCAAAGAAGCCAGTTGGGTACTACAGGCGGTCGGATATCCGGCAGGGTCCGTTAAGACGAATTTGATGTGGCTGAGTTGTTCGGCAACTTGGGTGGGTGCTGATTCAAGAACACTGTCTATGAGTTGTTGTCCTTCAAGCATTTCATCACACAGATCATCCCCCGCATTCTTGCGTCGTTTCAGGTCCCGCAGCCACGTTTGAAAACGGTCTACGCCCCCACTCACGGTGTACTCCCAGGTTCCAAGCTGTTCTGGTGTAAACACCGCCTCCCAGCGATCATTCCCAACGTCGGTCATGGGAATGGTTGTCCACAAACGTTCATTGGGACGACGAAGATGGAGTGAGCAGGTTAATACGTCGTGTCCATCACAGACGATATCAGCGGCTACTGTGGTCAGGCGATTGGCAATACATTTCGCCGCGAATCGGCCACCGTCAACATCGGGGTATATTCGATCGATCGCGATGCGATGGGCTGGTTTCATGATCGTGACAACCCATGTGGTTGTCTGGGTTCTGTTGGCTTTGTGTTTGGTACTGGAATCAGTGTGTAAGCTGATCGAAGGTATACTACGTTAAAAGTATCTGGCTGATGCAAGTAGTTGCTCTCAAGATCGCAGGTTCAGTAGCTAATTGGTTCCGCCCCGATCCGTATCTTCATTTATTTCTCTGGATGAGTAAATCATCGCCTGTCCCGATAGATCATCAAACCGATTGTAATTATTGTTTTGGATCGAGAGGCCATACAAGACTTTCATCGATGTCTCTGGTCTCGCTAGCCAGCTCTGCGTTTATTGTCAAAGAAGAAATTGGCAAGGTATTCCCGATGAAAACATTTCCGGGTACTCTGCATGCGTCGTAGGCCGATAGCGTGGCCCGCGTACGGGGAGAGAAAACGGAACTCTCATTTCTTCGACGGAGACAGGAATCAGAAATGACCGATCTACCACTACTTGGACAAGCATATGACCTGACATCAGATCAAGTGCTTCAGTTTCGAGAAGAGGGTTTTTTAAAACTATCAAATGTCTTTGATACAGCAACGCTCCAGCACTTTGAACCCGAGATTTCCCGACTCACATTCGCGCATAACGATCTCGACGGCATGCCGATGGAGGAACGTGATACCTATTCGAAGGCATTTATTCAGGTGGGGAACCTTTGGGAAAAGAGTGAGGACGCGCGACGGCTCACATTTTCAAAACGACTCGCTGGGATAGCGACTGGATTGCTTGGTTCAAGTGGTGTTCGGCTGTGGCACGACCAGTCGCTTTATAAGGAGCCGTCTGGTGGTTTTACGCCTTGGCATGCCGACCAACAATATTGGCCAATGAAAAGCAGTTTGTCTGTGACCGCGTGGATCCCACTGCACGCTGTACCCCTGGAACAGGGACCTCTTTGTTTCGGACGGGGAAGTCATCGTAAGCGGATAGGAAGAGATCTTCCTATTTCCGATAGTTCTGAAGCCCTGATCCAGAAGGAAATACAAGATCAGGGAGTTGTTGAAGTGATCGAGCCGTACGAATTGGGTGATGTGTCGTTCCATCTTGGGTGGACCTTACATCGAGCAGGGCCAAATAGTACGGTGCGGCCACGAAGGGTTCACACCGTGATTTATATGGACTGCAACATGCAACTCGCAAAGCCGTCGAATCCGAATCAGGCACTTGATCATGAAAAATGGACACCTACCACAGCCGTTGGAGAGGTCATGAATGACCCGCTTAATCCGATTCTATTTACCACAGAGTCTGGTCATAAAGGCAACTGCTGAAAGAGTGCGATTTCAGTAGCAAGCCCGGGGCCAAATGCCATTGCGACGCATGTGTCCGGTAGGCCATCTGAATGACTCTGGTGTGCCTGAACAAAGAGTGTTTCGAGAATAAAAAAAATAGTCGCACTCGACATATTACCGTACTGTGACAGAACATCGCGAGAAAAATGCAGTGTGTCGATGTTCAGTTGAAGGGCCTGCTCAACCATCGAAAGTATTCGCGGGCCTCCGGGGTGAACTGCCCAGTCAGTGATTTGTTTTCTTGTAAGACCATGCGCTTTAAGAAATGTAGCTGTTATGTCTGGCAGCGCGTTCCCGATGAGTGAAGGCACCTCCGGCGAAAGAGACATTTCAAAACCAGTGTCTCCAATTTTCCACCCCATCTGGTCGGCGGTTTCCGGGAGGATAGTACTTGTCTGATCAAGGAGTTGCCAGCCAGGGATCTTGGAAGCATTTGGATGGTCTGGTGAGCGACCTACGATTGCTGCAGCCCCGTCAGCAAAAATACTATTGGCAACAATCTGTTGAGGGTTGTCCGTATATTGAAAGTGAAGGCTGCATAACTCAACACAAACAATGAGAACAGTCGCTTCTCGGTCCGCTTCAGCATATGCCTTTGCCACCCGCAGTGCGTTGAACCCACCATGGCAGCCCATGAATCCAATATGAGTTCGGCTTGTCGTGCTCGAAAACCCAAGTTCCTCCATGAGGGCGATATCAACACCAGGTGCTTGGAAGCCAGTACAGGAACAGGTGACAAGATGCGTAATCTCCTTTGCTGTAACATCTGCCTTTGCGAGAGCCTTTTCTACAGCCACTACAGCCAGGGGTGTCGCCTCAGTAGCGTACCGGATCATGCGGTCCTGTGTCGTCGGCCCATGGTCGTCTGCGGATGTGGCGGGCTGGAAAAACTCTTGGCTGAATACTCCCTCCTGTGGTTCGTCAAGTAGAACCGAGCTCCGTTGTGCAATCCTCGTTTGTCGATAGATTGCCTTCATCGTTCGTTCTGCAGGGGCCTTGTTGCCAATCAGATTGGTTGCGAGGAGTGCGGCGTTTTGCTGCTGTATGTTTTGGTGTGGCGTAGCGGTGCCAATACCGAGAATCACAAGGCTCATGCTTATAGTCTTGCAGATTCGGAGCGTCCGGACGACTGGACGCGACGAAATTGTCAAATTGTTTGGTTGTTGAAAAAACTCGACGTGACGATCTGCTCCCATCTGCCCTATATTTCAGTCTATGGACGAATCCAGACACCATCCGTCGCCGAGTCGTAGTGACGAGGCAATTGACGAATTTGAATCAATTTTTAAACGAGCGGAACGCACACCGTATCGTTTTGCCAACATTTCGCTGGAGTCAATCGCTATTGTTACGGACGGTGATCAGCAGGCTGCAGATTCGCTGATAGTCGATCTCAAACGTTTCTTGCCACAAATTGCCGAGACAGCAGAATGGGTGTCCGTTACCGGCGAACAGTTTCATAACGTGAATGACTTGCTTCAAGTCATCGATGAGCGGAAGCCAGACCTGATCGTTACCTCACGGTGTCTCGCTGAGTCGAGTCTCGTGCCACAGCACACCCTTGGCGTTTATGTCGACGTCATGACTCAGACTCTTTCGACACCCCTGCTGCTCCTTCCCGGAACAGCCCCACAGCCACACCCTCTGGCGGAAACTGCATGTCGTGGAGTCATGGTCGTAGCAGATAATCTGGCTGGTGACGACCGACTCGTAAATCATGCAGTGTCGTGTTGTGATCCAAACGGAACCGTCTGGCTGTGTCATGTCGAAGATGATCTCCTGTTTCGGCGATACCTCGATGCAATACGCCGCATACCTCAAATCAATACCGAGCAGGCGCAGGAACTCATTGCAGAACAGTTAGTAGCAATACCAACACATTATGCAGAATCATGTATCAAAGGCTTAAAGGACGCAGGTGTTGATCTCACCGTTGAACAGATCGTTGAATTTGGACACCGGGTAGCCCGTTACAAAAACCTGGTTTCTCGATACGCCGTGGATCTTCTCGTCACGAATACGAAAGATAAAGACCAGCTGGCAATGCATGGCATGGCGTACGCGCTTAGTGTGGAATTAACAGAGGTTGCTCAACTCTTACTTTAGTTTTCGATTACCCGTTTGAATCAAGGCAGGGATGCTCTGGCTGTGAGTATATTTTTCGCACTGAGTGACGTCGTTGGCCATGAAGTCCCCGGATGGGTTACCGGTTTCTATCTTCTTGTCCTTATTGGGATGGTCTTGTGCCTTGCTTTTGAGGAAAAGATCCATGCAAAAAAATCACTGATCGTAGGAACGTTCGCTGGTTTCTGTCTTGTAACAGAGACGGTCATTGGATATTTCACCGATCGCGCTCATCCCATGCTGCCATTTGGCAGCATTACACTGCCAAATGGTCACGAGATTGCACTCCCTATCTATGTCCCGGCAATCGACTGGTCCGTTATCACTATTATCCTTGGCGCAAGCCTGTTTGTAGAAGTGACAAGTCGATCTGGTATTTTCACGTGGCTCGCAATCAAACTCACAAAACAATCAAAGGGTGACCCTTGGCGACTGTTGATTTTCTATGGTGCCCTCACAGTCATTTTCTCTGCGGTACTGAACAACGTGACGGCAATGATTATTGTTGGCTCGTTAACAACAGTCTCGTTAGGCAAACTGGAACGACGGGATCTGTTGCTAGGATTTCTTATTACGGAAGGCCTTCTTACCAATGTGGGTGGGCTCCTCACCCTTATAAGTAGCGTGCCTAATATCATTGTCGGGCAGGCTGCAGGGATCGGGTTTGTGCCATTCTTTCTGACCTCCGCACCTTTTGTCGCTGTTGCGACACTTGTCACGCTCTTACAAGCCCGTCTGACTTTCGGTGTGAAGGGTCTTGCTACTGCCGATGAAAAACAGCTGGCAGCCGAGTTGGTCGCCGGATTTGATGAGAGGGAGAGTGTCCCGTCCGTTCGGTTCTTCTGGTGTTCGGTGCTGCTACTCTTGGGGTTTATTGTGTGTCTGGCAGGCCAATCAGCATTGCCATGGGACCTTGATGAGCTCGGCATGGGGTTTGTCGCTCTTTTCTTTGCGGGCCTGGCATTGTGGTTCTATAAGCACGAGGTCGACACCTTCTACAAGGCAGTCGATTGGGATCTGCTCGGTTTTTTTGCGTCACTCTTTGTCGTTATCTATGTCATGGAACAGGCAGAGGTGCTCGCAATTATTGGAGAGGGTATTGGGGCGATGCTCAGTCTGCCGGGTCCTGCTGCTCAAGCCTCACTTCTTGTGAGTGCGGCTGCTGCAAGCTCGGTAACCGATAATATTCCTCTTGCTGCAGTGCTGGCAAAGATTCTTGCGGTGAATCCTCTTGTGGTTGGCTCCGGAGGAAGTAACCCGGGCTCACCATTCTGGTGGTGTGTGATCTACGGGGCCAACCTCGGTGGTAACATCACGCCCATCGGGTCAGCATCGACGGTTGTTGCAATGACAATTATCCATAAAAACAGGCTCCCGCTCACCTTCATTGGATTTGTAAAAGTCGCTTCTGCTTTTGCCGTGGTCCAGATCATTCTGGCAATTGGGTATGTGTGGATCACGACGCTTGTATTCTAGCCAACAGGGTCATCCAACCAGTGAGTTGCCAGTAATAAGCCGTGCGACAGGTCCAGTGAGGTTCGGGAAATAACCGGCGAGCTGTACTGATGTTGAAACAAAGCGTGGGCTACGAAGGACTAAGGAGACGAGGCGGCAGCGGCGATGGTGCCACGCAAGGGCCTGGTGATATCTGCGGTGGTATCGTGCAGCCGCCTGATCAGCTGGTCTGAGCCGGTTACCCTCAGTAACCAGTGCCTCACTCGCAAGTCGCGCTGAGCGGAGTGCCCAGCCGATCCCTTCGCCCGTAAATGGTTCGATGTAGCCAACAGCGTCTCCAATCCGGAAAATTTTGTTGCAGTCGGGATCGAGGGTACCGGTTTGGTGCGTCAGTTGGGGGGTGGCACGAATGGGCGTATCTTTCAGGGTTGCGATATTGACAGGGCATGTCGTGGGTTCAAATGCCTGAGAAAGAATGTGAGAGAGTGCCTCTGCGGGTGATTCGACCTTTTGAAGTTTCGAGGGGTGGATCGCTGCGGCAACATCGATGGTGTTGTCTTCTAATCGGATCAGTCCGCAGTAACCGCCGTCACCAATCGCCATAATGAGGTGCTCGGGGTCTAGCGGCCCTCCGGTAGACGGCAGCGTAGCACCGAGTCCAATGCGATTGTGTGGTGGACGCTTGCGTTGCTGTGCTTGGCTGCATTGGCTGTCGTCGCAGCGGACTGCATTATGAAGACCAGCTGCGAGGAGAAGTCGTCGCGTCTGAATTTGGTACGTTGCGTTGTTCTTCGTTTGCACTGAAAGAAGAACACAGTCGCCATCCGTCTGCCAGTGAAGTGCTCGTGTGTTTGGGAGCCAGGTTGTGCCCGTTGCAACTGCGTGCGCTGCGAGTTGGGTGTCCAGCTCGAGCCGGGAAAGAACGCCGCCGGTCGCGTATGGCACAGAGGTGGCATGGCCTTGAGAAGCAATGGTCAGCTTTCTGAGCGGCTGAATCCGCAGCTTCAGCGGTCGGGTGCTTTGACGAGAAAGAAGTTCTAGCTCAGAAAGTGCCAGCGGGGACAAACAGCAGCCACAGACCTTTGGCCGAGGAAGATTTTCTCGATCAAGCAAAAGTACCCGTAGGCCATTGTTGGCAATCAGTGTTGCTGCCGCTGAGCCAGCGGGCCCCGCGCCAATAATGACGACATCCCAGGGGTCAGCTGCTGCGGCCTGTGAAACAACCGACTCACAAAGATCAGTCTCAGAATGAGGAACCTTCATGAATGGCTCCATGTGACACAGACTCGCTCTGGCCATGCCCGCTGCAGCGTTGGGTCAGGAAGCTGTGCTTCTCTGAAAAGGCGATGGTATTCTTCGACAGTACGAGCCGCCCTCACTGAAAGTGGGCCATCAATTTGTGCGATGGATGACCGGCTCAAAACACGTGTGCCAAGTTGAGCGAGAAAAAGTCCCAACCGTGTCCGTAGGAGATCAGAAAAGACAAATCCAACCTGAGACGCCGCCGCCATGGCTTGGAGCTGTGCCACCGCATGCACATCATCGAGATGGTGGAGAAACAAAGAATGAAAAGCAAGCGTACATGATGGGAGTGCGCCGTTGAGTACGTCACAGGTGCGAAATGTCACATCAAGCTTTTCCGTCACTAGTGTTTGGTCGCGAGTTGCCCATCCGATTGCCCGCTCGCTGATATCAAGTCCGATGAACTCAACTCGATGGGGTACTTTACGGGCAACGCGTGTTGCAACTGCGGTGGTCAGCTCGCCTCCTCCACAGGCAATGTCCAGGATGCGAAGGGGTTGTTCTGCTGTAGAGGGCACATCGTGAGACAGTGCAACCAATCGCGCGGCGATCTGCGATGCGGTTCGTGAGACCACATGAATGCGGGCAAGTGCCTGAAGTGCTTCCTCATGCTGGCCTGCATCGAGTGACGGATCATCCATCAACTCTGGCGGCCGTTGAACCAACGGTGGCAATGCAGACATACAGCGGTTCCCATCCGGAAAAAGAATGATGTGATTCCAACTGTAGCAGGCTCAGGGCAACTTTACTGTACGGGTACGCACGGTGCGGTTTGAACGGCACCTTCGTAGACCGTTGGAGTGACGCCGTTTGGTGCTATGCAGGGGTCACAAGTCGGTGGACATGGGGTCGTCGCTGAGGTCGGAACAATTGTTGTAGGTGCGGTCATTGGTACCCCGGCAGGTGCTACGGGAAGGACCGTCCCAGGTGCCACCGGGGCCTGAACTGGTGCCGCAGGGTACGCCACCGCCTGTGCTGGCACAGGTTGACTGGGAAGACCTGGTTGGGGGTACACGGGAGGGGCGTACGGAGGGGCATATGCATACCCGTTGCGGCGATTCCAGCCGCACCCGGCTGAAACACTGAGGGCACCGAGTAGCACAGTGAGACAACAGACTCTATAGCGGCTCAATAGCATGACAGCATCCTGAGGACGCCCACCCTTTTTCGGACAATAGGCCCCAGGCAGGTCCAGATCAAGGCCGCTTTCCCTTGCGTTGAATGAATTATTCGGCGGCTTCGAATAGGGCAATACTGGCCGTGAACCCATGCAGACAATTTGTACTGCCAATTGGCCCAATCTCACCCTGCGCAAAAAAGCCTGCTACCGGAAGTGGTCCAAGCAGTTGCTGGAGGCAGGACGCATCGTGGCTGGGCGTAGAGAAGAGTCTCCGTCCGCGACCGTTGCAGGTGAAGATCAACGCGCCTGCAGGACGTTTTTGAGTCTGCCGCGTAAGCAGGGTCTGAAGGTCTTCATGGGCTGTATGGGCATCGCGAACATGAAACTGCACGGTCTGCCCGGTGCGTATGAGGTCGCCAACAGCAACTACACCAGTTTCGGGGTCTGCGCCAACGACATTGCGAACAAGAAAATCACCAGGTTCGAAGTGATCCTGATACTCGCTTGCCACTCGACCTACGTGGAGTGAGTTTTTGACAAGTTGCTTGTCGTGGTCATCGAGTGTTTCATACACGGCCCGTAGCTGGACGAATGCGGGCCGGCCACCCAATTCGACAAGCATGTTGTCTTCCGCCTTGGTGACAACAAGCGGTGTACCAATGGGCCGACACCCTTGAGAAACAACCGGCCGTACTCGAACACCACCCCCGAGAATAATACCAACGGCACCACTCTCGTATGTTTCCCCATTGATAACCAGCGTGTTCGCACCCGGTTGATTCCCTCCACTAGCCATGCCACCAATAATTGGCAGGCCGGGACGGTCTTCCTCCAGACGAGCAATGAGTCCATCAACAGGAAATGAGAAGGGGTCGGCAAGCAACAGCATGGTGGGATCTTTTGGCCACACGAGGTCATCTGGCCATCCAAGAAACGTACCCCCGTCTGCGGTCTGTGAATACTCAAGTGTGAAGGGTGTAATTTCTGCATTCGGCAACTTGGCCATCCAGATTGCAATGGCAGGTTCTGATTCGTATTCATCGTTATTCGCCAGCACTGCTTCAGCGGTGGTACCCAGCAGATAGCGTGACGGCGCAAGTTCATTGAGTGACTCCATTGCGGGGCGTATTTCTTCGCCATATGCTGCCGAAATAAAAGCCACAACAAGGTCTGGCGAAGAACCGCCAAGTTCCACAAGGGCTTCTTGATACGCAGTCGAGATTGCTTCGTGGAGGCTTGAGGCGGTTGAGGCCGCCGCGGAGCAGCGTATTGACTGATGGGTATGGGTGCTTGTGGCAGAAGAAGTGGTTGTCATGGTTGCAGTGCGTGTTCCTTAGAAGGTAACGTCTGTAAAGCTTTGTATGTGTTCATGGTCGTAGAGGCTTTCAAACGGCCGGTTCCCAGGTCGGATTGTTGCACCTGTAGCCATTCCAACGGCACGTGCAGCATCGAGCTCAGCTCCGATGTCGCTCAAAAAAAGAATCTGGTCGGGTTTGACGCCAATGTCGTCTGAAATTTTCAGATAGCTCTCTTGTTCTCGTTTAGGACCCGTTGTCGTGTCATAATGCCCACGAAGATGCGTTGTCAGGTCGCCCGCTGCGGTGTGGCGAAAAAAGAGTTTCTGGGCGTCAATTGATCCAGACGAATAAATGCGGATGTCGATCCCTGACGCGGACCAGTTTGCCAATGACGGAGGAACATCATCAAAAACATGGGCTACTAATTGGCCGGACTGGAAACCTGTTTTCCAGATTCGACCCTGAAGAGCCTTCAGCGGTGTTGACTTGACATCCTTGTTCATGAGATCAATCGCCGCAAGAACAATCTGGGTACATCCATTGCTGTCTCGGATATCAGCATCAATGCTGGTTTCCTGAGCAAGTGTCTGAGTGATCTTGTAGATTTCGTCGTCGTCTGAGTGAGTTTGAAGAAATGCGGCAACGTGCTCCTTTGCGTAGCCAAAAAGTACGTCATAGACAAAGTCGATAGAAGAGGTGGTTCCTTCGACATCGAGGAGGATTACCTGCCCTGGAAAGACAATCACGATGAAACTCCGTTGGTGCCATCGAGGTATGCCGGCCCAAGACAGAGGGGCTTATACCCCTCATGTACCGCGTCGCTTAGGTAGTGAGGCGTCCATCCAGTTTGGTCTTGAAATAATCGTATCGCCCGAATTCGTCGTTCTTTGCAGAGGTCAAACCAATGGCGGGTGCCAAGGGGCACACTAATCATGTCACCACTCCAAACCTCAATACCAAAAACGGGCTGGTCACCTGGGTTGACGTGAAACACGCCACTCCCCTGCAGGATGAAACGCACCTCGTCCTCCGTATGTGTATGTTCCTTGTTGAATTTATCAAGCATGGCGTCAAGGTTTGGTGTGTCTGGGTAAACATCTATGACGTCTGCTGTAACAAATCCACCTTGCTCCTTGAGAACATCAATTTCGGGTTTGTAGGCAGCAAGAATGTCTTCCGCGGGACCGGCTGGATTCACGCGGTCTTCCAACGGCCAGATGTCGTACTCAATATCGTAATCAGCGAGGAAGCGTTTGATCTCAGTTATATCCTTGATTTGACGCATTTCAGCGGGAATCGTGACAATGGCCATGGCGATCTTCTCCTGCTTTTTCTTCGTACTTGTGTGTCGAATAGTCTGGTTAGGTGCAACGTGCAAGGAGTTTCTGTTGGGCTGTGACCTCAAAAAGAAACTCAAAAATCTCAATGTGCCGTCGAGCGTCAGCTAAGGTTCGTCCCCACGTGTAAAGACCGTGCCCTGACAGGAGGAATCCATGATGTGGTGAGGCCTCTGACGGGCCACCATCTGGAGAGATAAAAACCTCGCGAATACGGTCCGATAACTCAACCATGTCCTGGCCGTTCTGGAACACTGGCACGTCAATTGTTGTGTCGTGAGTGGTGATTCCCTCAAGACCTTTCAGCATTTCGTATCCCTCGATTTGAATTGCACCGAGAGTTTGTTGAGTGGTCAGAGCCTGACGAGATAATGTCGTGGCCCAGATAGAGTGCGTATGCAGAATGGCTCCGACGTCAGGGAGCAATTTGGCTATGAGGCAGTGCAGCAGTGTTTCGGCTGATGATTTCCTTCCCTTGACCTCATGGCCTTGAAGCAACTGACCAGACGAGTCGACTGCTACAAAGTCATTTTTAGTGAGGGCGGACTTGTCCTTGCCACTTGCTGTAATAAGTAATTCAAGCGGATTTCGACCTGCGACAACCGAGTAATTGCTACTGGTACCTAACGACCACCCACGAGAATGAAACTCGCGCCCAATGGCACATAATGCAGCCCGTAAATCCCCCGACGCAAAGGACTCGCTGAAATTCTGAACCGACGTCAATTCGTTCATTCTAAAACCTTATGGGATGGAAAGGTTGGATCGCAAGCAGCGTGCACCGAGGCCGTATGAAACTGCCCACGGCTCCATACTGCATGTTCGAAATGCAAAGCCTGACCGTCGTCAACACCGCGGTATGTCATGCGGTTTTGTCAGATTTGGTTCTAAATGTCCTGCAGTTGCCCAACGAAACTCATCAGAGCAGGCGATGAAAGTTTGTTTCTCCCGAGAAAACACCGAAAACTGCCCTTTCAAGTGGAAGTTGTTTTGTTAAGATTTGATTAGGGAATGGGAGGACTACGAACCAGGGGGAGGGATTCTCCAGCAATCTGCGTACACGTTAGCGTTCTGTGCACATGTTCCTGTGCGACTCCTACCGGGGGTAAGACGATGGCAACTGATGGCATGGGTCTCTGGCAGTCACTATTTGGGCGAATTGGCTCGAAAGCTGGCCTTCCGCGAGACACCAACAACATTACGGTCTTGCGAGTTGAGCAGGCGACGAATCTTGTCAAAAACCACAGTGGAGTCCTTCAGCTCAACGGGCTCACGAGTATCACTCCGACCGTAGCCGGTATCCTTGCCCGCTATAGGGGAGTGATCTTTTTGAATGGTTTGCTCTCGGTACCGGTGCAGGTCGCGACTCGACTGGCAAAGCATAGAGCACCTCTGTATCTCGGAAGCGTCGAGGATATTACCGAAGAAGCCAGAAAAGCGCTCCACGAAAATACGAATGTGCACTATCGCGATAGAGAGTCATATGAAGACTCGGTTGACATGCCCGACCCCGATGGAATGTAATCTGTCTGTGAGGTCTCTCGTTCATACCGAACATCGAGGGCACAAGTATCAGAGCGTGCCACCGTTCGGTCCGTCTTGGATAATTTTTCAACCATGGGAGTTCTACAGGCATGCAGCTGTCTGATAAGACCCGTCAGAAAATAAATGAGGCATGCAGAACCATCCAGATCATTCTGCCTCTTCTTGTGATATTTTCTGTCATCTACCTCGGAGTTGTCTTCTCAGCCTTCGAAGGTCCGATCCTCCTGAACAAACAGCCACAACGAGAGAGCCTGTTCCTTGCGGGGATAGCTTTTTTCACCGCAACAGTTGCCGCTCCATATTTTCGACGAAGCATGCTTGCGGGCGGTGAGCAGCACAGAACAGCTGACCAGCATGCCGTGAGTGGAGCTAGAAAAGTTCAATACTCCGTGATCGCGGCCAGCGTTGTCTTAGTGGTTGCCGCATGTATCAACATCGCGGCTTTTCGCACTACGAAAGACGCCGTCAATCTCGTTGTAGTCGGCTTACTCCTCGTTGCGGTTCTCACCCGGATCCCAACGCGAACAGCCTTCCGACGCCTTGTCGATGAGACCGTCAGTCAGCGGATGAAAATGGACGATCCCTTGTAGGTAGCGAGTGGCCGACTATTTTTGTTAGTGAATGAGTTCGTGTACAGTTTCTTAGAAAGCCTGTGCCACGTTTTTAGAAATCTTGCATCACGGTTTTTCGCTTCCTCCTTGGAACGATTGAACAAAAATCATGTCTCACACGCGGTGTCTTTTGTTGTCGCCCACACAGCTGGAGCTGAGAACACTGGTTTCTCATTTGAGCGAACAGGAACTCGCAGGGGTTTCCATGGAGGTGTGTGGTTTCGGACCAGTTGCCGCCGCAGCACGGACCTCGTTATTCATTGCCAGACATCAGCCCAAAATGGTACTGCTTGCTGGCATAGCCGGAAGTCTGGACCGACGATGTGCGGTTGGTAATGCGTATGAATTTTTTCGAGTACGGAGCTATGGAATTGGGGTAGGTGATGGTGAGCAGTTCCAGTCGGCAGAACAAGTTGGATGGCACCAACTTCGGGGAGAAAGCGACTCCAATTCTGATGTTGTTGGAGATGCCATCAGTAGACCGAATGAGAACCCGAGCCTTGACTGCCAGTTTGGTACAAGCGGAGAATTACTCTCCGTGTGTGCAGCCTCAACGTCAGAGGCCGAAGTGAGAGTAAAAAAGGAATTCTGTCCGGATGCCGTTGCGGAAGACATGGAAGGGTTTGCTGTTGCTGCTGCATGTCTCATGAACAAAGTCCCCTGGGTCATTGTTCGAGGGATTTCAAATCATGCCGGAGACCGGTCAAAAAGCAATTGGCAGACGGACGGAGCCCTTCAAAACACTGCGAAACATGTAGGTCGAAACTTGGCAAATAAAAGATGATGCAAACTATACGCCTTGGTATTTCCACCTGCCCAAATGACACGTTTGCTTTTCATGGACTCATGAAACGCCGGGTTGATTGGCAGGGTCTCAATTTTGAAATCGAATTTCTTGATATTCAAGATTTGAACAATCACCTGTTCGACAGCAAGTTTGATGTCGCGAAAGCAAGTTTTCATGCCGCAATCTTGTTGGCTGATCAGTACATTGTGCTCCCAAGTGGCTCCGCGTTAGGTTTCGGTGTCGGTCCACTTCTGCTTTCGAGTGATCGTGACGTCTTTCCTACGGGACACGATCAACTCGCATTATGCCCCGGGGCACAAACGACTGCCACGCTTCTCTATGACATGTTCTATCCAGACGTAACACGGGTGGAGCACGTTGTATTTTCTGAGATTATGCCACGGCTGGAACAGAAGCAGGCAGACTTTGGCGTGTGCATACACGAGGGTCGTTTTACGTGGGAGGCCTCCGGTCTGTTTCTCGTTGAAGACCTCGGTGCGCGTTGGGAAACCGAGACGAAGTGCCCACTCCCTCTTGGTGGGCTTCTTGCTAAACATTCTTTGGGAGATGACGTGATCTGCCGCGTTCAGAAGGTTATTCGGGACTCAGTTCTCTATGGTTTAGCGAATCCAGAGGAACCGCTGGCGACAATGCGTGCCTATGCACAAGAGTTTGATGATACCGTGCTTATGAAACACGTTGCGTTATATGTGAATGACTGGACCGTCGATCTTGGTGCCGTTGGCCGCAAGTCCTTGAAGGAACTTTCACGGAGAGCGCATCTTACCAATAGTAAGCAGACAGACCTTGAAGTGTTTGGTCACACGAAATCAGATGGCTCGTTGGGAGGGTGCAGCAAACAGTCATGATGGCTTACTCTCAGAACACTGTTTTCAAAGATAGGGTGCGAAGAGTCGTGCAATGCCATCCCGAACCCGTATGGGCAGGGTTCTGCTGTCAACATCACCCAATGTCCGCTTTATGGACTTATTGATGATCTGCGAGATATGAGCATCCATTTGCCGTGCCAGCGACTCGTCGTAACTTTCTACATTGAATTCAAAATTCAGACGCATGCTCCGCTCGTCCCAGTTTCCGCTCCCAAAAAGACTCCATGAGGAGTCAACGACCATGAGTTTTGTATGATCAAACGGTGGTGGTGACATCCAGATAGTGCACCCTCGACTCAACACCTGCCACAGGAGTGCGTCTGAGGCCCAGCCAACCAAAGCAAGATTGTTCTGCTGAGGGAGAACAATGTCGACATCCACACCACGCAGGGCGGCAACACCGAGTGCCTGACAGATGGCATCATCGGGTAAAAAATACGGCGTCATTATTTTGACTGAACGGCGAGCGGAACTTAGGGCCGCAATTAGAATCAGTTTGATGCGACCAATTTCATGGTCATCCGGCCCATAGCGGACGCCTCGTGCGAGGCTCGTGCCTGAAAATTCAAGGTTTGGCTGCCAAGTAGGGTCTGGTTCACCGTCCCGGAGACACCCTAATGCCTCGCCGGAGGCAAATGCCCAGTCCTCAATGAAAACCTCAAGCAACTGAGTGACCACAGGCCCTGTCAGCGCAAAGTGCATGTCCTGTACAGCATGATCGGGATGCTTCGAAAGCCAGCATCCATTTCGGATATTAAGCCCACCAGTAAAGCCACGTTCTCCATCAACGACAAGGATTTTCCTATGATTACGTAAGTTCGCATAAGGCAGATACAGGGGCACCGTTGTCGGCATAAATCGAGATACGGGAACACCTTTTTGACGCAAGAGACCAACACTCGTTGGAAAACTGTACCGTGAACCAATGCCATCGATGAGTACCCGCACTGAAACACCCCTGTCTACTGCTCGGCAAAGAGCATCGATAAAAAGTTTTCCAGTGGGATCGTTGTCGAAAATATAGGATGCCATTCCAATACTTCGCTTGGCTGAGTCAATCGCCTGAAGCATTTGTGGGTATGCCTCATCACCCCCATGCAGCGGTTGGATCACATTCCCATCGAGTAATGGACGCTTGGTCACTTCGCCTACGAGTGTTGCAAGTGATCGCAGTGGTGCATTCAACGGTCCGATAGCGTCTGTAAGCCGTTCTGTTGACGGCATAGCAGACTCCACCTTATGGATGACTTCTCGAAGGCCCGCCCGAAGTCGTGTTGCCTTTCTACGAATCCGGTTTACACCGAACAGGGTATACGCAGCGGCTCCGAAACCTGGGGAAAGCCAGACCAGACCCACCCACGCCATCGTACTCCGCGTATCACGCTTTGTGAGAAGCGCATGAAGTGATACTCCAATATTTACAGCGAGAAGTGTTGTGGCCACTATGTGTGGCCACAGTTCAATCCACAACCGCCATGCCGAATCAAATAGTGTTGCCATCGATTCTTGTCGTCCTCATGCTCCGTTGCTATCGAGTATACTCTGTCAAAGTATGCGTTATGAAACGTGTTTATTTGTTGGATTGCTAAATGTCGTCCTTCGTTCTGACCAAGAAGAGTTTCCCCTATGGTTTTTGAGCTTACTGATGCGTCATTGCTTCAATCTGGAGCATGTATCGCTGGGAAAGTATGTGAAAGTATCTCTGGATCGCGAGTTGACGTCATTGACCCGGCAACGTCGGAGATCATCGGTTCTGTTCCTGAGATGAACGGCGAGGATGCCCGGAAAGCAATTGCTGCTGCTGAAACAGCGCTGGCTACGTGGCGGACTACAACAGCGGCCGTCCGCAGTGAACGATTGCATGCATGGCATAGACACGTCATGGAATCAAAAGAGGATCTAGCTCAACTCATTACTGCTGAATGTGGAAAACCAATCGCTGAAAGCCGAGGAGAGGTGGCGTATGCGGCCTCTTTTTTGGAGTGGTATGCCGAGGAAGCCAAGCGGGCGTATGGAGATATCATTCCACCTCACCAGGAAGACAAGCGACTACTGGTAATCAGGCAACCCATCGGTGTGGCAGCAGCGATTACACCGTGGAATTTTCCCGCGGCGATGATTCTTCGTAAAGTGGCCGCGGCTCTCGCCGCTGGGTGCACGATGGTCGTCAAGCCAGCTCCACAAACCCCGCTGACTGCCTTAGCCCTTCACGTGCTTGCAGATCGCTCAGGGCTTCCACCTGGGGTTCTGAACACAATAACCGGAAGCATTGAGTCTAGCAGACAAATTGGTTCCGCAATTTGTGAGAGCCCAACGGTTCGAGCACTGTCATTCACTGGATCCACACCGGCCGGAGTCAGTCTTGCCCAACAAGCAGCCACGACCGTCAAAAAAGTCTCTCTTGAACTCGGTGGGAATGCCTCATTCATTGTGTTTGATGATGCGGATATTCAGAGCGCTGTGCAGGGAGCACTCGCGGCGAAATTTCGCAACAGTGGACAGACATGCGTGTGTGCAAACCGATTCTTTGTCCAGAGTGGCGTTCACGATACATTTGTAGAGGCATTTACAGCCGCCGTGGCTCAATTACGTGTAGGGCCTGGTTCGGAACCAGACGTCTCGGTTGGCCCGCTCATCGATGACCGCGCACATGAAAAAGTGAAGGCTCTTGTTGCCGATGCCGTTGCCTGTGGCGCCGAGGTCGCTGTGGGTGGCAGTTCTGACTCCACGAGCGGCCGTTTCTACCCTCCCACAGTGTTGACATCAGCAACTCCACAGATGCGGCTCGCAACCGAGGAAATATTCGGTCCCGTAGCGCCTGTTTTCAGATTTGAAAGCGAAGAAGAAGTTCTTCAGCTTGCCAATCGCACAGAATTTGGGCTGGCATCTTATTTCTACAGCCAAGATATCAACAGATGTTTTCGTGTGGCCGAAGCTATTGAATGTGGCATGGTCGGGATAAACACCGGCATGCTCTCAACCGTCGTTGCGCCGTTTGGCGGTGTGAAGAGTTCCGGAATTGGCCGCGAAGGTGGTCGATACGGACTCGATGAGTATCAGGAACTCAAATACATCTGCCTTGGGGGCGTTCGCTAGTTCAAGGGTATTTATTCAGCCTATCCACGAGGAAGTTGCCCGCCTTAACCTAGCGTTTCTTCTTCCGAACCTTTTTCTTCGTTTTTTTCTTAGCTGTACGAACCGTCGTCTTTTTGGCTTTCTTAGACGTCTTCGGCTTCTTCTTGGTGGCCTTCTTTTTCACGACCTTCGTCTTGCTAGTTTTTTTCTTTACGGTCGCTTTCTTTGCCTTCTTCTGAACCTTTTTCTTCGCAGCTTTCTTGGTGTTCTTTTTTTTCTTTTTCACTTTTGTCTTCTTGGATGAAGCTGTCCGCGCTTTGCGCAGTGGACTATTCAACTCCACTTCATCAAGAAACTCATTGGCTTCCTCAATGAGCGCTTCCGTGGAAACCGGTTCCACTTCATCGATAATGAAGACAGCAAGTTCACCACGCTGTTGTGCATCACTCAGTGCTTTGTACTCTTCCAGGTCGAGGTCATCGTGGTCGTCATCTTCACTTGTTAGAAACTCAAAGCCAACACGTGCCTTTTTGTCCCATCCATCAATATGAAATTCGACACCATATTCTCGAAACATAACGTTTCGTTCGATGACATAACCACGGCGACGGAAAAGACGTGTCAGGTGGGTACACCCTTCGAACTCACTGAGTGTTTCGCTCATCAGAAAACCTTTGAAAAATGGAATAGCGAGCCGACGAGTCACAAAACTTTTTGTGAGTAACGGCGTCTGTGGAAAGCATACAGAGCAGTCGAAGAATACGCGAATGCTGTTAGCGATCCACGGACAGAACCGCTTCTGTGACTCGCATTGCCAATTTTTACGAATACAAAGTGGAAATTCCCTGCCAGAAACGGTTTCGCTTTTCGAGTAAAGGTTGTCTGCAGTATCATGGATGGTTGATTGCCCATGATAGAGATCACATATGGAGATTCCGGAATGGTCAAATTTTTAAATAAAAATATCCAAATGAATGGGTCGAACTGGCTTATTCTTAGTTTTTTTGTGATAGTTCTTACGCTTGCTGGAAGTGCATCAAGTATGGCAGGACCGTGGGCTGATCGAGCCATTGCGAGACGCACGGCCCGTGCTGAGCGAACGGAACTCCGCAATCGTCCAAGGCAAAAAGAGTCGACTGATGACGGAGGAACTGTTTCGAGGCAATTACCAGTACTCACGCCAGAGAACACATTGCGACCCGGCGTCATTCGGCGGCTCGCGCGCCGTGGCATATCGGTTGAAGAGTTGGAGTCTCTCACCCGTGGTGGTCAGCCACAGCAGCTGACAAATGGTCAAGGTGCTGCTCGCCCAATGAATCAATATGGCTATCAAGCCAATCCACGTTCAGATGTCGGTTCTCAGTCGGTTCTTGATTCTGAAAAAACGGAACACCCTCTCGGACTTCAAGCCGGAGTAATAACTTCTAATTCCGGTCGACGACAGGAGGCTAATGGCCGTGTTCCAGCAGAATCTAGAAGTGTTCTCGTTGGTGCTGAAGAACCCATTTCCTCTAACCTTGATGAAGGGCCACGGTTTCCGGGCATGGAAGGCAAACAAACAAAGACACGTGACACACCGGTGGTTACGCATGAACCAATCGAGTTGTTACCTACACCCAAGCCTGCTCAATAAACCGTTCTCAGCCACTTTTGTTGCTAGTGTCATCGACATAAAACCAGCTATCACCCATCTGGGCGAAATCTTCAACTTCTTTGCCAGGGCAACGCTCAAAAAAAGATTGAACATCTTAAGGAACAGAAGGCATGAAGACCGGTCAGTGGGCAATGTTTAAAACCTTAATGTTAATACTAGTGTCATTGGCCGCTTCTGGTTCTTTTGGAGGCATTCGAGAAGCGACGGCTGAGGAGCCTGTCGCTATCCAAGAATTGCATCGCAGACCACTCCTCGGCGTTCACCGATGGGACATGTTCTCTGGCAAGGGGTCCACGCAGCAAAAGGAACTCGGTTATCTGCCGGGAGGACCGGGTTTCTTGAAAGCCTCCCAATGGCACGACCGGGTGCCTTTCTTCTGTCGGCTGACCAAGGACGTCGACTGGATCGAGCATCCCGCCAATGCGGGTCCCGTGTGGTTCAACCATCCCTTCAGCCAGCAACTGCTGCAGGAGAGCATGGACCAGGAACTTCGCTATGCCCACAACGCGGGAATTGATTTCTTCGTCTATCACGGACCAGCACGGAAGCTTTTCTCAAATGGCTGGGAACTCAGGAACAATTTCGACTGCCACCTCGCCAGCCAAATCCCGGAAGCCAGCAAAGTGAATTTCACCTGGGCGCTCTACTCGCACCGAGCGATTCGCTACACACGAAGCAAAGTGGCCACGATGATGGACGAGACGATTGAATACATCAAAATGCCCAACTGGCAGACCGTGATGGATGGCCGCCCCTTGATTGTTATCTACCATCCCGAACGATTCCGGGCGGCCCTGCAAGTGGCCAAGGGAAAGCAGCACATGACCGGTGCAGAATTTGTGGGGTATGTCAGGGCACGAGTCGAAGCCGCGGGTCTAAAGAATCCTTACATCGTTGGTTGCATGGAGCCGAGAGATTGTTTCATGCACGCCGAAACACTGAAGGAAGAGGGCTACGATGCCTTCATGGACTACGAGGGAGCCTATGGGGGAGCGGTTGCCAAAAGAGACGAAGCGCCAACCTATGCAGCGGCCACCGAGGAGATCCTCAAGACCTGCGAGCAAGAGTATTTGAACCGTGGGCTCCCGTTCCTTCCTCCCTGTCCCAGCATGCATTACCGGTGGCCCCACGCCTTCGATCGCAAGGGGCAGCCCGTAGAAGAATTGCACCACTTCCAGTGGCCCAAGGAAGGCGACCTTGAGGCCCGAGTCGAAGCCGTTCTTGATTTCGTGGCAACCCACCCCGAGGACTGCGAGGCGCAGACGGTCATCATGTACTCATGGAATGAACACTCCGGGGGCGGCGGCATTTGCCCAATGATGGGGGAGTCGCCCGAGTACGAACCTGAGACGCAATGGCTCGATGAAGTTGCCGAGGCGCTTTCGGGATGGAAGTATCCCTAAAAGTTCAGCAGCTCAAACAGCGTCATTGCCAGTAGAGAATTGGTTCCTATGTTTTATCTGAGAATTCTTCGCCTGTATTTGGTTCCAACCCTGTTTCCCTACAAAGTTCTCTGGCGTTGATACCACAAGGGGGTCCTTTTTTGTCCGGTGGGGACTGGTGATGACAACGCTCGTATTTACAGACGGTTACTGCAAAACCTGCCGGGAAAAGGTATGTTTTCCAACTCTTTTGTCGTAAATTGCAGAAAATGGTTTGGAGATTAAAATTTGCCGGGGAAACAAAATCTTCTTGTAAGTAGACTGCACCGCATTGGAAAAATTTTGTTATCACATGATAGAGGGTCCATTCATGGTCAATTCAACACGACGTCAATTCATTCAGACCGGTATGGCTGGCGGAATCACTCTTGCCACAGCAACTCGACCCGTGTGGTCGGCGAACGCCAACAATGAGGTCAACCTTGGGTTCATTGGATGTGGTGGTCGCGGAAATATTTTGATGTCCGCGTTCTCAAAAGTATCTGGAGTGACCATTGGTGGCGTATGTGATCCGGATGCGGAACGACTTGAACAAGCAAAAGAGCGGTTCCCGAAGGCACACGCGTGGACTGACATGCGTGATTTGATCGAGGATGAATCCATAGATGCAGTTGTGATTGCAACCTGCAATCACTGGCACTGTCTTGCAGCTATTTGGGCCATGGAAGCAGGCAAGGACGTCTATGTCGAGAAGCCTTTGTCACACAGTCAATGGGAGGGTGAACAGACCGTTGCAGCCGCAGCAAAATACAAGAAAATTTGTCAACTTGGGACGCAACAGCGTTCAGATCCTATGCAGGCTGAGATCAAAAACTTTCTGCATAAGGAGAAAGGCCTCGGCGATATTCTTTCAGTGCAGGTTAATCGCGTAGGCGTGCGGTCATCAATTGGCAAGCGTTCAACACCACTGCCGATACCGCACGATATGGACTACGATCTTTGGCTTGGTCCGGCGGTCGATGAACCAATCTTTCGGGATAAGCTTCAGTATGATTGGCATTGGGATTGGAATACGGGTTCCGGCGAGATGGGGAACTGGGGCATACACATCCTCGATGATGTTCGAAATGTTGTGTTTCGCGATACAGTAAAAGTTCCGACACGAATCCAGAGTATCGGTGGCCGCGTGGTTTGGGATGATGCTGGGGCAACTCCAAATGTTCAGATGGTTGCGATGGAAACAGGTTCCGTGCCAGTTCAAATTCAACTTGCGAATATCGCTGCAGAGCCGGGTGGCAAGAAAAGCCCCAAGCACCGCGGGCCAGGTAGCGGGTATATCGTGCAATGCTCTGGAGGACACTACGAGGGTCGCCGCGGTAGTGGTGTTGCGTTTGACCGGGACGGCAAAGAAATCCGATCATTCGAGGGAAACAGTGGCAATGTGACGCATCAACAAAACTTTATCGATGCGGTGCGAAAGCGTGATCAAGAGATTCTAAATGCGGATGTCGTGGTAGGAAACGATTCGACCGCGTGGTGCAACCTTGCGAACAGTGCATTTCGTGCTAGTAGAGAGTACGACCCGGATCTTGTGAAACACGGACTTCCATCGATGAAGGCACAAGCCGAACGCTTGGGCATGATTCTGTCTCCTCATGGTGTTGGTCTGCAATCAAAAGGAATACAGGCCAGTGCCGTCCTTGAGGTAGACTCAAAAACTGGTCAGTTTGTCGGTGTTGATGCTGAACGGGCCAATCAGTTTTATAAACGGTCGTACCGAACAAATTTTGCTGTACCAAAACTGATGTAAGAAGGTGTCGTAACCCGTTTATTTCGGGCATTCAAGGCATACGCTGTACTGATAACGATGCAACAAAATCATTTTATTGTGTGTGGGCTTGGCCGATTCGGTCTTCGTATTGCGGAACTGCTTGCGAAAGCAGGAAAGTCTGTGGTTGTCATTACTACAGACGCATGTCCCCAAGACCGGTGTGATCAAGTTGAAGGTTTTGGTGCCCGCGTCGTCCAAGGTGATTTTCGTGTTGCATCAGTGCGGGCAAAGGCAGATCTTACCTCTGCGGCGGCAATAATCCTTACCACAAGTAAAAATGCAACCAATCTTGAGGTTGCGCTTGAAGTGCGAGGCGGAGATCCGAACCTCATTGTCGTGATGCGTTATACTGACCAAAAACTGGCACAACGCTTGGAAAAAGATTTTGGTATTACCGCAGTGCTATCGCCATCCGTGCTTGCTGCCGGCGAATTTGTTCATGCTGCCATGCAGCCAACGAGTAAGAAATTTTCAGTTGCCACTCAGCCAGTTCAATTACCACGCGCTCGCGTGCGATATGGGTTCCTAGCAATACCGTGTATTCTTCTGTTGGTTTATACGTCCGCCATCATCATTTTCCGAGCGACGCTTAACCTTTCGTGGATTGACGCTGCCTATTTCACTACCTCGGTTGTGACGACAGTTGGATTTGGTGACTTTAATCTCGAACATGCGCCAGCGTGGCTCAAACTGTTTGGCATTGGTCTCATGTTTGCTGGCATCATGCTCATTGGCATCATCGCCTCGCTTCTGACGTTCTTTATTGTTTCTGGCAGAGCTATGGAACTCCGAAATGAATTTCAAGCTTCACGGAAGAAGGACCATGTCGTTGTGTGCGGCCTCGGCCAGATAGGCGTCGCCATTACACGTGACCTTGTCGAGCAAGGTGTGCCAGTCGTTGCAGTGGACCCAGTGGCGACTGACGACGATCACCGCGAACTCAATCTTCAGTGTCCTCTCATTGCTGGCAATGCAACAAAAGCAACCATACTGAGACGGGCCGGGATTGGGAAAGCTCGTGCGATCATTGCGTGCACCTCTAACGACGCACGTAATCTTGAGATCGGCTTAACCGCTCAGTCAACCGTTGAAGGAAAAAGGGCACGGCGTTTAAGACTTGTGATGCGATGTTTTGATTATGACCTCGCCAGCAGAATTCATCAGATTTCAAGCGACTACATTCTGCTGTCAGAGGCTCAGGTTGCCGCGCCAATATTCGCGAACACGGCAATCGAAAAGACTTTCGCTACAACGGCGTCCCCGCTTGAACACCCTAAATAAGTTTTGTTTTTCCTGGAACGGCATGGCCTTTCGACGGCAGTGCCCCATCCCAGGTCAGTGATTTCGGAAACAAGTCGAGCGTACTTTGTGTTGTCATGAAGTCCCAGGTGACTTTTTTACCGGTATACGCGGCAACTCGACCGAGCACGCCGACCATTGAACTATCAGCCGTCTGCAGCAGTTCAATGATGGGTGTTTCATTTCGTATTGATTCAATAAGAGCCCGATGTTCTTCACGGTAGGCGTCTTTTATTTTCCCATCCTTCTCCCATATTTTCGTGCCCTTGCTGTCAAAAATACGAGATCCTGAGTTCGCCGCACCAATCTGACACATGCCCTCGGTGCCGTAGATGACATTATCGTTGAGACCCTGCGAGCCCGGAATCTGACGACACATAAAGGAGACTGTCCGGCCGTTCGGGTATTCGTAGGCAACAGACATACTGTCCCACATTTCGCTATCTGAGGGTCGAGTAAACCGACCACCCGATGCATATGCAGAGAGAGGGTTGGCCCCCATTACCCAATTAAAGGTGTCGATGTTATGAACCGCCTGTTCGCAGATTTGATCTCCACTGAGCCAGATGAAATGCATCCAATTGGTGAGCTGATATTCGGTATCACTCATGCCCTCTTTTCGTGGCCGGTACCAGATGCCGCCGGTGCAATAACGGGCGGTGATATTAATAATCTCACCGATCGCACCCTTTCGAATCTGTTCAACTGCTGCGATATAATTTATCTGTCGACGATACTGCGTGCCCGTAACAATTGCGGTTTTGTTTTTCTCAGCTAATTCGTGTGACACTTTGCATAGCTGGTATCCTGCCGCATCAACACATACCGGCTTTTCAGCAAAGACGTGCTTCCCTGCTTGGACTGCAGCTTGCACCATAAGTGGCCGAAAGCCTGGGGAAGTCGTCAGGAAAACAACATCAACGTCGGGATCACTGAGTATCTGTTTATATCCATCAAGACCCGAATACAGCTTTGTGCTCTGTGTGTCCACCTTGTCGGGGTGTTCTTTGGCTATTGACTTGAACAGTCTTTCGCAATTCTCCAATCGGAGATCCGCTGCCGCGACAAGTGTCACACCATCATTAATTGTCAGAGAATCATTGATTGCACCCGAACCACGTCCTCCACAACCGATCACTGCTAGGCGTAGTGGACGCAGTTCCGACTTGGCGGCGGTCGCAGAGTGGACCATTGTCGAGGCGGCAAGTGACGCAACGGCTGTTGTTGACATAAAGCCACGGCGATTGTGTTTCTGAAAGTCAGTTTTTTGCATGAGAGATTCTTTCTGGTGAAGCCTGTGACCTCCCTACCCGAGGAGCGCCTGTTTCATTTGCTTGAGGACAACTTGAAGACGAGAAAGATCACCCCCGCCTACTTCCGCCGCTACCCAACCCGTAAACTGGATTTCCCGCAACGCGTCACGGACGGACTCCCAATCGATATCTCCATCAGTAATATCGACAAATCCTTTTCGCACGCCATTCAGGTCGGCTTTTTCATTCGAATATCCTTTTATATCCAGTTTGACAATTCGCGGTCCAAGGTGTCGAATCCACGTGGCGACATCGCCGTAGCGCGCATGATTGCCAAGATCAAAATAGGCACCCACCCACGGACTGCGAAAACTATCGATGTAGTCTGAAAATGGTTGAACCGACTGATCGCGGGATCCTTCCGGATCATAGAACATGCCATTCCACACATTCTCAAACAGTATTCGTTGGCCAAGTTTGGCAGCGAGAGGAAGCAGTTTCTGAATTTCCTCTCGAGCGCGTGCACCAGCCTCCGGGCCATCGGTCGCGCGTCCCAGGACAATAAGGACAGCACTTCCGCCAGCTGCATGCGACACTTCCATACAATGTCTTACATTTGAGACGGCAGTCTCACGCTCTTTTTTGTCTGGGCTGGTAAGACGCTGTTTCCAGTGAGCATGATTAATCACGTTGTGGACAAAAACACCCGTTGATTCAACTGCTCGTCGTAGCTCATCAGGAGTGACGCTTGCGGCATCATCGAAATCAACGCCATCAAAACCTGCTGTACGTGACAGTTCGAGACGCTTTTCAAGATCCTGACCCTTGATCATTCCGTACTTACATGAAAAAAGAAGGTCACTTTTTTGAGCCGGTGGGTCTGTACTTGGAATCGGTGCAGGCGTGAGGTGATTACTGAGAGGGTCCGCACTCATTACGACACGCTGCGCGTATGCAACAGCGGAAACGGCAGTAAGGCTACTGAGGAACGATCGCCGGGTTTTGGTCATGGGAGCTCTCCTGTATTGACGGAAATGTGATGGTTCGAGGGATAAAGCGTCACGGTTTAGGCCCCAAGTGAACACCGTGGGTTCTGATTCGAAGCCGCAGCGTTGGCACAATCTCGTTCATTCCCCGGAGCATATGTACCTTTGGCGAACCATCGCATCACCAGAAGAGAGAATACCCCAAACGAGCATTTCTTACATTTTCACCGTTTGTGAGTGTGCATTTGCATAGGAAACAGCCGTTCTAGGGCCGCTGCACGCTCCTGCGGGCTCGTGGGCCATCGACCTGCGCGGGCAAGTCTTCCGGTTGTGCCGAGAGTGATTGCTCAGGACATAAGTAAATTCTAAAACACAACACCGAGGCGTTTGTGTTCTCCGTTGAGTTGATGTACTGTAGAAAACTGATGGTTTGAGATGAAGTCTTTTATTTTGTAGTTCCCACGATGGACCTGCACCGCCCGCCTTCATTCTCCGGCGGGTTTGTCTACCCCTTTCGTTATGACCCCGGAAGCGTCTCTGGGTTATTCACATAACGAAAGTACGTACATGACCGAAACAATTCAGGCAGTCGCAGTTACACCCTCCGTTGATTCCAACGCCGTGGGATTCCAGAAACTCAATTTGTCACCAGAAATGCTTGCTTCTGTGCAGCATCTCGGCTTTGAGGCCCCTTCCCCTATCCAAGATGCTGCTATACCAGTCATCCAGGAAGGGATTGATGTTGTTGGGCAATCTCAGACAGGTTCTGGTAAGACGGCTGCGTTTTGTATCCCAATTGTGGAAAAGATCAGCACAAAACAAAGAAAACCTCAGGCGCTTATTTTGACTCCAACCCGAGAACTTGCCAAACAGGTAGGGAACGAAGTCCAGAAGTTCGGGAAGTATAAGAAAAAGCTGAAAACGGCTGTTATTTTTGGTGGCGTGTCTTTTCGGGATCAACTGCGTGACATCCGAGGTGGAGCACAGATTATTATTGCGACCCCCGGACGTCTGCTTGACCATATTGAACAGTCAACCATTGATCTCTCGACGATTGAGACACTGGTGCTTGATGAAGCAGACCGAATGCTGGATATGGGCTTCCGCGATGATGTTGAAAAAATCCTTCGAAAGGCTTCCACGAACCGGCAGACAATATTTTTCTCGGCAACAATAAGCCGTTCAATTAAAACCTTGGTGGAAGAGTTTTCGACAGAACCCCGGTACATCACCGTAAAACAGGATTCTGGCCAAGAAGCACCACTGGTTACCGAAAAGGGTTTCAAGGTCAGGCATCAGATGAAGTTTGATGCTCTGCTCCGTATCCTGCGGTACTACGACGCGCAAAGTGGCGTCATCTTTTGCAATACCCAGCAGATGGTCGAAAAACTCGCTGAAGACTTAGCGAGCAATGATTGTGTTGTTGATCGGCTGCACGGTGGAATGGCGCAAGCGCAACGAGAACGTGTGATGGCCAACTTCAGAAAATCCCGTTTCCATTATCTTGTCGCAACTGACGTAGCAGCTCGAGGAATCGATGTGAACGAACTCGGTGTTGTTATTAATTACGACCTACCGAAAGATCCCGAGGACTATGTGCACCGCATCGGCCGAACTGGCCGTGCTGGAAAGAAAGGTCTCGCAATAAGTCTCGTGACTGGTGCTGGCATGCGGTCGGTATCGGCAATTGAGCGATTCACCGGTTCAAAACTCTCCATTGAGGCTCTGCCTTCGCAATCCGCAATTCGCAGTCTTCAAGGTGAGAAACTACTCGAATCATTTCGTGTTGACCTCAAGAAGACAGAGTTCAGCGTGGAAAAAGAACTGCTCCAACGGCTTTTCGATGAAGGATACCAAGCCGAAGATGTTGCAGCAGCTGTGCTCCATCGAATGTTACCGAAGCAGGATACAACGGACACTGTCTTGGACGAGGATCCAGATGAACGCAGGCACAACCGGCGAAAACGGCGTGAACGGCCTAATTCAAGGCGAGATTCACGAAAAAAACGACGGCCAGAGATTCAGCGTGCTACCGGAAAACGTCCACCCAAAAAAAGAAAGTTTCACGTTAAAGTCCAGAAATAGACGATGAAATTGATCTAACGGCAGTCTGTTGCTGTTGGTACAACCCGTACGTGGTATTGGCGAACATAATACTCGCCCCCACGACTGTTTCTTACCAACCCATAGAGCTGTAATAATGTTGCTTCAAGTGTTGTCTTTGGCTGGATGGTTCGCGTCGATGGTTGTTCTGATGTCTCTCATCGAGCATCAGATTCATTGCAGACTTATGCACAAACAACCCCGGACCTCTTTTCTTAAAAACCTTAGGCTTCGGCAGAAGATTTTTACGAGCCATGCCGTTGAGCACCATACTCAGTATCGCAAGGTGTTCCATGACGATCCGATGCCAAAGGGAGAAGATAGGGGCATCCGCTTGAATTTCTGGGAGGGCCTCGTTGAAGGCTTACCGATTGCGATCATATTGTTCTTTTTTTCTCCGGTAGGAGCTGGCATGTTCATGCTCGTAGTGGCTATTCACCATACGATCTGGAACCAGATCCATCTCGAAATGCACCAGCCAGCCGACAGATTCTTTGCGAATTGGTGGTTGTACAAATTCTGCGCTCGCCATCATTTTCTGCACCACAAATACCCAGATAAAAACTTTAATGTCGCATTTCCCATTGGCGATTACATCTGCGGTACCATCGCAAAGCCGTCTGCAGATGATTGGGAAGCCATGAGGGCTGAAGGTATTGCCTAGAGGGTTTTAGGGGGGATAGCGGAAGTCAGTTGCTATTTCGTCTGCCAAGTGTCCTGTGGCTCGATCACCCCTTTTATTCTGCCGTTTCTTAGCCAAACCTGGGCCTCTTTATTGCCTTGCAAATAGGCATCCCAAAATGCCGTTGTGATCGCTTCAATTGCTCGATGGTGTTTTGAGTTCGGAAGTGTGTCATTCCTTCGCGACCTGTCAGTAAAAGCTGAGTGCTTTGCATTGTGTAACACGAGTTCATACGCATTGCCACTCGGAAGAGATGGAAAGATGGCAAGTCTGGATTCAATCGATTGATCACTAAGAAAGGGGACGCTATCGCGTGTCCCAGTTAACAAAAGACACGGTGTAGTCACCGAACCAAATAACGAATCGGCGGACTGGAGTGTCGGACCGCTTGGACTCATGACCACGGCTGCTCGTATCCGGATATCATTTTTCGTGGCGCTCAGCAAACGCCCCTGGCCAATCATGAGCTGCGTAGTTTTAGCTCCCATCGAATGTCCTGCCATCCCTACAGTAAGTGGATCCAACCTAGCGTAAAAACGGCTTTTTTCTTCGCCGCTTCAGGCGGCTATGGCATCTAGAACATCCAGAACGTCATCCACCCGTAGATTCATATTCTTTCGGGTCGCAGCACCGCGAAGTTGGCGTACCGCTTGACTACGAGACACGCCTTGAAGAAGCGATTCATCACTACCTGGATGCTGAAGAAAAATCGTCGCATATCCCCTCGCAGTCCAACAGGTTCGAACGTAGTTGTAGCCGTGCCGTGAACCACCCAGGCCGTGGCTAAAGAGAATCACTGGTAGTGGCCCTTTTTTTTCGGTAAGGAGACGAGTAGCGGAATGACTCGACCCGCATGCGACGATTGGATGTCGATGGCATAAGTTTTTTCTAAATCAAAGAGAGTACCGGCAGGCTCATATCCGAGACACTGACCACAGCGGAAGCCACAACAAATAATCGGTGTGAGCACGATGCATTTGCCACGCTCATTCAATTGATGAAAGATAGAAATACGGAGGACAAGACAACCCATTGACTGTGACTGCGTGATTCGGTTTCTGTGAAAGTGACCATGACGGATAAGAGGCAACACAATTGTTCTTGTGTAAAAAGTTTTCACTACAGGGTCAGCAATTGACAATACACTACCTATACTGGCTCAATTTTGTCGACTGCAGGGCTGCAAGCCGCCATGACTTCTTTCTCCCTGTATACAATAGATGCGTGATATCTTCACAGGATGCTGAGTTTGCGGTTATGAACAACCAAAGGAAGTCGAAGACATGACTATGGTTGAGAATCATTACGTGAGAGGACGTTGATCAGCCATGAGACTCTTGTCATGGAATATTCATAAAGGCATCGGCGGGCGGGATCGACGATACGCGCTACAGCGAATCATTGATTGCATTGATCATGAGCAACCAGATCTTGTGTGCCTTCAGGAAGTTGATCGGTTGGTTGGGCGAAGCCAATTCGATGATCAACCTAGGCTCCTTGGGCAATCACTTAATCTTCAATCGACTTTTCAGGCGAATGTACCGGTTGCTCATGGGGCATACGGAAACCTTATTTTATCAAGGTGGGCAGTCGGCAGCACACATCGCATATCTCTCAAACGAGGCATAAGAAAAGCACGCGGTGCACAACTCATCCATGTGGAGACGCCAGAGGGCGTCATTCATCTTGTGAACACACATCTTGGCCTAGACGAAAGAGAACGGCACTGGCAAGTGGCGTTTCTTCTTGAACACCAACTCTTTCAATCATCCACTGCTATTCCGACAGTGATCGCCGGCGATTTTAATGACTGGAGAAACACACTTGCTGAGAAATCCCTCGCCCGCTATGGGTTTCAACAGATCACTTCACCTCCGTCAGAGTATCGAAGTTTTCCTTCCTGGCTTCCTGTTGGAGGCCTTGATAAGGTTTTTATCCGAGGTGGCTTGAAAACTGACCAAGTGAGAGTTGTGCGTACGAGCCTCGCCCGAGTTGCCAGCGATCATCTGCCAATCGTGGTCGACTTCTCACTCTAGAAATTTCGAATCTTTTCGTGTTCTGAAGCAAGCTGAAGAAGGACTTGTTCTGCCGCTTGCACCGTCGTCTGAATCTCTTCTTCAGTATGGCTCGTTGAGAAGAAGAGGGCCTCGAACTGACTGCATGGCATGTAAATACCTTGTTCAATCATGCCCCAGAAAAACTTTGCGTACTGGTGAGTATTACTTTTGCAGGCCGTCTTCCACCCGGTGACCTGACGGGTTCCATCGGGAAAGCTATCCGCCTGAAAGAACATCGTCATCATGCTCCCGACGCGTGCGACCTGGCATGCAATGGAAGCCTCGGCAGCAGCATTCAGAAAGCCCGTTTCAAGGATTTTTCCGTGATGATCAAGGGAGTCGTATGGTGGATTATCTTTGAGTTCTGCGAGTGTGGCCGCTCCAGCTGCAACAGCCAAGGGGTTGCCCGAAAGAGTACCTGCCTGAAAAACTTTACCGGCGGGTAAAACCTGATTCATAATATCGGCCCGTCCACCATAGGCACCAAGCGGAAGGCCACCACCTACAATCTTTCCAAGTGTGGTGATATCAGGTGTCACCCCAAACAGTTCCTGGGCTCCACCAAAAGCGAGACGAAAACCGGTCATCACCTCATCAAACACCAGAACAGTTCCGTGTTTCTCAGTGAGAGCCCGAGCCGTTTCAAGAAATTCACGTGAGGGCTTAACAAGTCCCATATTGCCAACCACGGGTTCCATAAGCAGGGCTGCAAGTGTATCGCCCCGCTCCTCAAAAATCTCAACCAGAGCTGCGGTGTCGTTATATTCGAGAACAAGTGTATCTTTTGCTGTTCCCGCTGTTACACCGGGAGAATCCGGAACCCCAAGTGTTGCCGCTGCTGATCCCGCAGCTACCAAAAGGCTATCAGCATGACCATGGTAGTTGCCAGCAAATTTTATAATGAGCTCGCGGCCCGTCGCACCCCGAGCAAGTCGAACGGCACTCATAGCTGCTTCGGTCCCGGAACTCACCATTCTGACTTTTTCAATACTAGGAACCGCGTCGATTATCTGCTCGGCAAGGCCGCTCTCGGCCTCCGTTGGAGCACCGTAGCTCGTACCACGAGACAGTGCATTTTCAATGGCCGCAACGACCCGTGGATGGCGGTGACCAAGAATCATTGGGCCCCAAGAGCCGATGTAATCAAGGTAGGTGTGGCCATCGATATCCGTAAGATGAGACCCCTGCCCTGCCTGAAAAAAAATCGGTTCGCCACCCACAGCCCCGAATGCTCGCGCAGGAGAATTCACTCCACCTGGAATAAGTCGTTGAGCGCGTCTGAAGGCCTTGTGGCTGAGCCCACGAATGTCAGTCATTCTTGCTGTCCTTGGGTGATAGATTTTTCTGTCTTGGCAGTATCAATTGTCCTTAGGAGATCCTTTGCAGCAGCGACAATGTCGGCGGTATGAGGCCGATCACCATATGTTTCAAGAAGACTCTGCAAGAGAAGCCTGCTTTGATCGATACCTCGTTGTGCAGCCTTTGTGTCTGAAGAGCCAATTGCTTCGGCATAAACCTGCGATCCTTCATCCAGAACATTCTTTGCCCGCTCAAGATCCTCCACTTGTTCTTTTCGAGCAGTCTGCTCGAGTCGTGTAATTTGCCGTTCAATAAGGCTAAACCACGTTTGCTTGTCTTCAACAGAGAGGTTGTCAGCCGGAAGGTATGGCTGTTCCGCATAAACCGTTCGGACTGCCTGCATTGCCAACAAAGCGGCCGATGGACTCTCTTGTTCACGGGCTAGAGCAGCCCTGTAATCACGCTCTATTGCCGGGACGTCACGCGAGCCGAGTACCCTTCGACGCATTCTGGCCTCAAGAATATTGACACGGAGTTGCTGTTGAAACGACTCGACGACAGCTGCTCGTTTATCAGTGGGATACCGTGTCAGAAACTGGTCAAGCTCCGATCGGATACGCCGCAGATCAGGTTGTGCCTTTTGTGTTTCCAGAGTTATTTTCTGAAACAACTGATCAGCAGTCTGCGGACGAGTAATCCAATATGCGATTCCAATAACAAGAAGGACTGTTACGGCCGTCACCAGCGTATCAGTACGAATTCGCTGCCAACGATGCTGCACATGCTTCTGATGAGCCGCCCGGTCGAATTCCTCAACCGTAACAAACCTCCGACCCGGTTTGGTATCGACGACCGTCGAGTTAGGGTCCTCATCAGCGTCAGACGTTGTGCGATCATTAGCGCTACTCGTAGCCTGTTTCGTTGGCCGCCGTTCGAGTGGGAGATCACTACCTGCTACCGACGGTCCGTCTGCGGGCTGTTCTAGATTCTGAGCAGCAAAAGAAGTGGCTTGAGATAGCTCTTGATTACTTTCTGCGTGAGGATGTTCGGGCACAACCCTTGGAAGTTCAGTTGTTGCATCAAGACCATTGTCCGTAGCTTTAGATGAGGCGTGGCGAGTTCCCTCTTTCGTCTCTGCCAGCAAATCTATCGAGGAAAGACTTGCTTGTGGTGCATTGTTCTGGGAGGCTGCTTTTGTAAGTGAGGATGACCGATCATGGTTTGTGGGCGCGGTAGGGTCCGCCTCACTCTGAATGATGAGCGATGGAGAGCCATCACCACTGCCGTCTTGTATTGGTTTCTTTCTCTGCGAAAGCATATCCCGTATTGCCGTTAGGCGTCGTCCGACAGCAAGTGCACTGGCGGGCCGCTTGGCAGGATCTTTGGCCAGAAGTCCATCGATAAGAACATCAAGTTCTTCAGGGATATCATGGTGAAAGCTACTCACCCGTGGTGGGGCCTCGCGGAGTTGTTTTGTAATGATTTCAGTTAATTGTGAACCTCGGAAAGGTGGTTTGCCAGCGATCATGGTGAACATAACTAAGCCGAGCGTGTAGAGGTCTGCACGTGCATCGAGGGGCTTGCCGGCGGCCTGTTCGGGTGCCATAAATTCGGCAGTTCCAACGATACTGCCGTGAGCTGTTTGGCTGGCTGCACCAAACAGTTTCGCAATACCGAAGTCGGCAAGCTTTATCCCTGCGTTGGCTTGAGCCGGGTCGTCAGGCACAAGGAGATTCGCTGGCTTCAGATCACGATGAATGATTCCATGATCATGTGCAACTTTGAGGGAACGGGCTATCTCGATCGACAAGCCAATCACTTCTTCGGGAGTAAATGTTTGGCCTCCACGTAGAAGTCGCTCTAGGCTCTGACCGCGGACAAGTTCCATTGCAAAATATGGCTGACCCTCGTCTTCCCCATAGGCGATGAGTTGGGCAATACCAGGGCAGCGGAGTGGTTTGAGTGTTTGTATTTCTGCATCGAAACGTTCTTTAAGCCCAAGATCATCAGCAAGGTGTGACGCAAGCACTTTCACGGCAACATGTTCGCCCGTTTCTTGATGTTCGGCTTCATAGACAGCTCCCATCCCGCCTCTCCCAAGACGTTTAATGAGAACATAGGGTCCGAGTTGCTGTGCTTCCATGATCTACTAGTCTATCTTCGTGGCGATTGGTGTAGAACCGGTTCCTCCATGTTTTGAAGAATCCCACCGCACCGACTTCTCCGATGTGCTCAGAAAAAAGGTAATTACCATTGAATGGGACAAAAAAATTGCTTCCTGCTACCTCGAACCAGGCAGTCGGCCTCGGTGAATATTGCCGGAACTTCCTGTTTCATCCGCAGAGAGTGTCGTCAGAGACCTTCAGCCTGATTGAACGGTTCCATATCGATAGTGTTGGCTGCGGAATCTCCGCAATTTATCACCGGGCCAACGCATGTACTGTCCTCCGTCGCGAGGCCCTCCAGACACGTCCCGCTGCACAACACTGCGGTGGCATCTGTTTTGGCGAGGAAACCCCTGTTGAAACAGCACGGAGTGTGGCAGCCAATGTCGCAGCAGTGCGAGAGTGGGATTCGAATGGAACAAATTTTGGCTTCGATAAAAATACTGGTCGAATAGCCGGTGAGTTTGGTCACAATGACTTTTATCCGGTGGCCATTGCTGCGAGTCGTGAAGCAGGATTCGACGGCAATTGTGCACTTCGGCTGATGCTACTTATTGATGAAATCCGTGGACGGTTAGCAGAAGTATTTCCACTTCGTAAATACGCCATTGATCATGTCCACCATGGAGCGGTCGCCTGCGCAGCGGCGGTCACAGCAGCCTTGGGCGGAAGTGTCTCCCAGATCGAATCCGCTATTGGTCTTGTTGTTGCACATTACGTGCCCTTCAGAGCAATTCGTGCAGGGAAGCAACTCTCTGACAGCAAGGGGTCGTCAGCTGCGTTCGCGGCCGAGACTGCTATGCTCGCGGCCCACCGCGCCATCGATGGATTTCAGGGACCACGAGATATTTTTCGAAACCCACTTGCCATTTACCGCCTGAACGAGCCTTGCCCAGATGGAGCGAGCCCATTCGACCTTGAACTTGGCGAGTCGGGGAATGCATTTGCGATCCATTCGATGCATTTCAAACTCGGGTTGTATGAGCATCAGTCGGCGGCGGCCATACAGTCACTTATCGAAATTCTTGGTAAGACGCCACATGCAGTCGCAACCCTCAATTTAATTCGGTCAATTACAGTAACTATTTATGAGCCGGCTTTTTCGATAATCGCTGACCCGGCAAAGCGAACACCACAAACAAGACAGTCGGCTGACCACTCGTTGCCATACATCATCGCAAGAACGCTTCAGAAAGCTGCGTCCAGTTTTGCCGCCGGGAACACAGTTTGCGGATGGTCGGAGATGATGCTGTTGCCAGAAGATTACTCGGATGCTGCCATTGCTGATAAGGGGCTGGCGGCGATTGTTAAGAAAATAAATATCGTGCACGGTGGCTCAGACTATGACTCGTTGTACCCAGAAGGCATTCCAGCCAGTGTTTCTATTGATCATGAAGAATGTGGCGTGCTAGATGGCGGTCGATGTGTCTTTCCACTCGGCCATGCACAATCTGATGAGTCACAGACAACAGCACTTGTCGATGAAAAGTTTGAGCGGCTCGTTGCGGGAGCCGTTTCAAGTCCACAAGCACTTCGGCAACACCTACGATTACACGATATGCCAGCTGAACACGTCGCACATTTATATGCTTTCCCTATCAACTTGGTGCCACGAAACACATGAGCCAATCTGACGTCCACGGGCTTCTCGCGATAGACAAGCCACCAGGTGTAACATCCAGGAGGGTGGTTGATGCGGTGTCTCGTACGCTGTCAACAAAAACGGTTGGGCATGCCGGTACTCTTGATCCATTGGCACGTGGCGTTGTGATCGTCTGTGCTGGGCATGCAAGAAAACTGGTTGATTTTCTCCATCAACAGAAGAAGGCGTACACCGTTTGTTTTCTCCTCGGCCGCTCGAGTCCTTCGGATGACTTGGAAACGCAAGTGTGTCTGGAAGCACAGCCTTACTGCCCCTCTTTGCAACAAATTGAGGAGTCGTTGCAGGCCCAACGGGGCACCATTATGCAGCTGCCATGCACATACTCAGCAAAAAAGGTCGGCGGCAAAAGAGCATACAAATTAGCTCGGCTCGGCAAACAGGTGGTCCTCCAACCAAAAGAAATTCAGATTTATCAAGTAGAGGTCACGGCGTATGACTGGCCAAGGCTCGAGTTGTCGCTTGTCTGTTCAAGTGGCACATTTGTGCGAGCTCTAGGACGGGACATTGCCAAATCTGTTGGAACATGTGCGGTTATGGAAACGCTTATCCGAACAGCTGTCGGGCCGTATGGACTCGACACCGCAGTACCGCTTGCTGAAATTACGCCAGATGATACGGGAAAGCGATTCATTGGGGCGGCGTTACGACCACCCATTTCTGCTCTTCCTCACCTTCAGGCACGAACGCTCACGCCGGATGAAATAGAATATGCCGCCCGGGGTGGTCTCCTTTCAGGTGAGGTGGGCGCAACGAGTGATCCTGTGGCTGCCCTTGACGCAAATGGTGATCTACTCGGTATTCTCCGGGTCTTGCCTCAAGGCGGGTGGCGTCTCAGGCCGAACTTTATCGATACAAGCCCACAAGCCGGATAGCTTCAACGACGACGCCAGTACGATGCGATTGTGTGCGATGGAGGAGTTCCCTCCACACAACATGAAAAGCCCAGACCCCGATGACACCACATATAAAACAAGATACCCGCCAACCAACGGTCGATGCCTCGAATCAGCGAATACAACGCGTACTCGGCTTTGTATTTCTGGTTGGATTCGTCCTTTTCAGTATGTTTCTCGTAACGGCGACCCACCTCCCACGTATCCCCCCAATCGCTCGAGGCCCAGGCATTGATAAATGGCTACACTTTTCCGCCTATGGTTGCCAAACGGTCCTCGCAATGGGTGTTCTCTATTTCACCGACCGACTCGTGCTAAAACACGTTGTGTTCCTCATTGTCGTCCTGACAACTTTCGGAGCAGTTGACGAACTCACGCAGCCAATGTTCCATCGCCAGGCTGAGCTTTTCGATTGGCTGGCAGACTGCGCGGGAGTACTCTTCGGCGTGTGTTCGGTGTGGCTGTTGGCTTCCATCCGGAAAAACAAACCGCGTGAGAGAAGTGCATGATGACACATGAGTTTTCCAGGTTAGAGGTTGCAGGAGCTCTTGATTATGCTGTGTTAAAGCCAGACCAGACATCTGTGCATCTTGAGTCTGCGGTCTCTCTTTGTTGTGAGTTATTGATCGGGTGCCTGTGCGTCCGGCCGGTCGATGTACGTTATGCAACGAGACTGTTACGAGACCAGATGACGACCGTCGCCAGCGTCGTCGGCTTTCCTCACGGAACTCATACGACGGCCGTCAAGGCGCATGAGGCGAGGGTCGCAATAGATGACGGTGCCAGGGAGCTTGATATGGTCATCGCATTACCTGCATTGCTCGGTGGTGAGTATCGGGCGGTCCACGATGATATTGCTGCTGTTGTCAATGAAGCGAGGTCTGCAAATGTTCCGGTCAAAGTTATCCTCGAAACTTGCTACCTGAAGAAAAACGAGATTATCAAAGCCTGCCAAATTTCCGAATCCGCCGGCGCGTCGTTCGTGAAGACATCAACCGGTTTTGCTCCCCGGGGAGCAAGCCCTGAAGTAGTCATGACCATGCTCGAAACAGCTGATGGCCGTATTGGGGTTAAAGCGAGTGGTGGAATCCGTACATGGAATGACTGCGTGAGCTACTTGAGGATGGGCTGTACACGAATTGGCGTAGGTGATCCGCTGGCTATTCTATCCGGCGAGCCAAAGGCTGATTGAGCAGCCTTGTACGACGCGTGTCTCACTTGTTACCAGTTGTGAATTCAACCTGTGCCCTAGCCATCGAAGATGAGCATGATGTAAGCGGCAAACAGGATGAGGTGTACAACACCCTGGAGAACCGTCGTTTTTCCAGTGCCAAGTGTGATGACGCTGGTAAAAAGGGTGAGCGTTAACATGGCAATGTCACTGGGCTCAAGACCGAGTTCTAGAGTCCTGCCCGAGAAAAAACCAATAGCTAATACAACGGGAACAGTCATGCCAATTGTGCTGGTCGCTGACCCCAATAAAATATTGATTGTTCGTTGGAGTCGGTTATTACGAGCAGCCCGCAAGGCGCTGAGCCCTTCGGGCGATAGAACAAGAATGGCAACAAGAAAACCGCCAAGTGCCGGTGGAGCATTGAGGGTGTGAATCCCATGGTCCACCAACTTGCCGAGGTTTTTTGCAAGAAAAACAACCGGAATCATGCTCAACACCAGAAGCATTGCATGGATAAAGGTTGAATAGGGTGGTTCGTCGTGGTGGTGCGTTACCTTTGTCGGGGATAGAAAATATGCAGCCTGGCTACCAGTTTGAACAAGCAAAAAAATGACATAGAGCCCTGCGGATGTTACGAGCAGGAAAGCCGCCTGCAAGGAAGAGACGTTGCCACCGGGAGCTGACTGAGTAAATCGGGGCACGATAAGTGTGAGTACCGCAAGTGGAACCAGAACCCCAAGGTAGGCGTTCGCCCCGGAGAGGTTGTATTCTTGTCGATGGTGGCGGAGTCCACCGGCAAGCAGTGTGCCACCCAACATGCCAGTGAGCACAATCATTACGACGGAAAACATGGTGTCTCGAGCAAGTCCAGGATGTGCTTTCCCCGTCAGGCTGACCGCTGCAATCATCGCAACTTCGATCCCGATAACAGCAAGCGTTAACACAATCGTTCCATACGGCTCTCCAAGACGTATGGCCAACGCATCAGCATGTCGGACAACGCCAAATGACAGCCACAATATGGACAGAAACAACCATGAAAAACAAAAACCCGCCCATAGAGGCTGAGACAGATCCACAAGCCACATTGTTCCGAAGAAGAACCAGAGACCTGCCGTGGCAATTCCAAACAGCAGTCCTTTTTCATTCCGCATGGAGAGAACCAGGGTATTCATCGGTTCGAGCCTAATTATTTGTATCTTTGAAACAACGACGGTCTGATCAACCTTTGGATCGTCCTACTGTGACCGTAACTCCCAATCAAGCGTCTGAGAACTCGTTGTCACGTCCGCGGTGAGTGTTGATTCTTGGTTGTAGCGAACAGGCACCCTCTCCGGCACCTCAACTTTTTGTCCATCGTCGGTTGTTTGCCAATCGTATGTCGTGATCCGTACGGTATGGCGTCCGGGCACTGCGCCCGGGCGGTCTGGAAGGTACTGAAGCGTGTAGCCACCTCTGCTGTTCGTAATACCATATGATGTTGAACCCTCTTCTGGTGTGAATTCAATGGTTGCACCCGACACTGGATTGCCATCGAGAAGAACCGTTCCAGATACTCTCCCAAGCGATGTTTCTCTAGAATCCGAAAATAGCCACGCTGCTGTTTTCCCTGCAAGCAGAAGGCAGATGCTAATACCAAGAACAGCAAGGCCCAACTTCAATTGGGGGCGGCTCTCCAGCTTTTTATGGAACCGCTCGTATAGTTCAGCCCCAATCGCCTGGACAATCGCAACAAGTTCACCAAAGTCAGCGGGCACGAGTACTAAATTCCGTCAGGAGAGCAAAAGATTTTAAGGTGTGGTGGTAGCCACTCCATCGTTCCGAATACCGAGACGCTGATATACCCCGAGCTGCGACGCAACATAGGTGGGGTTATTGTTATTGAAGGTGATTCCGGCATTTGAAAATGCAATGTTGTCATTCAGCGACTGGACGCTGCCGTCACAATAAAGAAAGTTCCCACCGCCTGGGTGGGAACTACTGAACCCTTCGGTGCATGAATTTGTCGGTTGTATTGGACGTGGATCGTTGAGTTTCATGCTGACACGCGCTCGGACCCAATAGCTTCCCCACATGTCCGGGCCCGGCGGATTTCGAACCCCAATCCAGGTTGCCGCACGGCATCGGTCATGTCTCTCGCCAACAGCAAACGTTTTTGTCAATCCATCCTTGATGTCGGCTACTCGCACTGGGGTCTCCGACCAGAAGATTCCATTCCCATTTGAGCCTATGACTGGCATCGGATCGTTGAGACCCCCGTTGCCGACATAGTTGGATGTTGCAGGCTCAAAATCACTTGGGCAGTTATCGCAATCAAACAGACGATTGTATTGCGGCCCGTTAGCGCTCCCTCCCGGTAACGTCGGGGGTGTGAGATCACTCGGGCAGCGGTAGAGACCTATAGAAGTTGTCAGAAGTGGCCTGATTGCCGAATCACCGATGGCATCGCGGAGTGTTGTACTCGATACCTTTAGCGAGTCGTACAAGACCGACTGCTCAAGCATAGGCAAAATTTGAGCAGCCCACCCCCATTCAGCCTTTCGCGAACCACCAGGCTGCCACCCAACCGGAAACTCTCTTCGTGCATTTTCGTATGAATGAAGGCCGACTCCAATTTGGTGAAGGTTATTCACACACGCAATTCTCCTCCCACTTTCGCGAGCCGACTGGACAGCAGGTAAGAGAAGACCAACAAGAACACCGATTATTGCTATCACCACCAGTAACTCAATGAGCGTAAACGCTCGGCAACTCCGGTACTCTGTTGTCGGGACTCGCAGTTTTTGCATTGATTGAGTTCTAAAGAACTTCATAAGTGTCCTACCAATAGTACTTGGCCCCCATATACCTCAATGACGAACGATGACTTAAGATTATTGCTCATTGTGCATGAAAAGGAAAACATCTCCGTAAATTACCCTTTGGTTGTGTAACTCCCAACGACATACAGTGCAATGGCCGCAGTCATACAGAGAGCAGAAAAAAGGCGTCTGCAAAAGACATTTCGTTCGACTCGACTTTCGAGCTGATGCCAGCCTTGACCAGATACTATGGCCCCAAGCACCACTGACACAATACCGCGTGTTGATTGCAATATTGTACTTAGTATCACACCGACAAAGCCAATGCATGCGTAGAGGCCAAACATCGCAAGGAGCCATGCTGCGGAGTATTCACCAGCAGCGAGCCAGTCTCGCTTGGTCGGTTGTGGGTGGCGTGCATATTCAAAAAGTGCCAATGGAGAGGCAATGAGTCCAATAAACACATATGTCACAAGAAGTGCCAAGCAACCTACGGAGAAGCGACTGAGGGCAACGGCGTCCTGCATCGCATCGATCATTTCCACAATTCCGAGGTCAGCAATCGCAAAGCAGATGCAGCCACACGATAAGAGAATCAGTGATTGCACAGGCAGGCCGGACCCTCCTTGCTGAAGCAGAATTGCAGCGGCAGCGCATAGCATCACCGCAAACCACTGCTCAACGGAGAGTGTCTGTCCAAAAACCAGCGAGACAATCAGGCCCAGAGCGATTATTTTCAAACCCAACAGAGGTGAAAGACGAGACGCTTCAGTTCTTCTGAGTACGCGAAAAACCGCAGATGTTCCAAAAAAATAGGTTCCGGTTGACACAAAGCATGGAAGCCAAATATTCCACCTCCAGATTTGAGAAAAAAGAATCTCTGAGGAATAGCTAGACAAGGCGAAAAGGCCACAGGTGAAACCCATGATCACATGGGCAAAGATAAGTAGCCGCCTGCTGGCATGTCTCTCACGAGCCCCGTGGTGCCGAGAGATCAAATATGACACCGAACTGAAAAAAGCTGCTGTAAGACCAGCAATAATGCCAAAGAAGAGAGTAGTCACAACGTTCCAACTGGGCGAGGCGGACGGCGATATGTGACCCGCGGCCACCAGACTTTACCCACTCGGTACAGCCGGTGCGACCGTTGCTTCTGTTTCGTCTTCAAAGCGGCCGATCGGGCGACCTGCAATTTATACGGCGGGTAGAGTTGAGGGAAGAAGTCTTTCACCACACAGGAAAATACTTAAATGGCAAGTGCCAACCAGCGGATTGCCGGTGGGGTAGCCCAGCGTCTCGCAAACGGTGACTACATTATCGATCCCGACATTCCACAACGGGTGGGTGCCAACCGTATACGACAAATCCTCGCGATTCTCCTTGTACCGGTTGCGGTCTTTATCTCGATGGCGCTCATCAGTTTCGACCCAGCTGACCCACCCGCCAGCCGGGGTTTTCCACCTCGCGTCGAGCCAGCCAATCTCTGTGGGCATTTAGGTTCCACAGTCGCAACGCTTATTTACCAATCGACTGGTGTTGCCGGTTGGCTTGGAGTGGTTCTCCTCGCGGGTCTTGCCGTTGGCCTCTTCCGTTCTCAGCGTTTTCAGGATTTGCCATGGCGTGCAGCTGGCGCCGTACTGTCGATTACCGGTCTTGCCACACTCTCCACCCTTTTTCTGCCACCTTTCATTCCACGTCCTGTTTGGGGGCCCGGCGGGCTCGGCGGTACGTTATTCGCAGATTTGGCAACCCGCTATCTCGCAAGTGCCGGCGCCGCAATTACAGCTGCAACGGTTCTCGGTTTGGGGCTCTTTCTAGCCGCTGATCAGGTGATGTTCAAATGTGGCGGGTGGGTTACAAGTCTGCTCACTCGACTCGGTGACAGGAGTATTTCACTCATTCACGCCATGCTCTCTGGGGTTGGTGTCCTTACCAAAGAATCCACCGAAGAAGCCGAAGACCTTGCGTGGTGGCAGAAACGTCGTCAATCCGCAGACATGCTTGGTGAATCTGAGGAAGATACCAGCGACGACCTAGCGATCCGCGTTCGTGGGCGGAAACGAAAAGACGAAATAGCCGATGAAGAATACGAGGAGTACGAAGAGGAAGAAGAGGAATACGAAGAGGAGACCGAAGAAGTGACGGAGCCAGTGTCTGCAATTGTTCCTATCAAAAACCGACAGACCAGGCCGACGCGTCAACTCGAGCTCGATATCACACCCGATCCTGAAGGTAATTACGAACTGCCTTCTATCGAGCTGCTTCTGCCTCCGGAACAACTCGAACTTGACGAACAAGAGGCTGAAGTTCGCAAACGAGCGAAAATCCTCGAAAAAACATTTGGCAACTTTGGGTTTAAAGTGCGCGTTGTAGAGGTTGAGACCGGCCCAGTTATCTCGCAGTACGAGATCGAGCTCGAAGCCGGCTTGCGGCTTGCCAAAATTACGAACCTTGCCGATGACCTCGCAATCGCCCTCCGTGTGCCTAGCGTTCGGATTGTCGCTCCGATTCCAGGGAAAAATTCAGTTGGAGTTGAGGTGCCAAATACCGACAGGCAAATGGTACGGCTGCGTGAAGTTATGGAGGAGACAAACGCAAAGAGTCGTAGCATGAAGATTCCAATTTATCTTGGTAAAGATGTCGGCGGAAATCCGATGGCAGTCGATCTTGCGACCATGCCGCACCTTCTCATTGCAGGGAGAACTGGTACCGGGAAAAGTGTTTGCCTCAATTCGATTATTGTTTCAATATTGATGACGAGACGACCTGATGAGGTTCGTATGCTAATGATCGATCCGAAGATGGTCGAGCTGACGCCTTATAAGTCATTGCCACATCTGATGCATCCAGTTGTGACTGATATGAAAAAAGCTGAGGCGATTCTCGCCTGGGCCGTTGATAAAATGGAACAGCGATACACCCTGCTGGCTCGGGCGGGTGTCCGTCATCTCTCGCAATATAATTCCCTGGGTCGAGATGAGCTCTTGAAGCGTATTCAGCCCGAGAGTGAAGAAGAAGCTGATTCGATCCCAACAACCATGCCATTTATTGTCATGATTGCCGATGAGATTGCAGACATGATGATGACTGCCGGCAAAGAAATTGAGCAATACATCATTCGACTCGCACAAAAAAGTCGTGCTGTTGGGATTCATCTGATTCTGGCAACACAAAAGCCAACTGTTGATGTAATTACCGGCCTCATCAAGAGTAACTTGCCGGCAAGAATTGCCTTTCAGGTTGCCAGTCGTACAGATAGTCGCGTCGTCCTTGACGAATGTGGCGCAGAACGACTCCTGGGGAACGGGGACATGTTGTTTCTTTCACCTGGCACCAGTCTTACCCAACGTGGTCAGGGAACCTTTGTCAGTGATGACGAAATCGGTCGCGTCATGGCTACTGTGGGCACCAATGAACCTCAGTACGCGAAAGAATTGGTCAATCTGCAACCAGCAGCCTCAAGTGATTCACCCGCCAAAGGCCCTACGGCAAAAGATCGCGATGAACTCTATGAGGCAGCGGTTGAGGTGGTCATTCGAGAGGGACGGGGAAGTGTTTCTCTGCTGCAGCGTGCCCTGGGTGTTGGATACGGCCGTGGTGCTCGTATGGTTGACTTCATGGCTGAAGATGGAATCGTCGGTCAATATGCTGGGAGTCAGGCTCGCGAAGTACTCATGACCATGGAGGAATGGGCGGCAGCGCAAGGCGAAGAGCCGCTTCCCCCGGACCCACCACCTCGCCGGCTCAAAATTAACCCACATGCGGAAGAAGACGTATCTGACGACTCCGAAGATGATGAACCTACGCAAGATGACGACGCTCCGGCCATCGTCGCTGAAGTTGATGAAGATGAAGAGGAGGAAGATGACGGTGAGGAGCAGACCGAATCAGAAGATGGGGACGTCGACGATGATGAAGAATACGAATACGTCTACGAAGACGATGAAGAATACGAGGAGGATGAAGAAGAGGAAGAGGCCGACGAGTGAGTCCTCATCGCGCATCTTGCTCATCTAGATCAATGTGGCAGAAACACACAGTGCACCGACCGGGCCTCTCTGGAACGGGCAGTCTCTTAAGGGTTTTCCTATGCAATGGTGGTTCGTCGGGGCTGCGGCTCTCGCCGGTTGTTTTATAGCAATTCAAGCAGCAGCCAATAGTGCACTTCGTGATTCATTAGCGAGTCCCTGGTATGCGGCCTTTTTCTCTATTACCGGTACAATGGCGTGCGCAGTTCTATTTCTAGTGTGTACGCGTCCCCCATTGCCTACGGGTACCATGCTTCGCGGGGGAGCCTGGTGGAACTGGATTGGCGGACCGCTTGGTGCTGCGTTTGTCCTATCGGGAACACTGCTGGTGCCGCGACTTGGTACTGCAACATTCTTGGCGGCAGTAGTTGCAGGACAGTTGGCCTGCTCCCTTGCAATTGATCACTATGGCCTCATGAACATTACCCAGCACTCCATTTCGTTCGGGAGGCTCCTTGGAGCCACCTTGATTTTTGCGGGGGTTCTTGCTGTGAAATATCTCTAATATTAAAGCGGAGGCCTTCGCGACTTTCGGAATATTCCACCAAAAGCGTCAACTCACTGCGAGGTGGCTTTCGAGTCGCCGCGAACGACGGTATTCTGGTATTCGGTGCTTCCCCCAAGAGATTGGTACTCCATGCGTACGATTGAAATCTATGACACAACGCTCCGAGATGGTTCCCAAGGGGAGGGTGTGAACTTTTCTCTCGAAGACAAATTGTCGATAGCCAAACGGCTCGACGAAGCAGGAGTTAATTTTATTGAGGGAGGGTACCCCCTCTCGAACCCAAAGGACTCACAGTTTTTCAGTCGTGCCTCCGAACTTGGCCTAAAAAATGCGAAACTCTGCGCCTTTGGAATGACCCGCCGACGCGGTATGAAGGCGCGCCTGGACCCTGGCATGAAAGCACTCCTTCAGGCGAGCACTCCGGTCGTAACTATTGTCGGAAAAACATCCAGTTTCCACGTCGAAACAGTTCTCGGTGTCAGTCGTGATGAAAATCTCAGTATGATCCGTGACACGGTTGAATACCTCACATCAGAATCAAGAGAGGTCTTTTATGATGCCGAACATTTCTTCGATGGGTGGAAACTTGACTCAACCTACTCGTTGGAGACTCTCCATGCTGCAGCAGCTAGTGGTGCAACACGTCTTGTGCTCTGTGACACCAATGGTGGAACTCTCCCAACTGAAGTCGCTGCCATCGTCGCGGAGGTAGCCAAAGCTATAGCAATTCCGCTCGGAATTCACTGCCATAATGATTGTGATGTGGCAGTTGCCAACACACTCAGTGCTATCAATGCCGGCTGCATCCAGGCTCAAGGAACCATCAACGGGATCGGGGAGCGTTGCGGCAATGCAGATATTATTTCAGTCGCAGCAAATCTCGCTTTGAAACTTCCAGAAACGGTGGTTCTTGCCAATGCCCGCGGTGAAGCAGGTGGAGTCGCACACCTCACAGAATTATCACGATTTGTTTATGAAACAGCGAACATGTCTTATCGTCCAGGCCAGCCTTTTGTAGGAGCGAGTGCATTTGCTCATAAGGGCGGCATGCATGTTCACGCAATTGCCAAGTCAACGAAGTCGTACGAGCACATCAGCCCAGAATTGGTCGGAAATTCACGTCGAGTACTTGTAAGTGAGCTCTCAGGGCGATCGAACATCGCTGCAATGGTCAACCGTCCTGACGTGAAAAATGACCGTATACTTCTGGACAAAGTGCTCCAAGAGGTCTGTCGGCTGGAAAATGAGGGCTGGCAATTCGAGGCTGCCGACGCTTCCTTTGAACTTTTAGTTGACCGTTCTGCTGGTACTTTTGAACCACAGTTTAAGAAACTCGCCTACAACGTTGAAGTGGAGAGCTCCGGGGCCGAGGACGGCAATGTACGAACCGAAGCCACCGTCAAGCTCTCCGTAGGCCACAATATCCGCCATGAGGTGGCTGAGGGTGACGGTCCGGTCAATGCACTCGATGCCGCCCTGCGTAAGGCCCTCGGATCAATCTTTCCTCAACTCAACCGGATGCACCTTCTTGATTACAAGGTACGAGTGATCAACGCGCAAGAAGGAACAGCAGCGCGTGTGCGGGTATCAATTGAGAGTACCGATGGCGACCGAGTATGGGGAACTGTCGGTGTCAGTGAGAATGTCATTGAAGCAAGCTGGCTCGCCCTTGCCGACTCGTTCCACTTCTATCTGGTAGCTGAAGCCAAACCGCCATCTACCACTCCTCCACAGAGCAATCCGGTGCAATCGTGACAATCCAAGACCGTGACACACCCGTTCTCGCCGTTACGATGGGCGATCCGGCGGGCATCGGTCCTGAGCTATGCGTACGACTTCTCCATGAGGCGTCAAAAAACGGTAGCCACGAACACATTCCAATCGTCTTCGGTGATGCCGATATATTAAAAAAAGTCAGCGGACGCATTGGGGTGCCAATTGTATGTCCGGTTGTTTCATCCTCTGCAGAAGTCAGCAAACCGGCTATTCTCCATTGTCGGACAGACCACCTCACGAAAATTGTTCCAGGTCGGGTGCAGCCGGAATGTGGTAGCGCTTCGCTCAAATATTGTTTGCAGGCTATCGACCACGCAAAGCAACATACAGTTGACGCAATCGTCACATGTCCAATTAGTAAAGAGGCAGTGGCTCTGGCAGGGTATTCGTACCCGGGCCATACAGAACTATTCGCAGAGCACTTTGCAGAATCGGAAAGCTGCATGATGCAGTATGCTCCTGACATTGCATGCAGTTTTGTGACCACACACATTGGCTATGACGAGGTTGTCCACCACCTGACGACTGAACGAATTGCCGTCGTCCTTCGGCTCACGAACAACGCCTTGCAGACTATTCGAGGCGTTGCGCCGCGGCTCCTCGTCTGCGGGTTGAATCCTCACGCCGGTGAGAATGGACTCTTTGGCAATTCTGAAGAGGAGGAAATTATCGCACCAGCGATTGCGAGGGCGAAAGAGGACGGTCTCAATGTGACCGGACCGGTGCCTGCAGATACTGCTTTCACACCACAGTCCCGAGACCGCTTTGATGCCATGGTGTGCATGTATCATGACCAGGGCCATATCCCAATCAAAATGATCGCCTTTGACCGTGCCGTCAATATCACCCTTGGCCTGTCCACGATACGCACAAGTGTTGACCATGGAACTGCATTTGACATTGCATGGAGGGGCACAGCTGACCCCGGAAGTCTCCTTCAGGCTGTTCAGCTCGCGACACAGCTGGCAAAAAAGAAGCTGTCAGAAGCTTCAGGCCGGCAGACAGAGCAAACCTGATTTATTGCCGAGCCACCCTGTACATAGGCTCAGACGCTCTCCCCTTGAGGAATTGGCGTCGTCGACTCTATTCTTGTGGCGGGGTGTTCAATTGGGAATGCGTTCTAACCCGCCCTTGGTAGAAACTGAATTGGGAAATTCCGTCACCTAATAGATGAGGCTAAATCAATGATTTATATTTATTGCCATAGAGTCTCACCTACTACAAATAACTTCATGTAGGGGCAACACCTTGAAAGAAGTTCATTCGAACATTTCAAAGACCGCACGAATTCAACAAGAATTACATAGGTAACTAAGCATGTCAGATTCAAATACAAAAAAGCGTGACCAAGATCCAAATATGTTTTTGTTTTGGGGCTGTTTTATTGCCCTTATTACTACAGCCTTCGGCTTTATCACCCGAATGTTTCTTCTGGATGATCCCGCGATTATCAGCACCCTTGGACTTGATCCGGCACAAGTGGGTGCCTACAAGGGAATTCAAGTTTGGCCTTTTGCATTGAGTATTATTATTTTTAGCTTAATAATCGACAAAGTGGGCTACAAATTTTCAATGATGTTCGCTTTCGTCTGTCAGTTTATCTGGGCCGTAATGGGCGTATTCGCCTTGGCAACAATTGAATCTGATCCTGAAAGAGCAAAACTACTCATCTATTGGGGCGGTCTTATTCTCGCATTAGGCAATGGTACAGTTGAGGCGTTTATCAATCCCGTTGTTGCGACAATGTTTGATAAAGACAAGACAAAGTGGTTGAATATTCTACACGCAGGATGGCCCGGCGGATTGGTCATTGCGGGGATCCTTACAATCCTAATGGAATCGATGGAGCTTGAATGGAAATATAAACTGGCGACTATTGCAATTCCTGCGTTAGTATATTTCGCAATGCTGATCAGAGTGCAGTTTCCCAAACAAGAACGAGTTGCTGCAGGTATCAGTTATAAAGAGATGCTGTCTGAATTCGGTATTTTAGGTGCTGCTGTCGTTGGCTTCTTAGTAACGCTCCAATTAATGGACTTCTTCCCAGACGGCAATCGGCTACTTTTCATTGGTATAGGTATTGCCATGGTTGTCTCCTTTGGAGCCTATACAAAGAGTCTTGGCCGCCCTCTCATGTTTGTTCTCATCCTGATCATGATGCCTCTTGCAACAACTGAAATCGGAACCGATGGATGGATTTCAGGAATCATGGCGAACGCAGTCACCTTCCATGCTGGCTGGATTTTAGTTTACACCTCATTCATCATGATGGTCTTACGTTTCTTCGCTGGGCCGATTGTTCACAATCTAACCGCGTTAGGCCTTCTGATATTGAGTTGTGTTCTGGCGATCGCTGGTCTCTGGTCATTATCGATTGCGGAGGGTGTCGTAATTATATTCCTAGCGGCAACCCTATATGCTCTTGGGAAGACATTCTTTTGGCCGACTATGCTAGGTATTGTTTCAGAACAGACACCTCGAGGCGGTGCATTGACTCTCAATGCGATCTCGGGCATTGGTATGCTGGCTGTAGGTACTCTTGGCTTTCCGTATATCGGGGCACTTCAAGCCGATAAAGAGATTCAGGAGGTGAAGCCGTACATACAGAACGTCCAAGAGAAGGATATTCTTACTGAAAAAAGTATTTATGAAATTATTAAATACAAAACTCTGGATATGGACAAAGTTGAAGATTTAGTAATCGATAAGGCACCCAATGCGGACCGGGTAAAACTCCAAGAACAGATACAAAAAGCGAGTGACGGCAGTGGGCAAAAGGCTCTTGCCAGCATGACGCGATTCCCGCTGATAATGTTGGTTTGCTATATTCTCATTTGGATTTATTTCAAAATGAAGGGCGGATACAAGCCAGTAACACTTAGCGACGCTCATTAAAAGAGACTAAAGGCAAGATGCCCTCGAGCCGGAAGGCTATAAAAGCGGACAGAGTCTATGTTTTTTGAGCGGCTCTCTCTTTTCGAGAGAATGAAGCGTGACAATCATTTCAGATCTCTGAACACCGACGGATACGGCGTGGCTCTAGCCGGAGTTACGCCGTATCTGTTTAATCGATGCGGATTGCCGTGCGAACGGCACGAAGATCAGGTAACTCCTGAGACATCGGCCTCCTTGATTCTCGCTTTTAAAAACCTTTATGCACGAATTACCGAAACATTACGATCATGCAGCTGCGCAGGCTCGCTGCCAGAAACTCTGGGATTCCAAACGCTACTGGCACGCCGACCCAGACAAACAAGGCGACGTGTTCTCTGTGGTCATCCCTCCGCCAAATGTCACTGGGGCCCTTCACCTAGGACACGCGCTGAACAATACACTTCAAGACATCCTTGTACGCACGAAGCGGATGCAGGGGTTCATCACGCTTTGGATGCCGGGCACAGATCATGCTGGAATCGCCACACAGGCTGTTGTTGAGCGACGACTGCTACAAGAAGAAGGAGTCTCACGGCATGATCTCGGGCGGGAGAAACTCGTTGAACGCATCTGGGACTGGAAGGCCCAATACGAGAAACGAATTCTCGGGCAGTTGCGAGATATTGGGGCAAGCTGCGATTGGGATAGAACCCGGTTCACTCTCGATACCCAGTGCGAAAAAGCCGTACGGGAAACCTTCTTCCGTCTTTTCAAAAAAGGACTGGTACGTCGCGGAAAGCGGCTGGTGAACTGGGATACGTTCCTCCAGACTGCTGTCAGCGATGATGAGGTTTTTCATGAAGAGGTGAAAGGACATTTCTGGCACATACGGTATGCGGTGATTGATCCAAAGCCTGGTGAACCCGCCGAAGTCACTGTTGCGACCACGCGGCCTGAAACGCTCCTCGGCGATACTGCCGTAGCCGTCCACCCGAACCCGGCGGTAGCGATGCAGTCGCTTCTCGCTGAACTTCACGAAAAACTGGACCAGGCACCAGATAAAGAAAAAAATGATATTCGAGCAGCTATTGAATCCCTTCAGACCCGATCCGACACCGTACTTCCACGCCTCGAAATGCTTGCAAAGATGGCTCAGGATGGCCGGCACGTTGAATTACCTCTCTTGGGGCGAGCCATTCCGCTTGTTACAGACGAATGGGCAAAACCAGAAATGGGCTCAGGCTGTGTGAAGATTACGCCAGCTCATGATCCAAACGACTATGACGTCGGAATTCGAAACCAGTTGCCAATGATTAACATTCTGCACCCGGATGGCACATTAAACGCAGCAGCCGGACAGTACGAAGGCTTGCCAATGAAGAAAGCGCGTACGCGTGTTGTCGATGATCTTGAAACAGCCGGGCTTCTTTTAGAGGTAGAGGATCGGGTCATTGAATTGGCCCACTCCGATAGGTCAAAAACAGCCATCGAACCCTACCTGGCAGATCAATGGTTTATCAGCATGGCCGACCTTGCAGAGCCGGCACTGAGGGTTGTTCGCGAAAAAAAAATCCAAATACACCCCGAACGATATGCAAAAAGTTACCTTGACTGGCTAGGAGAGAAACGAGATTGGCCAGTCAGTCGTCAACTCTGGTGGGGCCATCAGATTCCAATATGGCATGTTTCCGACGTAACACGTCAAGAGATCGAAGACACCTTCTCTAACAATACGGCAGTGGCATGGACACCTGACGGTGATGACTCTGATGATCGTCATCCAAGAGGATGGTTTGTATGTTCGGCTAATGAAAATCTTGGGGTCGACGTAATCAATGGGAAGCCTCTCGTGCGTGATCCCGATGTCCTCGACACCTGGTTTTCATCAGCTCTTTGGCCTCATTCGACTCTTGGCTGGCCAACAGAAACCGAATTACTGAAGCGGTTCTATCCCACGAGCACGTTGGTTACCAGCCGGGATATAATTACCCTCTGGGTGGCTCGGATGGTCATTCTTGGAATTTTCAATACTGGTGAAATACCATTTCATCATGTTTCGATTCACCCGAAGATTCTCGACCGTTATGGCGAGACAATGAGTAAAAGTAAAGGAAATGGTGTCGATCCACTTGACGTCATCTCGCTCCTTGGGGCAGATGCCCTACGCTTCGGAATGGCAACAATGGCAACTGAGACCCAGGATGTCCGCATGCCAGTGGAATTCCAGTGCCCAACATGCACATCGCGGATTGATCAAACCAATCAGAATCGCACAAAGGCAAGAATTACCTGCCCAAAATGCAATGAGGACTTTCGGACACAGTGGGCTACCGAGGAATTGGATCTCGCACTTCCGCGTGGAGCCGCAGTAAGCGAACGCTTTGAGGCCGGACGGAATTTCTCAAATAAACTCTGGAATGCAACACGATTTGTACTCATGTATCTTCAGGACGATGCCCTCACAGCGTCCACCCCTGACTTCAGCAAGATCCTGGAGTTTCCACTCGAAGACCGCTGGTTGTTAAGTCGTCTGGCGACCGTCGCAGCTGAAGTATCTGACAACATAGAGAACTATCACTTTGCAGAGGCTGCACGAATTCTTTACGCATTCGCTTGGGATGAATTCTGCAGTGCCTACCTTGAGCTTTGCAAACCTCGGCTGAACGATCCCGAGCAAAAGAATCAGGCCTGCCACATGCTGCTCCTTGGGCTTGATACCATCCTCAGACTTCTTCATCCCATCATGCCGTTCGTGACGGAGGAAATCTGGCAGAATCTTTCACAAGACCATGGCCTTCGACAATACCCGTGGGACATGAATCTGATACCACCTTCTATCATGGTTGCAGCGTGGCCACGGCCACCTGAGACATGGCAAGATCCGACAACCGAAAAACAGTTCCAGACATTTCTGGAAATTGTTAGCGCAATCCGTGAGATTCGTTCCCGCCAAAACATACCTCCTCGCAAGTCCGTCGATGTCAGTATTTGCACACCGTCCGAAAAACAGGTTCTGCTAACGCCAATGAAGTCAGCCATTGAAGCAATGGCCGTGTGCAATGTAGTCGCCCTAGCAAATGGTGTTCAGCCTGTGACAGGGTCAGCTGAGATTGCGGCGGCTGACTGCGATATTTTCATCGACCTCGCTGAGCTCATTGATGTCGATGCAGAACTCACTCGACTTCGGCGAGAACTCGAAAAACTCGACAAGGCCATCAAAGCAAAGCAAGGTAAACTCAACAATGAAAAATTCGTCAGTCATGCTCCTCCAGCAATTGTTCAAAAAGAAAGGCAACAATTAGCTGATTTCGAGGAAACCCGGACGAAACAGGGCATCATTCTGGAGGAGCTTCAGGCTCGAAAAAAGTAACTACCCTGTGGCAAGTCTGGCGTCCAAGTGATTTCAAGGAAGTTATGGGGTATCCTCTAAGGACGTGATCCCTTTGACTCCAAACGAAAGGGTTCTTCCCAGCTGAAGGAGTGTTGAACATGAGAGGTTCGTTATGAGCGTTGAAATGGAACTCGCGCGAATCATCATTAGCGAAGTGAATGATCAGCAAGTTGTGTATCTGAAAGAGGTTGAAGGAGATCGCACATTCCCAATTCTTATTGGTCTCTTTGAAGCAACAAGCATTGACCGTAGAGTAAAACACAGTGCGACACCGCGACCGCTCACCCACGACCTTCTCGTAGCAGCTGTTGAACTCCTTGGTGGCGAATTTCAGGATGTTGTTATCTCAGAATTAAAGGAACACACTTACTACGCAACGCTACGGGTGGAAAAAGATGGCGGCATCGTGGAGATTGATGCCCGACCGTCTGACGCAATAGCTGTCGCAATAACCTGCGAGCCGAATCTGCCGATCTACGTAGCCGAAGACGTCCTTGAGAATGTCATCGGGCAGTAACACCTGCTGGTGAACCTTCTACTGAGCAGTTGACGATCAATCGCTACGCTGGTGCTCATTCAAGCGCGAATGCCGTACGTAAAATACTGAGTGAGCGTTTGCCATGCTCCGCGGCAACCAGAACATTTACCCGAACCTCACTCGTACTGATAAGGTCGATGTTAATGCCAGCATCCGCGAGTGGGGCGAAAAGTTTGTCGGCCACCCCCGCATGACTTCTGATACCGACACCAGTAATGGAAAGTTTTGCCACTTCGGAAACATCTGTCGTCTCAGCACCGCAAGCCTGGGCGATATTTTCTGCAGCCGCCAGGGCCCTTTGCCGGTCTGACGCAGGAACTGTGAACGAAATCTCAGCCTGTCCATTTCGTGGGAAGCTTTGCACAATCATATCGACGTTCAAACCGGCTCGTCCAACTTCTTCGAAGACGGCGGCTGCAACACCGGGTGTGTCGCGTAAATTCAGAAATGTCACTAACGCCTGAGACATGTCGAGCTGACAGTCCTCAATCGCAAGATCTTCCATGCCTTCCAATCGTCTGACGACCTCAAGGGGATCTGACTTCTGAACAGGGCCGGATTCAGCAGGAGAACTTTTGTCTATAAATCCATCGAGACCGAATGCCTTGTGGGCAGCCGCGACGCTTTTCTCTCCATTCTTCCGATCCACAAGAACCGAAACTTTGATCTCACTTGTGGTGATCATGTGCACATTAATTTTTGCCGCTGAGAGTGCATCAAATAGTGTTGCAGCAACCCCTTCTGCATCAACCATGCCCGAACCAACGATGGAAACCTTGGCAACATCTGGATTGTGCGTTACACCAGCTGCTCGGAGTCGCTCAGCGACACAGTTTGTAATCTCAAGGGCAGTTGGCAAATCTTGATTCGTCACCGTAAATGAGATATCCGCCGTTCCACCTGTACCCGCGTTTTGAATGATCATGTCAACCGAAATACCCCTCGACGCCAATTCAGCAAACAGCTGATGACTGGCCCCTGGTTGATCAGGCACGTCCTCAACCGTGATTCGTGCTTCATCTTTTGCCAGCGCAACCCCACTCACAGTACGTCGACTGGTTGAACCAGACGAGATTTCAGTTCCAGGTCCGTCTTCGAAACTTGAACGAACAACAATCGGCACACCAAATTTTTTGGCAAACTCTATGGATCGTGAATGCATAACTCCCGCACCTAAACTGGCAAGTTCGAGCATTTCATCATGGCTTACTGTAACCAGCCGGGCTGCGTTGCCATGAACCCGCGGGTCAGTCGTATAAATCCCGTCCACATCGGTGTAGATTTCACAACGGTCTGCGTTTAGCACGGCGGCTAGTGCCACCGCCGTCGTATCAGAGCCTCCCCGGCCGAGCGTCGTGATGTTGCCATCTGGATCAAACCCCTGGAAGCCAGCTGCTATCACGATTGCACCGCTCTCGAGTAAACCCTTCACATGGTCTGTTGAAATCGACTGGATACGCGCTTTTGTGTGGCTTGAGTCGGTCCGAATTCCGATCTGCCCACCAGTGAGACTCACGGCTCGGTGCCCCATGCTTTGAAGAGCCATTGCAAAGAGTGAAACGCTCACCTGCTCACCCGTAGAGAGCAACATGTCCATTTCACGAGCGCTCGGACTCGCTGTGATCTGCTCGGCAAGCCCTACAAGTAAATCGGTTTGCTTCCCCATTGCACTAACTACCACAACAACTTGATCACCCGCCGCATGGCGAAGTGCAGCTTTCTCCGCAGCCCGGACAATTTTCTCGGGATCAGCTACGCTTGTACCACCGAATTTTTGAACAACTCGTGCCATAAAAGGCTCAGTCCTTTTTTTGCAGAAAGTTTGAATTCTTATTCACTGTGCTGGAATCGAATTACGCCTCATCTTTATCGAATAGGCGGCCAATCAAGGTTGAGCCCTCCGCAACAGTGGGTCCGACTGCAGCGGCTTTTTCGTCATATGATTGAGCCGATACCCCCTCAACTCCTGAACCAGCGATGATGTATGGAACCAAGCCACGAGAGTGCATTCGCGTCGAGCAGAATGTTGGATGATCAGGACACACAAGAACACGATATGGTTCTCCGGTGCTGGCCTTTTGCTCCAAATGTTCAATGACAGGGGCGACAATTTTTTTGTCAATCTCTTCAAGAGCTTTTACCTTCGCTGATGCATTTCCCTCATGCCCAGCTTCATCAGGCGCTTCAACGTGGACACACACCAGGTCGGTCGTGCTAAATTCGTCAATGGCAGCCTGCCCTTTTGCTGCGTAATCTGTATCGAGATACCCGGTGGCACCCTCTACTTCCCGGCAACGCCACCCAGCCAGTTCTGCCAGGCCACGAAGAAGGTCCACTCCTGTGATCATTGTTCCTTGCACGCCGTGCAACGATTTGAAGGTCTCAAAGGCAGGCCGCTGGCCAGCGCCCCACAGCCATACATGCGTCGCAATTCGAAAACCTTTGTTCTTACGAACTCTGTTCACGGGGTGATCCTTCAACCACGTCTCGCTGCGCTCCATTATCTGAGTAAGCAATCGGCTGCCAGTTCCTCGCGGAAAGGCATCTGAGATGTGCTGGTTGACGCGATCATGTGGGGCGGTTGTGCGAAGGTCACCTCCAAGTTCGCAATGACCACCATTTTTGGCATGAAAGAGCAGCAAATTGCGATAGCTGACACCCGGTACGAACTCCCACCCGATCAGGTCGGGTGATTCACTTGCGAGACCCTCCTGTACAGCCTCAAGTAACTCTGTCGACTCGGCTGTTGTGATGTGGTCTGCGGTGAAGTCGACCATCATGGGCCCATCACCCTGGTCTTCGATCGTGACGAGGTTACAGCGAACTGCCCAATCCTCAGGCCCGAGTGTAATGCCCTTGGCTGCTGCCTCCAGAGGGGCGCGGCCGGTAAAATAAATGAGTGGATCATATCCCAGAAGACTCATACATGCGACTTCTGATCCGGGATTGAACGAGTCCGGAACGTGGTTGGTGAGTCCCACCCTACCCTGTGCAGCCAACCTGTCGAGTGTTGGAATCGATGCATATTCGAGTGGTGACTTGCCACCGAGTGATTCCTGTGGCTCATCAGCTGCACCATCTGGTATCAAAACAAAATACTTCATTGGTGGAATTTGATCCTTCAGTCCAATCGCGTTATTCAGTAATTACCGGTAGGCAACATATCGGACTCCGCACTGCCGGATTCTTGTTTAATGCATTTACCGCCCGATAAACAGCCTCTGCCGGGCAACAGTGCGTCATAATAATCAAAGGAACCCCAGGCTGTCCCTTTTCGGCCGGATGCTGAATAACAGAGTCAATTGAGATGCCTTCGGCCCCTAGGATTCCAGTTAAATCAGCAAGCACACCCGGGGTGTCCGCAACATGGAGCCGAAGAAAAATCGGACTCTGCCCGCCATGAATATTGGTGCCGTCGTTGTCTGAATTCCCAACATTCCCTGCCTGTTGGAAAGTGATTGCCGACCTTCCAACAACTGTTCCAATGATATCAGCAACGACAGCTGATGCCGTTGGCATCTGCCCAGCTCCGAGCCCATGAAAAAAGAGTGGACCTACCGCATCGCCAACAACGCTCACGGCATTAAATGCCCCCTGAGTTTCAGCCAGTGGCGTGCCCTTGCGGACCAGTGCGGGCCCAACCCGCAACGACAAACCCTCTTCACTACGATTCGCATCAGCCACAACGCGAATACGACAACCCAGTTCATCAGCAAACCGAAGAAGTTCTTGATCTATGGTTTCCAGACCAACCCGTGGAATACTGGTCCATGGTACCCACTGCCCAAACGCGAGATGGGCAAGGATCGCAAGTTTTTGTGTAGCATCTGTGCCATCAACGTCCATGGTCGGATCAGCTTCTGCATAACCCTCGGCCTGCGCAAGGCACAAAACATCTTGATAATCGCTGCCTTCTTGCTCCATCTTTGTCAGGATGAAATTACTGGTTCCATTTAGAATGCCACGAATTGAAGAAATACGGTTTCCTGTCAGGCACTCGGATATCGCTGCGACGATCGGTATCCCTCCGCCGATTGCTGCTTCAAAGGCTATCGATCGACCAGCTTCACGAGCTGTCTGAAACAGTTCAGGCCCGTGCTCGGCGAGTAACGCTTTATTCGCCGTGACGAGATCTTTCCCATGGCGTAAGAGTTCGAGACAAATGGTGCGTGCAGGCTCAATGCCCCCCAGAAGCACGGCGACGACACTGATTGCTGGGTCATCGATAATCTTCCGTACGTCGGTGGATAATCGGTTGCCCGACAGCTTGACACTGCGGGGCTTTTTGAGGTCCTGAACGACAACATGTTCAACAATAAGTGGCCGGCCCGCCTGTCTAGCAATATGGTCAGCCGAATCCTGAAGGACGCGGACAACACCAGTGCCCACAGTCCCCATGCCGACCAAGCCAATGTGTATAGGTTGAGTCATGTCGTCACTTCCGATTGTTTGCTTCATGTCACTACGATCTTCAAAATCGTACTTCGCTGCATGTCTCACGGGAAGCGAGACCCGTCTGGCACGTTGACGATGCACCATCACCGCACTCTCGTGAAAACTTTGGTATTCTGGCATGCTGTCGTCATCCCCTCAAACCCCTAAGGAATAACGCCTGTGGATACCGTCGCCCATGATTTTCTGGTCAAAATCCTCGAGACACCCAGTGCCTCCGGCTACGAAGAACCCGTCCAGAAACTCGTCCGTGAGTACCTGAAGTCTTGTGCCGAAACAATCGAAACAGATGCACACGGCAACGTCATTGGGACGGCAAACCCAGGTGGTAGCTGTCGCATGTTTCTTGCTGGTCACTGCGACCAGATTGGGCTTATCGTGCAATATATAGACGCCGAAGGATATATCTCGGTCCAACCCATCGGTGGATGGGACCCAATGCAACTCATTGGCACACATGTTGTAATTTGGACAGCCAGCGGGGGCGTACCCGGTGTGATGAGCCGGAAACCAATTCACCTCCTTACCGAGGAAGAGCGGAAATCTGTCCCTAAGATGAAAGATCTTTGGATTGATATCGGTGCCGATTCCAAGGAAGATGCTGAAAAGGTTGTCCGAATCGGTGACTCTGCCACTTTTGCCCTGAAGTATCAGCCACTCCGAAATGGCCTTGCCGCTTCAGTTGCCATGGATGACAAAATTGGGCTCTGGGTTGTACTCGAAGCGTTTCGAAGGGCCGTCAAGGCTGGCCCACTCCCCTGCTCTTTATCTGTTTCATCGACGGTTCAAGAGGAAATCGGACTTCGCGGTGCGAAAACAAGCTGTCACCGAGTCGATCCTCACGTTGCGATAGCGGTTGATGTCACGCATGCAACCGACTGCCCTACCATCGACAAGAAAACTGAAGGCGATATCTCACTCGGTAGAGGACCTGTTGTGTACAGGGGACCAAATATGCACCCCCAAGTTGTAGAGCGTCTTCTTAACGCCGGAGAAAAAGGGGACATTCCAATTCAGCTTTCCGCATTTGGTCGAGCGACCCCGACTGATGCCAACGCGTTGCAGGTCACACGGGACGGGGTTGCAACGGGCCTGGTAAGCGTCCCCAATCGGTACATGCATTCTGCCGTCGAGACTGTCTCGCTGGACGACGCGGATAAGACCGCCGATCTTCTTGCTGCATTCTGTCGGGGGCTCGAGGGTGATATCGATTGGTCTCCCACGTAAAAACCGACAGTGACTGGCTCAAGAGACCTGGGGCAAGACCTGCCAAAAAGGCACGTTCGACACCTGATCCTGGGAAACGTTATTGAATCGGCCGTCGACCTCTGTCAGAAAAGCATTGAATTTAGGGTTTTTTAAAAAAAATTCTGACTTCGTCCGATCCGGCACGAAGGTTGCATTCTGTATCGCTAAGAATGGTGCGGCTGCCAGAACAGCCCACTGCATGACCGCGAGGTCCGTTGAGTACGCTTTTGAAGGAGCTTCTTGTGGCAAAGCAAATGGTGTTCGAGGATGAGGCCCGTAAGCCTCTACTTGCTGGTGTTTCTAAACTCGCGCGAGCTGTGAAAAGCACGCTTGGACCGCGGGGTAGAAATGCTGTTCTCGATAAAGGGTGGGGCTCACCAAAGGTGACGAAAGATGGCGTCACGGTCGCCGAAGATATCGAATTAGACGATTCATTTGAGAATCTTGGCGCCCAACTTGTCAAAGAGGCTGCCAGCAAGACGAATGATGTTGCCGGTGATGGCACCACAACCGCGACTGTCCTTTCTGAAGCAATATTCCGAGAGGGACTCAAAATGATCGCCGCTGGTGCTGATGCAATGGCACTCGCACGTGGCATTCACAAAGCAGTCGAAGCTGTCACCAAATCAATTCTGAGTCTGGCGTCTTCAATTAATGAGAAGAACAAAAAGGAACTCATGCAGATTGCCACCATTGCTGGGAATAACGACCCAACAATCGGCAACGTACTTGCCGAAGCCATTCTTAAGGTGGGCAAAGACGGCGTCATCACAGTCGAGGAAGGCAAGCAGGCTGAAACATTCGTCAACGTTGTTGAGGGAATGCAGTTTGACCGTGGGTTTCTTTCGCCACATTTTGTCACCGATGCAGATGCCCAAATCTGTGAATTTGAAAATCCCTACATTTTGATTTTTGAGGACAAAATTTCGAGTGCCAAGAACCTCGTTCCACTCCTCGAGGCAATTAGCAAAGCTGGCAAACCGTTGGTCATGATTGCCGAAGATGTCGATGGGGAAGCACTTGCCACCCTCGTAGTGAACAAATTGCGGGGCATTGTACAGACTGTCGCTGTTAAGGCTCCCGGGTACGGTGACCGCCGAAAAGCCATGATGGGCGACATTGCCGTCCTTACAGGTGGTGAAGCAATTTTCAAGGATCTTGGCATTGCACTGGATGCAGTTCAGATTACAGACCTCGGCAAAGCTAAAAAAGTCATTATTGCCGCTGAAAACACGACAATCATCAGTGGCGGCGGCACCAAGGACGCCATCAATAGTCGTGCGGCGCAAATTCGAGCTGAAATCGAAGCGACGACGAGCGAATACGATCGTGAAAAATTACAAGAGCGACTCGCAAAGATTGCTGGTGGTGTAGCCGAGATAAACGTTGGGGCAGCCACCGAGACTGAAATGAAAGAACGAAAAGCACTTATCGACGATGCAAAGAGTGCAACACAGGCTGCTCTCGCTGAAGGGGTGGTACCCGGAGGTGGTGTCGCTCTTCTTCGCGGAGAAAAGGTAATTGAGAAACTTGATCTGAAGGGTGATGAAAAGCATGGTGCTTCCATCGTAAAGAATGCACTGCATTATCCTCTTGAGGCAATTGCCAACAATGCTGGACTTGATGGATCAGTTGTCGTTAACCGAGTCCGTCAGTTAAAGGGAAAGCATGATGGATATGACGCTGATAAGGGTGACTACTGTGATCTAGTCAGTGCTGGTGTTATTGACCCCGCAAAAGTCGTCCGTACAGCCCTCCAAAATGCGGCAAGTGTTGCGGCTCTACTTTTGACAACGGAGTCCTTGATTACAGAGATTCCTTCCGAAGAAGAACCAGAGCCAGAAGGCCATGACCACGGCATGGGTGGTATGGGCGGCATGGGCGGTGGCATGCCCGGCATGGGTGGCATGCCCGGCATGGGCGGCATGGGTGGCATGCCTGGCATGATGTAATCACTGGGAATCGACCAAATCATAGGGGTTCATCCGAGCGAGACCCCGAAAACGTTTACTTTCGCGGACAACAACTTTGGAGTGAAAAATGGCTGCAAAAAAACTTAAAATTCATCCGCTTGATGACAGAGTCGTCGTCGAGCCTGTTGAAGCAGAAGAGCGAACATCAGGCGGGATCGTGCTGCCAGACTCGGCACAGGAAAAACCACAGCGAGGACATGTGGTCGCTATTGGCCCAGGTCGCCTGCTTGAAAGTGGCCAGCGTGCAAGTCTGCTAGTTGCACTTGGTGACGAAGTCATTTATGGCAAATATTCAGGGAATGACATTGAGGTCGATGGCCACGATGTCAAAATCCTACGTGAAGGTGACATTTTGGCAAAGGTTCTTAATTAATCGTTCCATTGCCGCGGCTGACGTGTGCAGCCACCTGTTTTCTTTGGCGTGAGCATGGCAAGTCACGCTGTGATGAGTTTCGGAAAAAATAACAACAACGGCCAACCGACTGGGTTGGTTACCGAAGGAGAGACAAGTCGTGCCCAAGCAATTGCTATTCGAAGACTACGCCCGTGGAAAACTTTTAAAGGGTGTTGAGAAACTCGCTGACGCTGTCGCAGTCACTATGGGACCAACCGGTCGTAATGTGATTATTGATAAAAGCTTCGGTGGCCCAACAGTCACGAAAGATGGGGTTACCGTCAGTAAGGAAGTCGATCTTGAAGATGCCTTTGAAAACATGGGCGCCAAACTGGTGAATGAAGTGGCCTCCAAGACATCTGATTTGGCTGGTGATGGCACCACAACCGCAACTGTCCTGGCACGATCGGTGTTCCGTGAAGGCATTCGGAATATTGTTGCCGGAAGTAACCCAACAGCGGTACGTCGCGGAATTGAAAAGGGTGTTACTGCTGCCGTGAATCATCTCATGGAGATTTCCCGCCAGGTAAGTCGTCCTGAAGAAGTGGCCCAAGTAGGAGCGATTAGTGCCAATAATGACCATTTTATCGGTAACCTCCTCGCCGAGGCATTACAGAAGGTTGGCAAGGATGGCGTGATCACTGTTGAAGAGGGAAAGACTACTGAAACTGCTGTTCGCTTTGTTGATGGAATGCAATTTGACAAAGGGTATATCTCTCCTTATTTCATCAATAAACCAGCCGAAATGATCTGTGAATTTGAAGATGCACTAATCCTTATTCACGAGAAAAAGATTTCAAACCTCAGAGAACTTGTTCCACTCCTTGAAAAAGTTGCTCAGTCCGGTAAGCCCTTCCTGATTATTGCTGAGGATATTGATGGGGATGCCCTGACGGCACTGGTGGTAAACAAACTTCGCGGGGTTTTGAATATCTCAGCCGCGAAGGCACCCGGGTTCGGGGATCGCAGAAAAGCAATGCTTGGTGACATCGCCACACTGACTGGGGGCACACTGATCAGTGAAGATCTAGGTATCAAACTGGAAAATGTTGAGCTCTCTCACCTTGGAACCGCTCGTACGATCACGATCGACAAGGATGAGACAACGATCGTGGAAGGGGCAGGAAAGCCCGCTGATGTTCAGGCTCGCGTTCAACAAATCCGAAATCAGTTGGAAGCGACTGAAAGTGAATACGACCGAGAAAAACTTCAGGAGCGACTCGCCAAACTCACAGGTGGAGTCGCAATCGTTTCTGTAGGTGCCGGAACCGAAGCTGAAATGAAGCAAAAGAAGGCACGAGTCGAAGACGCCCTACATGCTACGCGTGCTGCTGTAGAGGAAGGGATCGTTCCAGGCGGTGGCGTGGCACTTGTTCGCTGCCGTGAAGCTGTAGAGAAGGCACGTTCACAGGCAAAAGGCGATGAAAAGATAGGTGTCGATATCGTCCTTGGTGCACTCGAAGCACCCTTACGCCAGATCGCAGAGAACGCCGGCATTGACGGCGGCGTAGTCGCTGATGAGGTCTCGCAAAAAGATCTTCACATCGGATACGATGCAAATAAAGGTGAATATGTTGACATGGTGAAGGCAGGTATTATAGACCCGGTCAAAGTCGTTCGTGTTGCCTTGACGAATGCAGCAAGCATCTCTGGACTACTGCTTACAACCGAAGCACTCGTCACGAATCTCGAAAAAGAGGACGTAAAGAAGCAGAGAATAGAAGGCTCTGTCCGTTAAGTAAGTTGAACCGCTGATCACGTCCACGTGAATGGCAAACGGACACGTGAAACCATGGCAGCAAGCAACCCGAAGCAATCCCGAAGACATTTTCTTTGCTGCTGCGTGCGTGGAGGAATGATCAGATGGTAGATCAAAGGTGTTATTACGAGGTCTTAGGCGTTGAGCGGCGGGCAAACTCTGGTCAAATAACGGAAGCCTACAGAAAACTGGCGATCCGATTTCACCCTGACAAAAATCCGGGGGATGACGCCGCCGCCAGTCGCTTCAAAGAAGCGGCTCGTGCCTTCGAAGTTCTTTCCGATGAGTCACTCCGTGGTCGTTATGACCGATTCGGCCATGCGGGCCTTCAAAATGGTGGTGGTGGTGGGCAACACGAATTTAATGATATCTCGGACATTTTTGAAGCTTTTGGCGATCTCTTCGGTGGGGGCGGGATGTTTGGTGGCCGGGGCCGGGCCTCGAGAGCTCAAAAAGGCCGTGACGTCTTTTGTGAAGTTTCTCTTTCTCTGCTCGAGGCTTCACGCGGTGAAAGTAAGACGATCCACTTTCGCCGCCATGAAGAATGCACAACCTGTGGCGGCAACGGTGCGAAGGCCGGAGCCACACCAAAAGCATGTGATTATTGCGGTGGGCAGGGACAGGTTCTTCAGAGCTCTGGGATCTTTCGGCTTCAAACAACCTGCCCCGCCTGTCGTGGTGCAGGAAACATTATCCGAGACAAGTGTGGTGACTGTAGTGGTCAGGGGCAAACTGAAGTAACCATTGAACGCAAAGTCACCATTCCAGCTGGAGTTGATAATGACGTTCAGGTCCGTCTTGCCGGTGAAGGTGAGCCTGGCGCGAATGGTGGGCCACCCGGTGACTGCTACTGTGTCATTGAGATAAGTGACCACCCTTTCCTTACACGTGATGGACACGAACTCCATTGCGAGGTCCCTCTTACTTTTAGTCAGTGCGCTCTTGGGACAACAGCAGACGCTCCCACACTCGATGGACCAAAGCCTCTCCAGATACCACGAGGAACACAGCCTGGCGATATCATTCGCATTCGTGGATTAGGCATGCCTGATGTGAGAGGCCGAGGTGTCGGTGATCTCAATGTTCATATTCATGTTGAGGTGCCCAAGAAGCTATCTCAGCGGGCTGAAGAACTCCTTCGTGAATTAGCGGAAGAAGAACAGGCCGATGTAAGCCCAAAACGGTCGAGCTTCCTCACACGACTAGCTGAGTATTTTACGCCGGAGGATACTGAAAGCACGCCAGATGAAGAAGCGGCAAACAAAGCCTAGGACATCCGACATACACTTTTATTCACACCAGCACCGGTTGAGGACACATTCATGCAGGACGATAACGCACCCGAAGATAGTGATGACGTACCGGTCAGCGATACCGGCCACACGGATGGTGAATCCGGTACCGACGGACTTGAATCAAAGCTCAACGACGCAGAGGAACGAGTCCTCAGGGCACAGGCTGAAATTGAAAACGTGAGAAAAAGAGGCCAGCGACAATTAGAAGACGCCCTTCGCTACGGAGAAATGAATCTCCTACGTGACATCTTGCCAGTCCTCGATAACATCGAACGAGCGATCGAGGCCAGTGAATCAACCACAGATGTTGAAACCTTACGCGAAGGGTTTCGGATGACTGGGAGCCAGATAGAGAAACTCCTTGAAAGCCACGGTTGCGAATTAATTAAAACGGAAAGCGAAGTCTTTGACCCAGCCGTACACGAGGCGATCTCTCAACAGCCAGGGAACGGTGCGGACCCCGGTACTGTTATCGGCGTAACAAGTCGTGGGTATGTGCTCCACGACAGGGTTGTTCGCCCAGCGCAAGTGATTGTCGCAGCGAATGACTAATCCTGTCGAAGCGAGACAAAAGCGATTGCGCACTTCCGTTTACAAGGAAACCAAACACCATGCCGACCTATGACTATGTATGTGATGCGTGTGGCCATGCATTTGAACTCTTTCAGTCGATGACCGATTCGGTCAAACGAACATGTCCAGAATGTAAAAAACGGAAACTGCGACGCTTGATTGGGACTGGCGGTGCCATCATGTTTAAAGGGTCTGGTTTTTATCAAACCGACTACCGTAGCGAATCGTACAAGAAGGCTGCGGCCGCTGACAAACCGCCGTCGAAGAAATCTGACGCAACGAAAAAGGACGCTGGATCGAAGGCAGCCAAAGGGAATTCACAATCCTCAGCTGAGTGACCCTTCTACCGGAAAAATTACGCCTGTACAGACAGGCTCAAACAACTCAACCATCAAAGAGCCAATGCCACACTGTCCAATCTGTCATTCGATTGTTCATCTTCGAGCTGCTTCTGGGCATCCCGCAACAGTCACTGCACCTTTCTGCAGTGAGCGCTGTAAGAATATTGATCTCGGCCGATGGCTTGACGAATCATATACCGTGCCAGATACGGCCACCGAAAGTGATGATGACGACGGGGAAAGTTACTCAGAGCGTTATTGAAACGGTGTCGATTATGCGGGCGGGCCTGGAGTTTGGTATTCTTTCGAACCTTAGAACAATCCTTTCATCCCTTTCCTTTTTTCAATTGGTGATCCGTGATGTCAGACAATGCACAGCCACCGAGTCGCGCCCAGATCATTCATGAAATAATATGGAGTGAAGCCTTCCCCTGGTGGATTCTCCTGAAGGCAGCGGGGATGGCATTTACGCCAACAGTCCTTATTCTCGCCGCGCTGGCATCTGCTGGCACTTGGGCAGGGTTTTCTTTGCTGGACTCTCTTGGTCTTCCGGCGGGTGTTCCCACTGAAATCCAAAGCGAGGAACAAGCGATTCCGGACGCGGGGCAGACCAGAGTGGTTCTCCCAACACCTAGCATGGGCGTTTTACCGGCACTCTCAGCACAGGTTGACCAGCTGCCAACTCCAGTGCGTGATCTCCTCCATCTTCTTCAAACACCTTGGAACCCACTTGCAACCTCACGCCAGTTCGTAGGAAGTTTATTCCGGTGCATCTGGTTCCTCTTGGTCTGGTCGATATTTGCAACGTCCATCGCACGTTATGTTGCCCTGCGGCTCGTAGACGAAGAACAACCAGGCTTTCGAGAAGCGCTTCGCTTTGGTACAAAAAAATGGCCTTCTGCATTTAATTCGGCGACATTCGTTTTCTTTGGAATACTTGCCTTAGCACTACCAGGAGCCGTCCTGGGGCTGCTCATGCGTTTTGATTGGGGCCTCGCCATCGTTGGTGTTTTATGGCCGCTCATCCTCCTTGGCGCAGTTGTCATCGCTATTCTCGGCATTGGTCTGGCCGCTGGGTGGCCGCTTATGGTTGCAGCAGTCGGTGTTGAACGGGGCGATAGCTTCCAAGCTATTTCGACCGCCTTTTCATACCTGTACCAGCGGCCAATTCACTTTGCCTTCTACGGGTTCATTTCGTGTGTACTCGCAGTATTAGGTTTTTTCGCAGCTGGTCTTTTCGCAGATACCACGGTCATGTTCGCACTTTGGGCGGGGAGTTTCGGAATGGGACACGAGCGAACAGCCGATGTCATTGGTGCCGTCGCACATGGCGATGGGGACCCCCGCTGGGGTATTCAGGCACTTCAATTCTGGACCAGCAGCTTGAGAGTCTTACTTAGTTCCTTCGGATGGGGCTTCTTCTGGTCGATTGCTCCAGCCATCTATCTGCTTCTCAGACAAAGCGTGGACGCAACCGAACTTGATGAAATTGTTCTCGACGAACCGGCTGGCGGATAAGGGGAAGTCTGCAGCACACCTCCGCGAAAACCTAGGTTTGGACCCATCGTCGAAGGAGTGCCGGAAATCCACCAAACAACTCCCCACGACTCACTGCCTCGTCTACGCCAGCTGCAACTGCATCATCAAGGCGCTGCTTATGGACATGAGGACCAAAAGCGATCAATTTCATGCTCACGTCTTTTTGACTAATGCTATCGAGAAGAAACCGTACTTTAGCTACAAGAACAGCGGGGTCTTCCTGGAACGCCTGTACGTCAAGAAGGACAAGGTCATAGTGCTTTGACCTTGGCTGTTCACTCAGGCTTCTAAGCGTTTCCAATAGTCCACCAGCTTCTTTCGCGAGGCCTGCAAGCTTGCTCGTTGACATAAGATCAGGAGAAATCAGTAAAATACTCAACGACTGCACTGGCGCTCAAACTCCGTTTTTACAATGCGTATCAATCGGTGAGAACATACGTGGTATTCCGTACTTCGTCGAGTCCCAAACTTCTATGGTGATGAAACAACGATTTCTGCCTCAAGAACTGCTTCAACCCGACGTTGAATATCTTCAAGATGGGCTCGTGTAGCGTCATCAAGTACCAGTTCCTGTGCCTGTTCGCCCCCCTCAGACAAAACTTCTATCACTCGCTGCAGTAGCCGTTTGAGATGGAAATTAGCCAGGCTACGTGCATCAGGTGGGATTCCTTGTCCCGCACCGAAACGGGTTACGAGTAAACCCGTGCGCCTCCCACCGCCGAGGGAAAGTCTCGCAAGTTCACCCAACGCCTCACGTTGAAGATTGCGACGCAAACTTGAAATAGCCGGTTTCTGATCAGAATATTCTGCGGCTTTTAATTCAAATATTTCTGAATAGATGCAATCTGTAAGCCTTCGCAGAAGTTCGGACGTTGTAAAGCAATCAATGCCTTGATCGACCTTCATCGCATTATCGGCGAGTCGCGTAAGAGTTCGCGCATCCAGCAATTGCTCCAGTATCCTTCGCTGCCACATGAGAACGGCTTCGTGGACGGGGTAATCTTGTCTGTCAACATTATCGGTGCCCCAATGCAACCATCGTGTTGATACCAGCTGGTTATAGAACTCTGGCGGGAACTGATAAGAGGTGTCACTGAAAATTTGTTCACTCAACAGTTTTATTGCTTTCCTCTGCTGAGTTGCTTCGACAACGCGAAACGGTGGCTTTGCCTGGGGGTCGTCGCGGTGGCTTCTCGAACTGTATAAACCCCCCACCAGCCTAGCCGCGAAATAATTGGATTGACCATGGGCACCAAGCAATACGCCAAAAGCGTGCCTGACTCGGTCATATCCAGCGTCATTGGCAGTGAACCGCTCAACAAGCTTCGGGATCAATTCCTGAACAACCTTTGATCGTTGCTCAGCGAAAGCAAGTGGGTCATTGCCAAGGTCATATCGGTTGGAAAGCGGATCAGGATCTCCTGCCATGGTGTCCTCATCAGTTGCAAATGCTAACTGCGATTCACCGCTACGAGAAGCAATTTTCAGAAGCGTCGGACGCTCTGCCTTCGGCGTTGTTCCATTAATTGGCCGATATCCATAGTCGATGGCCCAGTAGTCATAAGGCCCTAATCGGGTTGGGTAATACGGCCCTTGAAACTTTCCTTTCGGGACGATGTTAACTGGAACATAGTCCATCACACTCGTTGTTGCCGATCGGCGGTCCGCATTTTTCTTTGAATTGATTTGATTAATAGAAGCGACTGAGCTTCCCTTGAAATTATGCCGCAGTCCCAAGGTATGCCCGACTTCATGCATAGCAACAAGCCTGAGGCCCTGTTGTATGAGTTTTTTTTGCTCCTCAGTAGAAATAATTGAGTCTTGTGTCGCAGCTAATGCAGTCGTACCCAAGGCATTCTGAAAAGCATGCCCACTAAAAAGATCACATTGCCCACACCCACAGGAGGAACTCTGCGAGTGCCCAATAGATGTTCTGTTCTCGCCTCCATAAGAAGGAGTCAGCCAGGCAGTGGCTTCCGGCATGTAGTTTTCAAACTCATTTCGCCAATGTTTTACAAAGTCGGCATCGAAAATAATATCCGCATCGAGAATTTGTCCGGTCCTTGGATTCACACGACTTGGCCCCATTGCAAATCCCCGTCCGGATGTAATCCAGCGGAACGTGTTGTAGTTGATATCCTCAGGATCCCAGTCTGTTTTATCTGGCTGTTGCCTTACTTCTATTGCGCTGTCGAACCCAGCCTTTCGATACGCGGTATTCCAAGCAGAAATACCATCCCTGATGGCTTGGCGGTATTCATAAGGGACAGTTTTTTCGATCCAGAAAACGATTGGCTTTTTCGGTGGTGAAATTTCAGCTTTTGGATCAGCTTTTTCAATATGCCACCTATTAATATATCTCACGAAACGTTCATCACCCGTATGTTCCGAGAAGTTTTTCAACGCCGTAATGAAATAACCTACGCGTGCATCAGCAAGCCGAGGCCGGTACTTATTTTGTGGCAAAAGGCTTATTGAATAGTGAATAGTGAGCGTTGCGGCACGTGAGTCCGGCACTGTATCAAGTTCGCTTTTTCCACTCGATGAATACGTGGCCGCAACCCGCAGTTCAACATTGTCGTCAAACCCTTTCGCACTCTCCCAGGTCGTCCTGTCCTTTGCGAGGGAGTAACCAGAAAGCTGTTTTGCTATTTTCGGCAAATCTGTAAAGAAAATCTTTTCGGGGTCAAAAAGATATCCACCAGACGGAGTCTTCGCCAGAATTGGGACACTAAATAAAATACTATCAGTGAAGGCGTTGGCGACGGCGTCGGCTTCAGGGCTTCCGGCCTTCGCAAAGAAACGAACATTTTTACGGACAACCTGCAGCTTGTCAGCACGCTTTCGGAACGTCCAGACCCAGTCGTCACCGTCACCCCAGCTCATTCCACCAAGCAGCGACCGAGATCCAATCCCTTGTGCGATTGAAATTGATACAAACATTTCTTTTCCGAGGAGCTTGTGCGGAACCTCGATTACAAGCTTGTCCTCCTTCATATAAAGGGGGAGAAGTCCTTCGATGCGTTTTGCATCTTTTACAAGCTTTTCGAATGAGTTCTGTGAACTCGAAGATGTCGTAATTTTCGTTGAAGTACTAGACTGGTGTTCCGTGCCGGAAGGAGCCACATTCTCCTTGCTCTCTTCTGTAGCAGTCTCCACCGCTACCTCGTCGGCACCCAATGGCGTACCCACGATCACACACCCAAACACAAGCAGAATCGCTCCAAGATAAACCCCATAAGACTGCGGGTTTGCTTGATTAGAAGTCCATCTCATAAAATTTACACAGCCTCTCAGAACCTAATGCACATTGTGACTCTAACGCCCCTAAAGGCTAGCATCGCCTTCGGGCTGACACCAATCAGCCATGGAAAACTTTTGTACAAATAAAATCTTACGAAAGTCCCAGCTGGAGCCGCAAAAGCTGCTTCTTCACGTCAATCACAGCCATATCATCAGCCTCAATTGCTCGAGATGAACACACAAAAACAGGTGAATCAGACTCCTCCCGACCAGAGTCTGCCAACCGGCCATGGCTTCCCTTTACCACGTTGGCATCTAACCCAATGACATCCATCAGATACCTAAACCCAAGTTTTTTTTGTACGAGCCTTCTGGCGATATGCATTCTGGGGAAGCGTATCCCCTTGTCAAGAAACAGTTCAACTGGGTCATAGCCAGGCTTACGATGAATGTCGACAGTTCTGGCATAGTCTGGTGCACGTGCATCATCCATCCAGAAGTAATACGTAAACCAGCACCCTTGTTCGGACACGACAACAAGGTCCCCTGCCCGTTCGTGATCAACACCAATCGCTTTCTGTTTTTCTCTATTGAGAACCTGATCGACGCCCTGTGTCCCTTTCAGCAGATTTTCAACAAGCGAGACATCACGCTGATCTCGGATATAGATATGTGCAATTTGATGATCAGCGACCGCGAAGGCCCGTGATGCTCCACCATCAAGTGTCTCCCAGCCAGTGGCTTCCTGTCGTACCTGCAAAAAGCCCTGATGCCGAAGAATGCGATTGATGTGGACTGGAGCATCCACAGCCGTTATCGCGTACTCAGAGACCACTACGACATCTGCTCCTTGGTCTTTCGCTGAAGCAATAACCTTTCCCGCCTCCGCATCAACAGCAGCAATATCATTCTTAATTCGTGAATCATCGGGACCCAATCGTTGCAGGTTGTAGTCGAGATGTGGCAGGTATACCAATGTAAGAGAAGGACGGTGCTCCTCAATAACGTTGGTTGAGGCGTCAGCAATCCATGCGGTGCTGGAAATATCTGCACCAGGTCCCCAGAATTTCATCAACGGAAACGTGCCTAGGCTTGATTGCAGCGTATCTTTGAGAGTTGTTGGTTGACTATATGTATCAAAGACCTTCCGCCCATCTGCTGGGTACGTTGGTCGTGGTGTCACAGAATAATCAACGTCTGCGTACATGTTGTACCACCAGAACATCTTGGCAGTCGTGTACGCCGGGTCGATCTGTCGAGCTGTGTCATACAGCCGCTCGCCATGGACAAGGCGGTTGGACTGTCTCCAGAAGAACACCTCCGCCAGTTCGCGGTCATACCAGCCGTTCCCTACGATGCCATGTTCACGGGGAAGTCGCCCAGTGAGAAGGCTCGACTGGACTGAGCATGTCACCGCGGGAAATACAGTCTGTAATGGCCGAGAAAACCCTTCTGCCGCTAACGCCGAGATATGCGGCGTATCTGTCCCCAACATACTGTGGGTCAGGCCGACAACATTGATCACTACGAGAGGCTTTGTTTTTTTCATCACAGACAGGATACCACCAGACACTTCGTATGGTGAACTCCCCGGATAACTCTGCTACTCTGAAGATAATTCTTTGGGCTAGCGCTCTCTGGAAGTGAAACAATGCACAAGCTTACGGTCACGGCAGTTCAATTCCCTGTTGATGAACTGAAAAGAATAGCATGTCATTTTTTCGACCCGGCATACGCGTCAGTTCTGATCGTTACACCGGCTGAGGCTGGGCTGAGCGGCTCTCAAACATACATTCTGAAGCACCCGGAAACCGGACGCAAGTATGTTTTAAAACAGCTACCGAGTGATCTTTCAGTAGATCAGATTCGGTGGACCCAGAAGCTTGCGGACTTTGCACGATGCAATGGACATGCACTGCTACCAGTCGCTCTCGACCATTGCGCGAGGAGTACACAGGTTTCAGATGCACCTTCAAAGATTGTCTCTCATTCCGACGGAACAATGTGGCAGTGCCTTGTGTATATCGAAGGACGTCCATGCAAAACGCCAAGTACTTACCACGTGAGTCTAGCAATCGAAGTACTGGCTGATTTCCACCAGAAGACGAGTGTCTTTCAAATGCCTCCACAACGCTCTCTCAGTGGGTGGCAACGCCGTGTGCTGCAACTACAAGAATTACTTGAGTCGCGAAGATCCCCGCTAGTGAACAGCATCAATACTACTGCCGTACTCGCCGAACTACATGTACTACACAAAGAATTTTCCCGACTTATTTGTGCGGTGAGAACACCTCAAATTATCCAGCACACACTGAGCTATACGATGGGCAACGTGCATCAACCAACGCTTCGAGACTGCCGGTGGAACCATGTCCTTTTCTCAGATTCTTCTGATTGTGTGACGGGCATGATCGATATCGATGCGGCAGGCTGGGATGACCCGGCGGTTGATCTATCTCGCCTTCTTGGGTCGTGGCAACTTGAAAACCAGGAATCAGAAGACGTGCTCTTTGACCTCTGGCCAGATGCATTCCGACAGTACGAAACAAGTGTTGCTGCTGGGCCCGATTTCCCAACCCGAGTACAAGTTCTCCACGACACAGCCATACTCTGTGGAATTCATCGCTGGTTCACCTGGATTTTTGCAGAAAAACGATACTTTCCGAATATGAAAGAGGTTTTACAACGAGTCACCCTTCTGTTCCATGCAACTCCGGCTGCCATTCGGCGATTGGACCGTCTTCCACCACGACGCGACTCAAATTGACGCGATTGAATGGACCCCGATACACTTAAGGACTCCATAATCGCCGTATCTAGATCACCGCCTCACCCAGTATAAATAGAGCCTTTCACGCATTGTCTCTTCGTCTCTAACCAGTCGATGCCACCGGTTCCCCTCACACCTAAAAAGTCTTTTGGCCTTGTATTTCACCAATTTCTACTTGCAGCGCCTCGGCGCAATCGCGTTGTACCTCGCGGTAGGCTATCAGCTAACGACCGTTGGAGCCGAGCCTGACAACACAGCAACAAATCCGTTCACCGCCGACGCACTGCTTGGTCCAATTGCTGAAAGAGCAGAACCGGTCACTATTTCCGCTCGGGTCGAAAATCAGGCGGGCACAGACGTTCTCTTTGTGACTGCTGAACTCGGCCCCGGCTGGCACCTATACTCTCTCGATCAAAAACCGGGGGGTCCAAGGCCAACTAGCATATCAATCGACCCAACGTCGGCATTCTCACCAACCTCTTCTTTTATTGCGGAGCCTCCACCTACCAAAAAGACTATAAGTGGAGTGCCTGGGTGGGAGGGTCTGGTTGTTGAAGAACATACTGGGAAGGTTGTATGGACAGCACCACTTGAAAAAAACAACCACACGGAGGGAACGGCGATCACTGGAATGGTGAGCCTCCAGCTGTGTGAGGACAACGCGTGTATTCCCCCACAGACCATTGCATTTACAGCCGACCTATCCGGCACAAGGCAAGAAACATCAACACCAAGCATCCGGCATCTTCCCGAACGCGGCCATCTCGCTATTCGAGGTTCTGTTGGCAAGATTACAAAAAATTCCAACACCTGTAGCTTCTGGCCAGTCCGTGTTGAACTCATACCAGAGGCGGGGTGGCACCTCTATGCACCAAAAAGTGATACAACCACCGAGGTCGGCCAAGGCAAACCTTCAATAGTCTCCCTTGTACCCAATGGACATATTGAGGTCTGTGGAATTCTTGCTGGCGAACCACGCCTCGTCAGCGACCCAGAACTCCGCGCAACTGGTGCTGTCGAAGGACCAATCGTTTTCACGGTGCAGGTCGCATCACCAGAGAACAAATCTTCGGACACATCAGTCAGTGACCGTCAACTCGATGTTATTATTGGCTATCAAACCTGTAGTGACATCACATGTGATCCCCCGTGGGCGAGCAGCCTACGTATTCGTCTTCCGGAAGACGAAACAGGCACACCAACTCTTGCCTTCTCGGACAGCCGTTATGGTGAAGCATCACAGAAGCCCGCTGTTGTCACTCTTCCCTCCCGTGTAGAGCCGCCATCGAGTGCCAAAGACCCATCCGATAGAACACCAGAAAAACGGGGCCTCTCTCTTCCGCTTGCCTTACTTGCGGGCTTGGTAGGTGGCCTCATTCTCAATCTTATGCCATGCGTGCTTCCTGTACTTGGCCTGAAGCTCATGTCATTTGCGCAACAGTCTGGGCGAGCACGACAGGAAATCTTTCAACTCAATCTCTGGTATTGTGCGGGTTTGTACGCGGTCTTCTTCGTTCTCGCAACAGCGAGCGTCGCAGCGAACCTTGGGCTTGCCGGGAACAACCTCGCATGGGGAGAGCAGTTCACCTCTTCCGGCTTTAATATCACGATGTCTGCAATTGTCTTCAGCTTTGCCTTGTCGTTTCTCGGGGTATGGGAACTACCGATTCCTGGATTTATCGGATCAACAGCAGGCAAGGTGCAAACACAAGAAGGACCCGCCGGATCATTTCTTAAAGGGGTACTCAGTACTGTTCTTGCAACTCCCTGCAGTGGCCCATTCCTGGGGCCTGTTTTCGGATTCACACTCACGCAGTCTACTGGCGTCACATATGCTGTCTTTGCGTCCATTGCAACCGGAATGGCACTTCCATACCTCATCGTTGGGATTTTCCCGTCACTTGTCCGGTTTGTTCCGAAGCCCGGTCCATGGATGGAAACGCTCAAAGAGGTTCTCGGGTTTGTTATGCTTGGGACTGTTGTCTTTCTCTTTACTTTCCTCGACAACAACTACTTTGTCCCAACCTTTGCACTTCTTGTATCTATCTGGGCCGGATGTTGGTGGGTTGGTCGAACCCAAAAAACACGTGGCATGGCGGGAGTCATCCAATGGATACAAGCAGCAGTAATCTCTGGCACGCTCGGAACAGCAGCATTTACGTTTCTTGGTCCAGTTGACTCCCTTATCGAATGGGAACCATTTTCTGAACAACGGCTCTCCGAACTGCGAGAACAGGGAGAAACAGTTATGGTTGATTTCTCTGCTGACTGGTGTCTCACCTGCAAATACAATCTCAGTTTTGCTATTGAAACACCGAAGGTGAAGAATGCATTGCAGGAGCAAAGGATTATTCCAATGCTCGCTGACTGGACTGACGGATCTCCAGAAATCAAGGCGATGTTGGAGAGCCTCAATAGCAAATCAATACCGGTGCTCGCCTTTTTTCCGCCAACCACACCAGATTCACCAAACACATCACCTATTATCTTGCGCGATCTGGTAACTGAAACGCAGGTCCTTACTGCAATCGAACAAGTGAGCGTTACTTCGCCACCTCCCTCAGCGCAAGCGACAGATGCAGCAACCATGAACCGCAACTCATTAGAACGCTAATCACTTTTGCTTTCCACGAAACAACGACCGGCTTTGTTTTGTCTAAGGAAACCGGTTTCAGCGAGCAAAAAACTGAAAGCTATCGTTTTGACACAGAGCCTGTAGGTTGATTATTCATTGGATGATAGACTGATTATTTGGGTTTGCATGGGCAACGTTTTAAGTTGTCGCATTTTTTATCCAGGCATGACTACGGGACAATGACACACATTAGGAACCCTATTTTACAAGGGTTTAACCCTGACCCTTCAATCTGTCGGGTTGGCGATGACTTCTATATCGCGACATCAACCTTCGAATGGTTTCCGGGTGTCCAGATTCATCATTCTCGTGATCTTGTTCATTGGAACCTCATCACACATGCGTTGGATGAAAAACGCCTGCTCGATCTTCAAGGTGTTCCGAGTTCAGGTGGCATTTGGGCTCCTGCCCTAAGCCATTATGAAGATCTTTTTTATCTTTGTTATACGGTCGTGCACCAGCACGAGGCCGCCACCAAGGACACGCCGAACTTTCTGATTACATCACCTTCTATTTTCGGCCCTTGGTCGGAGCCGGTTTATATCAATTCCTCAGGCTTTGACCCATCACTTTTTCACGATGACGATGGGAAAAAATATTGGTTGAATATGGTGTGGGACCACCGACCAGAACACCACGCTTTTTACGGAATTGTTAAGCAGGAACTCGATCCGACAACGTTCGAACTTATAGGTGCATCCAAACTTATTTTCAAGGGAACAGAAATTGGGCTTACCGAAGGGCCCCATATTTACAAAAAGAATTCTTCGTATTACCTGCTCACCGCTGAGGGTGGCACTGAGTACGACCACGCAGTCACACTTGCCCGTTCCGAGAGCATCGATGGGCCCTATGAGGTACATCCTCACAACCCAGTTTTAACATCGAAAGGTAACCCTACCCTTGCTCTCCAAAAGGCAGGGCACGCAAGCCTTGTGCAGACTCAAGGCGGCCAGTGGTATATGCCACACTTGTGCGGCCGCCCTCTCCCCGGAACAAAACGGTGCACCCTCGGAAGAGAAACGGCTATCCAGGAAATGGAATGGCGTGATGACGGGTGGCTGTACGTCGCTGGCGGGGGAAATAATCCACAGGAAACGGTTAAGGCTCCAGACCTACCAACCCACCCCTGGCCTGCACTCAATTCGAAGCTTCCATTCACATCTCCACATTATGCGACACCTCGCGGACCCGCCAGTACCATTGAGCCAACCGATACCCTCTTAAGGCTGCATGGCTCAGAATCCCTCGAATCCTGCTTTCCTAAATCGCTGCTGGCCCGGCGTCTGACCAATCACAACCTGATCGCAACGACACACCTGACGTTTACGCCGACTTCATTTCAGCAGATGGCCGGACTGACCGCATACTACAACAACAGACTCTTTCATCACTTCTACCTTTCACATGATGAGGTGGCTGGCCAATGTCTGCATATTCACAGTTGTGATGATGGAGTATCCAAATTTCCGCTTGGTACGGAACCTGTTTCGGTCGAGCACAATGACATTTTTCTGCGGGCAGTTTTCGAGGGAAGCAGCCTCCAGTTTTCGTGGTCACCTGATGGAAACAAGTTTACATCCGTCGGACCGGTTCTCGACGCTTCGATTCTTTCTGATGACTACGGAACACACTTAGACTTTACCGGGACGTTTGTTGGCATGACCTGCGTTGACCTGACTGGCATGAAAGCTCTTGCCGAATTTCACTTCCTTGAATTCCTAACTTAAAAAATCAGACTGGGTATTAATTATGGAAAGCACCCGACTTTCACCCGTTGAAAAAATCGGATACGGCCTCGGTGACTTCGGCTCGAATGTTGTCTTCCAAACAATAATTATTCTTCTGCCTTCTTTTTACACCGATGTCTTTGGGCTCGCTCCAGCAGCAATGGCAACAATGTTCCTCGCGGTTCGTCTACTCGATACAGTTACTGATCCAATCATGGGAGTGATTGCTGACAACACAAACACACGGTGGGGCAAATTTCGACCGTATCTACTTTGGTTTTCTATTCCATTTGCTGTGGTATTCGTGCTGACCTACTGGACACCAGACCTTGCCGGAAACGCAAAACTTCTATACGCCTATGGGACATATGCCGTTCTCATGCTTCTCTATACCGTCGTCAATATTCCGTATTGCGCGCTTGGCGGAGTCATCACTTCTGATTCACAGGAGCGTGTTTCAGCAAATTCCTATCGATTCTTCCTTGCGACCTCAGCGGGTGTTCTCATCACCTTTTTCGGACCGACACTTATTGCGTATTTTGGCAAGGGTGATGATAAAGTCGGTTACCCTTGGGCAATGGCAGCCTTCAGCGTTTTGGCCGTCCTCGCCTTCTTTGGATGTTTTGCCCTAACCAAAGAACGAGTAGTTGAAGCACAGCCGGCCAAGGGCACCTTTTGGTCAGACGTTGGAACGTTAGTTAGAAATGACCAATGGATGATCGTCGCGATGCTCGGACTCGTGTCCTTAATTGCGATTGTGCTACGCGCTGGCACTGCGGCTTATTACATCAAATGGGTTGTTGGCAGGCCCGACCTGACCGCCCAGTTCCTCACAGCAGGAACCTTTGCTGCCATGATTGGTGCAGCATTTGCGGCGCCACTTACCGCCAAATTTGATAAGGGGCCCTCATATGCAATGCTCCAAGTCATTATTGTCATTGGATCAATCGGTATTTATTTCGCTCCGGCTACCAACCTTGGACTCATTTTCGGTCTCTACATACTTGTCAACTTCCTCACCCAGATGGCTGCGCCAATCCTCTTTTCCATGATTGCTGATACCGCTGACTACGGTGAACTGAAAACTGGCCGACGTGTCACTGGTCTTGTTTTTTCTGGCGTACTTTTTGCAATCAAATTGGGTATAGCGATCGCTGGATTCTGCATCGGCACAGTGCTGGCCTCATATGGCTATGACGGCGATGCAATGGAGCAAACCCCTCTTGCTCTGCAGGGCATACTTCTTGCCATTTCCCTTCTCCCTGCCCTTGGCCATTTTCTCCTTATTCCAATCGTGTTCTTCTACCGCTTGAGTACGCAACGCTGCAACGAAATACGGCAGGAACTTGATGCTCGCTCAGCTCAATAACCCCCTATGACACCTATGAAATCAACACTGATAGTTTTTCTCTGCACCATCACCAGTCCTCTTCTGGCTTTAGAAATCACCGGCAAATTTACGCCACCTGCTGGCCAAGTGCTTGTCTTTGCTGGACAGGACAATATTTCTGTTGGAGGCACTGAAAAATATAATGACGGCTACGTTGATGCTATTGGAGTCCCAGGAGGAATTACCCACTACGTTTATTTTTCCGAAGGGTGGACCAATGGGTTTGGGAGAACTTTTGCGGAGGGTTCTGTTGCTGGGCTGAATTCTGAGGTGGAATGGGCTGCTGGTCCAATGTGTCAAAAGGCATATCTGGACTCACCACAACTCAAAGAATGCGTTATGCATGTTTCCATTTCGATGGAAGGTGGTGGGGAAGTCCAGGTGGCGAATGGCGCCTTTGACCACCTCATCGAAGAATTTGTTCAATTCATTGCGGATCATCCTGACCGAGTCTTTTTCATACGTATAGGGTATGAATTTGATGGAAGTTGGAATAAGTACCAGCCTGAAAGTTTTAAAAAAGCATTTCGGCGCATTGTGGAATCCCTTCGCACTCGAAATCTTTCAAACTACGCAACCGTATTCGCGTCTTCGAGTACCGTGAAGCCAGGACAGTTCGAAGAATATGACCCCGGCTCGGAGTATTACGACTGGATTGGGTACTCATGGTGGGGCAACGAAAAGAAGTTTGGCAATGCCGCACCAGCTCTTGCATTTGCCCGCAAACTCAAGAAGCCCGTTTTCGTTGCAGAATCAACAGCCCGTGGACACTACTTTGATAAGGAAGACCCGGAAGAACTATGGTCTGGCTGGTTCAATGAATTCTTCCAACACATTGAAGAAAATAAAGATGTCATCCGAGCGGTCTCCTACATCAATGCTGATTGGGACGGTCAAGACATGTGGGACGGTTGGGGACAAACCCGCATCGAAACCGCTCCACGTCTTCAGCAGAGGTGGCAAACGAAGATGGCTGAGAAAACCTTTATAAACGCCGCCGACCACCCCCATAAAGTAATCGGCTTTTTTCCGCCAATGACACCTCCACAAAGCAACAACTTAAGTCAACCGGCCTATAAAGACGCGTCACTACCAGACACCGACAGGGTTGCCGACCTTCTCACGCGAATGACGATTGAAGAGAAAGTGGCCCAGATTACAGGCTGGTGGTTTCATGATGAGAGAAAGCTACAACGCGAGGGCTCTGTTTTTAAACCTGAATTTTATGCCGAGAAATGCCCTCATGGCATTGGTGAACTTGGGCCCCTTCATAACCTTTCTATCGACGAAGATGTGCGGCATTATGCGGCTATTCAAGAATATTTCCGAAATCAGACGCGACTCGGCATCCCGGCAATTCTTCACGATGAAGCTGCTCATGGCTTCATGAAGTTTCAGGCGAATTCATTTCCTGCACCGATTGCACTTGCCTGCTCCTGGAACCCCTCTCTGCTTCAAGACATCTACTCCTGTGCGGCACAGGAGGCGCGGTCACGTGGTGTTTCCCATGTCCTTTCACCTGTGGTTGATGTCGCACGTGAACTTCGCTGGGGTCGTGTCGATGAAACGCTTGGAGAAGACCCTTTTTTAGTTGGGCAACTTGGAGCAGCGATGGTACGGGGTCTGCAAGGATCTGACAATGGAGCAATTAAGCCCGACCATGTGGCTGCCACACTCAAACACTTTGCGGGCTATGCTGGTACGGCAGGAGGACGAAACAGGTCGCCCTACCCAAACGGGATGAGGCATCTTCTAGATACTGAAATTCCACCATTTCGGCATGTCATCAAGAACGCACAGCCAGCATCAGTCATGGCTGCGTTCAATGAGGTCGATGGGCTTCCTTGCCATATAAACCCTTGGCTGCTTCAGACCGTTTTACGAGAAAGGCTTGGGTTCAACGGACTGCTTGTCGGTGATTATCAGGGCCTGAACTTGGTCCGCTGGTACCAGAAGATTGGGACCAGTGATGCTGATGTTGGAAAAATGGCATTGGAGTCAGGTCTCCAGTTAGAACTCCCAAACTCTTTTGGATACAAATACCTGGCGGAATTGGTGAAAAGTGGACAGGTCAGCGAGACGCTCATTGATTCGGCTGTTCGTCAAATGCTTTCACTAAAGTTTCGACTCGGTCTTTTTGAGGCGCCGATGGTTCTCGATGCAGCGAAGGCCGAAAAGCTTGCTGCTTCAATAGAAACGAATTCCCTCACGACAGAGGCAGCACGTCAATCAATTGTCCTCCTGAAAAATGCGGGGAACTTCCTGCCACTCAAAGTGGGTAAACATAAGACCATTGCTGTTATTGGTCCGAATGCTGCCAAGTGCAGGCTCGGCAACTACTCTGGAATGCCACAAAAGACAGTTTCGCTTTTCGAAGGTATCCGCAAGTACGTTGGAAACCAGGCCACAGTCAAGCATGCAGAAGGATGTCAGATAGCCACAAATGACACTGGAAGCTCTTACAAGAACTGGCGTTATGTTGATGAAGTACATTTTGCAAGCCTCGAAGACAATCAGGAGCGTATCCGTTCGGCAGTCCAATTGGCTCAAAACTCTGACCTTGTGGTGCTTGCCCTCGGTGAAAACGTTCTCCTCTCGCGTGAAGCCTGGGGAGAAAATCATATTGGCGACAGAACCACATTCGAACTTACGTCGTCTCAACAGGAACTCGCATCGCAAATATTAGACACCGGGAAACCGGTAGTTCTTGTTCTCAATAATGGAAAACCAATTGTTCTCGGGGAGGCCGCATCAAGAATCCCAGCTATCCTGACTGCACACTATGCAGGTCAGCAAACGGGTACTGCGGCTGCAGAAATACTTTTCGGAAAAACAAATCCAAGTGGCAAACTCACAATCTCGTGGCCCCGAACAGTTGGTCATATTCCCGCACACTACAGCCAGCATGGCAGTTCCCTCGTGTTCGACTACGTTGACTCTCCTCGAACACCTGCATATCCATTTGGACACGGCTTAAATTACACGTCGTTTCAGTACTCAGACATTTCTCTTTCCAGTGCAACAATCCAAGAAGCGCAGACAGTCGATGTGACCTTCACGCTCACCAATACAGGCCAACGCGAAGGAACAGAAATCTCACAAGTCTACGTCTCAGGTGAAGAATTTGACATTGCGAGGCCTTCGCTGGAACTTAAGGGGTTTGCGCGCACAACGCTCCAAGCAGGTGAATCAAAGCACATCACAATACCCCTTCAAGCCGATGACCTTTTTTTTCATGACATGGATCTGCAACGCGTACTTCCCAAGGGAAAATATCTTGTTCGTGTCGGTGGCAATTCAACAGACCTTTCAAAGCCACTTACGCTGGGGACACTCTCTTCAACAAAAAAGATGCCGGGCGCGTCAAAAACGATTACTGCCGCGAAACCAATTGCACCCCCTGCAGAAAATCCTGCAAAGCCAACTGTGGAGCCCGTCTCTTCTCGAAACAGGAAACCGAACGTCCTATTCATCGCAATTGACGACCTGCGGCCTGAACTGGGGTGTTATGGAAAACATGTGATATCACCGAATATCGACAAGCTTGCAGCATCCGGCGTGCAATTCAATCGTGCCTACTGCCAACAAGCTGTTTGTGGTGCATCTCGACTCTCGCTGATGGGAGGTCTCTACCCAACAAACACTCGTGAGCAGACGTTTCATGTGAACGGATGGCGTGAACGGCACCCAAATCTGCTTACTATGAACCAGCATTTCGGTATGCAGGGGTACCAAACAATCGGCATGGGCAAGATCTATCACGGGCACAGTAGTGGACCGGCAACCGATCTTGAAAACTGGGACACGTGGATTGATGTCCGCACTAGCGAATATGCTCTTCAGAAGAACAAGGACTTGGTAACACAAGCACTCAAAGACAAAACAAAAGGAAGCACGCATGCTCCGCCCGAGGGCCCGATGACCGAACTTGCTGACGTTCCGGATGATACATACATTGATGGCAAGCGTGCGGCACGCGCGATTAAAGTCCTTGATCAATTGGCACATGATGGAGAAAAACCATTTTTTCTTGCGGTTGGATTTACCAAGCCACATCTGCCGTTTGTAGCCCCAAAACAATATTGGGATCTCTACGATCGTGAGAGCTTTTCCATGCCATCCAACAGCGGCCGCCCACCACAATGGCCAGAAGATGCTGCATTCACCAAAGCGAATGAGATGCAGCGGTACGTTGACTATGTTGGAAATGGACCAAAAGACTTCCCGCAGTCTTTAAACAAAAGGCTTTTGCATGGGTATGCAGCGGCAGCGAGTTTTGTTGATGCGAATGTAGGCCGCGTCCTTGATGCTTTAGAAGAGAAAGGGCTTGCGGACAATACAATTGTGGTCCTGTGGGGAGACCACGGGTGGAAACTAGGTGATCACTCATCGTGGTGCAAACACACCAATTTCGAATGCGACACCCGAGTCCCTCTCATCGTACGAGACCCCCGCATAGAATCCGGCCAGACGACCGACAGACTTGTTGAGCTTATTGATCTCTATCCAACCCTTTGCGACCTGACTGGCATTGAGACACCTGCCCATTGCCAGGGGCGAAGCTTCCGTGGACTCCTGGATGATCCAGAATCTGGGCACCGATATAGTTCATACAGTTCATATCCTGCATGGAAGTCCCTTGGCCATAGCATCCGCTTCAAGACATTTCGGTATACGGAGTGGTTTCACAATGAAACCGGGGAACTGCGGGCACGCGTGCTTACTGACCTTCGCAAAGACCCCGGAGAGGTGACAAACTGTGCGGATAATCCAGCGTATACAGAATCGCTAGCGGCTGCAGAAACCGAACTGCATAAAAGAATAGAGGAAGCTGATGCAGATACTGTATTCAAAACCACATCTGCCAGCCAAGCAACGCCAACAACCATCCAAATCGAAACCAGTGTGTCTCGTAGACGTCAGACAATTGATGGGTTTGGAGGATCGGTAGCCTTCTGGGGCACAAAGGCAGACGATACTGCACTCACGGCCACACTTGACGAGCTCAATGCGAATATCATTCGCGTCCAAGGAGAGGTAACCAAGGCTGGCTTGACTGACCACAATGTTGCCCTCCTCCAGCGCGGAATGGCAGTCAATCCGTCACTTCAGGTGCTTCTGACTTTCTGGCAGCCTCGTTCTGCGGACCACCTTGAACCCGAGTACTGGCTTCGCGCTGAACAAATAGATGGAACCGAGCAGTACATTCTCCGAGACGACCGAATGGAGCAGTGGGCGGATGAGCTTATTTCCAGAGTGCAGTTCTACCGAAGCCTCGGAGTCAATGTGACAACCGTCGGTATACAAAATGAGTCAAACTGGTCTCACGAGGGAACCCAGACCTGCCGCTGGGAGCCAGATCGCCTCAAGACTTTTATCGAACAATTTATACAGCCACGCTTAAAAGCCAACCACCTGACAGACCTACTCATTGCTGCACCTGACCTCGCCTACATTGGACCCGACGCATCTGAATTCAGACGGTTTTTACCTGCACTGATGAGCCCAGACGTAGATATCGCGGCGTACCATATGTATGACAGCTATCAAAAGAATGAAGATGGCAACTTTGAAATACTTGTCGGCAACACACAAAAACTTGCACAGTTGGCAGATGAGTTCATCCCCACAAAGAAATTGTGGATGACCGAAACGACAGGCGCTCAATGGAACGGCAATGATTGGCACACATATGGATGGACAGCCGACCTCACAGAGCACCAGAAGGCAATCCAAGCTGCTCGCTACATGCACACAACCTTTGTAGACGCGCAAGCCAGCGCATTCCTCTGGTGGGGCCTCATCTATTCCCTTGCTCCAGGGAATGAACAGGATGCAAACGTTCGGCAGAAACACCGCGATGAAGGATTGGTTCTTGTATGTGCCCCAGCCGACCAGGTTGGTGCGTACCAGGCCTTTGTCGAACGGACCAAAAAATTCTACGTCTTTTCACACTATTCAAAATTTATCCAGCCAGGTTACAAACGAGTGGATCTCGATGCCGTATCGGGGGTGTATGCGTCTGCCTATGTGGGCGACGACGACAATCGGCTCATTGCGGTTGTCATCAATGATTCCGAGACCTCGAAGGATGTCTCAATTCAGGTTGATGCTGGATATGAATTTGTCTCTGCGCATCAGACGGACAAATCCAGAAATTGTGAGCAAATTGGTACTAATGTTGTCCTTCCCCCACAATCAGTTCGCACCGTAGTCTTTCAAAAATAGCTAATGCTGAAGAGCACCCAGCCCGTGCTTAGCACTACAGCTATGGTGATTCTTGTAGAGATTGCTACACCCGCATCATCTGTTCAACAATATGGCTGCCGCTGGCCAATCTGCTTTGGTGAAAGCCGCCTCTTTCAGCCCACTTGCACTCACTCGCCGAGACCATTTTTAATCGGCATCAGCGAGAACACGCTTTTGCCAATTGCCGCACCAGTTTGAACTGCCTCACCATCAGTAGTGAACCGAATAGCTACTCCCCGTGTGATCGGTCGGACGAGCAGGTTGAGTTCGCCTTGTAGTTTGATATTCTCCACAATCATCGCCATTTCCGGTGGGAGCCCGGCGACACCGTCAAAAAGTGACTCGAGTTGTACAGTAGCTGCTGCGATCGGCTGGAATCCACTTGTAGGCTCGCTCGAGACTGCCTTGTACTCCCTCTCGTCCGCAGTGAATCGTGTCATGGCGTATATACATTTTTCACCAATCGCGAGCGTGACTCTCCCAAGCGGCATCATCACAATATCGTGAAATGAAAACCCCTCATCTCCTGCGACATCAAATTCAACACTGATATTTTCAGGAATTGCGTCCGCTTCGGTTACGAGACCCTTCAATTGTTCAACTAGTGCATTACCGTCAGCTATTCCGATCCCTACCACAACGGAGGGCAGCGTTTGTTCCCCTTCTACGTTATCAGGGGGTGCCACGCCGCCAACCAACTCAAAGGCTCCAGATTCTAGGATCTGGGTTAAAACAACAGCAACAACCCGCGGATAAACAACCTGCTGGGCCGGTTTTATGCCCAGCAGACCTTCCTCTATATCCTTCAACTGAGTGGCATCATTCAGACTCTGGGCAATTTGAAGTTGCATCGCGTATTGTCCAACCTGCGAAGGAAGACTCAGGCTAGGTTTAACCTCACCTGCCCTACTCCAAAAGGCTCCGGCTGTACCTTCTTCGGTGAATATTGTTCGACTTTCTAAAAATATGCGATCCGTCTTTTTTTCGATAGCAAGACCAAATAAAAGTGCCTCAGTTTGGGCGACCGACTTCCTTACAGTCTCTTCATCAAAAACGTCCGGCAATGGCAATGCGAAATAAAATTGCTGCGGAATCGGGTCCTCTGCTGAACCTAAACTTTGCTTTGCACTGTCCAAAAGTGAATCTTTCAGAGTTTCTGGTAGACGTGATGGAAAGACTTTCACGCCGATAGAAAGATGACTCGTAATACTAGCTAGCATATCCTCCGGATCGTTTATGGTTACAGGCTGACCCTGCGGTGTAACCACGACCCACTCTCCCACTGTGGTCATATCAACCATGCTTCGAAATGGAATGTCTGCAAAAGTCTCAATCAATACCTTTGCGTCGGTTGCTGGTAAGAACCCATGGATAACAGGAGCATCTTCCTGAGCCGAAACGACGACGCCAATTGGTCGAGTTGCATCGAGTCCCTGAAGCCCTTTGCCACCAGTGGCCATCATTGCATAGGTATCAGGCAATCCACCCAGCACTGGAAATCCGATAAGACCGCCAAGCCAGGCACACTGCTCTCGAATTTCTGCAAAACTATCACAGGCCACAACAGCAATGATTGGCGGCTGACCGTCGTCTTGGTTATCAGCCCCGTACGAGAACCCCGCACAATGAGACAGGAGAGCTATCACAGCAATTCGGGAAATACCATTTCTATAGCGATTCTTCATCCAGCAAATCTCCTTTGTTTTGCACGAGGTACGGACCGTGATTCACTATTGTGTCGACTCCACAGGCCACCACCTATCGGGCAAACACCCTAAAGGAACCGAAGTTTTTTTGATTTCTAGTATCGTAAAGGGAATTGTCCATTCAGTTATGTCGTGGAACCACACGTATTATTACCTGTTCGAAGTAGAACCAAGACAATCCCCGACAGCCAACCCATATTTTTGGCCAATTGTTTTCATCAAAAATTCGTTGCTCCAAGTGGCTCAGACCCGGACCGCCTCCCTCGGTCACAGAATCTCAACGTGTGGGACCGATTAATCACTTGGGGTTCGCCATTCCTTGTAAAAACGCCTGCACTTAGCGTCAAACAATATCCATTGCACGGGCTCTGTAGCTTCAAGCTCCCTGCGACGAATGACCAGCGAGTGATCTGTGTCTACTCCTATTCCTGAGCCAGTCGGACGCGTCTTCAGTCAACTAGTGGTTCCTGATTTTTCGTACCTTTTCTTTTAAATAGGTAAGAGTCCATCGCTCTCTCCAGCTCCCAGAAGAATGGTGAACACCTATTGTCGTGCCGTTGTTGAGGAGTATTTGCCGTTCGTTCTTGCCTCGCATACGAAAGGGGTGAAAGACGCGTCTGGGCTCGAGGGTCACGTTGTCGTAGCGTTGGTGGTTTTCCCTATAAATACGACTCAACAACCCCGGACCCGTCATGCCACAAATGTCCAGGTACGAAAAAGCCTGTGGCGGATTATGTCGAAGATCATTCAACACATCTTTCCAGAAGGGATGCCCCGGGACCGAAGCAAAAACAAAATTTGCTATTTGATCGACTGGATCCCCGTAGGCCCGGTCAAACTCATAGCCTAATACCAGCTCTGTACCTCTGTAGTCGTACGGGCGGATAAACTCATAGTCGAGATCACAATACATTCCACCAATATCATGCATAAGGATATATCGCATCACGTCGGCTCGCATGATGTTCCGGCTGAACCCTGCGAAAATTGGGTAAAAGTCTGGGTGATGTTTTTGCACGTAGGCATTGATCGTCGCATCGTCCCAAAGCCGATACTCCCAATTAGGATGCCATCGCTTGACCGAGGCGATGGTATGCTTCCACCGCAGGGGCAACGTGTCAGTCTTCCACGTCTGATGAACTATTTTCGGAATCTCTTGCACCGTGGCCTGTATTCCATCCGCAGTCTCTGCAGCCACATTATTGGTTGAACTGGCCATTCAATACTCTGAGTTTTGGTTCCTGGCACAACCAACCCTTCACGCTCTCGCGACTGTCTCCATCGCAAGCAAAGTTTTGCATTTGTCAGTTTTTTCCAAAAAACCACACCGTGATACGGTTTATGGAAAAACGTTTATACCTGCGCATGTCAGTTCGCCATAGGTAGCGTAACACCCTTCGGAAGAAACGTCACCTCACGGTCATTTGCCAATTTCCTTCCAGGTGTTGAGCGACCATTTTTTACCCAGTCGTTGAGGATCTGGAGTAGCGTTGTCACCTTTTCGGGGTACAACTCCGCTACATTTTCGGCTTCTGACACATCTTTACTGAGATTAAACAGCTGCAGTGCTGGCAAGCCGTCAGCCTTTGCTTGCTTTTCTTTCGGCGTACTCCAACCACCACTTCCATAGCAAAGACAGAGCTTCCAATCTCCTTCTCGGATCGCAAAAGACCCATCTATTGAGTGACTCACCAATCCCGTTCTCGCGGAGCGTTGCTTGCCACTAAAAATTGGGGCAAGGCTGAATCCATCCTCGCCACCACCGCTCTCCCCAGCATTACCTACTATCTCTTCGAAAGTCGCATACACATCAGTGTGACACGTTAAGCTCCGGCTTACGGTTCCGCCCTGAATGTGCTCGGGCCATTTCACAATGAATGGAACTCTGTGACCGCCTTCAAAGATATCTGCTTTATGACCACGGTAGATACCACTTGGATCGTGTCCCTGCTCTTCCAAAACTTCAAAATTCGCCTGGGGGGAGCAGCCATTATCACTTGTGAAAATAACGAGTGTATTTTGTTCGAGGCCTTGCTCACGCAGGCAATCCAAAAGACGGCCCATGAGATGGTCAACCTGCATGACGAAATCACCATATGGATTGAGTCCACTTGCGCCGCGGAAAGGAGCAACTGGGACGATTGGTGTGTGCGGTGCTGGCAGAGGTAAATAGAGAAAAAAGGGCTTGCCTTGCTTTGCATCGTCACTGTGTGCCGAAACGTATTCTATTGATTTGTCAAAAAGATGGGGCAGAACCTCTGGAATATGAAAATCTGAACCGACTGGACCTTTCCGATACCAGCCATAGGGATCTTCTTTTGACGTCACACCTTCTTCACGATCAGGCACTTCAGTCACTTGGCCAGTGTCGACCCAGACATAGGGTGGCATGTCCAAAGAACCACAATGCCCATAGTAGTAATCAAAACCATTGATATCTGGCCCATTGACCACTGGCTTCGTGAAATCGATGTCTTTATTTTCCTTGTGCCAGTCCCAACCAAGGTGCCATTTTCCGATCATTGCTGTGTGATACCCCGCATCTCGCAGGAGATGCCCGAGAGTTGCCCGCTCGGCTGGAATGAGGTGGTCACTCCGTCCACTTAAAACACCGCGCGATAGCCGTGAACGCCAGTTGTACCTTCCCGTCAGCAATCCATATCGAGTCGGCGTGCAGACTGAACTCGTGCTATGTGCATCAAGAAACGTAAGCCCATCATCGGCTAGCTGCTGAAGTCGGGGAGTGGCAATCTTACCGTGCGGGTTCGTCGGAGAGATATCTCCTATTCCAAGATCATCAGCCATAACCAAAACAATATTTGGCTTGTCAGCCGCAAGGCCGTTCATGGCTGCAAGCCCCACGGTGCAGGCCCACAGTCCGAGAAGAAAGAAACGGATTTGGTTCCCCATGTCTGGTCCCTCAAGTTCTACAAAGCCTGGTACAAGCACTCGAAGCATACAACAATCTTCGTAATCTTAAACCTATGCCTAAAACATGTCCCCCTTCTCAAGGGCCTTATCTCTTTTCTCATCTGTTTGCCAGTTTATGTTCCGGGGGAACCCCTAGAAATAAAAGTGAATTCTAGTTTGAACTTAGATCTTACAAAATTTCACAGTTACAAGTACTTCCAACAAGTCAGCCGATTGTTCTACTGTGGCGGTATCATGGAGACATATCGGGCTATTCGAAATACCACACATACTGCCGATGAACCATGTCACCCACATTGATTCCACACAACTGAAATTTCTTTGTGTATCACCAGCAATCGTTAAATATGTCACCAAAAACGCCCTGGTTGGAATGTCCGTTCGGTGGGATTACCTGTCTTTGAGAACGGGCTCCTGTGAACACAGGATAAGGGTCCGTGACTTGCGACATTAAGATAATGAAGTTCGGTAATAAGGTGTCAGCTTCGGAAGGTTCATTTGTGTTAAAACTCAGAGACGAAAAAGCCTTCACACTTATTGAACTTCTTGTTGTCATCGCCATCATTGGGGTCTTAGTAGCACTCCTTCTACCTGCTGTTCAAAATGCGCGTGAAACAGCACGACGGATGGCCTGCTCCAGTAATCTCAAACAGATTTCATTGGCAGCGCTCAACTACGAGTCCCTCCATAGGCGGCTCCCCATTGGGTTCCTTGGACCTTGGGATGCCAACGGAAATGGTATGAACGATACCGCCGAGGCACCCTCTTCTTGGCAATGGGACTTTGCAAACATTGGCATGCTTCCTGTGTTGCTAAGTTTTCTTGAAGAAACTGGCACACAGGACAAACTCAACCCTCTTCTGCTCCGTCAACATTCCCGCAAATACCCGGGCCAAACCTATAAAGGACATTGGGCATCTGGCAAATCAACAAAGGAAGCAGCATTTACTCAGCCGAGTGTTTTCCTCTGCCCCTCAGCACTGCTTCCACCTCATAACAACCTCATTGATACTTCGTTCACCTATGAAACTACCGATGGAATACAAGTTGAAATAAGAGGCCGCAGAGAAAAGGAATACGGTCGTTCAAATTATGTGGGTGTGTCTGGTAAGGCTGGAAATACACCCTCTGAGAAACAATACGCTGGATTATTTGTAAACCGGCTTCCTCGCTCTCTCAGACATGCTCGCGACGGAACGAGCAACACGCTTTTATTTGGTGAAAATCGTGCCGCCATCACTTGGCTTGGCGCTGCTGGCTGGCCTGTTCTATATGGTCTGGGTGATACTCCCAGCCAGAAAAAACCACTCTTCACCAGCCTTCACTCAGGCGTCGTAATGTTTGCAACGGCGGATGGAGCAGTCCGTGGACTTTCCTTCACTATTGAACAAGAGACCTTCAACCGCCTGGCAGGGATGGCCGACGGTGAAATACTTTAGGATGATCGGATCGAACGAGTGCGAGCGATTGACTACGGGTGAATTCCCTCCCCAAGAACAAACTTGTAGTTCAGGGCAACAGTCACAAATTGCCCACTCTCTGACCGAAGCGTGATTTCGTTATCACCAAAAGCTATCTCTTCAACGCGATCAAATGCAGCTGGCACCGATACGGCGCCTTGAATGCTGCGGATATCAGTTGGCGTAGCGTCAGAACCGGTTATCGCCGTTGCGACACCCTGATCGGACAGCAGATTTGCATCAACTGATTCTGCCAATCCATCGGCGAAGAATCCACAAATATCTTCCAGCCCAAGACATTGATTCCGACCGTTCCATGGGAAAGAGTGCCGCCCATGATTTTCCAGCCAGAATGCGGTCATCGGCAACCTTCTAGGGTCGCGTAGGGAAAACCATACCCAGTGCTCCTTTGTGTTGACTGCAGCTGTCCACGCTGGCTTACCATCCAACGCGTCAGTATCCGCGACAACAACGAATAAATCAGCAAATCCTTGCTGTAAAGGGAGTCGGGAGCAGTCGACAACATCCGGGTCCTTGAAAAGTGTCGGAATTTCTTTGATGTTGCCGAATGTTTTACCAACGGCAAGCATTTGATATTCCCCTTCGGCTGGATCGCTAAAAACGCCTGGATTTGTCATTCCCAGACGGAAAGGGCTTGTTGACAGTGCAAAAACTTCTTTTTCATTCGGCATTGCAAGTGTTGCGTGATGCCCAACAGGCGTCGGGCCAACGAAACCCTCAACAGTGTGCCGCTGATACACAACTGGGTGCCGTTCACGGAGGAATATTTCTTTTGTTACCCGACCCTTCCGAATGTGTGTTTCTAAAGCAAGAGTTAATCGTGAGACACCAGGCTCCGACGTCTCGTCATCTACAAAAGACCAGAGACCTGTAGCCGTTTCGCCATGAGGCGGGTGCTTCTCGCCTTTGTATTCACTGGCATTTCCACCAAACGGCATACAAAAGAAATCGCCTCGAAGTGGCACAAGAACATCTGCCGGCATATCCACAGGCTTTTCATCCTGCCAAGGGCTTATGTAATACGGGGTTATCTGCTGCCCGTCACCATTTCTGAAGACCACTGGCGCCATATGTCCACCACGTTTTGTGATGGCAACAGATACCTGTTCGTTTGCCAAAACAAAACTTGGCTGTGAATGAATCACTTGATTTTTCATCATTCAGGAATCCCTGTACTGAAGAACATCATTAAAAAAGTTTTGAACGCCCCCCAGATACCTTCACCTTAAGAGTCGTGGTCTCGGCTGTTAACGCATTTCCTGGACCGAGAATTTCCATTTTGAAATGTTCTTCAGCCTCGCCCAAGATATCACTCCGTAGAAATTCTGATGATTCATCGAGAAACACGCCCTGTTCATCAAAAAATTCAGCCTCAACCGTAACACCCGACCAATCACGTTTGCCAAGATTTTTGATGAGGCCAGTGACCACTAGCTTACCTCTTGGGGAATCCTGGAAACTCAGTTTTTTTTCTACTTGCCGAACGACGAGGTCCTTTGTTACGTCACCCCGCAAGATCGTCAATTGTGCTAAGGGCCAGAATCCTAAAAGCATTATCGGCACAATAAAGAGCAACTGTTTCCAACTGTACTGGATATTCATCGCCGGAACATCAGCACCACAAGACGAGCATTTCATCGAAGGACCTTTCGCTCGGGCGTTCATTCAACACTTACGCTTTATTGACGACTACTCGATCACTTCCATCGTCAGCAGCAGTGGCGGAGCCAATTTTCCAAGACTGCATGCCGTGCTCTCGTAACTGGTGCATAATGCTATCAACGAAATGTGGCGACACAATCAACACCATGCCAACACCCATATTGAACACCCGGTCCATCTCTGCCTGTTCAATACTACCAAGCTTTTGAAGCCAACCAAAAACAGGTGGGATTTCCCAACTTCCACTCTCAATTTGAATTTTGATAGATGGTGGTACGATTCGGGCAAGATTTTCTGCGAGACCGCCGCCTGTAATGTGGGCAATGCCGTGGACCACCTGTTTGACACGATAATGCCGTAACACAGAACGAATCGGCCGTGCATAAAGCTGTGTTGGTTCGAGCAGGAGCTCTCCTACTGTTTTCTCATCACATTCAGAAACCCTATCGTCTATCTTGAGCCCAGCCATCTCGAAGATAACCTTCCGTATCAAGCTGTATCCATTGGAGTGAAACCCCGACGACGCAATACCGATAGCGACATCATCGGGTTGTATTTGGCTTCCATCAATAAGTCGTTTCTTCTCCACCACACCTACACAGAATCCTGCGAGATCATAGTCACCACGGGCATACAAATCGGGCAGAATCGCCGTCTCACCACCAACTAAAGCGCAATCAGATGCAACACATGCATCCGAAATACCTCTCACAATTGCTTCAAGTCGTTCGGGGTCGTCATGCGAAAGCGCTACGTAATCGAGAAAAAATAATGGCTCAGCACCTGTGCAGAGCAAGTCATTGATACTCATGGCGACGAGATCAATGCCAACCGTATGATGAACTCCAGTCGTGCACGCGACCTTGAGTTTCGTGCCGACGCCATCAGTGCAGGACACCAGTAATGGATCTTCGTACTTTCGCGCAAACAGACCCTGTAACTGCAACTGAAACAGTGCGGCAAACCCACCCTCTTTGCTCATAACGCGGGGGCACTGCGTCCGCCTCATGTGCGCAGGCAATTTCTCCATTGCCTTTTCATAAAGGGCAAGATCGACGCCAGCACTGGAATACGTTGCACCACTCACACTGATATCTTCCCGTGATACTCCGTTGCTGCAACCCCTACCCAAAACACGGCAAAGAGAACCGTTCCCCTGTATCGTACGGGTGGTATATGCGGCATCTCTCTCACTTACGCGTTTGAGCGACTCACCTGAATCGACTGCATCCATTGTGACTCATCATCCAGCCGAACGACCCCAAGTCGATTCGATGCTTCCGCAGCCAGAGCCAATGTGACCAGAAGGAGCCCATCCGGCCGCTTGGTTTTTCCAGCAACGAGACACCACGGGGTCTCTGTGAGGTCCTGTCCGCCCACCTGCATGTGAAGCGCTAGATTATTTGCGAAACCTCCAACACTCACCTGGTTTGGCCATGTGCGAACGATCGGTGTGTCATCAGCTACGAATTTTCCTAATCCGGGAACCAACCCGTCGAGAATGTTTGGGATTTCTTCGTCGTCAGGTAAATCAAGCCGGCCAAGCGGTGCCAACACCACAACACCAAGCCGGACAGGCAGATTATGCACCTTCAGATCGGTTCTTTCGTTCTTACCGAGGGGCTCCGCAGAAAGGTCAACGACTCGAAGCGGATCAACTAACGAAACGTCTTCTGGTTTTCTGAAGAGTTTCACCACCCTTCGCGTCAGAAAAACGAGTACTACGAGCACGAGTAAAGCTACCCCTACGAGGCGGCCAGACTGGGTATGCAAGAGCAGGTCAATACTTCGCTGAAAGGCTCCGATCAGTCTTTGAATTACTTGTTGCATAGAACAAACTGCCCTTCGCGGGGTAGGTTATGAGAGATGGACTTATTTGGTTTCGGTTCGCTCAGTGTATCATTCTGCCATGGCAAAAGTTTGTCACACAACTCAGAAACACCCCCATGGCCAGCGTAGCCTTTCGCCGCTGCAATATAACGCTCTGTTGCCATATGGTGCGATTCTCCAAGAAGGTGGCTCCAATCAGGCGGACGGCGTGCAATTTGTCGTATTTAGTCGTCACGCAACCGCCATGCGTGTACTTCTTTATGACACCCCCGAGGACATTGAGCCGGCTGAAGTTATCTCATTCGATCCGAAGACCGACAGGTGGGGGGACGTCTGGAGTATCTTCATCCCAGGTCTGAAACATGGTCAGCTCTATCATTTTCAGGCGGATGGCCCATTCGACCCCTCTTCAGGACATCGATTCGATCCAACGGCCCGGCTGGTTGACCCCTATTCAAAAGCTTTGGCCGGCCATTTTCTGCACCATGAAGATGGCATCATCCGGCCACCAAAAAGTGTTGTGATAAATGATCACTTTGATTGGCAGGGGGACAGGCATCTTCGCCATGGACTGGCCGACACCATTATTTATGAACTTCATATTCGAGGATTCACCGCGAGCCCATCAAGCGGCGTGGCCCATCCAGGAACATACCTTGGTGTAATAGAAAAAATCCCATACCTGAAGAGCCTTGGCGTCACCGCTGTTGAACTCATGCCTATCCATGAATTTCCACAAGAATCATATGCCGGGCACCGACGCGACCATGAAAACTATTGGGGATATGACCCGATAGCATTCTTCGCACCACATCAAGGATACGCAGCTTCACCAGAGCCTGGCGGCCAGGTATCAGAATTGAAGCACATGGTGCGGGCTCTTCATGCAGCCAATATTGAAGTCATTCTTGATGTTGTGCTGAACCATACAGCTGAAGGAAGCGGGGACGGACCCACATTTTCGATGAAGGGGCTTGAAAACAGCGTGTACTACATGCTGGAGAATGACTCTGGAGAATACCGTAACTTCTCTGGCTGCGGAAACACCGTGAACGCCAATCATCCCGTTGTCAGAGAACTCATTAGCCACTGCCTGCGTCACTGGGTGCACACTTATCATATCGATGGGTTTCGCTTTGATCTCGCGAGTATCCTCTCGCGGGACCGGAATGGAATCCTTCATAAGGACCCACCACTTATTGAGAGCATCACGGAGGATCAGCTGCTCGCCGACACGAAGCTTATTGCCGAAGCTTGGGATGCTGCTGGTGCGTATCAGGTTGGAACATTTGCCACGTCGCGATGGGCCGAATGGAATGGCCGGTATCGCGATGACGTCAGACGATATTGGAGAGGCGATGACAACCAGACGGGGAACCTCGCCACCCGGCTTGCAGGATCAAGTGATCTCTACGCCGGGGAGCATCGACAGCCGTACCACAGCGTGAACTTCATTACCTCGCACGACGGATTCACGCTTAATGATCTCGTAACCTACGACCAGAAACACAACGAAGCAAACAATGAAGACAACCAGGACGGTGACAACAACAATTACTCATGTAATTATGGCATTGAAGGACCCACCGAAGACGCACACGTGGCCGCGATACGTGTCAAGCAAATACGTAATATGCTTTCGACTCTCTTTCTAAGTCAGGGTGTTCCGATGCTGGTAGCGGGTGATGAATGTCGCAGGACACAACAGGGAAACAATAATGCTTATTGTCAAGATAACGCCATGTCCTGGTTCGACTGGAACCTACCAATTGCAAACGCCGACCTCGTCGAGTTCACGAAAGCACTTATTCGTCAGCGACTGAATAATCCCACGCTAAGACGACGCACCTTCCTCCAGGGCGGGAGTAGTGATCGTGGCATCATACCGGACGTGGAATGGTTCTCACCCGACGGCAGCCATGTCGACTGGTTTTCTGGCGATGCCAGTCTTATCTGCTTTTTTGGCGCTCCAACAGCAGACCAGCTCATCACAGAAAAGAACCTGACAGAGGGTGGTCTTACCGGCACACCACAACATGTGCTTCTTTTTTGCAATGCCGGAGCGGAAACCCGACGGTTTCTTTTTCCATCATCGTCACTCATCATGCAGATGAATTGGAGAATCGCCGTCGACACACGCCCGTCACATGAAAATATTTCGTCAACTGAGCCCTTAAATTTTGATTCAAGTTGTCCAATTACACTGCCTGAACGCAGTCTTCTTTGCCTCGTGGCTGATGAAACCCGAACGCCAGAAAACGGCTAGCTTCGGATGCAATTTCGGACTACCATTGAGGGACGTTTTGCCAAAGGAATCGACAACGCGCGAGCACCACTCATCCATCCCCCCATCCCACCTGGAGACACGACCTCATGTCACGCTGCACGACACCCACTCATCAATCCACAGCATCCATCCTTTGGAGCGCCAGCTTGTTCCTCATCGGATCTCTTCTTTTTTTTCCAGGTTGTGATAGTGGACAAAAACAGACTCAGGTTGTGGCTCGCAGCGAAGCAACGAAGGCTGCTCATGACGATAACCACAAAGACGGTAGCCATGATCATACCGACGGAGACCATGCACATGATGACGCGGATCATAAAGAGGACGAACATGACCATGATCACCACTCCCACGAGTTGCCAGCTACTGTCGAAGCAGCTATAGCACAACTCAAGGACGTGACGAATAAGGTAAGAAAAGCCTTAAACAGTGGTGAAACTGATAAAGCTGATGACCTTGTCCACTCAATTGGCCATTTGATGGAAGACTTGAACAATAAAATTGCGGCAGCAAAGCTTGATGAAAAAGTTAAAGAAGCAGCAACCGCAGCGTCCGATACTATCTTCGAAGCTTATGGTGAAATTGATAACGCACTGCATGCCGCAGAAGATGAAATTAAGAATCTAGATTTCAGTAGCTTTGGTCCCACCATTACGAAGGCAACCAAAACCCTTGAGGGTCTCCTCCTCGAAGCCAAGGAAGCAATGACTGGGGAAAATCCACAGAACAAGAAAGACGCTGAAAAGAAAGACGACAAAGCCGTAGCCAGCCCAGCTGAAAAGAAGTCACCTTCTAATCAAAAAGCTGATGAAGCAGCGGCAACCACCGAGAAAGCAGCCGAATAAATGCGGACAGGCGGTATAGCCTCAACAAGACGAATTCCCAGATACGTTATTGACTTCAAGGAGGAGTTTCATGAATCTATTTTTCTCATCATGTGTCCGTAGATCCATCCTCGGCATTGCTGTCCTTACTGGGCTGCAGCTAGGCGTTTGTTTGTCAGTACGTGCTGCGAGCATTGATGTGGAAAAGGTTCGGTCGTCACTCCTCCTTCAGAAAGAACCCGCTGGTGCCCTGACCCCAACCGCCGCAAAGGCAGCTGTTGTAAAGGCACCTAAACAACTCGTCATAGCTGGACGTATCGCCGCGGCAAAAGGGATGGATCCCTTTGTCAAAGGCAAGGCTTCTTTTGCAATGCTTCAACTTCCTGATGACCATGCCAGTCAGCCGGGCCACAATGCCGATGACTGTCCGTTTTGCAAAAAGCGACTCGCCAATGCACCGATGGTTGCTGTTCAGTTTGTCGGTGCCGACATGAAGGAGCTACCAGTCGATGCCCGTGATCTGTTCGGTGTCAGGAATGGAGAGGAAGTAGTTATTCGCGGTGTTGCGAGTTTTAACGCCAAACTTGCTCTTCCAATCATTCAGCTTCAGGCTGATGGCATCTATATTCGCAAGTGACAAATACTGATTCTGAACAACAAGAGATCTTTCCCTCAACTGCGTTCAAAGAGTGGGCGGTCATTTGTAGGGCGCTGATCACTGGGCGACAGGATATCATTCTCCGCAAAGGCGGTATTGTTGAACCAGGCGGAAGTTTTCAGCTACTGGCAGACGAATTCTATCTTTTCCCGACGTTTGTTCATCAATCAAAAGACCACCTCATCCCGTCTGCCCAGGATCTCCTCATTACTATTGATGAAGATCGACCTTCAAAGGGAACGGTCGAATTTCGGCACAGGATTCACGTTACCGAGTCATTCACAATCCGCGACCAAGATGAATTAGCTACTCTTCGACCTCGTCATGTCTGGTCCGACGCAATTGTACATGAGCGATTTCATCGCTGGGAGAAAAACCTTCATGTTCTGATTGTCACTGTCCATCCTGTGACTCCGCCAGTCAGTATTCCGTGGGAGGACTCCTACGGTGGTTGTAAATCCTGGATCACATTTAATCCACACAAGCATCGTGAGTAATGGTGGGCCGTAATAGCCCCCCCTAGGAATGACCAAAAGGAACCACCAAACGACTTTCACGCCATGAATAAACTTAATACTGCGTGGTGGAACAACAAACAGGCGAAACCTCTTGCTTACTTGGGCGCTGTTTTAGTTGCCAGCGGGATTATTCATCTCGGTATATATTGTTTGTACGGCGGTTCATGGGAGGGTGAAATCAGTTGGCGAAAACCCATTCTCTTTGGAATTTCGGCCGGACTCACAAGCATCTCAATGGGCTGGGTCTGGGCTAGTCTTTCTAGATCGAAATATGACGGTTTTCTAAGTTCGACGGCAGCCTGGGCGTTACTTCTAGAAGTTGGACTGATCGATCTACAGCAATGGCGAGGAGTTGCAAGCCACTTCAACCGTTCCACACCGATTGATTCTACAATTTATAATCTGATGGGGCTGCTCATTTTATGGGTTACAGGAGTCATTATTTTTCTAACCGTGCGGTCATTTATCGAGCCTCTCTCACAGCCGACACCAATGGTTATTGCGATTCAATATGGCCTCCTCTACCTGACCATCTCGTGCCTTCTTGGAATCGTCATCAACGTCAGCGGAGACCTCCGCATGCAGCACGGGCTACCACCAGCTCAGTTTGGTGCTGCGGGCGTACCAAAATTTCCACATGGTGTGGTCATCCATGCTCTTCAGTGGCTCCCACTTTTTGCCTGGGGTGCTGCCTGGGCTCACTTCTCAAATGCTACTCAACGCCGTCTCATTCTGCTTGCAAGCCGTGCGTCGGGACTTTTACTTATCTATGCATCGATTGTCACACTTCTGGGACGGGCTCGCTTCGACGCTCCACCCTCTCTCGCGGTGGTCCTTTATGTTGCAGTAGCAGGCCTTTTTGGCCTAGCCGCGGTGGTCATTCTTGGCATCTCTAAACATACACTGGCAGCACGCCAGAACCCCACATAGCGTGAAACAATAATTTCACGCCTGCAAGAACAAGGACGCACGCAATGCACATTCGCAGGAGTTGCGGAGTCAAGTAAAATGCACCCAGGCAGGAACCAACAAGCCCGCCGAACCCAACTGCAACAACAAGCCCTGGAGCGATACCTGGCAGCGTATTTCCTGCGGACACCCATCCGACAAGCCCAGCTATCGAATTGACCACAATAAAGACTGCCGACGTTGCAGCAACGTGTTTCACTGGTGCGACCCTCATTGCCAAGAGGGCTGGCGTAAGAAACACACCTCCACCTACACCGGTCAGGCCAGATAGGAGCCCGAGGAGTACCCCTACAATAAAGAGTACTGTGTGAACTGGTCCTGACTGACTATTCATTGCATTCTCTGGGGAATCATTGGCATATCCAACGCGAACCGCCGAAAGAACAAGGACACAGCCCACAATCATCTCCAATACTGGAACTGGCGGCGTGAGCCACCCACCAACTAGGGCTGCAGGAATACTGCCACAGATGAGCGGGAGAATGAGCTGTGTTCGGAGGTAACCTGCCCTCGAGAATTGGATAGATGTAATGACACCGACAACAACATTCAAAATGAGGGCCATAGGACGAATCGACTCTGCCGAAAGACCAAACAAGGTCATGACCGCGATGTAGCCAGTCGCTCCAGCATGCCCCACTGTTGCATAAACCATCGCCACAAGACCGATAGCGAGCGTCATGACAATCACATGGCACCACAAATCAAAATAGCAGGCCCATTTCAATCAAAGGAAGACAAAACTTACAGCTTCACTGTTTAAACCAACTCTCGTATTTCCTCGGCACTTTACTTCTGAACCACGGTGCCTTCAAGGTTCCGGCCTAAACAACTCAAGAAGCCGTTTTGCTTCCTTGCGATCGATCCGCCGCGTTCGTTCTATCGAATCAAGAAACTTCTTCAGTTCCTCGCCTTTCTGTGAGTCAACAGAACTCACACTTTTAATAATTTCTTCATACCCTTCTGCCTCGCTTCCTATGGGCTGCCCGACAGCATAGGATTCAAGCAAATTTGCTGCTATATCAACTGCATCCGTTGAATTTTCACGGAGTACTTTATCTTGCACCGACGCAGCGCCACAGCCTTGCATTGTCACAAATCCAAGCCCTAAGCCGCAAAGAAGTACACTGTGCTTGAGATGCCTTATTCGAATTAATCTCATAGGTAAGATCTTTACTTTCGTAACACTTCTATTCAGCCAATAAACACTGTTTACTTATTCTGTAATGACTTCACCGTCTCGCCTATTCCCAAGCCGCTGCCACGTGCGAAGTTGAATCGCATCGTTAAGAAACTGAACGGATGCATCAGCAAAAGCAATCGTCACGCCACCCGGATGTCGACTGCGAGGAGGGAAAAACCCTGTATAACCATCGAACGGCATACCCGGAGTTCCCTGACCACCCGACGGATATTGCCAGTTTGGAGGTGCAGCACAATTGATCAGTGAACTGCCATGCCCAGGCCATCCCCAAAAGGTCCCGTTACGACCGTACCAGTCTGTGGCGGCCTCGGCTGATTGTCCCCAGGTCGTCAACTCCGCCTCGGTGATCCAATTTCTATCGGCGGCTGTTGCGGTCTGACCGCGCACATAATTCCTTGGGTATACCGCTTTTGTGATGGTACCTCGCCACGCCGCTGCACCGTTACCCGCAAGCATTTCTCCCGCCATCACAGTATTAGAGAGCCCATCCGTAAATTTTTCAGGTCCGTACCCTTTACCCCACTGCTGCCCAGTGCCTCGCGGAGAATCTTCATTCCGCCCGCCCTGTGGATTTGAACAGGTATGGAGCGCACGGCTTCTTGAAGTGAATCCATTCGCTCGCGGATATTGCTTGCCTGAAGACCAAAATTGGCAATCGTCAGCGCCCCCAATAAAGATTGTGCTCCCGGTGGAAAGTCCATAATTTGAACGCCCTCCTTCAGGAGCGTCTGGCGAGTCTGTAAAGTCACTCGGGCACATAAGATTCGTAACTGGCTGTCTCGAGAGGCGATATAATTCGACCTGTGCATTTGCCGCATCAACTTTGAGCTGCGCACTTATTTTGTCATGCAAACCCATCTGCTCCATCAAAGGCATCAGAAGGTAGAAAGCGCTCGCATTTTCCCAATTCCTCCAACTGCTTATCGACGGATCAGGCTGAACCATTCCAGGTGGGAATGACTCATGAGTGGATAGATGATTATGAGCTGCAAGTGCCACCTGCTTCATGTTATTGACACATGCACTTCGCCTGGCCGCTTCCCGTGCTTGCTGCACAGCCGGGAGCAAAAGGCCCACAAGAACGCCAATGATTGCAATAACAACCAATAACTCAATGAGAGTGAAAGCTTTTTGCGAATTGTTGTTACATTTCTGAGCCATGAAATCACCTCGTATTTTTTGAATAAAGTAGGAATGATTATTCACTTGTGAACTACGTCATACCAACCGAAATCTTACGAATCTTGTATGAATTACATCAACCCAATGACCTGTTTTCTTCATCAATCGTCTTTTAGAATAATTCAATGCAACAAGTGCTCGTTCTTGTCGTTTCCGTCTAAAATATACTTTTTGGGCCAAACGATTCGAAAAATGCTGAACCGAGTGTAAGAAATTTTCTTAGAATGCGATGGGAATATCCCAGACAAAAGGTACGCACGCACAGAATGAGTGATCCATAATGCAAATTCTTCTCCGCAGTTGCCTTGTATTTTCAACGTATTTTGCCGTTGCCTCTGCCGTGAACGGCAATCAAACAGCCATCTTTCTCGAGGCAGAAAGCTTCGAAACGCATGGCGGTTGGAAACTTGACACCCAGTTCATTGAAGAAATGGGGTCGCCCTACCTTCTCGCACATGGACTCGGCAAGCCTGTCTCCGATGCCTCTACTACAATCCGAGTCGAATCAGCTGGCCTCTACCATGTCTGGGCACGAACCAAGGACTGGGTTGCCCGCTGGGAAGCACCTGGCACACCAGGTGTGTTCCAGATTGCATTCAACGACAACTATCTATCTCAAACGTTTGGTACCGAGGGGGCTCACTGGCACTGGCAGTATGGTGGTTCGGTCGAACTGCCCGAAGGCAACAACACAATCAAACTCCATGACCTCAGTGGTTTTGATGGACGATGTGACTGCATCGCTCTCACTCCAACGCAAAAACCACCACCAGATGACCCGAGCGTCCTTCCCAGATGGAGACGAACCCTCCTTGAGCTGCCTGAAACGCCAATCTCTCACGGACCATATGATCTGGTTGTTGTTGGCGGTGGATATGCGGGAATGGCAGCAAGCTTATCAGCCGCACGCATGGGACTTTCCGTAGCCCTGATTCAGAACCGGCCGGTTCTTGGCGGCAATGGTTCAAGTGAGGTTCGTGTCTGGGCCAAAGGACTCATTCGTCGAGGTACGTATCCTCGTATCGGTGAGATTGTTGAAGAATTCCGTGACAACGCGAAGAAAAGCCCCGGAACGTATGAGGAATTCGGTGACTCCAAAAAAGAAGCCATCATTCGGGCAGAAAAACATATTGACCTTTTTTTGAATATGCACGCATTTGATGTTGATACAGATCAAGGACAGACGCACATGAAAGGCGTCACTGCTTTGGACACACGTACCAATCAGGTTCATCTCTTCACGGGCAAGCTGTTCTGTGACGCAACTGGACACGCTACGATTGCACACAAGGCGGGCGCAAAAACTGTCATAGAGCCGACCGGCCGAATGGGCATGAGTAATATGTGGGCCTGGGCTGAAGCACCTCAGCCACAGGCATTTCCCAAGACTCCATGGGCACTTCTACTCACAATGGATGACTTTCCCTATCCACGAGATCACCACGGACAGTGGTTCTGGGAAAGCGGCTTCGACAAGGACCCGCTACATGATGCTGAAGGAATCCGTGATTGGAATCTACGAGCAGTATTTGGCGCATTTCAGGCAATGAAAAATGGGCATGGCTCACAAGACCACACAAACGCACACCTTACCTGGGTGGCCTACATTGGCGGGCCACGCGAAAGTCGGCGGATTCTTGGTGATGTTGTACTCACACAAGAGGATATCGTCTCAAAGCGTGAATTTTCTGATGGGTGCGTGCCATCAACATGGTCCATTGATCTTCATTACCCAAAGGAACAATACGCAGAAAAGTTTCCTGACAATCCTTTTATTTCGATTGCAGTTCATGACAGACGCGTGGATCGGTCATTTGGATACCCCGTTCCCTATCGCTGTTTTTATTCACGAAATATTACCAATCTTTTTATGGCCGGCCGTTGTATTTCAGTCACTCATAAGGCTCTTGGCACAACACGCGTCATGCAGACCTGTGGCATGATGGGTGAAGTCGTCGGAAAAGCCGCTAGTGTCGCAATCCGCAACCACACGACTCCACGGGATGTGTATGAGAACCACTGGAAAGAATTGGCTGACCTGTTGCGTTTGCCTGGCAAGGCGCACCGTGAAACGCTACATGCACCAATTGAAATACCAGAGGACAGCATGCAACGGGCCGACTCCCACGGCCCCCCAACAGGCATCGACCCAGTGGGCCTCGCACGTCGCCTCTCAGCGACTGTTCTTGATGATCATGACGCCACGTATCAAGGAAGCTGGCAGACGGGGCATGGGTTGAAAGGCTACGTCGGGCATGGCTATCGCTACGCACCCGCCGGAAGTAATGCCACGGCAACTTTTACACTCGAGGCTCCGGCCAAGGGTAGCTATGACGTGCTTGTTTCCTGGCAATCACACCCCAATCGAGGCAATACTGTGCCAGTCTCCGTACGTTCAAGGAAAGTGGATTCAACCACCACCTTGAACATGAAAAAGGCACCAGCTCTCCAGAATGCTTTCGGCAGGGCGGGCCAGGTCAACGTTGAGAAGGGGGACAAGATTACCGTGACAATCGGCACCAATAACGCCGGCGGGCTGGCTCATGCGGATGCTGTCCTTCTCGTTCCCCAGAATTAGCTGACGTTATCTTAAGGAACTTCTGGATGCATCTCACTGCCATTCGCATCAACCGGATAGAGTGCAGATTCAGCCTGTAACGAGGCTACCAGTGAATCCATCATTCTCTTCAATACCTGCGGCTTCGTCCCTGCCAGATTCTCATTTTCATATGGATCAGTCACCAGATTAAAAAGTTCATACTGAGTCTTGGCTGGATTATCATTCGGTCGGTAGTGATAAATGATCTTCCAGTCACCGTCGCGGTAGGAGGTGAAATAACTACTCCGGTGCTTATGTGGAAAATGCATAAGAAACTGTTCTTTTCGACCCGAATCCTGTTTCCCTTCAATCTGTGTCTTCAAATCGGTGCCATCAAGGGCATGCCCTGATGGCGGTTGGACACCGGTTACAGAGAGTACTGTTGGGTAGATATCCATCACCGTGCCGAGCTGCCTTTGAATCGCTCCTGCAGGAATAGGCAATCGTTTCTGGATTTTGTTCTTCGTTGATGGTTTTGCCCACGATACAATAAAAGGGACTCTCATGCCGCCTTCATAGTGTGTACCCTTTTTGGCGCGCAGTGGAAACGAGCTTGCATGGTCGTGAACAGGACCAAGCGGAGCATCACTCCCATTATCTCCAACGAAAAGAACGAGAGTATCTTCGGCGATTCCCATGGATTCCAGATGATCAAGTATGTCACCTAACGACTTGTCCATCCCTTCAATCAATGTGGCATAGGCCTGTGCATTTTTAGGCTTCCCTGAGTCTTCATAATGCGAAGCAAAGCGGGGGTCTGACTGAAATGGAGCATGAACTGCGTAGTGGGCGAAATCAAGGAAGAAGGGTTTCTTGTCTTTTACTGCACGAGTTATCTGTTTTTTAGCTTCCAGTGTGAGTGCTTCTGATAGAAACGTGTCTGAGCCGTGATATTTTTCAAGGTGTGGCACGGCGCGACGATTATTCCCTTTTAAATTTCCGTATCCGTCTTCACCGTAGTAACTTCCGGGCTGGCCCCACGAGCAGCCAGCGACATTGACATCAAAACCAAGATTAGTCGGCCACTCAGATGGTTCCCCTGAAGGGCCGAAGTGAGCCTTACCAACAAAGATCGTGCGATACCCATTTTTTTGAAGCACACCTGGGAGGGTTGCCCGTGCATTCTGAAATCCGACCCACCGCCATTCTGGCGGGCCATACTCCCCACGATTATTCTCCTCTGATCGTATCCATTGCGTGACACGATGCCGTGCGGCATTCTGCCCGGTAAGAATCGACGTTCTTGTTGGTGAGCAGACACTCATTGCATAGAACGTACTGAAACGAATTCCACCCGCGGCGAGACGCGCCATTGCTGGTGTACGATAATAATCATTCAGTGGATATCGCTTCGCATTCCCGTGAGCATCAGTCATGAATGGAACCGAAGTATCCATTGGGCCCATGTCATCTACAAGGAACAGAACAACATTCGGCTGCTGCTCGGCAGCCGCTAGTGCAGCTATTCCGCACCACATGGCTGTTACTATGACACAGACCATACCAGCCAGCCGCAAACGCATAAAAAGCATGTCCCACCCTTTTTTCTCATGGAAGTTCGCCGGTAGGATACCGACAAAGATAATCGTACCGAATTTCATATCTTTTTGTCATGCACATCTGTAATGTTCTCCCATGCGAATTCTTATACACATAACCCGATTAAGTATGTTCGCCGGCATTATTGGCTGTCTCTTCTTTTCATCTGCTGCCACGCCCACCCAACGACCCCTATCCCTTACGACGATTCCGCTTCAACTCATTCAGGACGCATTACCGACGGCAGTTAACTTTGGCGGTCCTTCCCAGTCGGTCCAGGGAGCAGTGAATCTCACCGGTGAGTTGGGTGAACCAGTTGGTTATTGTTTCCAGACTGCCCCCATGAGTGATGCTGTTGTTGGATTTTCTGGACCATCAAATCTTCTTATCATTTGTAATCGCCACAACAGCATCTGCGGCATTTCAATTCTCTCCAGCTCCGACACCCGCGACCACGTATCATCCGTCCGAAAAGATGACGCATTCTGGGATCAGTTTCTTGGTGAGAAGCTCTATACGATTAAGACATTGTCGCAGACAAACTACCAGACCACCGCTGGTGCGACGCTTACAAGCCATGCAATCGTCGAAACGATTAGCCGCCGCCTTGGAGGAACGAGGCGGTCAACTCGATTCACAGCACGGCCCACCCTGCCAGACATTCAAAGGATCTTTCCTCAAGCCGATCACCTCCGTTTTGATGCCGGAGACGCTTCCATCATAAATGTTTATAACGCTGGAGATATTCCACTCGGCTGGACACTCCGTACGAGTCCTGCCGCTGATTCCCTCATCGGATACCAAGGCCCAACAGACACACTCGTTGGCTTTGACACGACCGGCACCGTGATCGGTCTGTCTATTTTGCAAAGTTTTGATAATGAACCATATGTTGGATATGTACGTGATGACAGCCGTTTTGAAAAACATTTTATCGGACAGACCTTCGAGAGCCTTTCGGAAAACGAACAACACTCATCGCCCACAGAAGGTGTAAGTGGTGCCACGATGACAAGTCAAGCTATCGCGGAAGCGATCATCACTGCGGCTCATTCAGCACATGAAACACAATCAACGAGTTCTTTCATACAGCAGGTATCTTCACGCTTACGCACTATTGACGGACCACAGTGGGGAGCACTTCTGGTGGTCCTATGTGGTCTGGTCATCGGATTTACTCGCCTACGTGGTCATTGGGCAGGACGAATCGCCTTTCCTCTCGTGGTACTTGCCTACCTAGGATATGGGGCCGGTGCCTTGCTGTCCCAAGCACAACTCTGGGGCTGGGCAACTCATGGTATTCCTCAGGCCGCCCCGGTGCTGCTACTGCTTTCTATCGTTGCGATCGTAACGCCTGCCACAACAGGTCGAAATCTTTACTGCACCCAACTCTGCGCACATGGCGCGGCACAACAACTTCTGAAGATTTCCATACCTAATCGTCAGGGAGGCATCATCTCTCGCCTTCGCACGCGTATCGCACCAATCCTGAAGCAATTGCGATGGCTCCCGTGGATGCTTTTTATTCTTTGTCTTCTTATAACAGTGTTTGATAGTCACATTTCCTTAGTCGACTTTGAACCATTTGATGCATACCTTCCTACCGTTGCCGGTGCTTCTGCCATGGTGATTTTTATTCTCAGCCTCGCAGTGAGTAGCGTCTCACCGATGGCATATTGCAGACATGCCTGCCCTACTGGTGCTTTGCTCAGTTTCATGCGATTCAACCGCAACTCTTCGAAAGTCACCTGGCAAGACGGGATTCTCTGTGCTTGCTTTCTTCTAGCACTCGTAATGGCCTGGTTGTCCGGAGCACCTGTACTATGAGCGCCTGCAACGCTTTGGGCTTATTCTATTGTCTCGTTTGTTTTCAATCCTTTGCGGATACTAAAGACGTACTGCCAACGTTTGCAGGCCCCGCGATGGGCACGACGTATCGAGTCACCCTAAAGACGCACATGCCTGATATATCGATCGGAGAGATACATCGCCAAATTGATCAACTCCTTCAACAGATTGACTTATCCCTTAGCACATGGCGGAATGATTCATTGGCAACAAAGATCAATCGGGCGCAGGCCCATACGCCTATCCGGCTGGATTATCACCTTACAAACGCACTTGCTATTGCTGGCCGTCTGCACCAAAAGACTGAGGGTCGCTTTGATATCACAGCCGCTCCGCTCATCCAGTGGTGGAAGCGCACTGACGTCCCTCACGCCTCGCATTCAAACGAACAACATCACACGGTGCCACCTCCAGAGGTAATGGACCTTGTCGGTTTCAACCATTTGCTAATCGACAAGGCTGGTCATTCCAAATACCCAGCCCTCCAGAAAACACACACGGGTGTCGCTATTGATTTCTCTGGCATGGGAGCTGGCTATGCAGTTGACCAAATCGGAGAATACCTCGTGTCGCTTGGATCAACCGCTCATCTCGTGGAACTAGGCGGTGAAGTTCGCGCCTGGGGACAGCCGAGTCTCATTGAAGAATGGCATGTAGCACTCCGGACTACAGAAACCGAGCCAGCAGAGATCATTACCCTACAACATGGCCAGGCAGTCGCGGCATCAACGTCTGTGCGAGGAAAGCGGGTTGTCAATCCTACGACGGGCGAGGTCGTGAAACTTCCTTCAAGGGCCCCAGCGGTCGTTGTATACGCGACAACGTGCGCTGAGGCTGATGCACTAGCAACTACACATGTGCTTGATGGCATCCGTAAAGAAACTCAGGTTTCGTTACCAGCGATGGAATAGACGACACTTACTCGCTTGGTACAGTACTGTTTTATTCGGGCACAGCAACCTTCACATCATCCACCCAAGCCTCTGCATTGACTGCCAGTCGAATTCGCCGTTTGGTCTTGTGGGCTATACCGGGTGATGTCATGCGTCCAATCTGACGTCCATCGATTTTTACCGACATCATGTCTCCATCGATAATGATCTCCAAGGCATGCCAAGCATCAACTTTCAGTTTCATCGGAACAATTATTGATTTGGTTGCGATTTCCTTTTTCTCTGCCTTTGTTAACTTCTTGGATTTGTTCTTTTCATGTGTCTCTTTGCGCATGCGTCCGGTCTTGAGATCAACAATTTCGAGTGATGCTGGTTTAATCCGTGCCATACAGATGTGGCCGGCATGCACAGAAGGTTCGCTCATGTCTGCGATGTTGACACCGAGATCCCCTTGTTTAGGCAGCATAAACCTCGCAGTAATCCTCGCGTCTTGAAAAGGTACATCCTGAGTAACCGAGACTCCGTGGTCTGCTACCGCTGCACGTTTGATGTACATCGCATTGTCACGTAGAAAAACCTGCTTCTCACCCTTTGCACGAGTTTTACTATTTGTGCCCCATCCATTCCCGGGGTCCTCCTTACCTTCAGTCTTCTCTTGTCGCTTGAATTGATCTTCAAAAATAATGTTCGGAAAAGAAGCTTTTGGTTCGGCAAAAACAGTGTTTACCACGGCCAACGTTCCAATCGCAACAAGCAGACTGGGCACCATGTGGTGTAATACGGTTTCTTTCGCGAAATATATCTTCACAACTGGTGCCCCAATTTTTCTGGAATCTATCTATGCGGACGATCAATATACTCTGCGGCATAGCCCTTGCCCTAGCTTTTTCTGACTTTCCTCTCCTCGCCGATACGGAAAGACAAGATTTCGATTCTTCCGTTATTGCGGAAGTGTATAAACACGCCTCGGGTGATGATCTGTGGATCTATCGTTTTGAACCCGAGGGACATGATCCCTCTGCTGATCAGCGCCCAGCTGCTGTTTTCTTCTTTGGTGGCGGATGGAATGGGGGTTCCGTTCATCAGTTTGAGAAACACGCCACATATCTTGCCCAGCGAGGCATTGTTGCCTTTCTTGCTGATTACCGTGTGAAATCCAGGCAGGACACAAACCCAGACGCATGTGTTCAGGACGGAAAATCTGCGATTCGATGGGTTCGTGCCAATGCGTCTCGGCTTGGTGTTGATCCGAAAAGAATCGCTGCTGGCGGGGGTTCGGCTGGTGGCCATGTCGCAGCGGCCACCGGAATCTGCAACGGGTTTGAGGACCCGAACGACAGCAATAGAGAAACCAGTTCGAAAGCTGACGCATTACTGCTGTTCAACCCTGTGTATGACAACGGCCCAGAGGGATATGGGCACTCCCGTGTTGAAGCACACTTCCCTGCTATCTCCCCTGCTCATAACATCAGCCCCGACGATCCACCAACGCTAGTCTTTCTAGGGTCTGACGACAAACTCATCCCTGTATCAACTGCTAGAAAATTTGATACCGACCTAAACAAGGCAGGCATCAAATCCGTTCTCTACGTCTATTCTGGTCAACCGCACGGGTTCTTTAACGAGAATAAATCACAGCGATGTTTCGTGGATACGATTCTAAAGATGGATCGGTTTCTTAGTGGTCTTGGTTGGTTACACGGACCACCAACACGGTCGGTACTTAAAGGGCTCCTCGAAGTAAAACCGTCCACGCCAAACATCGTATTCATCATGTGTGATGACCTTGGATACGGTGATGTCCACTGCCTCAACACGCACCATGGAAAAATTCAGACGCCCCACATCGACTCCCTCGCAATCGAGGGAATGACCTTTACTGATGCCCATTCGGGGTCGGCCGTCTGCACACCAACCAGATATGGCCTACTCACGGGACGCCATTGCTGGCGCACAAAGCTGCAGCATGGTGTTGTCCAGGGGTTCGCCCCGTGCCTTATTGCAGATGGCCGTCCGACGGTCGCGAACTTTTTACACACAAAGGGATATAAGACGGCACTCATTGGAAAGTGGCACCTCAACTATCAATATCAAGACCACAGCACCGGAATGTTCCTCAAACGGAAGAAAAATGCGTTGCCGCCTGTTGGTGCAACAATTCCGGACGGCCCCTTAGCTCACGGCTTTGATTTTTTTCACGGGTTTCATCACAGCCGTGACATGGATGCCGTTGTTGAGAATTCTGAGGTAATCGCACACGACGACGTGATTACTATGCTTCCTCGTTTGGCTAAACAATCCGTTCGCTATATTAAGAATGCAGCAGCAGACAATCAGCCATTCTTTCTTTACGTCCCTCTCAGTTCTCCACATACCCCAATTGTGCCGAGTGAAGCCTGGCAGGGCAAAAGCGGCATCAGTGACTATGCGGATTTTGTCATGCAAACAGATGACGTTGTGGGGCAGATAATCAATGCTATCGACACCACCAATTTGGCAGATAAGACGATCGTTATTTTCACAAGTGACAACGGCTGTTCGAAGGCTGCAAATATTGATGAACTTGCCGAAAAGGGCCACCGCGTCAGTGGTCCGTACAGAGGCTCGAAAGCTGATCTCTGGGAGGGAGGTCACCGCGTTCCCTTCTTCATCCGTTGGCCCGGCGAAATACAACCAAACTCATCTTCAAACCAGACAATCTGCCTCACTGATTTCTTTGCAACTCTTACAGACCTCCTGATTGATGATGCCCCCCACCGAGCTGCCGAAGACAGCGTCAGTTTTCTCTCTGCATTCTTTGGGCAGCCTGTCGTTACGGAGCGAAGGGGCCTTATTCATTCTTCTATCAGCGGTCACTTCGGATACCGCATGGATCACTGGAAACTTCTTCTCTCCCGAGGATCTGGTGGCTGGACCGCCCCGAAGGAGAATACCGCCAAAGAACAACAACTCCCCGCCTTTCAACTTTACGACATGGCGACCGATCCCGCTGAAAGCCAGAATCTCGGAGGTGAGCAACGCGAAATCGCCCACCAACTGTATACCCTTCTCCGCGCCGACATTGAACGAGGTCGAACCACAACTGGCCCTGAATCAACGAATGACACCGAACCAATACAACTCTGGAAAAGTGGGCCGCCGACGCCTGATCTCTAACTACCGTGGACGTTTTTCAGGAAGCGTATACAGCCTCATACACTTCGTATTATATTGATGTCTCAATGAAGCGATCTGGACTACAGGGAAATATTTCCAGCAGGCACCTATCCGACAGACACGCTTCAGCACCAAGCCTCTTCAACGTGACCTATCCTCAGCTCAAAGAAAGTTCACCCATGACAACACCTCACGAAATACAACAAACTGAGTCCGCAAAAATGGAACCACGTTCCGTCAATCGTAGAAACTTTATCGCAAACTCAGCAGCTGGTGTCACCGCTGCCACCACCCTCGCTGCGGCCCGCACCAGTGGAGCAGCACAAGCCAATGATCGGATACGTATTGGTTTCATTGGCCCTGGTGGAAGAGGCTTTGGCGCTCATGTCAAAACACTTGTGAAACTTCGTGCAGAAGGTGCAAACATTGACCTCGTCGCGGTCAGTGAAGTCTATAAAGCACAAGAGGATAAGGTCTGTGAATACATTAAGACTGAAACAGGCATTGATCCAAAACGATACGTTGACTATGAGGACATGCTTGCCGACGACTCTATAGATGCCGTGTGTATCGGCACTCCTGATCACTGGCACCGTCTGCAAATTGTTGCTGCTCTAAAAGCTGGGAAGCATGTTTATGCAGAAAAGCCAATGACAAAGACTGTCGACGAAGCACTCGACGTCGTTAAGGTCTGGAAGGATACAGGTCGGGTCATGCAGGTTGGTGTTCAGTCAACCAGCCTTCCCGTCTGGGATCAAGCCAGAAAGCTGATTGATGGAGGCAAACTTGGCAAGGTCCTCGGATATCAGACCGAGTACTTCCGTAATTCAAACGTCGGACAATGGCGTTACTATGACTTAACTAAAAATATGTCGCCAAAAACAATCGACTGGAAGAGATGGCTGGGTGTCGAAGCCGGCCTTGCCGAAGAAATTCCGTTTGACCGCGCAATCTACCGTCAATGGCGATGCTATTGGCCATTCGGTTCTGGCATGTTCACTGATCTCTTTGTCCATCGCACAACCGCCATGCTTAAGGCAACTGGGCTCCGCTTTCCAGCACGTGTTGTTGGCGCAGGAGGTATCTACCTTGAACTAGATACCCGAGATGTACCGGATGTTGCCACTGTTGTTGCTGACTACAACGAGGGCTGCCAAGGGCTCATCACGGCAACAATGTGTAATGAGAATTCCCGGATCAAACAGACCATACGTGGTCATAACGGTGCGTTTGAGTTTGGCAATGGAGAAACCTTCAAGGAATTTGAGTTCCTTGCCGAGCGCCCTCAGGTTACACTCGATAGCTCGATCAAGAACGAAACAATCAAGAGTGAAATGCAAGAAGGCAGCCTCGCCAAAGGTGGCACCACAAAACTTCACTTCCAGAACTGGCTCGCCGCCATGGAGGCGAACGACCCGAATGCCTGCAACAACCCCCCTGACCTTGGTGCCGCTGCCGTAACGACCGTGATTCTCGGTGCAATGAGTTATCGAAATGGAAAGGTCTACCATTTTGACGCCGAACGTGGCAGATATACCGACGGCAGTCCGGCCTGGGCCGACCGATGGGAAGCCCTTTCCAAACATCGGGGCCAACCGCGACACGTGCCCGGCTGGCAAGCTGGCGAGACGGGCAGTGAACTCCACCCCAAGCCGTACCAGTCTTTGGCGGGACCATGGATTGACGGGAAAGATCCTGCAGCTACCTAACACTTATTGACACGAAGCTAGAATCTCACTCAGACAATGAGCGTGGCCTGTCTAACAGGCCACGCTTTTTTATTGATTGGTTCATTGATTGCCTTCGGCAATACCTTTTTGCTGCCGAACAATAGATAGTGCGCGAATATCACCGAACGCTTTTTGCTTGATACTGCTGGGTTGTATTGTCACTGTGTAATCACCACGCGTCTCAAGATATACATACCCACTGTGGACCCATTTAAAATTCTGAAAGTGACCTGTCTCTTCCACAAGACAGGCGACAACACCGCATTCTTTACCATCTTTGACAAATGTAATGCACCCATCACTTCCCCCCTGGCCCTTTCCACAACCCTGAAGCAACGCGACTGAATACCAACCTGGTTCACGGAAACAACACTGCCATACTGCGGCATCACCCTGATTGGTCCAAAAACCAACAGTATTTTTATAAGTCTGGGGCTCGAACCGTAAGTTTTCGCCTCGGGTTCGTGCATCACTCGCGCGGAGAAACACCGAGCCGTCTGGGGCCGGTTCTATCCTTTGCTGTTCTGAGACAAGAAGTGGTGCCGTATCGAATGTGACAAGGAGTTTTCCGTCGTCTGGAAAGGATGAATCCCACTGGAACCGCCACTGTGTCGGTTCAGGGTGAACTTTTACTTTGATGCCCGGACTACCGACGCATTCCACACTCGCAAGCGCAGCACAGAACCGAGGGGTCATAATATGCTGCTGCTTCCTTCCGAGTTCTGAGGGGATAATCTGTATGTGAAAATTTTTTCGTACGGCTGAGGCAACCCCATTGAAACCCTGTTCGCTCGTGTTTAATGAACCAAACGACGCAATAGAACTCGGGTGGCTCTCCTGAGCAGATCCCGCAATACAGTAAGCCCACCCAACGAGCAGGCCAGCCACAGCCACTTTTCTTAATACCATCGGCGATCATCTCCTTCTTGCATCGCGTTGCCTGAAACCTTCCTAGTGGACATATCAGCGAACAACTCGTGCACCAGCCCCAGCAAGCACCTTCTCGACCTCTTCCCTTGTCGCCATCGACGTATCACCGGGTGTTGTAGACGCCAGTGCGCCGTGGGCAGCTCCGTAATTAACTGCCTGCTGTGCATCATTGAACTCAAGAAACCCAAAGGCTACTCCACTCGCAAAACTATCTCCGCCTCCCACACGGTCGAGGATCTCTAGCTTTGGAAATTTCTGGCTGTCATAGATCTCACCGTCGTGCCAGAGGATAGCTGACCAATCGTTACGGGTTGCGGTGAGAACACGCCTCAGCGTGGTTGCTGCAACCTGAAAGTTTGGAAACTCTGCAACGGCCTGTTGTATCATTCGCTTGAAGGCATCTGTTTCGATTTCACTAATTGATTGATCGACACCTTCCACCTGAAATCCAAGTGATGCCGTGAAGTCTTCTTCATTACCAATCATCACATCTACATGCTTGGCAATCTCTCGATTCACCTCACGTGCTTTTTCGAGACCACCAATGCTTTTCCAAAGGCTTGGACGGTAATTGAGATCATAGGACACGATAGTGCCATGCTTTTTTGCCGCTGAAACTGCTTCAATTGTGAGGGCAGCTGTTGTCTCTGATAAGGCAGCGAAGATACCACCTGTATGGAACCAACGGACACCGATGTCCCCAAAGATTTTTTCCCAATCAACGTCACCCGGCTTCATCTGACTCGCCGCTGTGTTGCCACGATCCGGGTTGCCCACGGCACCGCGAATACCATGGCCACGCTCTGTGAAGTTGAGCCCGTTGCGCACTGTTCGTCCCATACCATCATCGTCACGCCACACAAGGAAATCTGTACAGACGCCACCTTGCAGGATGCAATCTTCAATGAGATGGCCGACCTCGTTATTGACAAACGAAGAGACGACAGCCGTACGCAGACCAAAGCATTTCCTGAGGCCTCGGGTGACGTTGTATTCTCCACCGCCCTCCCATGCTTGAAATTGCCTTGCGGTTCGTATGCGGCCCTCTCCCGGATCGAGGCGCAGCATCACCTCACCTAAAGATACTGCGTCAAACCCACATTGCTCTTGTGCCTTCAGTGCTAATGCCATTCCTTCACCCCTTCTATGCTTATTCTACACAAACAGTCGCCAGCCCTTGTTTATCAATAGCATCGGCACAAGCCTCATGAGCAATTTCATTGAGGGCCTCAACTTCGGCTACTGAAAAGAGCAACCCACCGGCAGTTTCGCTACGCCGCGCAAAGCTTGCTTCAAGTTGCCCTGGGAGCAAACATGAATCATTCCCATGCCCCAAGATATCCTCAATAACAACTTTGATATTTTCCGTCTGTGTTCGGTTCTTTGCAAACACCCGGGATGACATGGCCTCAGGGTGGATCACTTGAAAGAAGAAATTGCACGTCTGCTTTTCACCCACTACTGGTTGTCGGCTTCGGATCGTTGGTAGAGAGCCACCAATAAAAGCGGCAACAATTTCATTCATTAAGGCCAATCCATATCCCTTGTGTGCACCGAATGGAACGAGTGAAACGGCAGCGTTTGGATCCGTTGTGGGATTTCCATCCTTGTCGACCGCTGCATGCGGCGGCAGTTGCTTTCCTTCTCTCTGGAATTGCTGCACTCTTCCCATGGCGATGACCGATGTAGCCCAGTCAATTACGATAGGAAAACCAACTGCATCGGTTGTTGGGAAACCCCAGGAATGCGGATTCGTACCGAGCGTCGGATAGCTTCCACCAAATGGAACAACCTCAGCGAGGGATGCCGTACAGTTCGTGACAGCTATGTACCCTCTCTTCGCGGCCTCCATCACATACCCCCCACCCCATAAGTAATGAAAGGCGTTATCAACTGATACTGTTCCGCTACCGTGCTTTTCCGCAAGTTCAATACAGCGATCAATCGCCTCCCATGCCACTGCCTGACCCAATTTCTTTTTTGCGTCCCAGACTTCCACGGCATCAAATCTGTTTTCAAGCCGCTCAATATCAGCCCCAGGAACACAGCCGCCGACAGCGGACCCAAACAGATCATCCAGATGTATTGCTTTAATTGCATTATGCGTCCGAATGCCATGGCGTGTAGCAGCCGTGGCTAGCTTCGCAGCCTGCTCTGCCTCATTCGAAGTAAAACCACGTTTGTGATATGCCGCGCAAACAATACGCTCATGTTCTGCAACCGAAACAACATAAAATTCTTCTGGCATTATTTTTTCACAGGCTTGGAAACCTGGCCTTTCCAAAATACGATCACTCTACGGACCGCTTTACTACGACTTCCGGATTCACCTGCGCTAGTGGCGGCTCACCCCTCATAGCGTTTATAAGATTCGTAACTGCTGCAACTGCCTGACGCTGAACACTTTCACGGGTTCTGGAACCAACGTGAGGCGTTACAAGACAGTTCGGAAGTCGAGTAAGTGGGTGATCTTCCGAAGGTGGCTCTTCATCAAGTACATCTGTGCCATAGCCACGCAGCGCACCTGATCCAAGGGCTTCGGCAACATCGGCTGTATGAACGATTTCGCCCCGTGCACAGTTTAAGACAATAGCATCCGGCTTAAGAAACTTGATCGTTTCCGCACGAACAAGCCCACGGGTTTCAGGTGTGAGATTTGTATGAAGGGACAAATAATCGACACGAGCGAAAAGACCTTGCATGTCCTGGCATCGCTCCACACCATGTCTGGCAGCAAAGTCTTCGTCCCAATAGACATCGTATCCAATTACCCGCATGCCAAAAGCATTCGCACGAACTGCGACTTCTTTTCCGATGCGGCCCATGCCCACAATTCCAATTGTTTTCCCAAGAATCTCCCGACCAGTTCGCCGTTCCCAGCCCCCCTGCCGCGTCGAATCTGTGTGAAACAAAAGGTGCTTCTCGAGTGCGAGAAGCAATAAAAATGTGTGTTCAGCTACCGTTGTGTGGTTTACACCCGGAGTAAACAGTAACGGTATACCCATTTCTGTGGCTGCCGCGACATCTATTTTATCGACACCGATCCCGTACTTACTAAGAACCTTCAGCCGCGGGATCGCCTGCTGAAGCACTGATCTCGTTATCGCGTCGTCACCACAAATGTACCCATCAATATCACCGACCAACGCAAGCGTGTCCGCCTCGGACAGTGGGCCCCGTGCCTTTACAACTTCCCACCCAGTTTCCGCCAACATCTCATGGTGGCGCCCTGGAGTATCCTGAAAAGAAGTAGTGGTTACCAGAATGCGAGGTTTCATATTGTGATGCCAGGATGTGCCTGTGTAAGTGAATCCGTCGAGTGTAGTGGAACACGAAGTAATGTGAATATGCTTCCCTACACGGAGGGAACGCCTTCATGAAAGTGATTGGTGAGTAACTTTGCCGACGTGCCGTCCCACGCAAACACCTGACAATCAGCATAATCGTGTTCGCCCGACCCGTTTACCCCATGTCGTAAAAGCCAATATTTGCTGTCTTCTGCTATTGGGTAGGTACGAAACTCATGCATTCTGGCTGAAGGTACTGATGTCTTTATCCATGCCCAGTAGTTGATATGGAATTGAAACTTCAGATCAGACTCTTCTTTGCACCAATACCTGTATTCGTATTCGGTAAGGTAGCAACAGGACTCAAACAGCGTGGTGAATTCTGATTCCCATGCTAGGATCTCGCAGGCCCGTATTCCCACTGGCGTCGTTGTAATAACAACAGCAGGCCTTATTCCATCCCACCGCCGTTCATTGGCAAGACGCTGCTCCAGCCCGCCCAGCCACGTACGTATCTGATTCTGCAGAAGCTTTTCTTCAGCATCCTGCGCCTGGGCTGGTTGCCGAGGACGGGCTGGTGACTTTTTCCCAAGGGGCCGGATTTTCTTTCGCGAACGACTCAAAAAACGCCGAAGCCTCACAAGCCAGGTGTCAATGTCTCTCTGTGTCATGGGTGTGGATGTGTGGAGCCGGTCAGTTTCTCTAGACATGTTTCCCCCATCGCTTTTTCTTCGCTACCGCTGCCGTTGGATCATCAGGCCATGCATGCTTGGGATACCTTCGCTTCAGTTCTTTCTTGACGCCAGGATATGTATTGACCCAGAAACTTTTCAGATCGGTAGTCCGCTGTTGTGGACGATTATTCGGCCCTAGGAGTTGTAAAAGTAGCGTCACTTCACCATCAACTATTGGGGGGACATGCGTAATGCCAAACAGATTCTGGATTCGGATGCTCACTGCAGGCTGTTTGCCAACTGCATACTCGATAGGATATTTTTTTCCATCTTGGAGAATACATTTGACGGGAGCTAATTTGTTGACCTCTAGGACCATGTCGTCTCCGAGGTATCTGCCGAAAACGGACTGCCAATTCATTGTTCGAATATCCTCGAATGACCGCAGTCCGTCAGCTTGACTCTTAGCATGCTGAATGAGTATTTCATCGTCGAGGCATGTATTCATCAGTCGCTCTGCATGGGTACTCTTGCTTTCCCTCAAAATCTGCTGAAGCCACTTTGCCCGCACCATAAATCCCCCTGACTCCGTGTTCGCCGCCGGGAGCACCTCACATGGCTTTCGAAGGGCCTCCTGGAAAAGAAGATCCAGTGACGCATTTTCATTACTAACTGCACGTGGAGATTCTTCAAGAATAAGCCCATGCCAGGAAACCTGCCGTCGTTCTTCTACCCTTTTCTTCGATTGATTGAACGACAAGTCATCACAAACTGAAACATGTTTCCTCCACTCACCCCCCCCTGTTAGCCACTGTGGTTCAACTGCCGACGCAGCCCGCACCGTCACTTCGCTGCCCGAGTCATCGATATCAATCGCCAGGAAAAATTCTTCATGACGAACAGCACTTTTTTTATCAAGCCGTACGCCCCGTCCCCCAACCATTGTGCCGCGGTCTGTGGACCCTTTCCGAATACGACAAAGTCGATCAGGGTATGCCATGAGAAAGACTTCTCGCAAAACACTTGGGGGGTCTGCTGCCCTCGTTCCACATTTCTTCGACACGAGATGGTAATACTGATCAGCCGATCTCAAAACAGTCCGGGCAGCGACATGATGCAGTGGTGGCAAACCCGAGGCATCAACGTCGGTTCCTGTCGCATGGAAGTGCTGAAGAAGAAGCACCTTCTCATAGATGTCTGACCGAACATGACTCTGTATTATGTCTCGCGGGCCCCTTTCACTCTGCCCACCGGCACGAAATGGATCTCGTTCGGTGAGCAATGCCGCAGCAACGGCCACCTCCCGAAGAACCCCTCGCTTTGCACCCTCTATTAATAAAATCGCCAGCCTCGGATGAACCGGCAACCTGCCTACCTCTCTTCCCAACCCTGTCACATGTTCGGGCTCCCGACCTTTAGAAGAGTCTTTCTTCAGGCATCCGAGTTCTTCGAGGACCTGCAGCCCTCTTGTCCGCGCATCGTCCGACGGCTTTTGGAGCCACTGAAATGAATCTGCCTGGTGAAGCACATTCAGTGTCAAGAATGCTTGCGTCAAATCAGCACGCACGACCTCTGGCACCTCAAACCGAGGACGTCTGGCATGCTCGGCTTCATCCCAAAGACGCCAACATTTCCCAGGTCCTGTTCTTCCCGCTCGCCCGGCACGCTGTTCTGCTGAAGCCTGAGATATCGACACTGTCTGCAACTGTGGCAGCCCCGTTGATGCAGAGATGTGAAGTTGCCGGGCTAGTCCACTGTCGAGCACCGCCGTCACTCCCGAAATCGTAACGGAGGTCTCGGCGATGTTGGTGGAAAGAATAATTTTCCGACTACCATCGTTGAGAAGAACTTCGTCCTGCTGTTCTGCAGGCAGGTCACCAAAAAGCTTAAGCAGTCGGCAGCCCTCTCGCCTCGCAAGTTCTTCTATTTTTTTCGCCGTTGCAAATATTTCGCCAACGCCCGGAAGGAAAACAAGCACATGCCCATGCGTATCACGCAGTGCCTTGGGCATAAGCGAGTGAATCAGATCAGGAAGATTTCGGGTAGACACATGCGGACCCACATGTCGTGCATACGTGACCTCGACGGGAAATGAACGATCAGTCACAGTGATGACTGTTGCTTCCCCTAAATAATGAGCAACCGCATCGGCATCAAGTGTTGCACTCATAATTAGAATCCGGAGGTCTGGCCGGGTCGTTTCCCGAAGATTCTTCAGCAAACCAATGAGAAGATCCATTTCGAGGGACCGCTCATGAAATTCATCAAGAATGACACACGCAACACCGGACAGCGATGGGTCGGCAACACATTGCCTGAGAAGCACGCCGGTGGTTTGTACGCAGAGCGTTGTTGCCTTGGACACCTTCGAATCAAAACGAACACGGTACCCAACGTCGTCACCGAGCCGACATCCGCGTATCGTGGCGATCTGCCCAGCAGTGGCCCGCGCGGCAAAACGCCGAGGTTGGACCAAAATCAGGCTTTCCCCCGGGCTGAGAACGTCATGGACCGCACTTGGCACAAGTAACGTTTTCCCCGAACCTGGGGGTGCTCCAACCACTACAGGACCAGATTCTGCTGCTTTGACAATGTCGGGAAGTACTGAAGCGACAGGCAAATTCTTGAGAAACTCGACAACATCTGTGCATTTGTTCATGGTGTCGAGAAATGTTTGAATTCGAAAGTGCGGACGACGACGACGAGTTTGCTATAACTAAAGCATGAGCACTGCAACAATAAAACCGACCCCAATTGCACGCCGTGCAATTGAAGACTTCCCTGACTTCGACTTGGCAAAACTGCTTGGGACAGTATTTGACCCAATCCAAGGTTGCCGAGTCGCGATCCTAATTGATCTAGCGGACACCAGCCAGATGAAGGATTTCGCATTTCTCTCAGATCCAGATCTGACCATTCAGCAAAAAGCCCATTCGGTTTTCTACAAGGGCCTTCAAGGTGATATCGCGGAAAAACTCGGTGTCTCAGGCGGTGAGATGTATGCCTATCACGAGACAGGGGGCAGTAATCTTGACCTTCCCGATGAGGCAATTGACAGTGCTGGGAACACAATTTCTTTGAAAGACTCGGTCTACACCAAATATGACCTGATTTTGTGCATTTCGACCTTCTCGGCAACCGCACCACTGACGGCTTTTGCAAAAGAGTTCGGTTTCCGTGGCGCAACCCTCCATGGCCTCAACGATATTATTCTTGCAACAGGACTCGCGGTAGATTACCGAGAAGTGAGCGTAGAGGCGGAAAAGCTCCGGCTCGCTCTCACAAAAGCTGATTCATTCGAGATCGATTTTGAGATGGGTAACTCGCAACACCAACTCACGATTCAATGCGATGGGCAGGAAGCTCAAAAAAGCCACGGACTATGCCTCGGAAAAGCTCCAGATATCGCGAACCTCCCTGCTGGCGAAGTCTATTTCGTGCCCACCGGCGCGTCTGGGACCTTTCCAATGAAGTTTGATGACGGCACTACTGCATGCATGCACGTTGACAATGGTCGTATCCACACGGCGACATTCGTAGCGGGTGATCAGTCTGTCATTGATGCTTTCAATACAAAATTGAAAGCTGATCCAGTCACAGGGGAAATTGGTGAACTCGGCTTTGGGACACAGGACCTCCCTGTTTCAGGCCGTGACATTCAGGACGAAAAGGTGCTTGGAACACTGCACGTCGCCACCGGACGCAGCGATCATCTTGGTGGTCATCTCACCCCAGACCTATTCGCAGAAAAAATCCATGCGACGCACGATGACATTCTCTTCTCACCATCAAAGACTCCGGAAATTCGTGTTACGCAGGCCCGCATGATCCGGGGCACAACGACTGAGGTCGTCATCGAGAATTTTGAACCGTCGAACTACCTTCGGGAAGCGTTGGCAGAATAAGACATCCTCTACCCTGATGGACGCGTCGCGATCCTGTGGCCTCGACGGAATTCTGCAGGAGCAATGCCGAACACCCGTTTAAAGGCGCGTGAAAACTGGTATTGGTCGGGATAACCGAGACGACGAGCCGCTTCTCGTACCAATACCTGCTCATGTGCCAGCCAGTCTGCCGCAAGGCTCATTCGTTGCCGCGTCAATAGTTGATATGGGCTATCCTCACCAAAACGCACGAAAAGACGGCAGGCATATTCGGGTGAAATTTTAGCCACTGCACATGCCGCCTCGATTGACTGCCATTCAACACACCGATCCACCAGAATCCGTCGGAATTGCTCATAACTTCTAAATGCACGGTCATCGACTGCCTCCTCCGGCATAATCCGCTGTTTAACTTTCGCAAGGAGCACGCCCAACAACTGGGTGCAAAGCGTCTCGCTATGGGCAGAGGGCGGTGAGCCACACCGCAACATCAGATCAAAAATTTCACGAACTTCATCCGGATGACTCACCCTCATCACTGACCCAGCAGTAAGACCCATTCTCCGCAGCCTTACCCCCACCTGTCTTCCAACGAAGTCAACGTAGTGTTTTCGAAGCAATTGCCTTGAGTCTGTCTCTATACGATGCGGCGTTCCCGGTCCGTATGCAAAAAGGGTTCCGGCGTGTATTGGTAACGCTTCGTGCGACTGCCCGGCTGCTGCAGATTCTCCAAACCAGACTTTCCCTTTCCCTGCACACACAAATTCAATGCAGAAATAAGGAAAGTCTTTTCGACTGATTACATAATCCTTACGTACATGTTCATACCCCCCACAGGCCACTGCAAGCGACTGGGATCGATCCGGCAGCAAGTCAAGAAAGTAACGCTGTGATGTCGCCACCTGTCGTGATACGAAGGCAGGAAGTTTCTTTCCGCTCGTTCGCGGTGCATGTCTCTTTTTCATGAGGTCAAGAATAGCTATCCTTTAGTCAAGAATCACTATCCTCCGTTATTTGCCGAGCATTTAGACTTTCGTGTGAACAATCCACCTCCAACCCCCTACCCAACAGACTACTATGCGAACACTGCCACGTTTCTCATTTGGTATCGGCGACCGTTTTGGTCATGAAGCCACAGCACAACTCTCTGCCTTCCAGCAACTTGCACGAGAAGGCATACAGGTGGCACCGGTCTGGAATAAATCTCACCGAGAGCACGGATTTATTGGCAGCCATCCTGAAGACGTGCGCGCGGCCGCAGCCAAAGCTATTGCTGATTCTGGCTGGGATGGCCCTTGGTATGTCGACGCTGATCATATTCGCCTCGACACGGTAGATGGTTACCTCGAGTCCAGTGACTTTTTTACTATTGATGTAGCTGATTCAATTGGGCAGCCTGCTGATGAGTCGGATATCCGAACGTTTATCTCCGCACATCCGGAGTTATGCAAGCCGGTTTCGATCCCTGGCATCACCAAGGTCATACGGCTTTCCGAAGAAGGTACCGCGAGTATTGTCCGCAAGTACCACAAAGCCTGCAGAGACGCGGCGACGATCTACAACCATATCGCTGAGAAACGAGGCGGCGACGTTGTCATAGAAGTCAGCATGGACGAGACGGACGAGCCACAAACGCCTCCAGAGTTACTTGTCATATTAGCGCTGCTCGCTGATGAGAAAATCCCGGTACAAACCGTCGCCCCAAAGTTCACTGGTCGATTTAATAAAGGCGTCGACTACGTTGGCGATCTTGCACAATTCGAGCAAGAGTTTTCTGACGACGTTGCCGTATGTAGTTTCGCAGTCCAGCAATACGGTTTGCCCGACACGCTAAAGCTTTCAGTTCATTCCGGCAGCGATAAGTTTTCACTCTACCCAATCATTCGCCGAGTCCTCCATGCAACTGGATCAGGTGTTCATCTCAAAACAGCCGGAACCACATGGCTTGAAGAATTAATCGGACTCGCAGAAGCCGGAGGAGATGGACTTCAATTAGTTCGTGACGTCTATCGATATGCGATTGAGCATCGTGACGAACTTTGTGGTCCGTATGCAACGGTCATTGATATTGACCCAAACCACCTGCTTTCTGTCGAAGACTTCGGAGCGCTTTCAGGCCCCGATACAGCCGCTACGATTCGACACATCCAAAATGACAAGCGGTTCAATCCTCATGTCCGCCAGCTTCTTCATATTGCGTTCAAGGTCGCAGCAGGAGAAGGTGCTCGATATACCGATTTGCTCAAAGAACATCGGGCTATTGTGGCAGACCAGGTAACCACGAATCTGTACGAGCGACATCTTCTTCCACTCTTCGCTCAGTGAACATGCCGCCCAATCAATGCCCCTTATAGAAAGCCCTGCATGAAATCGGCTATCACAATTTGTCTGGTGCCTGAAGCAGCCCGTGGCCCGTTTGTATTCCATGATGGCCTCTCAAGCGGATGTCAGCATGCTGCAGATGCTGGCTTTGATGCCGTTGAGATTTTCCCACCAAGCGCGAATGAATTCCCAACAAAACAACTCCACTCGCTTCTACAGCAGAATTCCCTCGATCTTGCCGCCGTCGGTACCGGCGCTGGTTGGCTGAAACGACGGCTCTCGCTCACAGATCCAAACCCCGTTCAGCGGCGGGAGGCCATACAATTTATCTCTGAAATTATTGAAATCGCAGCCGAATTCAATGCACCAGCCATCATCGGATCAATGCAGGGACAGGCCACCGACATCACACACCGCTCGGAATCATTGGGTTTGCTTGCGGAGGCCCTCGGCACACTCGGCGACCATGCGCAGAGTCATGGGCAGGTGCTTCTTTACGAAGCGCTCAATCGCTACGAAACCAATCTCTTGAACACTCAGGAAGACGCAGCAAACTTTCTCATCAAGCATTCTCTTCGAGGCAATGGGGTGCGTCTCCTCTGCGATCTCTTCCACATGAATATCGAAGAGCGGAATGTGCCAGAGACGATTACGCGTCTCGGAAGCCTCAGTCCAGATCTTATTGGACATGTGCACTGGGCCGACTCAAACAGGAGCGCAATGGGCCTTGGCCACACCGATTCGACTGCAATTTATCGCGCTCTCAACGCGGCCGGGTATGACAACTATCTAGCCGCAGAAGTGTTCCCACTGCCTTCGGCAGCCGAAGCAGCCAGCCAAACGATTTTATCAATTAAGGCCCTTACATCCTCATAGCCCCAATTTCTAAACATTGACTGAACCCATGCTGAACATACCACTTCTCCACCCTGAAATTTTAAAAATTCTTGCAAGCGGTGGCCATCACTCCCTCATCCTCATAGCCGATGGCAACTATCCGGCAACCACCAAGCGTGGGCCAAATGCCGACGTCGTGCCCCTCCAGCTTATGCCCGATGTCCCAACGGTTGCTGAAGTCTTTCAGGCAATTCTTGGGAGCATCCAAATCGATACCGTTCAAACGATGGGCGTTGACAGAGACGACTCATATGCTGATGCGACTCCAGGCGATCCCCAAGTCTGGGAGAAGTACCGCGATCTCCTGAAAGCTGCTGGAAGCAGCTGCGTTTTGGAGCCTCTTGTGAAATGGGACTTCTATGCAGCGGTAGACTCCGCTGATCACATCCTCACAGTACAAACAGCTGACACCCAACCGTGGGCAAACCTTCTCCTCACTATTGGATGCCGAACATTCAATTCCACCACCTGATATCTCAAACGAAAAAGGGTATCCATGCAAACCAGACCACTTGGCACCACTGGACTTGAAGTACCAATCCTTTCCTTTGGCGCCTCATCGCTCGGACAGGAGTTTCGAAAAATCACCATTGATGAAGCAATGTCTAGCGTACGGGTGGCGATTGATAACGGCATGCGACTCATCGACACGAGCCCTTTTTATGGTCGCGGGATGAGTGAAATCATGCTTGGGCTCGCGCTGCAGGATGTACCCCGCGACGATTACCTGCTCTGCACCAAACTTGGCCGGTATGACGTTGGGCATTTTGACTTTTCCGCACAGCGTGTGGCAGAGAGCGTTGATATTTCCTTGCATCGACTCGGCACCGACCACCTCGATATCATGCTCTGTCACGATATTGAATTTGTCCCAATGCAGCAGATTGTAGACGAAACCATTCCAGCGCTCCGGCATGCGCAACGGGCTGGCAAAATTCGTTTTATCGGCTTCAGTGGGTATCCACAGAAGATTTTTCGATTTATCTGTGACCAGACAGATGTCGACTGTGTACTGAATTACAACCAATACACGCTTCAAAACACGCGATTTACTGATGAAACGGTGCCATACCTGCAGGAGAAGGGTATTGGCGTCATGCACGCTGGGCCATTCAGCGCACGTCTTTTGACAGACGCTCCACTCCCACCCTGGCTTAAAGAACCTGAAAACGTTCGGCAGGCTGCACGTGAGGCCGTTGCATGTTGTCGCGAGCACGGGTCATCATTAGCAAAACTTGCCCTTCAGTTCTCCGTTGCCAATCCAGCAATTGCCACAACTGTTGCCGGAAGTGCCAACCCGAATAATATCCGCCAGTGGGCTGAATGGCTTGAAGAGCCACTCGATGAGGATTTGCTTAAGACTGTACTGAAGACATTTAACACCGTGAAAAATATTGGGCACAGTGAAGGGCTTCCAGAAAATAATTAACCGATTTCCTCAAAGGCTTCATGTCAGCGAATCCACCGACTCTGTCAACTTATGAACATCGACGCTCACCAACATTTCTGGAAGTACACTGCCAAGGACTACCCTTGGATATCTTCCGGGATGGAGCGTCTAACACATGACTACCTACCGCCTGATCTTATTAAAACGACTCAGCCACACAGCATCACCGGATCAGTGGCAGTGCAAGCCCGACAATCAATTGAGGAAACAGAATGGCTCCTTGAATTGGCTGATAAACACCCCTTTATCCGTGGCGTTGTTGGCTGGGTGGATCTCAGAAATCCCTCGATCGATAAAGACCTCGAGAAGTTTTCTGAACATGAGAAGTTCGTGGGCGTCCGGCATGTCGTACAAGATGAGCCGGACCCTCGATTTTTATTGGGTGATGACTTCCTGCGCGGCATCAGGCAGTTGGCGAAATATAACCTGACCTACGACATTCTCGTCTTTCCCCATCAGCTACCGGCTGCGTGTGAACTCGTGAAAACGTTGCCAGACCAGCCTTTTGTTTTGGATCATATGGGCAAACCTGATATTGAACACCAGAATATTTCTGACTGGAAGCGTAACTTTGACGCACTCGCACAGCATGAAAATGTCGTTTGCAAGCTTTCTGGACTCGTCACCGAAGCCAATTGGAACGTGTGGCATCAACGCGACTTTACGCCATATCTTGATGCAGCGTTGGATGCATTCGGTCCAGCGCGGCTGCTCTATGGTAGCGATTGGCCGGTCTGCCTGCTCTCTGCTGAGTATGCGGAAGTGCTTTGCATTGCGAACAGCCTTATCGACCGAGTGTCTCTCCACGAGGCTCAGGCCATACGTGGCACCAACGCCGCACAGTTTTACGGTCTTCAGGCAGAACTGCCCTAACCTTTCCCCTTTTAAATGAAATTGATCTCATGCAAGCATTGCAACTCGTAGAACCTGGTAAATGGGCAATGATAGAAGTACCCGAGCCATCTGATCTTCAGCCCGGCGAGGCGCTTGTTCGTGTTGAAGCAGTCGGTATCTGTGGGACTGACTATGGTGGGTACCTTGGAAAAATGCCCTTCTTTAGTTACCCAAGGATTCCGGGTCATGAACTTGGCGTAGAGGTACTCGCTGTTGGTGAGGGTGCCACTAACATCGCCGTCGGTGATCGTTGTTGCGTGGAACCATACATCAATTGCCAGCAGTGTCATTCATGCCGTCTCGGCAAGACCAATTGTTGTGAGCATCACCAGACCCTTGGTGTCCACTGCGACGGCGGCCTTCGGCCTCAATTCATTGTTCCAGCGAGAAAACTCCACCCGTCTCCCAATCTTTCCGCCGAGCAGAATGCGCTTGTTGAAACTCTTGCGATTGGTTGCCATGCAGTCGACCGAGCCACCATTGATTCCAAGGACACCGTGCTCGTCATAGGTGCCGGACCAATTGGCTTGTCTGCCATGGAATTTGTCCGTCTTGCCGGAGCAAGGCTTCTTGTAATGGACATGGTTCAGAGTCGGCTGGACTTTGTCACTCAAACGTACGACCTGACCGAAACCATCTGTGCTGATGGCACCGAAGCAGACCTCAACAAGGTCGCTGAACTAACTGAGAATGAATTTTGTGATGTCGTCATCGACGCCACCGGAAGTGATCGCAGTATGAACCGCTCGCTTGAATTTGCGGCGTTTGGTGGCCGAGTCGTCTACGTTGGGATAACACAGGGAACTCTTTCGTTTCCCCACGCGCCCCTTCTCCATCGACGTGAGCTCTCCATTCTTGCAAGCCGAAACGCATTATCACGAGATTTTAATCGTATTATCAAGGAGATTGAAGCTGAACGAATTAATACCGCACCGTGGATAACCCATCGAATGAGTTGGACCGAACTTCCCGAGCAATTTCCGCACCTTGTTGATCCATCCAGCGGAGTACTCAAAGCAGTCGCCACAGTCGAACCGACCTAGCCTTGTGCTAACAGTCGCTGTCTCAGCGAGCACGCGTGCGCACCTGCCTTTTAGTCATCCAGTATATTACCTGCTGCCTCTTTTGGTGTGATTCCATCCTCATCAACCCGGCGGTTTGCAGTCCGCATTGCTGCAACCGATATTCGATTCAGCAATGGCTCAAGGGCGTGCACGAGATCCTTGTTCTTCGCTGCTTGTGGTGACAAAAGCAGGACCGCGTCATAAGGCGGAAACGCCCCTTTCGGATCGCCTAGAACACCAAGATCAAAGGCGTCGATCCTCCCGTCGGTAGAGAAGCCTGCAGCAACATCAACCTGCCCGTCTGCCACCGCCTGATACATGAATGTGGAATCCATTCCAACTTCAGTAATATCCTTCAATGCATAGAGACTGCGTACTCGCTGCCATTCCGGTCGACCAAAAAATTCTGGGTCGCCACCTATCTTGAGATCTCCCGCAATTGGAGTGAGATCACCAATCTGCCGGAGGTTATACCGTTGCAGTGTCTGGCTTTTGGCGACGAGTGCATACGTATTCTCGAACCCTAATGCACCAGCAAGAACAATGCCGTACTCGTCATACAACCTTCCGGCAACGGCGGCCCGCATCGCAACACGACCTATCGGGCCTGTCTCCTTCAAGACCGTACTCCAAATCGTGCCTGTGTATCCGATGTAGACATCGACTGTATTTTTTGCAAGGGCGTCAAAAACAATTGTTGACCCCATATTGCTAAGCACCTCGGGCGTGCCACCGGCGGCGTCGATCTTTTCCCGAAGGATTTCAGCCAGAATAAACTGTTCTGTGAATCCCTTAGCACCAATACGAATAACCTGTCCATCGAGTGGCGCCCGTGATACACCACCTTTATCAGATTTTCTCGAATCACTTCCCGGTTCCCGCAACTTTGAGAAGCCGGCAGTTTTTGGGCCAATCACACCTGGCACGATACCAATGGCAACGAGGGCAACAATGGCACTCGACGCGAGAATGAGCGAGATTTTTCGTCGTGATTGAATACTCTTCTCGATGACGGCAATCAGTTGGTCCAGGACAAGCGACAATGTCATTGTGGCAACACAACCGAAAATCACGCGTTGCCAGTCTCGAAGCTGGAGACCACTAAAAATGTAATTGCCGAGGCTCGGTGCACCCACAGGAGTTGAGAGCGTCGCAATACCGACAACCCAAACAGTCGCTGTCCGTATCCCTGCAAGAATCACAGGGAAAGCAAGTGGCAATTCAACCCGGAACAGTTGCTGCAGCGGCCGCATTCCAACAGCTTTCGCGGCCTCACTCATGGCCGGATCGACAGACTCTAAGCCGACAATGGTGTTTCGTATAATTGGTAAAATACTATAAATCAACAAGGCTATAAATGCTGGCCAATAGCCGATGGTGCCCCCCAACAAGGCAACCATGATCGCCAACAGCGCGATGCTCGGAACTGTCTGAACAAGCGATACTAATGACATGACAGGGCCGCGTATGGTTGCCGACTTCACACAGAGTACGCCCAGAGGAAGGCTGATAAGCACCCCAAAAAATATCGCTGGAACGGCAAGCGTCAGATGGCCGCCCAAAAGATCTGGCAACTGTTCAAATAAAAGATAGAGCCGGGGACTCATGGGTCACCTCCAGCAACGCTTCCGTGAAGCAGTGACTCAATAAAGTCACTATGACGACGAGGCGTATCAATCAGTTGGGCGACATACTCATTGACAGGGGATGTTAATAGGACTCCGGGGCTTGCAACTTGTGCCAATTCGCCTTTGTGCATCACTGCAATACGATCGGCAAGAAGCACCGCCTCTGACACGTCGTGTGTCACCAGAACCACGCTCAGCTCAAGTTTCTTCTGGAGTGATCGGAACTCTTGCTGCAAGGCATCGCGTGTAATCGGATCGAGTGCACCAAATGGTTCATCCATCAGAATCGCTTGTGGATTCGACGCAAGCGCTCTTGCAAATCCCACTCGTTGCTGCTGCCCACCGGAAAGTTCTGACGGAAGGCGTCCTTTATATTCAACAGCAGGCAGATCAACCATTGCGAGCAATTCGTTGACACGTTCACCAATCGCCTCTTTGGCCCATCCCAGTAACTGGAGCGTGACGCCGACGTTCTGCCCGACAGTCATATGAGGGAACAGCCCAACACCCTGAAAGGCGTATCCAATTGACCGCCTGAGACCCACTGGATCGACATCCGTAACATCTTCCCCCATCACCTTAACTGAGCCGGACGTTGGCTCAATGAGCCTGTTGATCATCTTTAGCGTCGTCGTTTTTCCACTGCCGGATCCACCAACGATCGCCAGGACCTCTCCCTGCGCTACAGAAAGATCGACTGATTTCACTGCGGGCTCATCGGAATTGCCAAAACACTTGGTAAGAGCAATGAGTTCTATAGCGGGAACGAGCATGTTCTCCGGACAACTCCTAACCACACGGACAGTGTTAACGTAGCAATCGTGTCAAACTGAAAGTGGTCGCAAGCATGCCACCGCAAAGTCGCCAGCGTCGTCCGTCCAGATTTTCTCCATGGCAAGACCACTCTCCTCTGCAAGGAGCTCGAACTCGCCCGGAGTGTACTTGTGGGACTCCTCCATACGAATTGCTTCGCCAGATTCAAAAGTGACAACAGTACCAGCCATCTCAACGGAGTGACTTTCATCCACCCATAGTCGACTGACAATGGCACCTTCATTTTCAACCCAGTCGGCACGAAATGTAAACTTGTTGCGGTCAAGTGCAACACCAAGTTCGCCTGCGAGTCGATCAATGACGTTATAGTTAAATTCTGCAGTAACCCCCTCGGCGTCGTTGTAAGCGGCTTCCATCCGCCCCTGATCTTTCTTGCAGTCGAAACCAACAACAACTGCGCCAGCGACACCAGACAATTCATCGTCGGGCTGTTCCTGTATCATGGTTCCAAATGTGCGTAGCAGCGAGGCTGCTTCAGATCGGCTGAAATTACCAACTGTTGAACCAGGAAAATAGATTGCTCGAGAGCGAACTGCTGCCTCACATGCTGGAATTGGGTGTGCTTTGGTGAAGTCCGCCCAGACAGGGAGTACTTCAATGTCATGCCTGTCTGCAATCGCAGTTGCCGACTCGAGGAGAAAGTCGCGGCTTATATCCACTGGGACATAGGCAGCCGGGTCTGGCATAGAGGCTAACAAAAGATCTGTTTTCAGGCTTGCACCGCTACCGGGTTCAATAAGCATGCAGCCCTTACCAAAGGCATCTCCAAGAGCACCAGATATCTCTCGCATCAATGCGAGCTCAGTCCTTGTGATATAGTACTCATCCACTTCGCAGATTTGTTCAAAAAGCATGCTTCCGCGTTGATCGTAATGCAACTTCGCAGGAAGTGACTTTTCCTTCGCAGTGAGTCCCTCTAGTACTTCCTCGAGTAAAGGTCGCTGCTGAGGAGCGAATTCAAGAAGCTGAAGTCCGTCTTGTACCGCTAATTGTTCATTTTCCAACTGACACTCAAAAATATTCTCGACGGACACGTATACCCCATTCCTTAGGCACAATCTAGGCAGCAACAGTAGCCGCACAGATCATAAACAACATTCAGTAGCATCTCCAAGTGGGTCAGCTTTCTCATCGAACCCTACAGCCCAGTTCGCAAATGATCAACTATTTTCCAAATATTATTGCTTTTTTCAGGGTAAAACTGCTGTATTCAACACATCTCCAAGGACTTCTATATTGAAAAGCCCTATTTTGATGAGCTTTGATCCAATGCATACCATGCCAGTGCGCAGGCAATACCAGATCTCCCGAAAGCCTCTTTTGTATCGGTTATGCGGCAGGTTCTGTGTAGTGGGACTTATCTGCATCGTGATCATGGCGACGCGGGCTCATGCAACGGATTCAGCTACTGATGAAGTAAGCCCTGAATCATCCGCAAGCCAACCACAAACACCACCTGCCAAGAAACAGACTCCAGACAATTCAAAGAGCAATTCATCCTCCACAACAACTATTGATGCTGCCAAAGTTCGTGAAGAGATCGATGCGGTTCGCACTGATAACTCACTGGCGGAAGAGTTGCGAGCTCGATGTCAGGAAGTCCTCACAACCACATTGAAAGACCTAGAAAGTAGAGTGGACGACCAACTAAAAATCGAGCAACTCATCAAAGCAGCCAAATCTTCAGAGCAACGAAAAAAAACAGTTGAATCTACCGGTGACACTCCAGTCAAAATATCAATTGGAGACGTTACCCGGGATAGTGATGCCGCCAAAATTGAAGACCTTTTGCAAACACTGAATAAAGATCTTCTTGCGACCACACTCGAAGCGAATCGGATTCAAAAGGAACTCAACGCCCGCCGCACAGAAACGAAAGCCCTCCCTGTTCAAATAGCCGAGACTGAAGAGGAGCTGAATTCGTTAGTTACTCCTGAGGAAACTACTGATTCCAATCCTGTACTTACAACAGCACTACAACAGGCAACAGTCGCCAAGCGAGCCAAGCTTGTCACTGCCCTCGAACTTTCTCGGCAGAAAATCCTGACATACGATGCTGAAGCCAGTGTCCTACCGCTAGAGAAGGCAGCTCTCGACAAGCGAGCAGCAGCACTTTCAAAAGCTATTACCGACGTCAATGCCTGGGTCACACGCCGACATACAGACGACATTAAAACCCAAATAGCGGAATACCGTGCATCAGTCACCGAGACTGATTTTGATGACCAAAATAACTATGAGAATTTTTTTGCGTTACTCGATTTATGGCCACTGACCGTTGCAAGTGCAGAGTCATGGAACAGCCAACTGCTCGCCCTCAAAGAGAAAACGAATAGCCTACGAGATGACTTTCAAGAAACCGCATCACTCGTGGATGCAGACAGAGCAACTGGATCAGGACTGAGTCGCACTGCCGGGTATCTGTTGCGCAGGAAACATGTCATGCTCAATCGTGAACGGACGACGCTGGGCCAGTCATACCCGCAGGGGAATGCAGTGGACAACGCTCAGGACATTCTCGGCGACATCGATACCGAACTTGATAAAGCAGAACAAAAACTGACTGCCACTCAGACGCCAGCGAAAAAAAAAGTGCTCGAGGCGAGGAAGAAAATTCTGAACGCAATGAGTCTCGACATCGACCGCTGCCTTGTTGATATTCTCATTCCATTGGGTGTCAACTTGGAGCAACTTTCTCACATAATCGATGAATATCAGCATCTCATTGATACCAATCTTCTCTGGGTTCGTAGTGACAAACCAGTAGGATTCTCGGACGCAACCCGACTACTGACAGTCGTAAAGCAGTTCGAAACACATCCGGCCGCTCAGGTTTTCGCCTCATTCTGGGCGAACGTCAAGGCACGACCGTACCTCGCAATTTCCTTTCTCCTAATCACCTTAGCGATCTCACTGCCATATAGATTCTTCATCCGTAGAATCACAGCGCTGAGCAGTTCAATCAGTGGCTCCAACGCAATGCGCCTATGGCCAACGATACAAGGAGTCTGCTACACCGTTCTTGCCGCTCTCCCAGTATGGCTTGCACTGACTGCCATCTCGTGGTTTCTTGGCCACTATGCTGAGCCAGAATCAACAGAATCATCAATCGCTGATGCACTCGGAGTAACGGCGCTGGTTTTTCTTCCACTTGAAATACTGCGACAACTGATACGGCCACATGGCGTCGCGACTGCACACTTCGGCTGGCCTGAGCTAGTCATCAAGCCACTCGGGCAAGCCGTCCGACGCTTCGGATGGATCGGACTGACTCTTGTTTTCCTCGCAACGTTTCTTCTCCTGGAGCGATATGTACACCGTGAGGTTTCAGCACTAGCGCGTATTGTATTTGCGCTATTAATGATTTTCATTGCCAGCACGCTCTGGAAACTACTTGGAAAAAAGACAGGCGTGGTCGCAGGCCTTGAAGCAACTCAGCCGGACAGCCTCCTGGCCAAACTGACATGGATCTGGCGGCCACTTCTCATTGCAATTCCTATTTTCCTTGCCGGGCTCAGTCTTTCGGGCTACGCCTACGCGGCTGGGCAATTGACCATTTCGCTGTATCAGACTATCTGGCTTGCGGTTGCTGCATCTGTCCTTCAAGGCATCGCTGAGCGATGGCTCCTTGTCTCAAAGAGACGAATCGCATTACGGCAACTGAAGGAACAGGTCGCGATCAAAGAACAGGCGGAGGCGTCAGGCGCAAAGGCTGAAATACTTGATGTCAACCAGATGAAACTCTCTGCCATTGATCAGCAGACTCACCGGTTAATCAACGCAGCTGTAATCATCGTGCTCTTCTTTGGCCTTATCTGGATCTGGGGACCCGTACTACCGGCCCTGTCTTTCCTTGACTCCATTGTCCTGTGGCAGGAAACCGCACCGGATGGAACCATTGTTAGCACCGTTGCATTAAGCAATGTTCTTATTGCATTACCAACATTGTTAATCACATTCGTTCTTGTCCGGAACACCCCCGGACTCCTCGAGGCACTCATCCTTCAGCGGCTTCCTCTAGATAATGCTGCACGATATGCGATGAACACACTCATCAGCTACATATTTGCTTTCTGTGGGGTGATCGTTGTGGCAGGAACGCTAGGGCTCCGCTGGAGTAGTGTTCAATGGCTTGCTGCTGGCCTCAGTGTTGGACTCGGCTTTGGTCTCCAAGAGGTTGTTGCCAATTTTGTCTGTGGATTAATTGTTCTTTTTGAACAACCAATTCGTGTTGGAGATGTTGTCACAATTGATACTGTTACGGGTGTTGTTTCCCGTATTCGGATGAGGGCGACAACGGTTACAACCTATGACAGACAAGAATATGTCATTCCAAATAAAGATTTGATCACAGGTCGTGTTATTAATTGGACACTGTCAGACTCCGTTAACCGATCCTTGGTTCGAGTTGGTGTCGCCTACGGCACGGACACACGACACGTCGGCGCTGTATTGAAAGAAATCTGCAACCAAACCCCGCATATTCTGAAGGAACCTGCTCCTATTGTCACGTTCGATGAGTTTGGCGACTCCACGTTGAACTTTGCCGTACGGTTCTATCTCGCGAGTTTAGATAATCGTTTTTCAACAATTAACGAAATCCACAATGCTATCGCCGAACGCTTTGCTAAAGAGCATATCGAGATCGCTTTTCCACAGATGGATGTTCATGTGAAATCTGACCTGCCTGATGCTTCCCCGAACTAACACACCTCCAAGCAGACTGGTGCAGACCGTGGTGCTTCACGCTGGGCGAAACGTGATCTCAGAACATGGCTTCAATTCTTCTTGCTAAAGCCCTGTCAATCGAGCCAAAAAGCTTTTAACACATACATCCCAAAAGCCCGCCAGGGTGAAAAAGTATAGTTTTTGCAGGCTTTGGCATGAGATTCCTGTTTACCCACTGCACGCTTTCATCAGCACCCATGACGGATTCCTATCCTGCATGGTACGCTCTGCCCTCATGTAACCGTCAGGTAGGCGGACCTGGCGGAATCCTTCTGAAAACTTGACAACTATTTGGAATATCCCATGCACATATCAATGAGTACGACCTCTCCTTGGCGGATGGGGGTGGTTGCTGGCATTTTTTGCCTCCTGCAAGCGACTCCGCTAATGGCCTCTGAAAATACTGTTGCAACGGTAAACGGAGCCGACACCGCTTGGATGATCGTGGCAACGGCCCTCGTCCTTTTCATGACTCTCCCCGGACTCGCACTTTTCTATGGCGGACTCGTCCGATCCAAAAATGTTCTTTCAGTGCTCGTGCAGTGCTTTGCACTAGCGGGCGTGATGACACTTCTCTGGGTTGCCTACGGGTATAGCCTTGCCTTCTCAAACGGAGGCACTCTCCAAAAGTTTATTGGCGGCTTCGACCAGATTTTTCTCAAGGGAATTACAGTTGATAGCGTAAGCGGTTCTATTCCAGAATCCCTTTTTGTGGCATTTCAAATGACGTTTGCCATCATCACACCAGCTCTTATCGTTGGTGCGTTTGCCGAACGAATGAAGTTTTCCGGAATGATGCTCTTTAGCATTCTCTGGTTTACGTTCTCCTACCTGCCAATTTGCCATATGGCATGGGCAGGCGATGGTGCCCTGTTTGCAGATTGGGGTGTCTTGGACTTTGCAGGTGGCACGGTTGTTCACGTCAACGCCGGGATCGCCGGCCTGGTTACGTGCCTACTCCTTGGGCCACGTAAAGGCTTTCCAAAGGAGCCAATGCGTCCGCATAATCTTCCATTTACCGTAATGGGTGCCGGCATGCTGTGGGTTGGCTGGTTCGGATTTAATGCCGGCAGTGAACTGGCTGCTGATGGAACTGCCGCAATGGCACTCCTGGTGACTCATATCGCCGCAGCCACTGCCGCAACCGTCTGGATGCTTATTGAACTCTGGGCGCATGGCAAAGCTTCGGCGCTTGGTATAGCGACTGGAGCAGTTGCTGGTTTGGTAGCTATTACACCAGCCAGCGGCACGGCTGGACCACTTGGTGCAGTCGCACTTGGGGCAATTTCATCCTTGTTGTGCTACTACTT